>Ga0209510_1000139_pt1 | contig 108015 bp, 96 predicted proteins | sample BiotimSIPDNA_FD_185749 | JGI IMG/M metagenome (GOLD analysis project Ga0209510, IMG submission 185749) | Anaerobic biogas reactor microbial communites from Washington, USA - Biogas_R1 time_0 SIP DNA (SPAdes) (version 2) | ecosystem: Engineered > Bioreactor > Anaerobic > Unclassified | place...
TAATGCTGAGGATCTTGATAAATGTGCTTTTTCTGGCCATTATTAAATTTCCCTCCCGTATGTCGTGATCTGTTTGCCGGCAGTCCCTGAATAATTATGCAATACAGATAATTTATCATATTATTGCACGAAAACAATATCGTTCCACAAAATCTGATCGATCTGTCTCTCCCTGACGCCGCCCCAAAAAAGGGGGAGCCGGAAGGCTCCCCCTTTACTGCTTTTGTCCTTGTCCGAAGAACTATACTTCTCTCGGCTGTGCTTTGTAGTGCGTGTGGAGAAGGTGGTGCGACTTCTCTCCGAGAGGCTTTCCGAGCCAGTTCTCGTACAGGGCGATGACATCCGGGTTTTTGTGCGACTGGCGGATGGTCATAACTTCGTCTACTTTGTAGACTGCCGCAGTCCTTGCCGCCCTTACATCGGCGTTCACGGGCTGGGGCTGTCCGCCTCCGCCTATGCAGCCGCCGGGGCACGCCATGATTTCAATGAAATGGTAGTCGGCTTCTCCTGCACGGACCTTGTCCATGAGGATCTTCGCATTTTTAAGGGTGTGAGCGACTGCAAGTTTGACGGTCACGTTCTGACCGTTAATGGGAACATCGACAGAGGCTTCCTTGATGCCCTCCATTCCGCGCACAGGCATGAAGGTGACTCCGGGAAGGTCCTTGCCGTCGTTCAGGACAGCGTAGACAGTACGCAGAGCCGCTTCCATGACACCGCCCGTAACTCCGAAGATGACCGCTGCTCCGGTCGACGCACCGAGCGGGCTGTCATACTCTTCTTCGGGAAGGTGCTTAAAGTCGATACCGGCGTTCTTGATCATCCTTGCAAGTTCCCTGGTCGTGAGGACCGCGTCGACATCCGGGATCCCGGGGTTGCTCTGGAGCTGCGGCCTTACGCGCTCTGCCTTCTTGGCAGTGCAGGGCATTATAGATACGCTGAATATCTTTTCGACCGGGATACCCTGGGTCTCCGGCCAGTAGGTCTTTGTAAGAGCTCCGAACATCCCCTGCGGTGATTTTGCAGTTGAGAGATGCGGAAGGAGGTCGGGATATTTCATCTCTATGAAGTTGATCCATCCCGGCGAGCAGGATGTGATCATCGGGAGCGTCCCGCCGTTGACGACTCTGTCAAGGAACTCATGTCCCTCTTCCATTATCGTGAGGTCCGCGCTGAAGTCCGTGTCAAATACCTTGTCGAAGCCCAGTCTGCGGAGAGCGGCCACCATTTTGCCTGTTACTACTTCGCCGGCAGGGAGGCCAAGCGCCTCTCCGAGGGCGACGCGTGTCGCGGGGGCAGTCTGGACGATAACATATTTGTCTGGATCCCCAAGGGCGTCGAAGACCTTCTCCGTATCATCCTTCTCGCATATAGCGGCAGTCGGGCACACCGCGACACACTGGCCGCAGTATGTGCATGTGACCTGGTCCAGGCCGTAGCTGAATGCGGGCTCGACAAGAGTCTTGAATCCGCGGTTGACAAATGCGTAGACATCCAGCCCCTGATGCTCATGGCATGCCCTGATGCATCTGCCGCAAAGTATGCACTTGTTGGGGTCGCGTACTATGCTGGGGTTGCTCTCGTCCTTCTCCGCATTGCGCTTTTCGCCCGTATAGGGTATTTCGCGGATGCCGAGATCAGCCGCTATCGTCTGGAGCTCGCAGTTGTTGTTCTTCTGGCAGGTAAGGCATTCCTGCGGGTGGTTCGCCAGAAGCAGTTCCACGACAGCTTTCCTCGTCTCCCTTACCAGAGGCGTGTTCGTATGCACGACCATGCCGTCAGCGACAGGATATACGCATGCCGCGCCAAGTCCGCGGGCCCCTTCGATCTCTACGATACAGACCCTGCATGCGCCTTCCTTGGACAGTTCTGAGTGGTAGCAGAGCTGCGGGATGTGTATGCCGGCGACCTGAGCAGCCTCGATCACCGTATAGCTGCTCGGTACGGATACCGTCTTATTATCTATCGTTACCTTTACCAATTCCATCTGATGTCTCTCCTCTCAACCAGAATCAACCGCGGATGATCGCCTTGAACGGGCACTTCTCCATACAGGCTCCGCACTTAATGCACTTATCCGGATCGATCGTATGCTTGCCTTTGGGTTCTCCGGATATCGCTTCTACGGGGCATACTTTTTTGCAGAGACCGCAGCCGACGCACTTATCGGTGATCTTGTATCCGATAAGGGCTGTGCAGACTCCCGCAGGACACTTCTTATCGTAAATGTGGGCTTCGTACTCGTTCCTGAAGTAGCGCAGCGTAGAAAGGATCGGGTTCGGCGCGGTTTGTCCGAGAGCGCAGAGAGCTCCTGCCTTGATAGATTTGGCAAGTTTCTCGAGCTTTTCTATGTCGCCGTCCTGTCCTTTGCCCTCTGTAATGGCGGTGAGCATTTCGAGCATGCGCTTCGTTCCTTCACGGCAGGGGGTGCATTTGCCGCAGGATTCAGACTGTGTGAAGTTGAGGAAGAACTTGGCTACGTCCACCATACAGGTGTCCTCGTCCATGACGACGAGTCCGCCGGACCCCATCATCGCTCCAGCAGCGATCAGCGAGTCATAGTCGATCGGTGTGTCGAGAAGCTGTTCCGGTATGCATCCGCCGGAGGGTCCGCCTATCTGTACGGCCTTGAACTTTTTGCCTCCGATGATCCCGCCGCCGATGTCAAAGATGATCTCGCGCATCGTGATGCCCATCGGAACTTCGGCAAGTCCTGTGTTGTTGATCTTTCCGGTGAGGGCGAATACCTTCGTTCCCTTTGATTTTTCGGTCCCGAGCTTCGCATACTCCTCGGCTCCGACCCTGAAGATGTAGGGGACGTTTGCAAAGGTCTCAACGTTGTTGATATTTGAGGGCTTATCCCAGAGTCCCTTTACTGCGGGGAACGGGGGACGGGGGCGCGGCATTCCGCGTCTACCCTCTATGGAAGCCATGAGAGCTGTCTCTTCGCCGCAGACGAACGCTCCTGCGCCTTCCTTGATATGCAGAGTGAAGCTGAAATTGGTGCCTAGTATATTCTGGCCGAGGAGTCCTGCCTCTTCAGCCTGTGCGATCGCCTTCTTCAGGCGTTTGATCGCGAGCGGGTACTCAGCGCGGCAGTAGATGTAGCCTTCGTCAGACCCTATAGCGTAGGCGCATATCGCCATACCCTCGAGTATCGCATGGGGGTCGCCCTCAAGAAGGGAACGGTCCATGAATGCACCGGGGTCGCCTTCGTCGGCGTTGCATATTACATATTTTTTGGGTCCCGGTGATTTGGCGCAGAACATCCACTTCATCCCGGTGGGGAATCCGCCGCCGCCTCGTCCGCGGAGGCCGGTCTTCTTCATCTCTTCGACGACCTGCTCCGGGGTCATCGTGAGGATAGCCTTGGCAAGTCCTTCGTATCCGTCGGCTCCGATATACTCTTCGATCGAATCGGGGTTGATGTGTCCGCAGTTTTTCAGGACAAGACGGTGCTGCTTTTTGTAGAATGCGATCTCATCGTAGTTCGGGACCTTTTCGGCTGTGAGCGGTTCCTTAAAGAGGAGACGCGATACGGTCCTTCCCTTGAGAATGTGTTCTTCAACTATCTCTGCGACATCTGCGGGCTTTACCCTTGTGTAGAAGGTGCCTTCCGGATAGATGATCACAAGGGGGCCGCCTTCACAGAATCCGTGACAACCTGTTTCAACAAGGCTTACTTCGTCGCGAAGTTTTTTTGCCTTGAGTTCTTCATCAAATTTGGCAAGCACATCCTTAGCTCCGGATGCGGTGCAGCCTGTACCGGTACAAATCAGTATGTGAGCTCTGACAAGAGCCATCGTAAACTCCTCCCCCAGATCCTATTCTTTATTGGGGATCTTAGCTACGACAAGATCCTCAACGATATTTCCGTTCACAAGGTGCTCAGCGATAATGCGGGGAACATCAGAAGGACTGACCGGTCCGTATGTGACCCTGTCTTCTCCCGGACGGACTACATCCAGCAGGGGTTCCTTCTGGCACATCCCTATGCATCCTGTCTGAAGGACAGAAACATTGTTAAGATTGCGCTTTGCAAGTTCTTCAAGGACCGCGGTCATGACTTCGCGCGCACCTGCGGCGATACCGCAGGTCCCCATTCCTATGATGATCTGGGTGTCGTTGCTCTTGCGGGCTTTTGTCTGAAGCTGCGATTCCGCTTTTATTTTCCTGAGATCTTCAAGGCTTTTTATCGTCATTGATATTCCCTGCCTTCCTTACTGATTGCGGTACTTATCGATCATCGGCCCTACCGCTTCGGGTGTCAGTCGGCCGTGGGTGTCATCGTTGACCATGAGGCACGGTGCAAGCCCACATGCTCCAATGCATGCAACGGTCTCAAGCGTGAACTGAAGATCTGGGGTAGTTGCCTGCCCTTCCTTAAGGCCAAGCTTTTCCCTGATCGCGTTGAGGACTGCCTTCGCGCCTCTGACATGGCATGCCGTTCCCTGGCAGGACCTGATAATGTTCTTTCCCCGCGGCTCCAGGTGGAACTGGGCGTAGAATGTGACTACACCGTACACCTGACTGATAGGGACGTTGATCTCCTTGCTGATCTTGATCAGGACATCTTTCGGGAGATACCCGAAAATCTCCTGAGCCTGCTGCAGCACAGGTATAACGCTGCCCTTAGTGCCGCGGTACTTGTTCAGAAGCTGGTCCAGTTGCTCCCAGGACTTCTCTGACGTATTTTCTACCATAAACGCACCCTCCTTATGATCTTCCCGGGCCCTCCAGCCGGGGAAGTCTGTTTCACCTTTATATATACCCCCGAAACTCTTCGGAGATCTAAGCGCAAGACAAATCACACAGCAGTATTATATACCGCTTTGTCATTTGGATATCTTGTGAGAAACACTTTGAGAAAAAAAACACAAAGCATAATAATTATATACTCCGCCGGGAAAATATGGCAAGTTCTATCGATACGCAAAGTATATTTTGGTTTAATTTAAGTAATTTTACTTGCATTAAATCACAGCCTAAACAAAACTAAACTGAACAATATCCATCCGATAAACTTCCTGAAAATATTTTCTAATATTTATCCTTGATTATAGTTCACTTTACAAATCCTTGATTTTACGTATAAATGCTCATTTTTGCCTATTTCTAATCATTATTTTTTTTGAAAGCTTTAGTTTGTTAAGAGCAAGTCTCTTTTCTTGGCTGTTTCCCGGTTTTCCGTATCTTATTGCTCTTCTGTTCGGCTTGTAATTTGCATTAATTACTGATAAACTTCTCCGCATAGATTGTGTTTCATTTCGCAAACTTGTCCGATAATTGTTTTTGGGGAACATGGACAGGCCTGCAGATTCCGAAACTTAAATTCATTTTTATGGGTTTTTTCCCTGTGGAGCTATCCGCAGGGATGTTTGTGCACGCATGGGATCTTATCTTTTCTATCAGGGAGGATATTTTCTTATATGCGCTTACAGTATACGTTTAAAGGGGGAAACGAGATGTCCACAGCAACAAAAGATGTTGCACAGGTGACGAAAGATATCGTCGCTCCATGGAAGGGTAAGAGGGGCGGGATCATTCCTATCCTTCAGAAGGTGCAGCATGAATTCGGCTACCTGCCTGATGAAGCAATGGTTACCATTTCCGAGGAAACCAAAGTCGCTCTTGCAGAGCTGTACGGAGTAGCAACGTTTTACGCGCAGTTCCACCTTAAACCGCGCGGACGGCACATCATCAGGGTCTGCCGCGGAACGGCATGCCATGTAAGAGGAAGCCTCGGGATCCTCGAAAGGGTAATTTCCGAGCTGAAGCTCCACGAAGGCGAGGTAACGACTCCCGACCTCAGGTTCACGATAGAGCCTGTTGCATGCATAGGAGCATGCGGACTTGCGCCTTGCGTAATGGTGGACGATGAAACTCACGGCCGTCTTACCAAGGACAAGGTACCCGACATGCTTTCAAAATACGAATAGGGCGGGAGGTGACAGAATATGCCTAAGATCAGCAATCTGGAAGAACTAAAAAAACTTAGAGATAAATCTATCGCTGAAACTGCCGCCCGAAAGGAAGGCAGATTCAGGGTGATAATCGGACTTGGGACATGCGGGATCTCCGCAGGCGGAAGAAAGATAATGGAAGCCGCCATGGAAGAGATCGCAAAGCGCGGCCTCAAAGATGTTTCTGTTGAAACGACCGGCTGCATCGGCATGTGCCAGAATGAGCCGCTTATGGATATAGTCCGTCCGGGCGAACCGAGAGTCACGTACGGCAACCTGAAACCCGAAGATGTTCCCCGCATAATCGCTGACCACCTCGTAAACGGAAACGTAGTCGAGGAAAAAGTCATCGGAAGACCTGAATAGGAGGCGTAAGGATATGGCAACTTTCAGAAGCCACGTGCTCGTCTGCGGAGGAACAGGATGCACCTCAGGAGGATCCGACAAGGTCCTTGAGACCCTTCGCGAAGGGATCAAGGCCAACGGACTCGACAAGGAGATCACTGTCGTACAGACGGGCTGTCATGGGATGTGCGAGGCCGGCCCCATCGTGATCGTATACCCGGAAGGAACTTTCTACACCCACGTAAAGCCACAGGATGCGAAAGAGATCGTAGCCGAACATCTCCTTAAGGGAAGGGTCGTTGAACGCCTGCTCTATAAGGAAGCTATGCACTCAGAGGCAGTCCCCCATTACAAAGAACTCCCGTTCTACAGCAAGCAGGTAAGGCTGACGCTGCGCAACTGCGGATACATCGATCCCGATTCACTTGAAGAATATCTGGCACGCGACGGATATCAGGCCCTTGCAAAGGTGCTTACCGAAAAGACGCCCGAACAGGTAGTCGAGGACATCAAGGCCTCCGGCCTCCGCGGACGCGGCGGCGGCGGATTCTCCACCGGGATGAAGTGGATGTTCTGCGCCAAATCACCGGGACCCAAAAAATATGTAATATGCAACGCCGACGAAGGCGACCCCGGTGCATTCATGGACCGTTCCCTTCTTGAGGGCGACCCCCACGCGATCCTTGAGGGTATGGCGATCGGAGCTTACGCAATGGGCGCTGACGAAGGCTACATTTACTGCCGCGCCGAGTACCCGCTCGCGATAAAGAGGCTTCTAAAGTCGATAACCGATGCCGAAGAGGCCGGACTCCTTGGTGAGAACATCCTCGGCACAGGCTTCAACTTCACCCTCCACGTAAAGGAAGGCGCGGGAGCATTCGTATGCGGAGAAGAGACCGCTCTGATGAACTCCATCGAAGGCAAACGCGGCATGCCGCGTCCACGCCCCCCATTCCCGGCAATAAAGGGTCTCTGGGGGAAACCTTCCAATATAAATAACGTTGAAACCTGGGCAAACGTGGCACAGATAATGTTCCACGGCCCGGAATGGTACGCAAACTACGGTTACGATAAATCCCGCGGCACAAAGGTCTTCGCCCTTACAGGCAAGGTCAACAACACCGGACTTGTGGAAGTCCCTATGGGAACCACGATCCGTGAAGTCGTCTTCGACATAGGCGGCGGCATAATCGGAGGCAAGAAGTTTAAGGCGGTACAGATTGGCGGACCTTCCGGCGGATGCCTCACAGAACAGCACCTCGACCTCCCGATCAGCTATGAATCACTTACAGCTGCGGGAGCGATCATGGGTTCGGGCGGACTGGTCGTTGTCGACGAAGATACATGCATGGTCGACATGGCCAGGTTCTTCCTTGAATTCACACAGCGCGAATCCTGCGGAAAATGCATCCCCTGCCGCGAAGGCACCAAAAAGATGCTCGACATCCTCATCCGAATCACCGAAGGCAAGGGACGCGAAGAAGACATCGAAAACCTCATTTACCTTGGGACGCAGATCAAGACTGCTTCCCTCTGCGGCCTTGGCCAGACAGCTCCCAACCCGGTGCTTACGACCCTGCGCTACTTCAGGCATGAATATGAGGCGCACATAAGGGAGAAGAGATGCCCTGCAGGAGCATGCAAGGCGCTTATTACCATTAAGATCGATCCTGCCAAGTGCGTCGGCTGCACAAAGTGCACAAAGGCCTGCCCGGTAAACGCGATAGCAGGGACCGTGAAGCAGCCGCATGTCATCGACCAGGACAAGTGCATCAAGTGCGGAGCATGCGTCGAAGTCTGCCCCTTCAAGGCTATAGACAAGAAATAGGAATGAGGTGAGATAATATGGCCAACGCAATAATAAATGGAAAAAGAGTAGAGTTCCAGCCCGGGATGACTATCCTTCAGGCAGCCAGGGCGGCGAATATCTACATTCCGGTCCTCTGTGAGCACCCTGCGCTTGAAATAGCCGGTGCATGCAGAGTCTGTCTGGTGGAAGTCGAAAACAACCCCAAGCTTCAGACGGCATGCTCAACTCCGATAATGGACGGAATGGTTATAGATTCCAACACCGATAAAGTTCGTGCCGCCCGCAAGGCAGTTATAGAGCTTCTTCTCATCCGTCACCCTCTGGACTGCTTCAGCTGCAGCAGCAACGGAAAATGCGAGCTCCAGGCAATAGCATATGATCTCGGAATAGAGAAATCTCCTTTCTGGGAAGAGGGAGATACCTGCAAGGACCATAAGCTCGACGACAGCAACCCCTTCTACATCCGGGACCTTAACAAGTGCATCCTTTGCGGACGCTGCATCAGGGTCTGTGACAAGCACTCCCAGTATCATGCGATAGACTTCCAGAACCGCGGTATCAAGACTGCTGTTCAGCCGCCTGTCGGCAGGGGTCTGGAAGAATCCGACTGCACCTTCTGCGGCCAGTGTGTCGCTGTCTGCCCTGTCGGAGCCCTTTACGAAAAACCGGCTGTAGGCAAGGGACGCCCCTGGGAACTCAAAACTACCAAGACCGTCTGCACATACTGCGGCGTCGGATGCGAACTTCTTGTCCAGGTCAACGAAAGGACAGGCAAGATCGCAAACGTAACGTCAGACCATACCAATATGGATTCTCTGAACAAGGGCCGTACCTGCGTAAAAGGCCGCTTCTCATGGGAATTCGTAAACCATCCTGACAGACTTACAACACCTCTCATCAAAGAAAACGGTGAATTCCGCAAGGCAACCTGGGATGAGGCTCTCGACAAGATAGCCGACGGTCTCAAGGCAAACAAGGGCAAAGCCGGATTCTTCTCCTCTGCACGCTGCACAAACGAAGACAACTACCTCATGCAGAGGTTCGCAAGGGAGGTGATGGGCACTAATAACGTAGACCACTGTGCCCATCTCTGACACTCCGCAACAGTTGCAGGTCTCGGTGAGACCTTCGGAAGCGGAGCAATGACAAACGATTTTGAATCCATCAAACATGCAGATACGATCATGGTGATAGGTTCCAACACGACTGAAGCACACCCTGTCGTCGGGATGATGATAAAAGAGCAGGTCCGCAAGGGTGCCAAGCTTATCGTCTGTGACCCGCGCAGGATCGAGCTTCACGATCTGGCTACAGTCAAGATCCAGCAGAGAAGCGGATCTGACGTGGCTCTCCTCAACGGCATGATGAACGTGATCCTTGCCGAAAACCTCCACGACCCCAAGTTTATCGAAGAGAGAGTGGAGAAGTTTGAGGAACTTAAGGCCATGGTCCAGAAGTACACACCCGAGTACGTTGAAGGCATAACTGGCATTCCTGCGGATACGATCCGTGAAGCTGCTCGTCTATATGCATCAGGACCAAACTCAGCACTCTACTACACAATGGGCATCACACAGCATACAACGGGCACCAACAACGTCCGCAGCTGCTGCAACCTGGCCCTTCTCTGCGGAATGCTGGGCCGTCCGGGAACAGGCGTAAACCCGCTCCGCGGACAGAACAACGTACAGGGTGCATGCGACATGGGGTGCCTTCCCGCAACACTCCCCGGCTACCTTAAGGTCGGTCTCCCCGCAGCAGCTGAAAAGATCGAAGCTCTTTGGGGATGCAAGATCCCAGAAGAGGGCAAGGTCGGACTCTCTGTCGCGACCATGATGGAAGCTGCGGGAAAAGGAGAACTCAAGGCACTTTACATCATGGGTGAAAACCCAATGGTAACTGACGCGGACACGAACCACGTCTCCCACGCCCTTGACAAACTTGATCTCCTTGTCGTACAGGATATCTTCCTGACCGAGACAGCACAGAAAGCTGACGTAGTTCTTCCTGCCGCATGCTGGCCGGAAAAATCGGGGACATGCACCAATACGACCCGCGCCGTACAGCTGCTCCGTAAAGCTGTCGACGCTCCCGGAGAAGCAAGGGAAGACTGGACTGTATTTGTAGAACTTGCAAAACGTTTCGGACACGACTGGAACTTCAAAACAGCATCCGATGTCTTTGACGATATCGCTAAGTTTGTTCCTGCATATGCAGGTATGAGCCATGAGCGTCTTGACAAAGGATACCTCCAGTGGCCGTGCCCGACACCGGATCATCCCGGAACACCAAACCTCCATACGGCGAAATTCGCAAGGCCCAACGGAATGGCAACATTCTCACCATGCGAGTGGGCTGCACCACATGAATGGCCGGATGAGGAGTATCCGTTCATTGCAACCACCGGGCGCAACCTCTTCCACTACCATTCAGGCTCAATGAGCCGCAGAGGCGCATCAGGCAAATATGTCAAGGAACTCTACATTGAGGTCAACCCCGTTGATGCAGCGGCCATGGGCGTAAGCGAGGGCGAAAATGTAACGGTCAGATCCCGCCGAGGTGAAGTAACAGGCAGTGCAAGGATAACCGACAGCGTTCCGGAGAAAATGGTATTCCTCCCGTTCCACTTTGGAGAGGCTTCTGCCAACCTGCTGACTGCTTCAGTGTGGGATCCCACCTCTGAAACCCCTGCCTTTAAGGTCAGCGCAGTAAAAGTATCAAAGGCTTAAACAGCCTTAGCAATATAACAGAGGGGCGGATAATATATTCCGCCCCATTACAATAATAACGGAGGCGTTTTAAAAAATGAACTTTAAACCACCTGTAGAAATTGCAAAGAGTGCCTGTACTGTAGCAAAAGCCAAAGCAGGCCTTTCCATTAAGGCATTGCTCGTAATGGGCTTCCTTGCCGGCGCCTACATCGCGTTCGGCGGCTTTTTGATGACGACCGTTACTCAGGATGTTGCCCAGTATGCCGGCGTCGGCATCTCAAAGATGCTGGGAGGAATGGTGTTTGCCCTTGGACTCATGCTCGTCATCGTTGGCGGAGCAGAGCTCTTCACTGGAAACTGCCTCATGCCCATAGGCATGCTCAACGGATGCGTATCTTTCCAAGGCGTGCTTAAAAACTGGACTGTAGTTTACGTTGCAAACCTCCTCGGATCTATATTTCTGGCATGGATGATCTACAACACAGGCCTAGCGACCGGCGCTACAGGCGTAAACGCCCTTAAGATCGCTGTTGCAAAGGTCAATCTTCCCATGACTCAGATGGTATTTCGCGGCGTCCTTTGTAACTGGCTGGTCGTTATGGCAGTTTGGATGTCATTCTCGGCAATGGATGTAATGAGTAAATACATCTGCTGCCTCATCCCGATCTCAGGATTCGTAACGATGGGGTTTGAACACAGCATCGCAAACATGTACTTCATCGCGCTGGGAATGTTCATTAAGGGCGGAGATGCGGCTACCGTCGAACTCGCAGCAGTGGCTCCCGACAAGCTGGCTGCCCTCACAATGGGCGGATACTGGGGAAACATAATCCCTGTAACCCTAGGAAATATGGTCGGTGGCATCCTGTTCGTCGCAGTTCTTTACTACATGGTGTTCTCAGGAGCTCTTGACGAACCCAAAGCATAAATCAGCTGATCATGAAACCACTCCTTCATAGCAAGACCCCGGAATTTACCCCGGTCGGCAGCACAGCACACAAGGAGCGCCTCCACGCTTCGCTGCTTCTGCTGGCCGGCGGACGGGGCTCAAGAATGGGTGGCAGGAATAAGCTTTACCTTGAGCTCGAGGGTTCCCTTCTGATAGAGGGCACCCTCGAGATAGTTGCACCCCTCTTCAAGGAGGTCATCATGCTTGTTGCTCCGGGAGAATCCCCGGTGGTTAAGGATGTGCTCTCTCCCCTGATCAGAAGATGGGACATTACCGTAGTCGAGGACAGGGTGTCCTCAAGAGGGCCGCTGGAAGGTCTTTACAACGGTCTTTACCGGATGAAAGAGGAGTGGGGATTCCTTCTGGGATGTGATATGCCTTCGCCGGACCCGGAGGTAATACTTGGAATGAACTGCTTCTGCAGCGTAAACAACGATGCTGTGGTAGCGGAGAGGCTCGGATTCCTGGAACCCCTGCACGCATTCTACCGCAAAAGCTGTATCGGACCGGTCTCTGATGCAATAAGCCGAGGAGACAGAAAGATCAAGCACTTTTACAGAGACATAAGGCTTACCGTGATAAACGAAAATAAACTGAAAGAGTTTGGAGATGACGGAAGCTCATTTTTCAACCTCAACACACCCCACGATGTGGAAAAAATGATACTCAGCCAGGAAGTGAGATAACAATGAAAGAACTTGCAGACGGTTTCAGGCGTTTCGCGGCAAAAGCAGACTCAAAATTTTACAGCAGCCTCATTGCAGGACAGCATCCGCATACCATGATGATCTCCTGCAGCGACAGCAGGATAATTCCGGAACATATATTCGATGCAAAACCAGGTGAGATCTTCGTCCTCAGGAACGTCGGAAACCTTGCCAGAACAGAGGAATCTTCCGTACGGGCATGCATTGATTACGCTGTAAAACACCTCAAGGTAGAAAGGATCGCCGTTCTTGCCCACAACCAGTGCGGAGCAGTAAAGGCGACGGAAGACAAAGAACATCTGGACACAGAGGGACTGAGAAAATGGCTTGAACAGGAAGAATATACCGGATCTGACCTTGAGGAAGCCGAGAAGGCACAGGCAGTTCGTCAGCTTGCAAAGTTAAGAGAGTACCCGACCGTCAGGGAAGCGACGGAGGCAGGCAGGCTTGAACTTTGCGCATTCTACTTCCATCTCGAACCTATCTCGATGGAAACATACCGGGACGGAGAATGGCATCTCATCTGATCTGAAAATCCCTGCCCCTTCTGCAATTTTAATATGTATTGACTATCCCTGTCCTCCCTGTACCGACAGGGTAAAAAGAGAGGAGAGCAAAAATGAAAAATTACAAAGAAATATTGAAAATGGCTGTCGGAAATGAAGTCGAGGCATACGAGTTCTACCGGGATGCTGCGGCGAAAATGAAGGACCCCGCAATGAAAAAGACGTTTATGGAACTAGCGGACGAGGAATCCGGACACAAGGTGCTTCTTGAGGGTTTTCTCAGCAACGAAATGAAAGATATGAAGTTCAGCGATGAGAAGGATTATAAAGTCGCTGAGACTGTCGAGGCCCCCCAGACCCTTTCCACCGATATGGCGTTCAAGGATGCCATCGCCCTTGCAATGAAAAAAGAACAGGAAGCAATGGAGATGTACCAGCAGTTCGCAGATGCCAGTGAAGGAGCCAAACAGAAGGAGACCTTCCTTGAACTCGCGAAGATGGAAAAGGGGCACAAGGTTCGCCTCGAAGGTATCTACACCGACATCGCGTTTATCGAAGTTTGGTAAGATAACTCTCTGCACAAAGGGGCCCTAAGGAATGGATAAGCGCTCTGCCTTATACTTGGGCAGAGCGCTTCTTTATTAAGACGTATCCTGATTTGATCCCAAAAAGTGATCAGCCCCAAGGCCAGGAGATCCTTCTTCCATCCTCTCCTTTAATGGCCTTTTTGATCTCATCAAAGGCAGGGGCTTCGAGCATCATCTTCGTGCAGTTTGCTCTTGAAATCGTATCAAGTGTGTGGGAATCAGAAGACCTTATGAAGATCCTTCCGGGGTAATCGTCCCTCCACTTCGCAGCCTGCTCCGAATCTGTCCTCCGAGAGAGCTCAAAGGCGTCGGCAGGGTAGTCCTGCGGCATGGGACCAAGGGCGACAGGATAGGAAAAAGAGGGCCTGTCGACGTGGGCAAGTATTGCGATTCCGCCTAGTTCCTGAACTTTGGATACTATCTGGTCGACTTCATACCCCGAACCCTGAATCAGAAGGGTCTCTTCCTCTCTCAGGATGTTGTTGCAATGGTCCAGTACCACCTGATAACCAAAATAATCAACGTCGTTTTTTATCGGCATGATTTTCTGCCACAGCCATTCCTTGTAATCCATTGCTGTTTTGAGGTCCGGAAAAACAGAGAGTATGTGGATATCCTCCGCGCTTTGGGTCTCGATGCAGGGAAGGACGACAGGATCTCCCTCCGCGGCTTCATAGACTGCCTGGCAATTGTCGCAGGTGTTGTGGTCGGCAATGCCGATCACATCAATTCCGGCCTTCCTGGCGGCCGAGACTATCTCAGGCGCACCCATCTCCAGGCTTCCGCAGGGAGAGAGGGCCGTATGGATGTGGAGATCGACCCAGAAAGGCTTGAGCATGTTGTGTTAACCCTCTATACCCAGCTCCGAGAGTCTGCTGCAGGTACGGAAGATCGACTCGGCGACACAGGCAACGCAGATATTTTCCGCGGTACACCTCTCTTCAAGGTCCCTGGGCGCCTTTCTGCCCGAGGCAAGGATTATCAGCGGCATATCCTTCAGGACTGCCACTGCGGCAACGTTGAGATGGGCCTGTATCGTTACCCATGCAGATCCCTCAGCGGCGGTCCCCATTATGAAACTGAGCAGGTCTCCCGCAACAGCCTGGGTCACTTCTCTTTCCGGATCGCCGGCCACCTGTACCTCAGCGTTGAGCTTTTCACAGATTTCCTTTATCTTCAACACTTTCCTCCCTTTCTCTTCAGCGTGTGCGGCTGAGATTCCGAAAGTTTTACTATCTGGTTCGCAAGCGCGGAGATGCCCTCTCTGAGTTTAAAGATACAGTCCGTTACGGATCCGTGCCCTCTTACGATCTCTTCCGCCATGGCCTGGCAAGAGGGTCTTCCGCATGAGCCGCAGTCGATATGGGGAAGTCCGTTGTAGATCTCCTTCATCTGCTGAAGCTTGACCATCGCATCCGCAAGGTTGTCTGAGAGCGGCAGCCTCGGACGCGGCTGATATTCATTCTTGACAGGCCAGATGCCCATAGTGAACAGCTCCTCGGCCCTTGAAAGCTCCTTTGGTGAAATGTTCCAGTCCGTCTCGATGCTTCCCATGCGAAGGTTGGCCAGAAAACGGGAATCGGCAGTGCCCACGCCTCCGACACATCCCGTGTCACAGACACGGCACTCGATAAAGTCAACGCCCCGTAATCTTCCTAGCTCAAGTTCCTGAAGTGTGTCGAGCGTGTTCCTCATTCCCGACACGGCAAGGATCGTAAGTTTCCTGTCAGAAAAGGCCTGGACATGCCTTGACTCTCCGCCCCGCCTTGCCCACTGTATCCACCTGTTGTTCCTTTTTTTGGGCGCAGGCCCCTTCTCGACGTTTATGTCTCCCTCTGCCATTATGCTCCTTGCAACTTTCCTGACAGTCACGGCGCTGGTAAGAGGAGAAGCTGTCTTGTCGAACGGTTCCCTTACCATCGTTATCTTAGCAGGGCAGGGCGCAAGAAGGGTAAGCGGCGCATCGCTGTTCGTCCTCATCCTCCACAGTGTTGCGGCGATCTCAAGCGGAGAGAGCACGGGAACGACCCTTGAAAGCAGCTCGGGAAATTTTGTCTGGATAAGTCTCAGGACTGACGGACAATAGACCGATATTACCGGCAGTGCCGTCTTTGACGATCTGTTTATAAGCTGGGCGACTGCATATGCCGAGAGGTCAAAAGCATCCTCAGCCTCATCTATCAGCGTCTTTAAATCAAGTGACGAAAGAACTTCCTCAAGGTCATCGGGCCTTCCGTAGTGGCTGAACTGCGAAAAGAAGACCGGGTCAGGGACTATCATAGCCCTTGACGATTCCTTGGTCCTGTTCCAGTCGTCTTCATAAATGCCCAGGGCCGAGCGGCAGCATGAGCGCAGACATTCTCCGCAGTCGATGCAGAGCTCCTCGATAATATCTATCTCTCCGTCAACGACACGTATCGCTTCCGTGGGACAGACCCTTATGCAGTTCACGCAACCCTGACATGCGTCTTTTGATACTTTTATGCTATGTTCCATGCGGTTCGCTCCTCCGTAACAGCCGGCGTCTAGCTGGATATCTGGTAACGGCTGGATTCAATAACTGCATTTCACAGATCCCCGGGACCGGCCGACGGCGATCCTGCGGGTCTGATGTAACGGGGATCCTGTATATTGTCAGACCAGGCCTTTGGCCGGGTGATGCTTGATCCTTATTTGTTGAAAAATACCGTTGATTTAAGCATAGTCCCCTCTCCGGGGGTCGACTCGATCTCAAACAGATCAGAGTTCCGCTTTATGTTCGGAAGGCCCATGCCTGCGCCGAAACCCATCTCCCTGGCCTGGTTGGATGCAGTCGTATACCCCTCTGTCATGGCCTGTTCTATGTCGGGTATGCCTGGTCCCTCGTCCTTGGCTGTTATTTCGAGCCTGTCCTCCGATATCACGGCCTTAAGTATGCCGCCGTTTGCGTGGATGACCAGGTTTATCTCCGCTTCGTATGCGATCACGGCAGCTCTTCGGCATACCTCGGACTGGATGCCAAGCATCTTGAGGGTATTTTTTATATTGTTTGAGGCGGTTCCCGCCGTCATAAAATTGTTACCCTCGATCCTGTATTCCAGACATACAGGAGCAGCCATACTGCTATGCCTCCCGCGGCTGTGGCACGTAACTGGGTTTTACACCTGCAGCATAAAGTTTTCCGCAGACCTCATAGAGGCTGTATTTGGTCAGGAGCACCGGTATACCGTTCTCCTTGGCAAGGCTCACGGTCTCTTCAAGGGGGATCTTGCCTCTTACGAATACTACCGCAGGAAGGTCAAGCATCTGTGCTGTCCTTACTATCTGAATGTTTGTAAGTCCCGTGAGAAGGAGCGAACCCGGCGAGCAGAAGGCAAGCACATCGCTCATGAGGTCGCAGGCATATGCATTGGGTACGTCTATCTCACTCAGGTCTACGTCAGAGATTACCTCCGCATCAATGATCCCGGCCAATTCTTTTAAATTCATTTTTTGACATCCTCCTATTTAGATACTCTCTTTGTTTTTTTGTTTTGATATTGTATTGATATGACTATATTAATTCTACTATTTTGCGCAAAAAATAACAAGCTTTAAAAATAAGACTATTCTGCCTCTTTTGTAATGTTTTTTTGCTGTAAATTTTAAGTATGATCTCCTATTATTATCCAAGATCATATTTTTGATGATCATCTACTTGTCAGGCGAGATCCCCGTTCGGGTACCTTCCCATTGTATCTCATCAAGGTTTTCTTTGATATGTTCTCTCAGCCACAGCCCGACCTCCGGTAAACGGAGCATCTCCCTGTCACCGTCCAGTGCTTCGATTATCTCATCGGTATCCAGAATGAATTCCCCGCAGCCGGTCTTGTGGCGGTATATCCAGTGGATCCCGGGGGAACCCATTATAAGGGTCATCAGCGTGGCAGGTATGTCCCCGAGGGGCGGTCTGTCTATGCTGCCCATGATAAAAGAAGCGGTGATCTTTGTCCCCTTACCGGGCTCCGAAACTATATCAAGTCCTCCTCCGCACAGTTCGGCAGACTGTTTGAGGAAGGGCAGTCCCATGCCGACCCTTCTTGTTGTCCTCGTTGTCGTGAACGGATCGGTCACTTTTGATAAAAATTCTTTGCTCATGCCCCTTCCGTTGTCCTCTACCGAAAAGGAGAGCATGCCGGCCTCCCTGTTCTCAAGGACCTCGATCCTGATCTCCGTGCCCTCTGCCATTACGCTGTTTTCCGCTATATCGAGCATATGTGCTGAAAGATCTTCAAGCAAATCCACTCAACCTCCGATATCTGTTCTTTCCGACCTCAGAATTTTATCCGTTCCGGGGCGCTGTACACGTTGAACCTTCCGTTCCTTGCAAAGCCTATCAGCGTCATATTGCAGCGCCTCGCAGCATCCGCTCCGTCTGCTGTCGCAGCTGAAATGCTTGCCATCAGGGGGATCCTGGCCCCCGCCCCCTTCAGGACCATGTCCTCCGGGAGGCGTCCCGACGTGATCAGTCCCACTTCGCCCGTTTTCATGTTGTTTTTTAGGATCCAGCCTATGGCCTTGTCTACCGCGTTATGCCTGCCGACGTCCTCAGTTCTGAAAAGCAGCTTCCCATCGGGTGAAACAAGAGCAGCGACGTGCACGCTTCCCGCTGTTTTGAAGAGCGGTGCTTCGCCTATCCACTCTATCCCCGACATGATCGTTTCAAAGGATATCTGCCAATCGACGGGAAGCGGATCGGGCCGGATGCCGGCATCCCTTTTTTCTTTTAGAAAAGCCCCTGAAGCCGTGTGGAGAAATCTCGCCTCAAGTCTCCAACCTTCATGTCTCCTGGCTCGTTCAACGATTATCCTGCCGTCCTCTGTTCTGAGAGATGCGATATCTTCCATGCGCTCGATCATCCGCCGGCAGTAAAGATTGCCAAGCACCCAAAGCTCTTCTTCGCCGGGCGTGAAGATCACCACAGCTTCACGCGAACCGTCTACTTCCAGGACCATCCGTTTTTCGACTACCATATCATCATCTATCACTTTTATGGTCCCGTCGCTGAACATCCTCGAGATCTCTCTTTTCACTGTCCGACGGTCCGTCATCGACCCACCTCTTTCAGTCTTTATACGGGTAAACACTGCCGCTTACATTTTACTACACACGGGCCGCAAATTTCCCCACACACGGCCTATACTTTGGACTATACTACTTCTTGTTCCGAATTTATCCGTCAACGATCTGCCCGTCCAGGACAAGCATCTTGGGAAAGAAGAGATATTTTGATGCCAGAAAAGAACGAATCTTCCGCAAATACAGCGAGGCCCCGGGATTATATTATTATCCTTGCCGCCATAGCGATATGGAGCGCAAGTTTTGCGGGAATGAAGGTAGCCGTGGAGCAGGCCCATCCACTGGTCGTGCTTTGGTTGAGGCTCGGCATCTCCATCCCATTCCTCTTTGCCGGCTCATATTTGCAGAGATCGTTCCGCCTCCCAACAAGGCAGGAACTTCTGCCGCTTCTGATAATGAGCTTCCAGGGCATATTTCTGGTCCTCGGCCTGCAGAATTTCGCCATGAAGACGGCAAGCGCGGCGACCGCGAACTGGATAATAATCTGTTCCCCCGCTTTTGTGGCCCTTCTGGGGAGGCTGTTCCTGAAGGAAAAAATGTCCCTGACGAGTCTTGCAGGGCTTATACTCTCAGCGATAGGTGTCATGGTGGTCTTGCGCCTCGGAACGGTCTCCGGGCCAAATGAAACGGGATCTTTCGGTACCGTCGGCGATCTGCTGATCCTCTTTTCTTCTCTGAACTGGTCCATATTCCTCGTATTTTCAAGGAAAGTACTGCGGGAAGACCTCCGCTACAGCTTTGTCCTCTTCTGGGAGATGTTTTTCTCCTTTATCTATGCGACCCTGTCGCTGCCCCTTATCGGATCCGATATCTCGGTGATCTGCTCATTCACTCACAGGACCTGGACCGCCGTAGCCTTCCTGGGAGCAGGGGCTTCCGCTGCAGCTTACTTCTGCTGGTTTCACGGACTCTCCGTACTGCCTGTTTCAAGGATCGTAGCTTTCCAGTTCCTGCAGCCGTTCGCAGGGGCGATGATCGCATTTCTTCTGCTTGGAGAACGATTCACCCTATGGCTTTTTGCCGGAGGGATAACGATAATATACGGTGTATACCTGGTAAACAAAAAATGACAGGACGACCTGCCGCAACAGGAGGGACAAGTCAGGGCAATGGCTGATACAGCAACGGAAGACAGACAGACGAAAAAAATATCTTTATGCAATTACGCAATGATCATTGCGACAGTCACGATATGGGGCGGCAGTTTCGCTTCGACAAAATACGCTCTTGCACAGGCCGAACCATTGGTAATAATGTGCCTCAGGCTCCTTATCGGCATGCCCGTGCTCCTTGCGGGCTCTCTCATGGAGGGATCACTGAGGCTGCCGACAAAAGGAGAGGCCGCGGCGCTGTTTCTGATGGGATTTCAGGGGATCTTCTTCCATCAGACCATCCAGAGCTATGCAATGAGAACGGCGGGGGCTGCGAACGCGAACTGGATGATGATAGCGACGCCCGCGCTTGTCGCCATACTTGGCAGGATCTTCCTGAAGGAGAGGATATCCCCAAAAGGGATATGCGGGATGATCCTTGCGGCGGTCGGCGTAGGGATCGTCATAGGACGCGGCACGATCGTCACGTCGAGATCCGGCGGTTTCGGGACCTGGGGCGATGCGATAATGCTTCTGTCGGTCCTCAACTGGGCGGTCTTCCTCGTTATCTCGAGGCGCGTCCTCAAAAAAGATCTCCCTCCCGCATTTGCCATATTCTGGGAGATGCTGTTCTCTCTTATGTCGGCGATCCCCTTCGCATACATCATGGGGAGCGATTTTTCTGCGATCCCCACTTTCACTGCCGGCACCTGGGGCGCGCTGATCTTTCTTGGGGCATTTTCCTCCGCCCTTGCATATATCCTATGGTTCAGGGCCCTCTCTATATTTACAGTTGCAAGGGTTGCCGTGTTCCAGTTCCTTCAGCCCATAGCGGGAGTCGTCATAGCATATTTCCTTGTCGGAGAAAGGTTCACCCCGTGGCTTTTTGCCGGAGGGGCGATGATACTCAGCGGAGTCTGGCTGGTCAACAGGAAGTGACCGACCTTTCCGCGGCATTTATGACAGTCCCCCGTCATTTTAAGGTCAGCTTAAGTCATTGCCTTTAATCTCTTTTTAACTGTCCCATAGGAACAAAAGTAAAAAATATGGGCGGAAAAAAGATCCTTCTCCGCCCCAGCATGATATGCTTTGTCCTCTTATTAAGAAAATATGAGATCCTGCGGCTCAAAAGCCGGAAACTACCTCTTTCACGCCCTTTTTCAGCAGCCATTCGGCAGCCCTGTCGCATATATCTCCCTGAAGGATCACGTTGCCACCTTCCACAAAAGATCCGCAGCCAAGGCCCTTTCTCATCTCCCTGGCAAGCTTCTCCCTGTCTACAGCGGCTTTTCCCGGTATTATCACGGCAGTCACGGTCTTTCCGCCCCTGCCTGCAGTCTGCTTCTGCAGTGTGACCTTTGGGAGGCCGGAAATGCCGCTCTCTCCGTCGTTTTTGACCAAAGCTTTTTGCGCAGGAGATTTTTCTCCTTCAGGCCGTGCCTTTTGTTCTTTACGCGCACTCTCTTCCTTACCTAGTATGGATCCCAGTGAAAGGCTCAGGCTCTCGTCGCAGTCGACGGTAAAGCCCTCTCCGGAGGTGAGTTTTTTATTCTTTTTCCCCGATGACATTTTCTGTCCCCTCTTTTTTGGCTTAAAATAGGAAAAGATGTCCTGATTCTTTTTCGTTATGATTATATACTTTGGAGGTCTGCTGAATGTCAAAGTCGGAGACCGCGGTTTTTCTGGATAATTTTTATTCGGCACTGAGGATGCTCGGGGGAAACCCGGGGGGAAGCGTTCTTGAGCTGCGTCAGGGTGCCGGCGCTTTTTCAACGGGACTGCCTTTCGCAGGCGAGAATTACGCCATCTTCGATACCTCTCCTGCTCCGGAAGAACTGTGCGGGGTACTGGATCTCTACGAGAAGAGGGATCTGCCGTTCATAGCGCTGCAGCTGCCGATACTGCAGGAGGAGCTGGCATCGGAGCTGGAAAGAAGGAGGATCTTTCGCAGGGCAACATATCTTGCGATGTCGATCCGAAATTTTCCGGCAAAAACGGACAAAGATCCGCTGGTAAAGAAAGTCTGCACCGACAGAGAGGCAGAGAGGTGGGCTGAAGCCGCGTGGACGGGATTCGAAGGAGAACTTCCGGTGCCTCGGGCCTATGCGGTATTCTCACGATACCTGTTCCGCTGTCCCGCCAACAGTCTTTTCTTCCTTGAAAGAGAGGGGCACCCGCTTTGCTCCGCCCTGCTCCATTCGACGGAGAAGAGCAGCGGCCTTTACTATTTCGCCACGATACCCAGTGCAAGGAGGCAGGGTCTCGCGGCAAGGTTTATGGACTCATTGAGAGAGTACGCTTCCCGTTATTCCGGGGAGATGGTCCTTCTTGCTACTGAAATGGGAGCAAAAATGTATAAAAGCTATGGCTTCAGGGAACTGATGGAAGTGCCGATCTTTTCAGCTTCGGATGAGATCTGATCTGTTGATGGGACGGAAAACCGAAAGGGGACAAATCATGATGAATGATCTTGAAAAATTTTGGAGGGACGCGCCGGCCGGGACCGTAGTATGCGCAGAGACGGGCGCGACAAAAAATATGGTGCTCAACTCGGTCATAGACGGAGCAAAGGACCTTGACTCTCTCAGGAAGACAGTTCCTCTCTGCCGGGATGATTCCTGCTCTTCAAAGAATCCTTCAGGCAGGGGATGCTCTGAAAATGCGGAGATGCTTCTTTCGATCTATGCACCGATATTCGAGTTCATGAAGGAGGCACACTCTCACGACCACGGACCAGACTGCCGCGGCAAGTCCACCGGCAGCTGCGGCAGCTGCAAACTCTGCGAGTAAGCCGATAATCCGCCTTAACCTTAAGATAAAGATGATGGGGCTGCCCTTAAGCGGCCCCATCCGGTTTAAAGCTTCTCTATTTTTTCGGCGGCCTCTTTAAGCCATCCCGATCTTTCGTTCTCTATCTCTCCCGCATCGCAAAGGGATGCTATTTGAGGATCTATCGGTATGCTTGCTAGGAAGTCTATGCCGTGTCTCTCTGCAGTCTCTTTTACACTGCTGTCGCCAAAGATCTTTATCTCTTTTCCGCAGTCGGGACATATCACAGAGCTCATGTTCTCCACTATCCCGAGTATCGGGACATTCATCTGCTGCGCCATACGCACCGCCTTCTCAACTATCATTGAGACTAGCTCCTGCGGTGAAGAAACAATGATTATGCCGTCTACCGGAAGGGACTGGAAGACTGTCAGGGGTACATCCCCGGTACCCGGAGGCATGTCCACAAACATGAAGTCGACTCCCGTCCAGATAACATCACTCCAGAACTGCTTCACTACTTCCGCGACCGCAGGTCCTCTCCAAATTACAGGAGTGGTCTTGTCTTCCACGAGAAGGTTTATCGACATAATGTCTATTCCTGTTTTTGTCGCAACCGGGAGGATGCCTGACTCATTCGCCCTTGCCATTTCAGAGAGTCCGAACATCTTTGGTATTGAGGGACCGGTTATGTCGGCATCAAGTATGGCAGCCTGATGGCCCCTTCTTTGCATCTGAACAGCCAAAAGGGAAGTGACAAGCGACTTTCCCACCCCCCCCTTTCCGCTCACGATCCCGATAACTTTGTCAACACTGCTGAGAGGGTTGGGTTTAGCCTTGAAATCCATCGGCGCTGTTCTTGACGAACAGTCTTCTCGGCAGCTTCCGCATTCATGCGTGCAATTTTCATGTTCCGACATCTTCTGCATCTCCTTATTCAGGATCGGGCTCTCCTTGGCTGAAGCGGCAGAGGCTGCATCTTTTTTTGCAATCGCAGCGCGCCTCAGACAATTCGAAATGTCCGCCGTCTATTAGGATCTCCCTGCCCAGACAGAGAGCTTCCGCTGTCTTTTTGTGAGCGGAGTAGAGTATCCTCTGGAGCGTTCCCCTCGATATGTTCATCCGTTCCGCCGCCATGTCCTGGTCCATCGACTCCAGGTCGCACAGACGCAGCGATTCCACTTCCTCGACCGTCAGAACGATCACATCATCTGCGCTGCCTTCGGGGATGAAGCGCAGATTTTCGGGTATCGAGCACACTCTTCTGCATTTTGTCTCTCTGGGCAATTTGATCCTCCCTTTATGTGCATATGCACACTATGGAAATATATCCCTCTGTCCGGGATACGTCAAGGATCGATCTGTAATTTGAGATCTATTGATTTATCCAGATATCCAAATAATATAATAATGTAAACATTGATTTTACACCCGGACTGTGTTGCTTTCAGTAATCCGGGTCTCATTACTGATGACAGATTTTAATTTTCTGTGTATTCTGACAACTAGGAAGCGCCCCGTCCGCTATAGCAATTGATCATACGATCTACAGAAATCAAGGTACAAGGCAACGAGTTCCAGATTCCCGTATCGCAGTTTCAGTTACAAGGCGGCGCAAGTCCGGATCTTCCACAGAGACCGGAGCGGGGCGTTACAAAAGAGAAAGAGCTGGGTCCCCGAGGCCCGGCTCTTTTTTGCAATGGTCATTGCGGAGAATTTGCTCGCTTCGCATCGCGGGGAATTCGCGGCCAAGAGCCGCGAAAGTTCAAAACCGTCCGTCCTTCCCGAGATAATAGTACTCTTCCTAGACGATCATTCGGGTGCGAATTATTAAAAGATTTTACATTCGATTTGCAATCGCTTCACGTGACCGTTTTTTGTCTCAGTTTCACACGGCGGCTCACCACCGCGCTTCACCATGGTATTTGTGCTAAATCAGCGCCGCAAGATACCCCAATTTCCGCAATTTGGGCAGATCGGAGATGACAGCGACGCAACATGCAGCGGTTCAAGCAGAGGCGTATTGGGCATACGTTGACGCGCAGGATCGCAAATGTTGCTAAGCTAGCGCTCCGATATGCCCAAATTGCCCCCTGCTAGGGAGCTTTTTTGACAAGAATATTCAAACTGTCAACGAGGGGCTTGATCCTCTTATCATTAGCCGGCCTCTTAAGTGCCGCCGCGGCAGACAGGTCCCTGCCCCAGTATGCCCTGTTTGCATCCCTGTTCTGGTTCAGGACTGATCCCTCAAACGACATCCCGGCAAAGAGCCCCTTTGACATCGAATAACTGTAGATCGAGGCTTTGGCACGCGAGTCCGTGGCAGCGGATGCATCCCTTCCTACAGGGCCTGCGGCTACGGCAACGTCGGCTCCTAGTTTGAAGCTGTTTCCGCCTGTGAACGCCCTGAGACCGGCCTCATTCGTTATAACAAGGACAAGGCCCACAGACTGCGCACCGATCTGTATTCCTATCGATGCGCCCGACAGGCTCATGAAGGATGGGCCGTTCCAGGTACCGTTCGGGTTTCTGAGAAGGACAAGCCCTTCCCCCACCTGACCGCCTATCATGAGTCCGGCCTTCGTGACAGCAGGGAAAATAGCGACGCCTTTGCCCGATTTGATCACATCTGCCAGGCTTGATGAGTCGCTCTGCTCAGTCATCTCACGAATAAGTTCGGCAGAAAGCCTGATCCTTCTTTCATGGGCTTTTTCTTCGGCAAGGGCGGATATGCCTGAAGAAAAGATGACTGCCGCCGCCAGGATAAGTATAGCCAACCGAGATCTTGGACTTTTCATCATAATTCCCCCGTTCATAGTTTTCCGTATATACACTTTCTTTTATACCATAAGTGATGGCAATTGCTATGTAAAAAGAACTATAATATGGAAAGATCAGCGGAGACAAGGCGGTGGCTAAAGTTATGGAAAACAAGATATTCGCTCCCTGGAGGATGGCATATATCCTCTCAAACTCGGACGACAACGTACAAAAAGAACCTGGATGCATCTTCTGTGAATTTCCAAAAATGAACGACGACGAAAAAAACCTCATCCTTCACCGTGGGAAAGAATGCTTTGTCATACTGAACGCCTTCCCCTACAATCCCGGACACCTGATGGTCGTACCCTACCGCCACACCGCAGACATGCCCGGCCTGACGGCAAGCGAACTGGCGGAGATGATGTCGCTCTGCCAGACAGCGCACAGAGTCCTTACGGAGGTCATGAACCCCCACGGGTTCAACCTTGGCATGAACCTCGGAAAAGTCGCCGGTGCCGGGATAGATCAGCACCTCCACATGCATATCGTTCCCCGCTGGAACGGCGACACCAACTTCATGCCCGTACTCGGAGAAGTCAGGGTCATATCCGAAGCTCTCAATTCAACATGGAAAAGGCTGAAGGAAACGTGGCCGAAATAGATCGGAACGTTACCTTCATAGCTCCCGCAAAGGAGACAGACGTTGAGATAACGGTCAAAAGATCACGTTTCATCGGATCCGTGCGCATAGCCTTAGACCCGGATGCGGCTTCGGAAAAAATAAAGAAATTTCCGGAAATATTCCCCAAGGCGAACCACCATTGCTGGGCCTACAGGATAGGTTCAGAAAACATCCTGGAACACTGCTCGGATGCCGGAGAACCCGCAGGCACTGCGGGGCGCCCGATCTTGGGCATGCTGAAGAGATATTCTCTCCAGAACACCCTGCTTGTCGTGACCCGATACTTCGGAGGGATAAAACTCGGGGTGAGGGGACTGATAGAAGCTTACGGAGAGGCTGCGGAGCTTGCCATAAAAGAGGCCGGATCCGTTGAGATGGAATTCAGCCTTTCTCTCGGTCTCTCATGCTCCTATGAACACTCAAAGACCCTCATCTCATCCCTGAAGAAATGGGGTTTCGGGGAGGATCGGATCACTGCGGTGTACGGGGAAAACGTTGAGATCAGCCTCTATGTCCCATGTTCTTCAAAACCGGACATTGCTACTTCGCTTGAAGAGATGTACTCAAGAGGCATGCTTCAGAAACTTGAATGGGGGAGCAGCGCTGTTCCCACACGCAGGTACAAACAGTAAAAATCCTCTGCCTCGCTGTTTTTACTGAACTTCTTCAAGAAGCGGCAGTTCTTCCTTCAGCTCTTCCGCACTTCCCGATCTGACCGTTATCCATACATGGGCAGAGCTGCCGGATGCGTCAGCGGCAGAGATCTTATGTCTGCCCTCTTTCATCTGCCACCAGACCTTCCCAGAATTTTCTGAGGGCAGAGCGAGCTCTCCGTCAACGAACCAGTAAATTTCCCCTTCGCCGCCCTTTGAATCCAGAAGTATCTTCCCTCCGCGGCTTCCCATTATGTAAGAGGCTTCATTACGGGGCGACGTTATCTCTATATGGGAAACGGAACTCCTGCTTCCCGTTTCTGATAAGAAAAGCTCAATCTCAGGAGGCCAATCCACCTCAGGCCCGTTCACTCCCATCACATGCAGCCTGCAGGGTTCCCTCGAAGAGATGCCTTCGATGTAAAGATCTGTTGCGCCTGACGGACAGAACGGATTGCGCGGGGAACCCGAGAGCGGACACACCTCGCCATTCATTACTTCGGAGGGATACTTGAACCAATTCGTACCCTGGGGTGTGATCTTTCTCATGATCCGTACAGCGGGCGGAGCCGCTGTCCTGATGCCTACCAGTTCCTCGTGCGGCTTACCTGTCGGGTCTCCGAGCCAGACGACCAGCGTATAAGGTTTTGTGACCGCGGCAGTCCATGCATCTCGTAAACCGTACGAGGTGCCGGTCTTGAAGGCAATTACAGTCCCTTCTTCGCCGAATAGCTCCCTGTAAAGTGGCATGAGCCTCCTCTCGTCCTTCAGTATGTCGATCGTCAAAGCCGCTGCCCCGCTTGATATGACACTTCTTTTTTCAGGTGAAGGGGCTTCTTCGATCCAGCTGATGATGCTGTAGTTTCCTCCGGCTGCCAGAGTTCTGTATGCTCCCGCAGCCTCCAACAGGCTCACCTCGCATCCGCCTAGCACCAGACTGTCTCCGTACCACCCGGCATCCTTTGTGATGCCGCTGAAGCCGAGCCTCCTGTAAAGATCCAGGAGCCTGTTCGGGCCGATGCTCCGTAGGACTCTGACTGCCGGGACATTTAGTGAATCGGCAAGGGCCGTTCTTGCCGGGACCGGCCCCCTGTAAAGCCTGTCAAAGTTGCGGGGCGCTGTTTGTCCCATAGACATGGGGGTATCCGCTAGCATGGATGACGGGGTAAGTTTTCCAGACTCAAAAGCGAGCGCATATGCGAAAGGCTTCAGCAGAGAACCGGGAGAACGTGGCGAACTTCCGCAGTCGACCCAGGAGGCCGGCCCCTCTCCCCCTGCCCTGATATTTCCAACATAGGCCCTTACCAGGCCTGTCTCGTTCTCAACTATCACAGCCGCAGCCGTGATCTCACGGGGAAGTCCCGAAAGCGCGAGCCTGAGTTCCTGCTCGAGGATATCCTGCATCCTTCTGTCTATGGAAGATCTTATGCGTCCGTATCTGTCACGAAGTCCCGGAGATCCCCCCTGGGCCGCGGCATGCGCCGCAGCTTCACTGCACGAAGAGGGTATCGCAAAGCGTTTCGCCGGTACAGATCCAAGCTTTGCCCTCCGAACTTCATCGGAGGAGGCGACACTCAGCTCCTCAAGTCTGTCCAGCAGACGGTCCCTCAATGCCAGGACCCGCTCGGGATGCCTGTCAGGGCGGTAAAATGCCGGGCCTCTGAGCAAGCCTGCAAGGACGACGGCTTCAGAAAGCGACAACTCCTTTGCAGGTTTGCCGAACCAGGCCCTCGCAGCTGCTTCAACGCCCCTGATGTTGGATCCGAACGGCGCCTTGTTAAGGTAAAGCTCCAGGATCCTGCTTTTCGTCATCAGCCTTTCCAGCTGTACTGCCTGCCAGAACTCGACCGCTTTGTTCAAGGGCGTTCTCTTTCTTGGTACAGAGAGCCTTATCAGCTGCGTTGTTATCGTTGAGCCCCCGGATACCACCTTGCCGGCTTTGATATTCTGGATCATCGCTCTCAGGAGGGATATGCCGTCTACACCGGGGTGGTAATAAAATCCTCTGTCTTCAAGCGCGACTGCGACTCTGGGCATCCATATCCCCATTTCGTCCAGAGGAACAGGCAGGGACCACTCTTCATTTTCTGAAAGATATCCCCTGAGAGGGATCCCCCTCTTGTCCGTGACCACTGTGGACCAGTCCCACTGTGATATTTTCCGAACTGGGACCGATAATGCCGCAGTAAGAAAGACTAAAACAAGTATGACCGGCAGGGCCAGGAGATGCCGGTCCCTGCCGGAGGCTTTGATCTTGTTTGAAATACCTGATATGTATCGTCCGAGCTTCATATCAAAGGATCGGGAATAAGCTTAGTCCCTATCTGATCTCTATCCTGCCGCCGCCGCTCACACTGGAAACAGCCGGGTCGTACATACACTCCGCAGATATCTGCGGAACATCAAAAGATCCTGATGTGACGGCCCTCAGTATGAACTTCCAGTCCAGACTCTTTTCAAGTTTTTCTATGTACAGGAGGAGCCTGTCGTCCCTTGCTTCCGCCCTCACAAACGGCGGCAGGGGCTCACCGTTCGCACTGTATCTGGGATTTTCGATCTCGAGACCTGCCGGGAGCGGGATGATCACAACGACATTCCCGAGATCCTTTGCCGCCGGCGTGACTGTGACAGTCGATATGAGCGCCGTGCCCCGCTCTGTCTTCCCTCCGACCGCTTTTTCGCTGCGGTCTGACAAGAAGAGCCTGACCTTGATGCCGTTATCTCTGTTATTAACTTTCCCAAGTGGGATGCCCTCAGCGCTCCAGGAGACAAAAAGCCTCGAAGATCCTTTGTTGACCGCAGTAAAAGAGGTCCTCCCGTCAAGAGGGACTGATACCGTCCTTTGCTGTGAGCTTATCTTACCCAAAACATCTATGCCTGAGATCAGTTCTCCAAACGGCTCTCCCTGATCCTTCTGCGCCCTGAAAAATTTTGACAGGGCAAGCATTGCGAATGCCCCTTCCTGGGTATTCAGGTACTTTGCTTTCCTGACTGATCCCAGCAGAGCGGATGCCGATGCCGCTGCTCCCGCACCGGCAGGATCTGTGTGCACCCTGACAAGAAGGTCCAGAGCTTCATCTCTCAGATCCGAATCATAATTTTCATTTCCTCCCGGTTTTTCCTTAGCTGCTCCCGTCTTCTTTCCGAGCATTTTTTCAGCTTCGCCCCTCTGCCCCGAAACAGCGTAGGAGGCCGCAAGGAAGAGCCTGCCGGATGCGTCCAGCGAGTCATTTTTGTCTCTCAGGCTCTCCATCCAGCCGAGCGGAGGCTCTCCGGCAAGGGCAAGCACATAACAGGCGTACGCCCTTCTTGAGAGCGCACGACGCCATACATTTTCATCATCTGCGTCATATGCCTCGACGGAAAGCTGCCTTTTCACATATTTAAGCGCTTCGCTCAGCCTTTCCTCGGGGATCTTGATGCCGTTCTTTCCTGCCTCTACAAGAAAATGTGTCCCGTAGATACTGTCCCACGGCTGAGACCAAGATCCGCCCTGCCATCTGGTGAAGCCTCCGTCGTAATTCTGGAGGTCCAATATCTTCTGTATCCTCAGTTCAAGAGAATTTTTCGTGGGATCGGGATCTCCGAGAGACTTGTCGATCGATTCGGCAAGGTCGCGCTGCAGAAGAAGCGGCCAGGCGGAAGAGACCGTCTGTTCCATGCATCCGTGCGGATATGTGATCAAAAAGCGTGCGATATCCTGGAGGTTCGCCGACGGCATCGCAGAAAGTATTAGGATGCCGTCCAGCGTACCCTCCATCCAGCCGCCGGGTATTTTGATATCCTTCGTCTTTCCGGGCTCTATGATCTCTGAGAGACTTTCGGTGACCTTAGGCGACGCCGGCCTTACCGGGATCTCCAGTTTTGTCCGGACGACCTCGCTGTCCCATTTCGCGGTAAAGGAAGCGCTAGCAGCTCCCGTTCCGGTACCTTCAAAATCAATCATGAAGGTGTGGTCTGAGTTTGGTTTCAAGGCTGCGCTGAAGCTTTTTGCCCCCTTTATCCGGAGAGGGCCGCCTGTTTCGGCATCAAGTCTGACTGTTATGTTTTTTGCGCTCCTGTTGAATACCTGGCATGGGACTGTGATGCTGTCGCCCGGAGCAAGGAATCTCGGGAGCGAAGGCTCGACTACGACGTCTCTGTTGATCTCCACTTCCGCAGATGCCGCCCCCGATTCGGAAGGAGTGACCGCGACCGCCATCAGCCTGGCTTTGCCTGCAAATTCCGGGACAGTGAATGAAAAGACACATTCCCCTCTTGAATTTGAACGCACCCTTTTTACAAGCGACAGCATTTTGAACCTCTTAGCCTGGATCGGACTAAGGTTTGAATTTTTCAGAGCCATCTCGGACGGACCTCCTCCTCCCGGCGTCAGAAGGGGCGAAGAATCGGCCTCAGGCTTTATGATCGAATCGTAAACGTCATAGGTCTCTACTCCGAGCATCCTCTTCGAAGTAAAGTACTTCCAGGGATCGGGGGTAGCAAAATCGGTAAGCGCGAGTATCGCCTCATCGACCAGCATTACGGTGATATCGGCTTCTTTTGGCCTGCCGCGGCTGTCCGTTACCTTCAGCCTGAAATCATTCTTTCCGGGCTTGATCTGTCCCGGCTCTTCAATCGCCAACTCTAAATTCTTATCCCTGTTGTCGATATAGAACGGTCCGGCACCGTACGCCCTTGAACGTTCTTCTGCCTTTCCTTTTTCAATTACCTGAGCTGTTATCCAGGCATTGGGCGCCATTTCGTCCGTTACTTTGAACGATATCTCCGTATCTCCCGCTTTGATGTCATATACGGAACTGTGGACTACACGGAAGGTCTCCACGCCTATCAGAAGTTTCCCGCCGAGGGGGGACCTGATCTTTACGGCAGCTTTTTCTCCCGGCCTGTACCTCTCCCTGTCGGTTATGATCTCGACCGTTTCAGACCCCGCCTCGGGACCGGCCGTTTCGTCTCCGTACACGTAAATATACTGCGATGCACGGGATCCGCCGGAGATATCCTCGGCCCTGAGCAGGTACCTGCCCGCTTCTGTCGGCACGATCTTTCCCGAGGCCCTGCCAGAAAACAGCATGAGTGTCCCCTCTCCCCTGGGCAGCAGTTCCTCCTGCAGACGGGTGTCTGTCCTTCCGTCCTTCTGATAGGTCACCCTCTGTTCCACCACTCTGAAAAAAGAATACTTTAACTTCTCTGAAGGTGCGGGGGCTCCGTTAGGATCTGCCGCTCCCACCGTGAAATCGATCGGCTTTCCCGGAGAAAAAACTCCCTCTGGCAGGCTTATCCCGATCAATACTTTTGACGGATACCACCTGAGGACCGCGGTCTTGGTGACCTTGCGGCCGCCCTCTTCAAATACGGAAGCCCCGACTAGGATATCAAGTACAGAGGGAGCCGTCCTCTCCCTGCCGGGCAGGGTAAACTTGATCCTTCCGTCCTGATCGAGCTTTCCGGAGCCTATAAATTCATATTCAGGCAGGAACTTTTTCTCAGTATCCCTGAAGGTGAATCCCTTCCAATCGGCGTGGCTGAACTCTCTCTCTTCCGTCCTCATCTCAGCTTCCCACCGCAGACCTGATGCGGGGCTCCCAAAAACATATCTCGACGAGAGAGAGATCTCTGCGGCATCCTTTCCGATCAGGGTCTTAGGAGACGGCTCGGCTTCCACAAAAAGCCTAGGTGCGGCAAATTCTTCGACATAAAATTCTTTCCTGCCGATCGCTTGCTCTTCTCCGGGGAGAGTGACGTTAGCGTACCAGGTCCCGGTGGGAGCATCAGCGGGAACGTGGAACTCTTTTGAGATCGTTCCCTCTTTCGTCAGTAGTTCTGTATGCGAGAAGGAGAGACTTCCTTTGGAATTGAAGACTTTTATGTTCACAGGGAAGGGTTTTGAAAATGCATTTCCGGAGTCCCTCACGACAGCTGTCAGGGGAATGTTTTCACCCGGCCGAAAAACGTCCCGCGGAGTAAAACAGTAAGCGCTGTAGCCCTTGTAGACCCAGGGGTCCCCGTTGGTACCGAATATATCTTTCCCGCCGTAAAGCCCGTTGTCAAACCTTATAAAGGCGATATCTGAACCTTTGCTCACAGTCGCCATGACAGGATAGAGATCTCCGTCGGAGCTGTATTTCAGCTCCAGAAGACCCTTTCTGTCCGTCCTGCCCTTTGCAACAGGCTGGTTCGACCATGACCAGAGAGTGACCTCCGCTCCGTGTATGGGATCACCGGTGCTTACCGAGTTTATCCAGAAAAGCGCCGAATCCGGACCAGTCTTTACGGTCATCCCTATATCCGTGACATTCACGACCTGCCTGCTTTCTGTCCAATTTCCGCTGTTGTTCTGCGCAAGCAACAGAAACACGCCTCTTTCGCTGCCTATCAACGGCTTAAGGTCCAGGGCACTGCGTACCTTTTTATTGAGGCCGCCCTTGACCTTATATTCCTTGTTCGACAGCATCGAAGAAAGATCCATGGGATATTCGGACCACGGGCTCCTCATGCCGATCGGTATGTTGTTTTCGAAGAGCTTCCATACGAGTATCTGCACGGTATCTATGTTCACCGTCTCTATGGGGATCCTCATGCTCCCGGCGGGGGAGAGGATCCTTCCAGGTGCCGTGAAGCGTATCTCAGGTTCTTTCTCTGGAAAGAGGAACGTCCTCTGCCACTCGGCTCCGAGAGGCTTGCCTCCCAGCGCCGGAAAACCCTTCCTTACAGTCAGCTTTACTCTGTCCTGGGGCTCGAAAGCGCCCACGATCGCGAATCCCCTGTCCCTTGGTTCGATGGTGTAACTGCTTTTTGGGGTCAGTTCGATAAACGCCCCTGCTTTGGAAAAATCAACGGGGGCCGTAGTCTCAACGTATATTTCTCCGTTGTCTATACGTGAAAAGGCATTCGAGTCCCTGATCTCCATATTCCTTGCAATATCAAGGCTGACGGAAACACCCTTTGCCAGACCCAGGTTCCCCGTCGCCGCAGGCATTCCCGCAGATATAGAGAGTTTCATGTTTTTGGGGCCGCCGGAGGTCAGTACGTTCATCCTCACTTTTTTTGACGGAGGTCCCTGAGCTATCTGAAACTCCACAGGCTTTCCGGACGTATCTTTCACATCGGCGTAGCCCCGGAGCCTCGCAGGTGAGACCGGAAGTGAAAATTCCAGTTCATAACTGACTGTTTCGCGTTCTGTATCAAAATCTGTCTGTTTAGCGCCGATAAATACGGGCGGGGCCGTGTTGAAAAGGAAAGACTGCTTTCCGGAGAGCGGAAGGCCCTCTCTGTCCCTAAGGTCGGACCTGGCGGTCGCCGTGTACAGGGTCGCTTTTTCCAGCATGCCGGCACTGGGGTAGTAGACAAAGGTCCTGGCATCCACCCATTTACCTGTACCCCGTATCGCCGGGGTGAATTTAAACGGCAGATCCTCGAAAGGAAGTGGTTTTCCGATGCTGCTTTCAGGCGCAGCCTCACGGTTGAAGACCGCTTTGATCTCTGCCCTTCCCTTAACCTCTCCCTGGGGGGCAAAATCTTTTATCAGGAACTCCTTTTCATTGACCCCGGGAGCGGGGAGCACTCCGAAAGATAATAAGATCAGAACGATGACCGAGAGTATCCCAAGGAGGTTCCTCTTTGATGTTTTCCAAAGCATGCCCATCACCCCGTTGTATGTTGTATGAAGAGATAATATGATCTGTATCTTTACCGATAATAACCGAGAAAACAATAACTCAGACAGGCTATTTTACCTATTGAACATAATGATATTACCTTACAGAATAATATCGAAAGGAGTTGATCGAATGAAAAAGATACCGGCCATTGCGGTGATCATATGTCTCCTTCTTGCCGTGCCGGCTTTTGCGGAGGTCTGCCCCGCCACGCCCCCGGAAGAAGGGCAGTCGGCGAAAAAGGAGCTGCCCCTTGAATTCAGAAACGACTCCGGTGCCGAGATAACGAGCATCTTCATATCCCAGACCGGAAGAGATGCCTGGTCCGAAGATCTTCTGAAAGATATCCCTTTGAAAAACGGGGAGAAGAGGGATCTTTACATCGGCAGGGATAACATCCTAGGTCTTGCGGACATCAAGGTGATATACTCCTCGGGCAAAGAGAGGGTATGGAAAAAACTTCCTATACTTGAGATTTTCGAGATAACTCACAGGAATGACGGAGAACCGGCTTACGAGCGAATAAAACTCGGAGCCTGATAGTAAAAAAGCCCCGCGGTGCGGGGCTTCATTTTTTTCATTTGGATATGGAAGATACAGACCGGGACCTTACTCTGCAGACCCGACTTTTTCGTAGTACTGCCCCATCAGCTTCTTCCAGTCAACGTTTTCATCGAGCAGGTTCGGACATGTGCTGTCCGGATAAAACCATTTTCTGCCCAGTCCCATGAGGATCTGCCACCAGTCGTGCACATCGGGGACCAGGATCTCTCCTTCGGGCCCTATCCTTCTCAGCTCACGGTAGACAAGGGCCACCATCTGGCTTTCATCCATCGCGGCTGTCGTCTTGGCATAGAATTCGATCGTATAGAAATACGAGCATGCTCCGAGCTGGTAAAGTATCTCCGTCCACTTCGGGGATATCCTGGAGGTCCTGGCAAGGACCATCTGTTTCTTGCTTCCTGAGCTTTTGTGGTTCACCAAAAAAAGTATCTTGTCCGGATCTATATGGCGCAATTCATCATATTTTGCTATGAGGGCCTCTGCTATTGGTCTGATCCTGCTGTTGCATATTTCGTAATCAAACTCCGGACCGCCTTTTTCCGTCATCTAAACTCCTCCTGTTGTCGGACCATAGTCCGGCTGAAAAATAAAACCTGTCAAATTATATCACCTGACGATTTAAAACCGTTCCCCAAAAGCCGATCAGGCAATTAATTTGCAGTAAAATGTGTTGTAAACAATTAACTAAATTTGACCTTTAAATCTTTCGGGATCTGCCGCAAGACACCGAGATCCTTTCGTCCTCCGTTTATAACTTCTGAAGAGTCAGTCTGTAAAAAGAACGCGGCGCTTACCTCTTAAGGAAGTAAGCGCCGCACATATCCTTCAGTATGTAAGAGACGATAAGGCTCAGTCAGTCTCAGGCCTGTTTTGAGCTTTGCCTCTCCTGAGGAAGGTGGGTTCGTCGAGTTCGTCTCCGGCTGTCCTGGAGAAAGCTTCCGTTTCCTGCAGCACATCTTCCCTCTGTTCAAGCCATGAGGGTCCCCTTCTTACCTCAGCCGCGGGAACAGCTTCGGCCTCTTTCTTTTCCTCCGGCTGATCCATAAAGGATCTCTGCCTGAATGGCCTTTGCTGTTCATTTCTAAGTACGGGCCTCTGTGGTGCGATGTACGACCCACCACGAGAGGCGCTGTTTTCAAAACGGTCCTCTTCGAAGCCGGTCGCTACGATGACTATCTCCACGCTGCCCTCCATGTCGCTGTCCTCTGCGCATCCCCAGACAAAGGTGGCATCTTCCGAGATGATCTCTTCGATATATGCGGCAGCCTGCTGGATCTCGAATATCCCAAGATCCCCGCCGTATTTGATGTTCATGAGCACACCCTTGGCTCCGTGCATCGAGCATTCCATCAACGGGCTTTCCAGGGCCTCTTTAAGAGCGTTTTCGATCCTGTCTTCCCCTTTGGCACATCCCACGCCCATAACTGCTGTGCCTGCGTGCTTCATTACAGCCTTGAGGTCGGCAAAATCAACGTTGACCATCCCGGGCCTTGTAACAAGGTCTGTGACGCCCTGCACCGCCTGTCTCAGAACTTCGTCCACCATAGAGAAGGATTCGCTCAGCGGAGTCTCTTTACGGCAGATCTGGAGAAGCCTGTCGTTCGGCACGACTATCAGTGCGTCGACGCACTGGCGGAGTTTGGCTATACCCTCTTCCGCATAGCGCATCCTTCTGGTTCCTTCAAACATAAAGGGCTTGGTGACCACCGCTACGGTAAGGATGCCCATCTCCTTCGCCGCCTGGGCGATTATCGGAATGGCCCCGGTTCCGGTGCCCCCACCCATGCCGGCAGTCAGGTAGACCATGTCGGACCCTCTGAGATACTCCCTGATCTCAGAGAGAGATTCTCTTGCCGCCTGCTCTCCTATCTGGGGCAGGGCACCCGCGCCCAGTCCCTTCGTGACCCTCTCGCCCAGAACTATCTTGTTTGGGCTGAGGGACATGTCGAGGCTTCTGACGTCGGTGTTGACGGCAAGGAGGTCCACACCCTCTATTCCCTTGCTTATGATGTGATTGAGGGCATTCCCGCCGCCCCCCCCCACGGCTATGACCTTTATAGATTCTCTGCGGGCAGGTTCAGATCTATTTTGTGCAGAAGGAGCATTAGTCTTCGATGTCCCTTCGGACTCATCGGGATACGGATAGCAAAGTTCTCTTGCTGGTATACTCAATTGTCCACCACTCCCGTTTACTGTTGTTGATGTATAATCATGACATTTCCAACACCATTATACAACAGAGGAGGGAGGCACGGTTGGAATTAAACGAAGGAAAATGTAAAAGAAAGGGTAACATCCAGGGCGACCGTACGGCTTTTATTATTTTCATGGCAGTTTTTGCCTTACTTGCATGGCAGGTCACCCATCCGCTTATGATGGCTCTTATATGGGCGGGCATGCTCTCCTTCATATTCCAGCCGGTCTACCGCTATCTGACAGATCTTTCAGGCGGGCGATTCAGGAACGTTTCTGCCGCTGCTGCACTCTGCCTTATAGCAGTCCTCTTCATAATACCGCTCATATACATAATTACTTCCCTCGGAGCCGAGATCTCGATGATCATCGGGAAAATAACGGAATTCATGTCCAGAAACGAGATCACCCAGACAAGAGATCTCGTTGAACTCATCCCGGAGTGGTTTCCCGACTGGTTGGAGGACGACCTTAAAGAGTTTCTTTTTGATTCGGACTCTGTAAGGGATTTTGTTCAGAAAACGGCGCAGTGGGCGGGCGGATATCTTACCGATGTTTCAAAAAAGCTGATCCAGGTCGCCTCTTCGATCCTTATAGAAATGCTGCTGGTCATGATGGTCTCTTTCTTCTTCATCAGGGACGGGGCCGGGATCGTTGAATACATAAAAAGCGTGACCCCTCTCTCCGAAGACGAGAAAGACATGTTTTTCTCCCGGACAAAAAAACTCCTGAATTCCGTCATCTTCGGCATATTGCTGACAGTTGCCATACAGGCGGTGCTCGGAGGCATCGGATGGTGGTTCGTCGGGCTGGGCAGTCCGGCGTTCTTCGGCATGCTGATGTTCTTTTTCGGCATGTTTCCTGCCGGGACATCTGTTGTATGGATACCGGGCGGGATATATCTGATCCTTTCGGGCGACGTTAAGGGAGGCATCATCCTTCTGGTATGGGGAGCCGCTGTGGTCGGGACCGTTGACAACCTGCTCCGCCCCTTCCTGATAAGCGGAGGCAAAGGAAAAGACGAGGAGATCCCGACACTGCTGGTGATACTCGGGCTCTTCGGGGGAGTCATCAAGTGGGGGTTTCTGGGCATCTTTCTCGGTCCGCTGATATTGGTGCTCTTTATCCTGATCTTCGACCTGTACCGGTCGCGCTTCTGCCTTGAGAAACTGGAGGATACACCGTCATGACCACGGATATCAGCACTTTGGCAACAGCTGTTTCCATTGCCATGGACGCCTTCTCAGTGTCGATATGCATGGGCATATGCCACACAAAGCTGAATAAACGCGACGCTTTCACCCTCGGGGGAGCTTTCGGGATCTCGCAGTTCGGGATGCCGATGCTCGGCGCCCTGATCGCTGCCAACATCACGGGACTCCTGAACAGCTGGGCGCCGTGGATAGGAGCGGCACTCATAGTATGGGTGGCAGTAAACATGATAAGGGAGGCATATCTCGGCAAGGACAGAACAAATTCCTGCATGAACATAACGCCCGCCAACGTTTTGATCCTGGCGTTCGCGACTTCCATCGACGCGCTGATAGTCGGGTTCTCGATAAAAAGCTCCGGCGGGTCAGCGCTGCTTCTCGCCGTCTCTGCCGGAGCCATAACCTTTATGCTCTCCTTCTACGGAGCGCTCGGAGGGAAAAAACTTGGTGAAAGGATAGGCACCTACGCCGAATATTTCGGCGGCACAGTGCTTATCCTCGTAGCCGTCAACATCCTCCTCAACAGCTAACAAAGCGCAGAAAACTGCCTACACCTCTATCAGCTCGTAGTTTCTCGTGCCTATCCCAAGCTTCTCACAGTGTTCAAGCGTAGTCTGCCAGTGGGTGTCCGGATGGATGGTATGGAAATGGTCTTCCTTTTCGCATCCTCTGATCTTTTCGTCCAGAACGCTACCCGAAATGACAGGTGCTTTTATCACAGCATCAGCACAAGCCTGATCCAGAGCCACGGGGTCCTTCGAGGCGAAGATCCCGATATCGGGGACCACGGGCAGGTCGTTTTCGACATGGCAGTCGCAGAAAGGAGAGACATCTATGACGAAGCTTATGTGGAACTGCGGTCTGCCGTTAAGCACGGCCCTTGCGTATTCGGCCATTTTTTTGCACATGGTCTCGTTAGATTCATAATCTGTCGGGCTTATGGCATTGAAAGGGCAAAGAGAGAGACAGCGTCCGCAGCCTACACACTTCAGCCTGTCTATCACGGCCTTTCCGCTGTCGTCAAATGTTATGGCATCGTGGGCACAGCCGCTGATACACTTCCTGCATGATCTGCACTTGGACGGCTTGACCTTCAGCTTGCCTGTACTGTGCATCTCCATCTTTCCGGCTCTTGAGCCCGACCCCATGCCGATATTTTTGATGGCTCCTCCGAAACCGCTCTGTTCATGACCCTTGAAGTGCGTCATCGATATGATGATATCGGCATCCATGATCGCTCTTCCGATCCTGGCCTCTTTTACAATTTCCCCGCCCGGCACTGGTACAATTGACTCGTCAGTCCCCTTAAGCCCATCGGCTATTATCACGTGACACCCTGTGCAGAAAGGGTTGTAGCCGTTCTCATAGGCTGAATCGAGATGTTCGAGCGCATCCTTCCTTCTTCCCGCATAAAGCGTGTTGCAGTCCGTGAGGAAGGGTTTTCCTCCCAGCTCTTTGATCATATCCGCCACAACTTTCGAAAAATTGGGCCTCAGATAGGCCAGGTTTCCGGGTTCACCAAGGTGGATCTTGACCGCGACAAACTGTTTTGTGAAGTCTATGTCCGTGATCCCTGCCGACCTGACAAGTCTTTCCAGCTTCCGGAGTATGTTTTTCTCGGGCGTTGTCCTCAGATTTGTAAAATAGACCTTAGATTTTTGCATCCTTATCAGTGTTCCCTTCCTTTTTCTATTTCCTTTTTGTAGTCTTCCCACATTCTTTCACGAAGCTTTTCGTCCAGTAGGACCTCAAGGGCTGACCTTGCTATTATCTTTGCTCCGGACCGCAGAGCTTCATGTGCTATCTCTGTCGTTGTGGCTTCAGCGAATTCCCTCGTATGCGCCTCGACATTTCTGCCGCATATATCCATCTCGGGCTGTACCGCGGGGCATTTGTAACTGACATCGCCGACGTCAGACGATCCCATGAATCCCTCTATTTCCGTGACGGGAATGCCGAATTCTGCGAACAGACCCTCCAGAAGCTCTTCCGCCGCCTGATTGGGCAGCATGTCTTTAAAGCTCGCCTCAAAGTTCCGCCAGGTAACTTCCGTTCCTGTGGCAAGAGCTGCTCCCCGGGCACAGTCACATACCTTTTCTATTATCTGATCAAGGTATGCCCGTTTTGGCGCCCTGAAATAAAACCGGCCTTTGGCCCTCTCGGGGACAATATTTGGGGCCGTTCCTCCCTCATAGTATATACCGTGCATCCTTACATCCGGTTTGACATGCTGGCGCAGCATGTCTATCGCATGGAAGAACAGCTGGAGCCCGTTCAGTGCGTTTATGCCCTCCCAGGGCGCAGCTGCGGCATGAGATGTCTTTCCTTTGAACGTGAACTCAATGGCATCCATTGCAAGAGAGCGATATTTAACGATAGTCTTCCCGCAGTGCGAATGGATCATTATTGCAAAATCACAGCCGTCGAAGACACCTTTCTCCGCCATTTCGACCTTTGCGCCGTTGGTCTCTTCCGCCGGCGTACCCACGACAAGAAGTTCCCCCGGTATATCCTTCATGAGCGGCAGCAGGCCCAGACCCGCAAGTACGGACATCGACCCGTGCAGGTTGTGTCCGCACGCGTGACCTATATCGGGCAGTGCGTCATATTCAACAAGGAGCGCGACCTTCCCGCCGCTTCCCGGCTTTCCCTTTTTGGCAATAAAGGCTGTAGGTATCCCCATAAAGGGATACTCGACATCAAATCCAGATTTTTCGAGGACATCGACTATGGCCCTGCTTGTTTTGAATTCTTCCCCCGATACTTCAGGCTCAGCGGCAAAGCTGTCGCTCATTTCCGCCATATCCCGCCAGTGTCTGTCGATTTCGGCATAAAGAAGTTCGATATATTTGTCCTTATCCAAAATTCTGCCCCCTTCCAGTGCAAAAATTTGGCAATTCTGCTTTCCGGTCCTTTAAAAAATCACTGCGATATCTGCGCCGCGCTAATTTCTTCTCATAAGCTCTCCTTTGGGTCCGCCCAGTACCTCGCTGTCTTTTACTGCAGGTTCCCCTCCTATTATCACCCATTTTATACCTTCCGGGGGCAGCAGTTCGTCTGTGAACGTCGCCGTATCACGAAGCTTATCCCCGTCAAATATAACGAGATCCGCGTCGGCACCTTCTCTGATCAGACCCTTATCGAGCCAGTTCATCCCAGCCGGCAGCGACGTGCATTTGCGTACCGCCTGAGGCCAGGAGGCTCCCATCTCCCTGAGCAGTCTGAGTGCCCTTGGAAAAGTCCCCGCAGCTCTGGGGTGGCCGTGTCCGCCTTTCAAAAGCCCGTCCGAAGCTATGGAGCATTCAGGGTGGGAGAGGCACAGTCTGACTTCTTCCTCTTTTATTACATGCGCGATTATAAGGCATTCCGGCTCTTCTTTCCTGAGGCGTTCGTAAAGTCCCTCCTCATTGAGCCATTTTCCACGGTTCGGTCCGCTTGCGACTTCAAGGGCCTCTTTCCCCTTTCCCCATCTCTTTTCAAACCCCGGATCAAAGACGGCGGAACCAAGATCCGTACAGAAAGCGTCATACGGATAACAGTCGAACGTTATATCTGCCCCTTCCGCACGGGCTCTGTCTATCATCTCCAGGATCTTCGCAAGCTGTCCGAAGCCGGTCATGCTCCCGAGATGCGAGATCTGGAACCGGAGCGGCCATTTCAGTGCAAGATCGATAATCTCCTGAGTCGCCCTCACCGAAGCGGGTCCGTCTTCCCTGATATGTACGGGTACCCATATCTTTGGAAAATCCACAGCGACCTCAAAAAGAGCCTCCAGTTCGCTTATGGGCGTATTCGGCAGATACTCGAGACCTATCGAGAGCCCAAAGGAGCCGTTCTCCAGTTCTTTTCTCAGCAGGGATCTCATTATTTCGATCTGAGCCTTCGTTGCCGGAAGGTACCGATCCACGGCACCGGCAGCCTCACGCAGTTTTTTATGTCCTGTGAGATAACCGAGGTTTATCCACGGTTCCCTGCGAAAAGGCAGTATTTCATCGCCCAGCGGGCCGGAGCCGCAGTTCCCGGCTATCGCGGTCGTGACTCCCTGTCTGAGCAGAGCTTTTTCTATCGTATCTCCGTCTTCTTTTTCTTCATCGTGCATATGTGAATCAATAAACCCGGGAGAGACATATGACCCTGACGCATCGATCACTTCTCTCCCTTCCATCTCATCAGCAGAGAGAGCGGCTATCTTTCGCTGTGAGATCCCGATATTCAGTTTTTCCTCTTTATTGAGTTCGGGGAGGAGAACGACTCCTCCCCGAAGCACCAGATCATAGACTGACATATCTTGCTTTCTCAGCTGTAGTTGATCAATACTGCGACGAAAATAAACACCATCTGCACGCTGAAGAGGAGGAAGAAAAAGGGAACGAAATATTTCCACCAGCGTTCGATCGGGACCTTAGCGATACCGCACATGACAGGCAGCAGCGTGGTCGGCCAGAGGATATTGGAGAAACCGTCGCCGTATTGATAGGCAAGTACCGCTATCTGACGCGGGATACCCAAAATGTCGGAAAGAGGCGCCATGATGGGTATTGTCGTAGCAGCCTGTCCCGATCCGGAGGGGATAAGGAAGTTGATCAGGGTCTGGACAAAGAGCATCCCTTCTGCTGCGACCCACTTGGGGAGTGATGAAAGCGGCTGGGCCAGACCATAAATTACCGAGTCGATGATCTGTCCCTGCCTCATTACGAGCAGTACCCCACGGGAAATACCGACAACGCATGCGCCGAAAACGATATCTTTCCACGCATCAATAAATATCACTGCGATCCTGCTGGGTCCGTAGCCGTTGACCACACCGGCGGCGATACCGGTTATAAGCAGTATCCCGCAGAGTTCGTCAAAATACCAGCCCTTTTTGAGGACGCCCCATATCAAAATACTCATTCCGATCAACAGGACAAGAAGGACAGCCCTGTTGCGGCCCGTGAACTTTGTATTCACGAGTTCGTCATGGTCCAGGGCCATCGCACCCATGTCGATGCCTGCCATGAGGCTCTTGCTGGGATCCTTTCTGATCCTGTTTCCATAACGCATCATCCACATGATGCCCATAGTGACAAATACGAACCATGACACTACGCGGAACCCCAGCCCAGAGAAGAGGGGCAGTTCGGAAAGTTTCTGGGCCAGTCCTACCGTAAACGGATTCATGAACGCTGCCGCAAAACCGAGCCCGCATCCCAAAGCTACGACCGACATTCCGACTATAGCGTCATAGCCCATCGCTATTGCAAGACCGACAAAGATCGGAATAAAACCGAAGGCCTCTTCATACATTCCAAAAAACGTTGAAGCTGTTGCAAACAGATAGGTAAAGAGCGGAAGAACAAAGGCATCTTTGCCTTTCGTGTTTCTGAGCAGGGATCCGATCGCCGCGTGGAGTGCGCCGCTTTCAAGGATAAGGTAGAAGGTCCCGTAGGAGATCATTATGAAGAAGATGATATCTCCGGCATCGATCAGCCCTTTGTATAGGCTTATAAACATCTCGAAGAATCCGACCGGGGTCGCTTCCACCAGATGATATGAGAGCGGATCGACTACAGAACGGTTCGTTATCGGATCGGTAACGCGGTCATATACACCTGCCGGGATAACATAAGTTCCGATAGTGGCTACTACGATTAGAAAAAATAGGATAACAAAGGTGTGTGGGACTTTGAACGTCTTCTTTGCTGCCTGTTCTGCCATGATAATAACCCTCCGTTTCGTAAGTTTTTGTTTCGCAAAAAGGAATGATGGTCAAAATATCTGTCTGTAACCGGCCGTATCCGCCCCCTTCAAATCTTATTGTCTAATATCTTTTTAGCATAATAAATCGATAATCACTATTATAATCCTTTTATTATCAAAATGTAATATTTTTGAGAGAGGCTGTGCAACAAAAAAAGGACTCCTACAAATATTTGGTCAATATTAGTCTATTTCTTTATACTCATATTTTGACCTGGTTTTGTGTTGAAATTCATCTAAAACCGTACAATACAGTGAATATGATTTTCCGGAGATAAGCATCAAATAATATCGCAAACTTGATCCGGCACCGGCAGCAGGGAAAAAGGGAGAGATTTGATATAGAATAGGTCAAAGATACAACAAAAGGGGGCAGAGACAGATGGTCTTGAAAAATACCACAGAACCTTTGAGACGCGAGAAACTAGGCGGGTGCGGCAATGGAGCCGCCGATACTTTTCCTGTCGCTATTCCGGACCAGGACGGTGTTTTTATCATGTCGACGAGGATCGAACTCGATCCCGGAGCTTCTATAGGCTGCCACAGGCACGAAGGTACTGAAGAGGTGTATTTCATCATGTCCGGTGAGGGGCTCTACACCGAAGAGGGAGAGGACAGCAGGGCACTTCCGGGGGACGTGTTTCTGTGCAGAGAGGGGAGATCTCACGGGATAGTGAACACGGGCAATGACAAGCTCGTCATGTGTGCCGCGATAGCAAAATACGGCAAATAAAATAAATAATAATCAAGGAACTGCCGGGATCTTGGGCGATAATGCTCCGGTCCCGGCAGTTATTATTTGATCTTATTACTACCGCTGATAAGCTGCCAGCACTTCAAAAGGGAGGAATCGAGCCTGACGATCGAAGGGAGCATAAGGTCGAATTCGTCCATCTCCCAGACCATGCCGTTCCTGACCGCCGGTATATTCTTGAACCTTGTGTCCTTCATTATCTCCTCTCTGGAGACGGAGGCAACGCCCCTCCTTATATTTTTAAGGGTTATTATGACCTCTGCGTCCTTTCCTTCCGAAGCAAGTTTTTGCGGGCCGTAAAATATATACCACGGATAATCCTTTATTTTGGTCCCGCCTGCGTCTGTTATGATCCTGGCTCCGGTCGAATCTATAAGCCTGGCCCCCCACGAATCAGCCGCGCATGTTGAAAAATCTGCTCCCGCAATGACGAATACCTTCTTGTTTTTAGTCTTTGCAGATCTTATCTCACCTTTATACAGGGATTTTTCCGACAGCAAAAGCGTCTGGGCGGCCTCTTTTGATCTTCCGGAAATGGCGCCCAACTTCTCAAGGTATTGTGTCAGGACCGCCCATTTAGGCCTGTCCAACGCGGCATACTTGATCCCGGCCTTATCCAGGTCTTTCATAAGGCCCATGTTTTTCTTCGCCCACCCGGTATCAACTATCACTATATCGGGGTCCAGGGCTGCTATCTGTTCTGCGGAGGGCGTCAATGAGAGCCTTGGTATGTTTTTGAGGACCCATTTGCCGTCAGCTGAAAAATTGACCCCGACAAGCTGGCGGACCGCTCTGATAGCGACGAGATTTTCTGTATGGGCATCGCTCAAGGACACTATCCTGACCGCGGGACGTGGAAGTTCAACGCTTCTCTGAAGATCGTCAATGACTGTCAGCGGTTTCGAGGCCCAGGAAATTTCACAGCCGATCAAAATAAAGATAAAGGTCAAAACAAAGAAAAATATGCCATATTTGTTTTTCGTGGTCTGCGAATTTCGACCTTGGTCCACATTTTCACCTCCTTAACAACAATTTTATCCACAACTTGTGGATATTTTTGTGACCAACTCTGTCTTCTCAGCCTATAATGTCCCCGTTTTCATCTCTTACACTACAGAACACGTGGACAACCCGAAATAAACCATTTACATTTATATGATTTATCGTTAAATGTAAGTGTTAACGGGTGCGGGAACGGACCACGTACATATTGTATTCCAAATATATAAAAATAGGGAAGGCGCATGCCTTCCCTATTTAGCTGCTGTTATCCTTCAGGTCGGGAACGACCTTATTCTACCTCTATCTCCGCCGAAGATTCCCAAAGCCCGTGTATGTTGCAGTAGCTCTGAACGATCAAAGTCCCGGACTTCGCAAGTTTGAGCGTCGCACAGCTGCATGGTTCCGTCATTGCCGGACCGGGCGCTGCCGGATCCATCGATGCCGCATGTGCGGTATAGTCAAACTTTGCAAGCTCAATCACAAACTTACCGTCGAAAGGTTTGTAAAAAAGCTGTATCCAGCTTATGAAGTGCTCCGGCTTATTGGGATGAGGGATCTCTTTTCCAACCGAAACGATAACTTTGAATGGCTCGCCCGCTTTAACTTTTGCCGGAGCCTCTATTACCGGTACATGCTTTTCTCCTTTGAAGTCTCCGCTCTGGATCAGATCTCCGAGTTTCATTAAAACGCCCCCATTTCTCTATTTTTATTACCTAATTACTTTGATGATGTCTTCATATTTTTATATCTTAGTTCTTTCCCGGCCACAATCCGCATTTTTACTGCATTATAGATGACAGACAAGGGCTTTTCAAAGACAGGACAGACCGATGTGATCATTTCTTCCTCATACTGAGTCTTTCGATCACCGTCTTTAATCTGGCCAGGCTTTCTGCAAGTTCTTCGTCTTTGACCTCCGCGCTTATCTCCCTGATATTCTTTTGGAGGCTGGCCTCAGAGATCAGGACTGGCGGGCGCCTGAGATGGTCCGGGAGCGGGTCTTTGGCGGAGGTCTGCCTCCTTACCTTTCCTACCTTTATCTCAAGCCTGACCTCCTTCACCCCCAAATATCTGCTTACAGACCTTGAAATAACGGATCTCCTTGACATCATGGTCGGAAGCACGCCCGGGGAATCCACGTGTACGGAGATGACCGGAACTTCATCGGTGTACTCGCATGAGACAGGAGCGCTTCTTTCCGCAGCAGCCTTGCCAACGACTTCAGGCCAGTGATTTTCAAGTTCGGCCAGCTTCATACAGAGCTTCAGGCTGTAAGGGGCATTGTTTCTGAGGGCTTCTTCGGTACTTTTTATATCATCCATCCGAGTCAGCCTTCTCCCCTGACCGTCTCCTGCTCTCGACAGCCACCCACAGCAGCTGTATGTCCGTCGGAGGGATCCCTGATATCCTGGATGCCTGTCCGAGGGTGCCGGGCATATACTTTAACAGCTTCTGCCTTCCTTCGGCGGAGAGGCCATGTACCTGTTCAAAATCAAAATCCTCCGGAAATTTCAGGATCTCCATCCGTCTGAATTTATCGACCTGGCGCATCTGCCTTTCGATATAGCCCTCATACTTGACTGAGACAGATATTTTCTCTCCCAGTTCCTTTTCGAGCGGCGATGATACGATATCCGAAAAAACTTCCCAGTTGATCTCAGGCCTTCTGAGAAGTTCTATTGCCGGCAGGGTTTCCGAAAGCGGCGAAGATTCGGCACCCCGCAGGATCTGGTTGACTTTTTCCGTTGAACTTATCCTGATCCTCTGTATCCGTTCGGTCTCCTCTTCAACGCGTTTCCACCTGTCCTGAAGTATGTTCCATTCTTCATCCTTCAGGAGGCCTATTTCCCTGCCTGTCTGAGAGAGCCTGGTGTCGGCGTTGTCGTGGCGAAGCAGCAGCCTGTATTCGCACCTGCTTGTAAGCATCCTGTACGGTTCATTGGTCCCCTTGGTCACAAGGTCGTCTATGAGGACCCCTATGTAGGCCTGATCTCTCTTCAGCACCAGCGGTCCAAGGCCTTTGACCTTCAGTGCAGCGTTTATTCCTGCCATAAGTCCCTGGGCTCCGGCTTCCTCGTATCCGGAGGTGCCGTTTATCTGCCCTGCCAGGAAAAGGCCGGGGATCTTTCTGGTTTCAAGCCACGGATAAAGCTGGGTGGGATCCACAAAATCATACTCTATGGCATATCCGGGCCTCAATATATGGGCAGATCCGCACCCCTTCAGCGTCCTGACAGATTCCAACTGGGCCTCGAGGCACATGGATGTGGAAAAATTCTGCATATACACCTCACGGCCCTCAGGATTTATGGGTTCAAGAAAAATGGGATGTGTATCCTTTTCAGGGAATCTTATGACCTTGTCGTCTATGGAAGGGCAATATCTCGGCCCTTCTGAGTCAAGGGTGCCCTGTACCAGGGGAGAGCGATCGAAGTATTTTCTCATTACCTCATGGGTATCGGCATTGGTCCTTGTAAGGGCACAAATAACTCCTTTATAGACCCTTTTCTGCCCGAAATGAGAAAATGATTCTGGCTCGCTGATGCTTTCCTGCCGGTCCAGCATATCCCAGTCCACGGAGTCCGCAAGGAGTCTGGGGGTGGTGTCCGTCCTCAGCCTGCCTGTCTTCAGACCGTTCTCCCTTAAGCTCTTCGAGAGGCCGGAGACTGAGACCATGCCCAGGGGGCCCGATTTATAAGAGGTGAGCCCTATAAATATCCTGGCGGCAAGATATGTCCCCGTCGCGATGATCACTGTCTTTGAGAGAAACTTCTGACCTGTCCTTATCCTGACACCGGCGACCTTCCCGTTTTCGGTCAAAAGATCGGTGACCATTGCCTGGTGGACTTCAAGGTTCGGGCAAGTAAGGATAGCTTTCCTGTAATGGTTGCCGTATTTTACCGGGTCACACTGTGCCCTTAGGGTCCTCACAGCCGGTCCTTTGGAGGTATTGAGCCATCTGAGATGGTGGGTGGCGCTGTCGGCCGCTTTTGCCATCTCTCCGCCCAGCGCGTCAATCTCCCTGACCAGATGGCCTTTTGCGGGGCCGCCTATAGAAGGGTTGCACGGCATCATGGCTGTGTTGTCCAGATAGAGGTTGAGCATCAGCACCCTGGATCCCATGCGTGCGGCTGAAAGCGCTGCCTCGCAGCCTGCGTGACCTCCTCCTATAACTATTACGTCATACATGTCTTCAATCTTCATTTACTGTCTCAACTCTCCCTGAATCTATGCGGTATATCCTGCCCGGAAATTTTTCAGCAAAGGGCTCAGCGGTGGAGGCAAAAACCTGCGTATTTTTCTCCGTCAGAGCGCAGAACAGGATGTTTCTGCCGTCCGAATCGAGTTCTGCTGTTATCTCGTCAAGAAGGAGCACGGGGTTTTTGCCGAGCTTCCTCCTGACTCCTTCTGCAACTGCAAGTATCAGTGCTATCGCTGTGCGCCTTCTGAAGCCTCTGCTGAGGGAGCGCGACGCAGGCGCACCGTTGGCCCTTATCAGCAGATCGTCCCTGTGCGGTCCGACCATGGGAACTTTCATGGCATCTTCCCTTGACTTGTTCAGTCTCAGAGAGTGTATGAAATCCTCTTCCGGGGCCGGAGAAGCCCCGGCCCCTCCCCTCTGGAGGCTTATCTCTGTGGGATAGGGCAGGAGCCCGCACATATCGTTCATCGATCCCGAGATCATTGCGACAGCCTCTTCACGCATCTTCCATATCCATGATGCGAGGGGAAGGAGCGCCCTGTCTATAAGTTCCGTCCGTCCTCCGTTCCTGAGGATCGCCGTCTTCTGCCTGATCCCTCTCCTGTAATCATTCAGCCTTGATGCATAAACGGGAACTATGAGCGCAAGGACCATATCCATCATCCTTCTCCTGAAGGAGGCCGGCCCTTCTATTATCGACATATCGTTGGGCAGGAAGGACAGTACAGGGATCTTCCATCTGAGTTCCGTGGCCGTGACAGGCTTTTCGTCGATCCTGACCGTATATCTTGATGAGATCTTGACCTTTATTATCTCTCCGCTTTCATCGTCAAGCTGACCCGTTAACTGTACCTCCGAAGAGCCGCTGTTCCATGTCGGGAGAGAGGATGATCTTGTGCCCCGTTCGAGCGGGCCCCACCCGGAAACGATGTTTATGCCCTCAAGTATGTTAGTTTTGCCCGAGCCGTTCGGACCCGTAAGTAAATTCAACCCCGGGGACCACTTAATCTCCCGGGGTTCAATATTTCTGAAGTTATTGAACCTTACCCGGCTATATCCCATCTCCGGAATCCGGCTCTGTATCGCCCATGTTCAACTCATCTTCGGTAAGGTTGATGGGTGCTATCAGACAGATGAACTTTTCACTGTCGGCCCTTTTGACCACCATATGTCCGGACGAGCCGTTGAAGGATAGCCTTACCTGGGGATCCCTGAGAACTTTGAGCGCTTCCATGAAAAATTTAGAATTTACGGCTATCTTGAGGTTTTCTCCGGAAATATCCGCATATATCTCTTCTTTCGCATTTCCGAAGTCTGGGGCCCTTCCGCGCATTACGAACGAATTTTCCCTCGCAATGTCGAGAATGACCATCCTGTTGTAATCTTTTACTATCACGTCGACCCTTTCCAGTGCAGAGATTAGATCTCCCCTGTCAAGGACTGCAGTCGTCAGATGGTTTTTGGGGAGGATCTTTTCGTAAGCAGGGAAGTGCGATTCGACCCTTCTCACTGTAAATTCAACATTGTCAGCCCTGAAATAAAACTGAGCGTCATCATAAAGTATCTCCACCATATACTCCGGGTTCAGGGAAGCAAGGATCCTCTGTATCTCCTTGATACCCTTCATAGGCAGAAGGGCGCTGTCGGAGTCCACACTTTCGCTTACAGCCGAACCGGAGAGGGCAAGCCTCCTTGTATCGGTAGAAACTATATTCAGACGTCCGCTGGATATCTGGAAATTAGCCGAAGAAAGATAAAGAGGAAATTCCTCTCCTGACGAAGCTGCCAGTGTACCCTCTTCAATTACCTCCGCGAGTTCTCCGACAGAAAGCTTACAAAAAAGTTCCGCACCTGCAGATGTAGGCAACGAAGGAAATTCCCTTACCGGATATGTGCTGAAGTTATATTTGCTCCTGCCGGCCTTAAGTATTACCTTACCGTCGGATACAGTAAGGTTAAATTCCTCTCCGGGCGATTTCTTAAAGAGCTCACTGACTATTTTTACAGGAAATACCGCTTCTCCCGGTTCAAGGACGTTAACACCGGATGCAGAGCAAATTATAGAAGTTCTTATATCTGTTGCCTGAAGCGTTACCTTATCCCTATCCGCTTTTACAAGAACAGATGAAAGGATACTCATTGAGCTGGAACTAGAAGTACTTCTTTCAGCAAGTACCCAGCTCTGGAGGAATAATTTTTTGTTTATCAAAAGTTTCATTAGGATGACCTCCTGCTCTTATCTATATAATATCAAAAAAAGTAATAGGCGTAGTAGAGGCTGTGGATTTGTTGAAAATGCCGTAAAACGCTTGCAGTCATTGATTTAATTCTGTGGACAAAAATTGAGGCAGAAACTTGATCCATCCACACTATACACAAAAAAGCGACAGCAAGAGCAAAATTATATTTTAATCGCAAAAATATACACGAAAAAAAACTTGAATCTACAGCTTGCTTACAACATTATCCACAAAAGAACGTACACGCAGATCATTTTTCAGAAGTTCTTCAACTTTTTTACATGCGTGGATAACGGTCGTGTGATCCTTCTTGTTGAATGCGTAGCCTATCTGTTGAAGGCTTTCTCCGGTCCTGTTTCTTGCCAGATACATTGCCACCTGCCTAGCCAGGGCAAGATCTGCGGTCCTTTTCGGAGACAGAAGATCGTCTGTGGAGATGCCGAAGGTCTCCGCCACCAGCTGCTGGATAAGCCCGATATTGACAGGACCGGAACGCGTATCATGCAGGAGGTCTTTCAGCCACACAGATACGTTCTCCATAGTCATCGGGTCCGAGTTGAACTCAGAACAAGCGACTATCCTGTTGAGTGCGCCTTCAAGTTCCCTTATGTTGCTGGGGATGTTCTGGGCAATAAAAAGAATGATGTCATCCGGTATCTTATAATTTTTAATTTCTGCCTTCTTCTGGAGTATCGCAACTCTTGTCTCAAGATCCGGCGGCTGTATGTCGGTGACAAGACCCCACTCAAAACGGGAAACAAGTCTGTCCTCCACTCCCTGTATATCTCTGGGAGGCCTGTCTGAACTTATAATTACCTGTTTTTTTGAATTGTGGAGGGCATTGAATGTGTGGAATACTTCCTCCTGGGTCTGTTCCTTGCCCGCTATGAACTGTATGTCGTCGATCATCAGGACATCAAGTTCCCTGTAGCGTGACCTGAATTCATTGTTTGTGTTATTTCTTATGGATGTGATAAGGTCGTTTGTAAATTTTTCAGCACTCACATAAAGGACCTTTGTATTCGGCTGGGTCTTTTCAGTGTGGTGTCCTATCGCATGCATCAAATGCGTCTTGCCCAGACCGACCTTTCCCCAGATAAAGAGCGGGTTGTAGGCAATGCCGGGCGATTCTGCCACGGCAAGACACGCAGCGTGAGGCAGTCTGTTTGATTTTCCTACGACAAAGGACGAAAAGACGTAATTCGGGTTGAGACCGTTCCTGCTGAGCGAAAGCTTTGCGGGTGTGGCTGCGGCAACGGCCCTTCCTGCAGCGCCGACGTCCTCTTTTATTTCCTGGCTGACCTCTATCTCTATGCCCGAACCGAATCCTGTCTCGGACAGAAGATTTTTCATGTCATCGAGAAAGCGGGATTTGATCTGTTCCTTCGCAAACGGGGTAGGAACATCCAGGACAAGTATCCCATCCTTCATTGAGACGGGAAGACACGTGTCAAGATATGTCTTGATGGCACTGTCAGTGCTGGAAATGACCTCCACACAGTGAGTTTTGAATTCGTTCCATAAAATATCCAGATCTTTGGTCATCGATATTCACCCCGGGGGACAGATTATTGCGAAGGAAGTCTGTCCGGACAATTGTATCATGAAGATCCCTCTCTGAGAAAATCAAAAAAACATTTAAATCCACATTAAATATCCACATATCCACAAACAACTGTCAGTGTATTGTGAAATGAGCAAAACCTCAGAACCATAGCTCAAGCGCAAAATATAACAAAGTCAAGATTGACTGACCATAAATGACCATCAAGATTTTTAGGGCGTGGATAATCCTTGCCCAATTAAGACTGTTTTGTGGATATGATGATACTAATATGTAAACAAACGCCAATTTTTGGGACATATATATCAGAAATCCCAGTTTGTGATTTCTGCGAACAACCGTTAGGGAAGCCGAGATACGGGTCAGATTTTTGCATTATCCACACAGTGTGGACAGAAAATGTGTGTATGTTGGCAATAATTCAGAAAATAATAACATGGATCAAGAAAAAGACAATTTGCGGACGAAACAAAAACAGTCTTGCTAATCCTGAGAATATTGTCGGTACTGTGGGGCGGCATGTTGCTTTCCGAGAGGGGATCATACAGATGGCAGCCGTAGAAAGACCGGGAAAATGTCTCCGGTTTTTGTAATATAATAGCTTCAATAGAGTATATTGACTTAGACTTTATTTGACTATTTCATAAAAACAGGATGATCTGCCAACGGTGCGGCAGATCATCCTGTTTTGCTTATACGTTGTTAGGACTGTATAGTTTGTTTATTTAAGGTTTTTCCCAGTGCCAGCTCTTTCCTTCTTTGAATTCCTTCGGTTTCCCGGTCAGGATCACCGATCTTTCGGTCATGATGACCTTTTCGAATGTGACGGGAAAGGGTATGTCTTTGAATTCGATCAGAGGATTTATCCTGGACAGTATCATGTTCGTGAGGAACTCGGGCTGGTTCATCCCTTCAACTTTAATAACGGTATTTTCGAGATAAACAGCTTCGCTTCGCAGAGCGAGGATCCCCTTGGCAGAGATCGGGAGATCAAGGTCAACTATGATCCTGGTCCGGAATTTTCCTGCTGCCGTGAAACCGTCTTTCCCGAAATCAAAGACCAGATCTGAAAAACCATCAGGGTTCTCATTCTTTTTAAAGTATTCATTTATATCTTTTTCAGCGAGGACCACCTCTCCGGCCGAATCCCTGATCATTGCCGCCAGCCGGGACGCTTCGCTTTCGGAGGATGTCACAGCCTGACCGGGTTTCAGTTCGGCCAGGAGCCTCATCTTTTCTATCTTTATGCCGTCTATCTTCCCTCCGTCGATCTCGATCCATGCTTCCGGAGCCTTTTCTCTTATCCGGACAGTGGCTTTTTCAGGCCTGAAGACTGCAATAAGTGAATTGCCCATTGCCGCAGCTAGCTCCGATTCGTCGTATGCCTCGCCCGGACAGACGAGGGACAGCAAAGCAAAACTTAGAAGCAATACAGAAAGGGCAGCTTTTTTCATATTAGAGGCACCCCCGCAGGAATTGATTTGGTATTATTGATTCTAGTCTTTAGTTTAGAATAGTCTACGCAGGATCAATGATGTTTTCTTTTTCTTTATCTTTGAACTATCATTGGCTATATCACCGTGATCCATTAGAAGATCCTGACGGGATCGAGCTATGGCGGAAGGGATCGAAATGAATGCATTCCAGCTCTTTTTTTTCTTTTTTAGGATCAGCGCTGTAACATTCGGCGGCGGGATAGTTATTCTGGGCATGGTCAAACTCGGCCTGGCGGACAGGGATGACATAACGGAAGCTGAGTTCTCTGATATGCTCAGCCTTGCCGCTTCGGTGCCGGGTCCGCTGGCTGTATCCATAGCATGGCTGCTGGGCAGGCATTACAGGGGACTTAAGGGAAGCCTGGCAGCGGTGGCAGGGGCCGTCCTTCCTCCCTTCCTTATCGTCCTCGCCCTCTCTCCGGTCATACTGGCGTATTCTGACGAACCAAGGATCCAGGGTTTTTTCAAGGGCGTACTGGCCGGGACCGGAGCTATCATTACAACGGTGGTATTTGACAATGTCAGATCGACTCTTATGTCCGGCTGGTGGAACGTCGTTCCTTTTGCAGTCGTGGTCGTTCTCATCGGACTTTTCGGTGTCCATCCGCTTATTTCAATGCTGGCGGCCTTTTCTCTTCAGATGATCAGGGAGAGGCTGACTGAGAGATGAAAGTCCTTCTCGATCTTGCCCTGTCGTTTTCACAGATCGCAGCTGGCGCGTTCGGCGGCGGGCTTTCTACGCTCCCTCTTATCGAATATCAGCTTGTAAAGGCGACGGGGTGGCTCACCGCGTCCCAGTTCAACCAGGTACTCGCTCTTTCCCAGGTCACTCCAGGTCCTATCGCGATCAATGCGGCAACGTTTGTAGGATACCAGGAGGCGGGGATCCCGGGATCCGCCGTCTCGACATTGTCTGTGGTGACAGTTCCCGTCCTTATCTTATGTGCCCTTCTGTTTCTGCTCGATAAAGCCGATGCGGAAAAAAGCAGGACCTTTAAAGATCTTATCCGTCCCATAGTTGCGGGACTCCTGGCTCTTTCTCTCGTTTCTCCGCTTACAGCTACGGCCCACAACGGTTTTGCTGCGATATTGATGCTCATTTTTGGGATAGGCCTTATCCGCTATTGCGGATTTTTCAAAAAATATCCTCCCGCACTGCTTGTTATTTATGGTGTAATCGGTGCGTTCCTATTTTCCTGAAATATTATAATGCTGTGAAACAGGCATCGATAACTGTAACAATATCAATAATTCACAATTACTGTGATATTTTATCTGTTAAGGCTCAATTGCATTAAAAAAGCATGAGAGCGGTGCATAAACAGAAATATCAGTCCTGCTCGTATCGTGACGGGTGAGATTGACTAATAAGCCTGTTTGATGTAACTTATTATCGCGATTCTCGGGTTTTTCAGTTAACCGTGCAAATGGTACAGCCGGACGAATTTGAAATATTAGATTTTGAAATTTTGAAAATAGTTAGACAGTTAGAGTTTTACTTAGTGTACGGAAGGGAGGGCTGTAAAAGAGTAAAATTATCGTATAGTTTTTATTCAGGGTTTTGATCACCCAACGCATCAAAAGTTATCATCGAACAACAAGAAATAGAAACTTGAAGGGAGAGTATTTTTGATGAAGAAATTTGCAGTTATCCTCGCAGTTATGTTTCTGTTCGTAGCAGCAGTAGGCCCGGCAACAGCAGCCCCCATCGTTTTCCGCTTCGCAGGACAGTCGCCCCCCGAGCACATGGCCACAAAGACGATGAACGAAATGGCCAAAGAGATCAACCAGAAGACCAACGGCCGCGTAGAGATCAAGGTATATCCGGCCAACCAGCTCGGCAACTACTCTCTTGTTATGGAAGAGATGATCCGCGGTACGATCGACATGTCCATGATGTCGATAGCCAGCGAATTTGACCCCCGCCTCGAGCTCGTTTACGTAAACGGGTTTATAAGCGGTTACGAGGATGCCAAGAAAGTCTTCGTTCCCGGCGCGTGGCTGCCCAACAAACTGAATGAACTTTCTTCAGCCCTCGGAGTTAGACTGATCGGTTCCTACATCGAAGGAATGATCGGTATCGGATCAACGAAGCCCCTCAAAGAACCCCTCAACCCGAAGGTCGACAAGGGCGTTCTCTGCAGAGTCCCGAACATGGACGTCTACACGCTCGGAGCAAAGGCAATGGGCTTCCGTCCCATCACTATCCCCTATTCAGATGTCTACCAGTCAATGCAGACCGGCGTCTGCGACGCGGTTGACGGCTACCCGGTAGCAGCGGCCTACACGATCCTCGGCGACGTCCTTAAGTACTGGTACCACACCAACTACTCAATGGAATACCTTGCGATCATGGTCAGCGAAAAGTCATGGAAAAAACTTTCAGCCGAAGACCAGAAGGTGTTCATGGATGTAGCGAAAAAATACACCCTTCTCTCGATAGACAACGCGAAGGCTGAAGACAACAAGTACATGGACCTCATGCAGAAGAAGGGCATAAAGGTCTTCAAGTACACGGAAGCCGAACTCAAGCCGATCAAAGAAGCATGCATCACGACATGGGAAGAGCTTGGCAAGCGCGGTATGACAGAACCTCTCATGAAGGAGTTCAAACAGCATCTCGGCAATCTGTAATATTTTTTCGTTACAATAAATAAAGCAACATCATAATAAGACCAAGCAACATCCGGGAGATCCGCGGGGAGGATTTTCCTCCCCGGATTTCCTTTTTTTGAAAGGAGCCTTATTTATGACACAGGCGCAGTGTAAGTACGTGGAAGAAAATGTTTACGAAGAACCGATCTCAACGGTCAGACCCGCAACGAACCCCTTTGACAAGATAGTGACCAGGACATTTGCGATCATCTGTTTTGTCATGGCGATCACCCTCGCAATAATAATAAGCGCTGCGACCGTTATGCGCTATGTTCTTGAGATGGACCTCTACGGCTACGAGGAATGGATAAAGATATTCGCTTTCTGGCTCTATTTCATGGGGGCGGGATACGGAGCCTTCGCCGGATCGCATGTCTCAGCCGACCTTGTTCAGTCTTATGTTAAAGAAAGTACTTTTAAAAGGCTGCTGGTATTTACCAAGACAGTCGTGACACTTGGAGTCACACTTCTTTTCACATGGTGGGGATGGGACTTCTTTTACTTCGGTTTTGCCGGCCCGCTTGGCACAGGTGTCGCAATACCCAAGACAGTCGCATGGAGGATACCTCTGTGGACAGGATACCTCCCGATCTTCATAGGTCTCTTCTTCATGTCCTACTATTTCATGTGGGACATGATCAGGGCCGGAAAAGCTCTTTTCGCTGGAGGTAAGACAGAATGATCTATATAGCACTTATTATACTGATGGCATGTCTGACGATAGGAGTCCCGGTCCCGGTAAGCTTCATGGCGTCATGCGCCTGGCTGATATTCTTCGGCGGGGTGGATCAGGTCGGTTACCAGGCAACACAGCTTCTGCCCTACGGTTTCACCCAGATGAACTCCGTCTCCCTGATAGCCATAGCGATGTTCATACTCGCGGGCGGGATCATGGAGAGAGGCCGCATAGCGGAAAAACTTATCGACATGGTAGACGTCTTTGTGGGACATATCAGGGGCGGACTTGGAGTAGTCGGCATAATTTCCTGCGCCGTATTCGGATCCATCTGCGGAGCGGCCTGTGCGACCCTTTCCTGCATAGGCGCCATCATGTTCCCGCGTTTCAAGGCCGGCGGCTACCCGATGGGACACGCCTGCGCCCTTATGGCGAACGCATCGCTGCTTGGACTGCTCATCCCGCCTAACGCGACCCTGATCATATTTGCCTGGATAAGCGGTATCTCTGTTCTTGCGTGCTTCCTTTCGACTATTGGCCCCGGAATAGTTACGATAATCCTCCTGAGCCTGGTCAATCTCTGGATGCTCCGTGACAATAAGGAGATCCTCGTCAGCCAGAAACGCACACCAAAAGAACGTTACGATATGTTCATGAAAAGAGGGCGTCTTGCCATTCCGGCACTCTTCATGCCGGTCATGGTCCTCGGAGGCATCTACGGCGGAGTAATGACCACAACGGAAGCCTCGGCTCTTGCTGTCGTCTACTGCATCCCGATCGGTCTTTATATCTACAAGGGACTTAACTGGAAGACCCTTTTCAACATAGTGGTCGAGGGATCGATAACGACGGGCGTTATCATGGTAATGCTCTATTCCGTCTCGATGCTCTCGAGGCTGTACATACTCGAAGACCTGCCCGGTAAGGTGCTCGACCTCTTTTACACGATATCATCGAACCCATATATCATCATGTTCATGATAAACATATTCCTTGTTCTGATGGGAATGCTCATGGACGACATCAGCGTTGTTGTTCTTACCACGCCGATACTGCTTCCGATAATAGCGAAACTCGGAGTAGATCCTGTACACTATGCGGCAATAGTGGGAGTCAACACGGCACTCGGGTGCATAACGCCGCCATGTGCGCCGGTGCTCTACCTGAGCGGAAGGGTCGGAGGAGCATCGATCAACGAGATAATGAAGCCGGCCCTCACATTCATGTTCCTCTGCTGGATCCCAGTCCTTGCTGTGACGGCATATATCCCGAAAGTCTCGCTCTTCCTGCCGCACGTGATCCTGGGGCTTCCCTGGTAATAATGGCGCTTTCTCATCAAGAATCGTCTTTCGGCAGTAAGTAAATCATCGAAGCTCCCGGGCAGACGGGAGCTTCGATTTTTATACAAATAGCGTGTAAGCATATATACTTAAATCGATCCACTTTTGTGTCTCAGACTTGTCTCTTTGATATAATACTTTATTGGACAAACGAAGTTTTTTGATTGGGAGCGATATCGTGTATTTTTACAAAGATCTTTTTGCCTCTCTCTGTTTCATATTTTTCGGCCTGGCACTCGCCTTCAACGATGCTTATCTTTATTTCGGCGCGATGATGTGCGCATGCCTTTCTACGACAGCCCACAAGAAAAAATGGCCGGACCCCATCTGGGCGACGCTTTGGATGGAAGAGATGGGGAAAAAATTCGAGATTTTCAGAAAGCGTTTTGTTCCCGATACCGAATTTACCAAAGATGATGAAATAGGACCTCTTCCCCCTCTCGAATAGCAGTAATTATAAACAATATAAGGTGATAATTAGAATTGAAATATCACGCTCTTCATGCAAGGGCGTGATATTTTTTGCAACGATCGCCTGTCCATACCTAAGAACGATCTTGTGAATAACATCAAGAATAGCCCTATATACACCTATAGAGCTAAGAAATGTATGTCGCCAACATCGTTGAATTAAAGTTTAATATAATATTAATTGTTAAACCTACATGTTAAACTCAAAGATAAATAGTCTTGCCTTGACAAAGGACCCTAACTGATATATCTTTGACCACAATAAATCTTAAGTCGAAAAGAATTTTCTCGATTTACTGAAAAATTCATAGCAATTATCCAGTTTGCTTCAATTATCAATATTAAGTGAATCAATGTACAAATAATAAAAAATATCAGCCGGCAATAAGGCTGTAGATAAAGCCCCAAAACTTGAGAGGAGAGCATACATCATGAAAAGCACCAAAAAGTTTGCGCTTGTACTTGCAGTGATGATGATCATGGTCGCAATGGCATCGGCAGCATCGGCAGCTGAGATCAACCTGCGTTTTGCCGGACAGTTCCCGCCCGACCATACGGCGACCGGATTCATGAAAGAGGTCGCAAAAGAAGTTGCAGCCAAGAGCAACGGACGCATCGAAATTAAAATTTTCCCCGCAAACCAGCTCGGAGACTACACGCTCGTATACGAAGAGCTCATCCGCGGCACGATCGACATGGCCCTCATTTCCGTTCCCAGCCAGTTTGACCCCCGGATGGAACTTGTCTACATCAACGGTTTTGTCACAGGCTATGACGGCATAAAGAAGGCATTCCAGCCCAACGGATGGATGGCAAAGAAAATGGACGAGTTCCACACGAGACTCGGAGTCAAGTTCCTCGGTTTTAACGTTGAAGGGATGATCGGTATCGGAAGTACGAAGCCTGTCAGAGAGCCCCTTGACCCCACAGTCAACAAGGGCGTTCTTACAAGGGTCCCCTTTATGGACGTTTACAAGACAGGCGTAGAAGCTATGGGTTACAAGACGATCTCGCTCCCCTATGCAGACATCTTTCAGGCAATGCAGACCGGCGTCTGCGACGCAGTCTCTTCCATCCCGCCGGCACTCGCGTACACAGTGCTCAAAGATGCCATGAAATACTGGTACCAGACGAACTACTCGCTTGAGAATGAATCATACCTCATGAGCCAGAAGACATGGAGCAAACTGAAGCCGGCCGATCAGAAGATCATCTTTGACGCTGTCACCAAGGTCGCCGCAAAGTCCATCGATCAGGCGAAGAAGGATGATGCCCGCTACATGGACCTTATGAGGAAAAAGGGCATCAAAGTCTACACATATACAGACAAGGAGCTTGCGCCGATCCAGGCCGCCATTTCAAAAAGCTGGGTAAAACTCGAGGCCAATATGGGCAAGGATCTTATGGACGAATTCCGCAAGCAGTTCGCACCCAAGAGCAAATAACGGAAAGCTCCGCAATAAATGACAAAGGGGAGGCAGAATATACTGCCTCCCCTTTTTATTGATCAAAAACAGACCGCTGTGATATTCGATCAGCGGTCCGTTATTATATCAAGTATCTCCTCCGCGGCCCGGGGCCTGCAAAATTTATCCGTCCCGCCGGCCAGACCTTCCATGATACTTTTGTTTTCCAGCATTTCCAGAGCCTCTTCCGCAGCCCTACGACAGTCTTTCAGGCGCCTCGCCGCATTATTTGCACAGAGCAGGTCCATGTTGAGCTGTTCCTGCCCCGGGATCGGCTCCATCAAAAGTAGCGGGAGCTTTGCGGAAAGAGCCTCGGAAAGCGACAGGCCCCCCGGCTTCATCACGGCAAGGTCCGAAGCCCGGTAGTATTCGGGCATGTTGTCCACAAAGGAGACGACCCTGACGTTCTGACTTTTGCCGTACATTGAAGAGAGTTTACTGTAAAGACGCAGATTGTTGCCGCATATTACGAGGGTCTGGATCTCTTTTTCTTTGGCAAGCGATCTTGTTACATCGACGACTGGTCCCGCTCCGATCCCCCCTCCGGTTACCAGGACGGTTTTTTTCGATCGGTCGAGTCCAAGCCGGTCCCTCGCAGCGATTTTTGACATGGGAGAGCAATATTTCCGTGAGACCGGTATTCCCGTGTTGAAAACATTGTGTATCCCATCTGTACGATACTGCTCTATCGCTGCATCGCTGGCAACGAATGAGGCAGAAAAGAGGCCGCTCCTTTGGAAACGATGGGTAACAAAGTCGGTATTTACGTAGTAGACCGGGATCCTGAGGCGGTTTCTTGCCGCAAAGACCGAGGCTCCGAAGTAATGGGTGAAGACAACAGCCTCGGCTCCGGAAGAAGATACTATCTCTTCGATGCGCGGGAGGTATATTTTGCACAGAACGGAATGGATGCGGTCAAAGAGCGATGCCTGCAGCGACTCTTTGTCGGATCCCCAGTAAAACCTGCCCCAGATCGACGGAGCGTGCCGTGCGACGAGAAGGTATCCCATAGATACGGTACCTCGCAGCAAAGAAGGCAGCACTTCAAGTACATCCAGGCATAGCGCAGTATTTTCGCGCCCACGCTCAAGATGCCACTCTCTCAGATTTTCGGCAGCGGCTTTGTGTCCGGTCCCTTCAGAAGCGTAGAGGAACGCGATCGATCTCAAATTTTGTCCAGTCCTTTGAACAGATCGCCCAGAGTGACATTCGTGGCCTCAGATCTTTCTCTCTCCTGCCTGATGGCAGCGAGCACCGTTTCGCGTATCTGAACCTCGCTGTAACTTGAGGGGAAGTAGAGTGCGGCTGCGTCTTCGTGGCCGCCACCGCGTATCTTCGCGCCGTCTTTGAGCAAGGCGACGATCTTGCCCGCAAGGCCGTCACGGCTTCTAAGAGAGAGAGCCCAGTCGCCTCCCATCCTCTTTGCCAAAACAGCAGCGATTTTTGTGGGGTTGGGTTCTCTGTCCAGTATCGATCCGCAGAAGTCGGAAACGTCGCCGAATTCGAGGATCCCGTCACCGATAAAGGAAAGATCGTCCCCTGTCCTTGATATTTTTGTTTTTGCCATTTCAAACCTTGCTTCCTGGCGGTCCACAAAATCCTGTGCGGAGTTCCGCTCGCTTCCCGTAAGTTTGGCAGAGGGGTCAGAAACTAGCCTCATCAGTACTCCCCATGGTCCGCAGATCGTAACGAGCCCGTGCCAGAGACGGCTTTCGGGTATCCCGCCAAGCCACAGATCCCGATCATTCGTAATCTCCACGATGGGTCCCATGTCATCTATGATCCTTCTGGTCTTTGGATCAAGCTTCTGCTCAAGCAGCCAGTTCCTGTAGACCATAGCTGCACAGCACCCTGTGTCCACTACGGCCCATTTTCTGTTGCTGTACCTGTCATAAGTGCTTTTGTGATGGTCGAATACAAAAGGAGGGTCTTCCTCGGAGAAAAACCTGTCGATATCGTCTACCGTGCGGTCCCTTTGACAGAAAAGATCCAAGACTATCAGATCCTGTCCCGAACCGATCGACTCAAGGATCGCATTGTCGACCTCACCGTAGCCCATAAGCGAGACATTGACCGGTCGTCCGGACGATCTGCCCACATGCCACGCAAGGGCTGCAGAGACGACTCCGTCGAGATCTGTGTGGCTGATTATCCTCAATACCTTTTCTGACTGCATGTCCCGTCCCTCCGATATGGCAGATCCGCACATAATTCTACAGCATTGATGACAAAATGGCATAATCCACAGCTTTATTGCAGCCCTATTTACGTGAGGTTATAATCAATTTAGTGTATTGCCAAAGTGAAATTCAAGAAGGGGAAATAAAATGATCAAGGCGGTCATAGATATCGGAACAAACTCGATCAAGTACCTGCTTGCGGACGTATGCTGCGGGGATATATCCGCGGTGCACAAAGACTGGGTGAAGATAACGAGACTGGGTGAAGGACTCGGCAAGACGGGCCGGATAAGCCCGCAGGCACTTCTGAGGAGTGCGGAAACGGCAGAGGGATTCGTTCTGGACGCGAAAACGAGCGGTGCCGCAGAGATACGGATAGTCGGAACTATGGCGCTGCGTACGGCCTTGAACGCAGAGGATTTTTTACGCAGGATCAGGGAGCGCACCGGGATCGAGGCAGAGGTGCTTTCCGGTGAGGATGAGGCGGTCCTTTCGTTTTTGGGCGCCCTGTCGGGCTTCGATCAGTGGAAGGTCAAAAACTGCTGTATGATCGACACAGGAGGCGGAAGCACCGAACTGGTCTTTGCACGCGAAGGAGAGATCGTATGCCGTTCGAGCCTGAAGATCGGAGCGCTTACGCTCACAGAAAAATATTTCTCAAAAGATGTAGTGTCACGGGAGGACCTGGTCAATGCCGATAATGAGTTAAAAGCTCTTTTTGCCGAAGCAAGGGCGCCGTTCAGGGCGGAGACGGCAGTAGCCATCGGGGGAAACGCGACGGCGATGGCTTCGGTGTTCAAAAGGATGGAGAAGTATGATCCGACAGAAGCGCACGGCACTATACTGTCGGAGGAAGAGATAGACAGGCAGATAGGTGAATATTCGGCCGCGAGCCGCGGTGAAAGAAGAAAGATGACAGGCCTCGATCCGGAAAGAGCCGACATTATCCTTGCCGGAGCATGCATCATAAGATATGCGATGAAGTCTTGCGGGTGCAGCGAGGCGGTCGTCAGCGACAGGGGCCTCAGGCACGGTGTTTTGCTGAACATGTAAAAAAAACAGATCTGACGGCGGGAGGTGAGTGAGACGGAGATCGGCGGCAGTATCGTGAGCATAATAGGCGGACTTGCGCTCTTTCTCTACGGAGCGCAGGAAAGTACCCGTTTTTTCAGACATGACATAAGCGGAAGCCTGAGAGAGAACATAGAGAGGATGAGCGGGAGCGGAGTCGGTTCCTTCCTGCTCGGTGCCTTCCTTGCCGCTGTGACGCAAAGCAGCGCCATCGCGATTTCTTTCGGGGTCGGTTTCGTCGACGCCGGGATACTCACTCTTGCCGGCTCGCTTTTGATGGTCATGGGGGCAAGTCTCGGAGGAACGCTGGTCTCGGTCTTTCTCAGCCTCAATATATTCGGCTATGCACCGGCCCTTTTTGCAGGGGCCTTTTTTCTCAGTAAAATGCGGAACAGGAAGGTCCGCCTCTTTGGAGGGATCATGGAGAGCATCACCATCATTTTCTTAGGCATGATGTTTCTGAAGATGGGAGCGGTATCACTTTTTGAGGATGCGATGTTCAAGGATACCGTACTGTCCTGGTCATCTTCCCCTCCGGTCATCGGGACCGCTGCCTTTGTTTTTGCGGCCGCCTTCCAAAGCAGGTCTGCGATAATCGGACTTGGGATAGCAATGGCCATTTCCGGCGCGCTTCCGGCGGCATCGGCGCTGCCGGTCGCACTCGGAGCCCATCTCGGGTCATCCCTCTTCGCGATCGCCTCGGCATTTGGGGGAAGGCTGAGCGCAAGAAGGCTGGGTTTCTGTTCTTCTGTGTACTATTTGACCGGCACGGCCGCATTTGCCCTTTTGATCCCTTTCGTCCACAGGCTGTTGAGCGGGGCGGGCCTCGATACAGTCCAGGAGCTCGTATGCGGCCAGATATTGATCGCCCTGTTCAACATAGCGATCGTACTGCCCTTCTCTTCATCGCTCAGCGCGCTGTCAGCACGGCTTGTCACGGCCTCGGGAGAATTGGAGCAGCCCATGTATATAGAGGAAGAGCTGCTTTCGGTCCCTACGGTCGCTGTACTGCTGCTGTCGAAAGAGATGACCAGGCTTTCGAACTGCATCGAAGCCTATATGCATATGCTGATGATGCCGGCGGAGAGGGACAGTGAACTCTTTTATAAGCTGCCGATCGCGATAGAAGAACTCAGCAGAACATGCCAGGACTACTCCTACAGGATCAGGGCCGGCGGAGAGGATATGAAGCTTCAGGAAAAATTTGCGTCGGTGAGCAGAACGATGTCCATACTTCGTTCGATGTCCAAGATCCTCTGCGGCGAGATCAGCGAAATACTTCTGGATGAAGACGCATACCTGACGCTGAGGGAGAGGTCCGGAGAAAAGCTTTGGAACGAATGGACCGATCTCTCGGGAAAGATAATGCGTACAAGCCTGAGAGCGTTCGTGATAGGAGAGAGGGGACTTATTGAGGATACAGGTAAACTGGAAAAAGAATACGGTGATCTGTGCCGGGAGATAAGAAACGCGCTCACCGGCGATTATTCTTACGGAAGAAACATTTCCAGAGCAATAAGGGTGATATCTCTGATGCAGGGTCTTATTGGAATGTCAAAGATCCTGGCGGAGGACGAAGAGCTGCATAAGATGCCCGGAAACGAGGGTCCCTGCTGAGAGAACGTTTATGGAGGGGATGGTAGGAATGTCGGATAACAACGGAGAAGATAAAAAGCAGAACAGCCTCCAGAGATATCTGTACGCCGCGGATAAGGAGAGACTTCGGACTCTTCTTGAAGAGATGTCACAGATAACGGCAGCCTCAATCGAAAAAGCGGTCCGCGCGCTCAGATCGGGAGATGCAGTACTTGCTGAAAAAGTTATCGGGGAAGACGACCTGATAGATGAAAAAGAAGAGCAGATCGATCAGGAGTGCCTCTATTCGATCGCAACGAGGCAGCCTATGCGCGAGGATCTTCGTTTCGTCTATTCTGTCATGAAGATCATAGTGGACCTTGAAAGGATAGGGGACCAGGCGGTCAACATCGCGATGGGAGTGAGGGACCTTCCCGAGGGTCTGACTTTTCCCGGTGAGATGATGCCTTTCGTTGAAAAAATGGCAGAAGAGAATATAAAAATGATCGAGGAGGTCATGCAGGCCTTTGAAGCAGAGGACGAAACGGTCATATGTGCCACACGGGAGAGAAGGAAGCTGATAAAGAAGACCAGGAACGACGCTGTTTCGATGCTTGACGGGATCATTGCCTCCGAAAAGGTCTGCGGAAGCGACAGGATGAAACTTTTCTGCGCCGTTATACTGATATTGAGGCACCTCTCCCGTATCTCCGATCACGTGCTGAACCTTGCGGAGAGGGTATCGTTCATCGCTACGGGGATATCCCCCCTTACACTCAAGAAGGCGCAGGAGAAAGGCAGGCCGAAAACCTTATTCGATAAAGAGAGCTGAGTCTCCCTCAAGCCATTTGAACAGCCTTTTCAGAAAGAACGATGCGACGAAGCAACCGCAGATGTCGCCTACGGGAAAAGACATCCAAACGCCCCAAAGGCCGAAATATCTGGGCAGGACGATAAGGGGAAGGAAGAGGAAGACCGCATGCCGGAATACGGACAGAGTTATTGCCTCTCTTGCCTTTCCAAGGCCCAGAAGGGCCGAATTGGTAACTATCGTCACACCCATGAACACGATACCGATATAGCCGATCCTCATCCCCGGGACTCCGATCGCCAGCAGCTCCGGATCGTTATTGAAGAGCAAGATCATCTCCCGGGCAAAGGTCTCGGCAACGGCGAAGCTCAGAAGATACAGAGAAGAGACCAAGTAAATTGCATATTTTATGGCGCTGATGACCCTGTCCGGCTTTCCCGCACCGTAGTTGTACCCTATGACCGGCTGTACGGCCTCTCCGATGGCAAGTGCGGGAAGGAAGAGTATAGAGTCAAGGCTCAGGAATACGCCCATTGCAGAGAGCCCGATGTCTCCGCCGTATTTTTTCACCATGTTGTTCATCAGCGTCATATAGAAAACGAAGGAGAGCTCTGTAACGAACGGAGAGCTGCCGACGGCACAGATTTTTCTTATTACCTTCATCTTCAGCCTGACAAGGAAGCGGAGCCTTATCCTGAGAGGGCTTGAACCGGAGTAGAAGAACCACAGTCCGCATGCTGCCGAGGCTCCCTGTGCGAGTACGGTACCCAAAGCCGCACCCTCTACGCCCATTCCCATTTTTGCTATGAAAAGCGCATCAAGCAGGATGTTCGCAATTGCGCCGAGTATCTGTGTCCCCATCGCATATCGCGGGGCCCCGCATGCCCTGATGAGGGAGTTTATGCCGTGTCCCATAAGCGCCAAAGGGCCTCCGATAAGGATGATGCGAAGATAATTCCTTGCCAGGGGCAGTATCTCTTCACCGGCGCCCGAAAGCCGCAGGAGAGAGTCGACACCGAATATGCTGAGTGCCATCCCGGCAAAGCCTACTGCCGCAAGAAGCGTCAGCGTGTGTGCGAGGGCCTGTTCGGCGGGGCGCTGTTTCCTTGCTCCCCTCAATATGGCCACCCTTGACGATCCGCCTACACCTATAAGGAGAGAGAAAGAGAACATGAGCAGCATGACCGGAAAGGAGAGGGTGGTGGCTGCAAGTCCGTCTGTTCCTACGTATCTCCCAACGAAGATGCGGTCGACGATGTTGTAGACAGCTCCGGCTATCATTCCGATCATGGCAGGCAACGCAAAATGGATCAGGAGCTTCGGTATCTTCTCCTGATCTATCTGCATCTGTCTGTTTCCCGTATCCGCCGGTCTGGTGATAGCAAACCAATCCTTTCGTACATCAAAGATGGACCGGGACATTATACAACAAAAGGGACAAATGGATATTTGATACCGGGACTACCTTACCCGAAGATAGAAGGCCTCCGAACTCCCTTCGACCTTATCGCCCTTCTTATCGAAGGCGTCGACGAAAACGGTCACTATCCTTCCGTTGAGGATCTCAGGGAGATCTATGGTGTGGCGGAATTCAAATATCGAATCAAGGGACTGTTCTCCCCGGGATCTTCTGTAATTCCTCTGCAGGAAGACCTCTTTTGACTGTTCGTACAGGATGCCTTCGATCATGTCGACAAACCTGTATCTGATATTGCTTATGCGGTTTCCCACTTCATAGGTGCCGTCATCGTTCGGGATTACCTCAGACAGCATCGGCTGGATGGGTGTGACGGTCCCGCAGACCGCGATCGTCATGCCCGGATCTGCGGATACCGAATCGTCGATATTCCAGTCAACGTCTTCTACAGTGTCCTCCGGATAATACCGGTCCCTGATATCGCCCTTCTCTACACGTACGATCTCCAGCCTGTCCCCGCTTTCAAACGGGACAAGCTTCCCTTTCTTCGTCTCTGTACCGTACCATGTGCCGAACCTCAGGGCCGGTTCTCCGGTGTCATAGTGATAGTAGACGACATCCTCTGAGTCGAGCCACCCCTCGAAGGCCATCCGCCCGATCTCGACCTCCTGGGTCGCGCACCTCTTCTCGCTGATATTGTAGATCACGGCGTGTACCTTTCCAGCGACATACTCAAGGGCATCGTTGGCCCTCCATCGGCGCGGGATCTCGTAGACTGAACTGTCGTCGCATTTCCAGTATCCCGGGAAGAGGTCCCTGTATAGACGGAGCCCCTTTTCTTCGGCGAAAGAGACGACTTCCCTCATGTGTTCATCGGGCGAAAACCTGGCAAGGACCTTTTCCTGCACAGTCCCGAACATTACGTCCGCCTCAGCAGCTGCAAGGATCTTTCCGCCCGCCTCTGCGGTGACTATTATCCTGTAGAGCTTCCATCCCAGATCTTCCGGGTATGAATATCCGGTGTCTTGATCTTTTGTCACACCGCCCTGTATAAGAACTGCGAACCGATCTTCCGTCACGGCGGCCTTTAATGACGGATCATAGAAGCTCTCAGGATCTCCGTGCCTGTAAATGATGTCGGGGGGAGGAAATTTTGATAATGTTTCGCGGTCGATTGCCACCCACGGAGCCTTTCCTTCGTAGCGGTAACAGATATTCCTTTCAGGCGTCAGCCCGGTCAGGGGGTCGACACTGCTTCGCACGGTCCTGACGGGAATGATCTTCCCGTCCCGGACAAGCCCTGTTTCCGCAACATCGACCCTTATATCGAAGGGCAGCTCACCGGGAGCGAGGCCTTCCCGGTCGATCCTGCCTATGACGTAAAAGTCCCTTCCTGATTCAAGGACCTGCTCTTCCGGAGAGGGAGAGAGTATGGATATGGAAAGGGCTTCTGAAGAGGCTGCCATAATACATATCAGGAGGGCTTGGGAGATCAAAGCGATCTTTATGGATCTTTTCATACAGCGATCGGCCTCCCTCTTCCGGCTGCAGGACCTTTCATCTCGATCCTGTGTTTCCGTCAATCATACATCAGGCAGAAAACTGAGTTCAATACAAATCATCGGGCGCAAAGATCAAAAAAGGCGGCCGCATATTTGTCATAAGCAAGGCTGCCTGAGTATCAAATAATTTATTTCTTTTTGTCGCCTTGTTCGGGAGCGGCTTTCATCAGTGCAAGCACCGTAGCAGCGAGCTTTCCTTTAGTGAGCGGCTTGTCTCCCACCAGGCCGTCTATGATTCCGCGGTATCTTGCAATATCTTTTTCGAAAAGTTCTCCTATCCATACGGACAGATCCTCCTGAGTGACCGCTCCCTGAAGCTCTTTTCTTGGAAACTTTTCGATCCCGAAAGCCTTTCTGAAGACGTCCCTCACCTCGACCCAGTGCATTTCATCATATACGCCGAAGAACCTTTCCGAAAGCGGGTCCATAAAGCCGTAGAGCATCGCAGCCTCGACCCCGGCCCATGACGGAGAGTAATTAGGGACGTCCTCAAAGTCAAAGAGGGAGAGACGGCACTTCGCCCTCCAAAGCTCGGATTGGACAGCGATCGGCCGGAGCCTTCTGGGCTGGACTTTTTCCGTTACAGCGAGGGCGGCGATGGCTCCGGCGGCCTGTCCCGTCAGCATCGTTACGGGCTGAAGCCTTGTCGAGCCGTTAACGACTCTTGAAACGGATATATTTTTCTCTGCAGCGACAAGCCCGTCCATTTTTTCCGGCACGAAGATCTCAAACGGTATCTGGAAGAGCCCTCCCTCTCCCTCCCAGTCGTTCGGGATCTTCTCCCTGGTTTCGCCCAGGTCTGTCTCCAGGTAGATGCTGTCGTTGTTTCCGTGTATATCTATCGGATATTCTCCGAGGGCAAGGCTGTGCGGTTTTGAGACGAGGGTCCTGCCGAGCTTCTCATCTCTTATTATGTCGTCAACTGTCATAGTCTTTATCCCCACGATCCTTCTGCTTTCCCTCAAATACGGAAAGGGGGGGAAATGGGAGAGGATAGGGTGATATCTTTCCGGGATCTCCGCCCAGTTTGCCCAATCGGTGCTGAACCAGCCTCCGTATCCCTGCCTGTTGTCGACGGACCAGTCGGACAGGCCCAGCTCCGTCTGGAGGTAGTACAGGAATGCGAGAGTCTTGAGCATCGCCTCTTTGGTGGCAAGGGCCCTGAAGTTCGGGCTTTCAAGGAATTCCACAGAAAGGCCCGGGATGCTTCCGCTCTTTCCAGGGTAGTCGTTTGCCCAGTTGATCGCAGTTTTTGAGATCTTTGGCCACGTTTCGGGCTTTCCTCCGTCAATGAAGGCGCTGTTCGAAGGGTCTGGTATCGCACGGTAGGCATTGTGTACGACCGGGCTGAAAGGATATTGCCCCGGCCACGTGTTTCCGTTTTTCCTGATGGTCATCCTGAATTCGAAAAGGTAGTCCGTATATCGCGGAGGAGGACCCTGTACCTTAAGCTCCGGAGGCAGCCCCTCTCTGTAACGTTTGATCACTGCGGGGTATGTGATGTCCTGAATGATCGCGTTCTTATCTATATTGGGGGACACGGAGTTTCCTGCCCGGTACATGGCGCCGGAAAGGGCGATGAGATCCCCGCATTCCGTAGCGTCGATAAAGACCCTGGCTGAAACGTTGATATTTTTCCCGTCGACCTGTACATTGACGGAGCGGATCGTGTTATCCGCCACTTTTGCAGAGAGAAGCTTGGCTTTCAGTATGATGTCGATAGGTCCGGCCTGTCCGAGCATATCCTTTAAGATCATCTGGCCGACCCATGGCTCAAATGCGATGGTGTCGCTTCCCCAGTAGCAGATATTGTAATTTGTATTTCGTGCGGAGTAATATTCACGGACCTTTGTTATGAACTCAAGGTATATTCCGGTACGGGTCTTTGTCTTGTCGTCCATCGTCGAGACGGCGGCTCCCGTCATCTGTCCGCCTATCCAGTCGGATTCCTCTACAAGGGCGACAGACATCCCCATCCTGGCCGCCTGTATTGCCGCCGAGCATCCGCCTGAGCCCGCGCCTATCACCGCGACATCGTAGCGCCGCTCTTCAGCGAAGGCCGTTCCATGCCATGTAAAAAACAACAATGAGACCAGGGAAAGTGTTATCGTGACAGATCTTCTCAATTGGCAGACCTCCTGGATCCTCAATTGCGATGGATCATTCAGATTATCCGTTATGTTATCCGGTGTGTCCCTCCGGCAAACAGATCAGACCGGCGGCTTTTGGTCCATAAAATCGGCCATCCGTGATCATTGGGATAAATAAAAATGCGGGCAGTCTGACCGTTCAGTAAATGCCCGCGATGAATCTGAAAATTTGATACCCTTTACTATTCTTGTTTTCCGGCACTGAAGTATTTTGAAAAGACCTCGTCCGCGTTTTCCGTGCACTTTATCTGGATCTCGCCGCAGACCACAGAGCCCTTCTCAATGGAAATGCTGTCGGAGGAGACATTTCCAAGGATAAAAGAATTTTTCTTGCACACTACATCACCTGTTGACGTTACGTTGCCTTTTATCTTGCCGTCTATTGTGGTGTCCCCGGATTCTATGTCGCCGATGACCTCTGAAGCGGCATCGACTGCCAGGGAGGCTTCGGCACGGATATTTCCGAGCACCGAGCATTCACTCAGTTCGATCCTGTTCGCCGAGATGTTTCCTCTGACCTTTCCCTTTACCCGGACATCACCCTTTGCCACGATGTCGCCTTCGACGTCTCCGCCGACAAGCACGTTGCCGTTTGAGATTATCTTTCCGACGATCCGGGTGTCTGCCGAGATGACGGAATTACCGTCGCTGGTGAACGCAGGTGCCTTTTCCTCATATCTGCCGCTCTGTCCCCTCGATAGATATTTCTTTCTGTGATCATCTTTTGCAGCATAAATATCGTCTTTCACATCCGCATCCCCCAGAGGTTCAACGTTATCATCAAGCATCTCCTCTACATCGGCCTCTTCATTTGGTGAGAGGCGGAAGACCTGGTTCAAAGAAGTTTTAAAATTATCCATATATCCCATTTTTATGCTCCTCCCTCTTTCAGATAATTATAATAGAACGTTACGGGGGCAACCTCATTTGTCAGCCTGTCGAAGGCGTAGCCTTTGTTTTTGAGATAAATGATCGCCTTTTCCAGGGCCTTCAGGGTCACTTCCGAGGTGTCGTGCATCAGCACGATGTTCCTTCCGTTCTCGTGTACTCCGTTTATTATGCTGTCAAGGACAGACGCCATGGTCGCATTTTTTGTAGCATCTGCGGCCGAAACGTCCCAATCGAAGAAAGTATATCCGCGCCGGAGCATTTCAGCCGACAACTCCCTGAATATCCTCCTGTTGTGTACGTTGACCGTCCCTCCGGGAAATCTGAAGATCGTCGGTTTGACTCCGGTAGTTTCATAGATTAAGCCGTGTATCTTGCTGAAATCATCAAGAAAAGCCTCCACGGATGCATATACGGTGCTGTATACATGACTATATGTATGAGGGGCGAGGGTATGCCCGTCGTCCACTATCCGCTTCATTATCTCCCGGCTTTTGGGATCGTTTCTGCCTACCACAAAAAAAGTCGCTTTCACATTATGTTTTGCAAGAATGTTTAAATAACTCTCGGTGAATCTGGAGGGGCCATCGTCAAATGTCAGGTATACAGTCTTCTCCTTTTTTACGAAAGCAGTCTGGGGACTGCAGTAAAGGTCGGGATATTTATCCTGATAACCCAGGCTCGAGGATATCTTTCTGCTTTCAGAACGGGAAGGAGCCTTTTCCGAGTCCTCTGTGTCCAGAACTTTGAGCGTGAGTTCCCTGATCTCGGCATGGAGTTCCCTGTTCTGACAGTAGAGCGCGGCCATGCAAAAATAAGGGCCTGCTACGATAAAAAAAAGACACAGGTATATGACATGCCTGAAAAAGCGGACACTGCCCAAATAAGGCTCTCTTTTTGTTCGCGGTCTTTCTCCCATAAACTCACCCTGATGCGGTCGCCGGATCGATCAAAATATTATTGCAGATAAAACTATGACCACAAAAACAACAATGGATCGAGTTACCGGAACAGGCTGTCGTATCCATTGAAATTAAAAACTTATCAATACAATATACTCATAAAAACTGTAATAATTGTGTGCTTTTTATCGGTTAGATAGAGTATATCATGAAATTGATGCCAAAAAACACTTGATATATGCCATTACAACAGAAAAGGAGGAAGAGCTTCACACGAAGCCCTTCCTCCCCGGTCAGATCTTCCCTATCTTTATTTGGGGATAGTCCCCTCAACGCCCTCAACGAACCAGCTCATGCTGAGCATCTCGCCGTCGGTGAGCTTTTTGCCCTGCTGGACAACTATCTTGCCGTCCTGGCCTTTGATCGGTCCGTGGAAGACATCCCACTTGCCGTCAAGGATCTTCTTCTTTTCGGCAGCGACAAGTTTCTTTGTATCTTCGGAAACAGCCTTTCCGTACGCAGAAAGGTCGACCATTCCGTCCTTCATGCTCCACCAGATCTGCTCGGATTTCCAGGTGCCCTTCTCAATGTTCTTGACTGCGTAGTCGTAGTACTTGCCCCAGTTCCAGATAGGCGTCACGAGGTGGCGTGTGGGAGCATACTTATCCATCGGGTTGTTGTATCCGATGACCCACATGCCGAGCTCTTCAGCAGCCTGAGGCGCACCGCCGGTGTCGGCGTGCATCGCTATTGTGTCGCATTTTGCATCGAAGAGAGCCTTTGTTGCCTCTTTTTCCTTTGCCGGATCATGCCATGAGAATATCCAGACGACTTTTACCTTTGCATTGGGGTTGGCCTTGCGGACTCCAAGGGTGAATGCATTTATGCCGCGGATTACTTCGGGGATCGGATAGGCTGCGACATAACCGATAAGGTTGGATTTCGTTGCTTTGCCGGCAACCAGTCCTGAAAGGTAACGGGGCTGATACATGCGGCCGAAGTATGTGCTCACGTTCGGGGCCACTTTGTAGCCCGAGCAGTGCATGAAATAGACGTCGGGATATTTCTTGGCTACGTTGATGACGTGGTCCATATAGCCGAACGAGTTTGCAAAAATGACCTTAGATCCGTTGCGTACAGCCGTCTCCATGACTCTTTCTGCATCGGGGCCTTCGGGCACGGATTCCACTATCGAGCTTTTGATACCGGGGTTAAGCTTTTCCATCATTTTGCGGCCTTGGTCGTGCATGAAGTTGTATCCGCCGTCGCCCACAGGTCCTACATAGACAAAGGTCGGTTTCTGGTCGCTTATCTTGATGGGTCCCAAAGCTGCGAATGCTGCCGCAGCAAAGCAAAGAACAAGTAAAAATGCAATAATACCGTGTTTTTTCATATTGAAAGATCCTCCCCTTGATTTGATCTCCGACATCAGAGATTTGATGGTTTATGCCCAGTCTCTTTACCTCTCAGCTGCATTGTAAGAATATCATAACAATTATTTTTTTGCCATGGAATTCCTTTACATAAATCAACTATTTTGCAGATATGTTTGAATTGGTCGATGATGCCGAAAGATGAAAAATATTGGTGAGACATAAATATTTTGTTTTTACGGCAGTATAGAATATAATTTTATCAGACCTGCCGACAACGATCCTTGCCGGAAAATGCTTCCGAGATGCTTAATATATTTAAAAAATATTTGTCTTTTGAGACGAGAGGAAAGTGATTTTTAAATGATTTCAGAAAAGATGCTTAAACTGGGCAAGAAACGTTCGCAGATCCGTGAAATATTTGAATACGGGAGGAAAAGGGCAGGTGAGATCGGAGCGGACAAAGTATTCGACTTCAGCATAGGGAATCCCAATGTTCCCGCTCCCGCCTTCATCAGAGAGACGATAACTGATCTTGTAAACAACGAAGACCCTGTCAAGATCCACGGATACACATCCGCACAGGGAGACTTCGGTGTAAGAAAGATTCTGGCAGACCACATAAACAGCAAATATGGGACAGAGATCACGGCTGATCATTTTTATCTGACCGCGGGAGCTGCAGCGTCACTTTCGATATGCTGCAAGGCACTGGCACTGCCGGGCGACGAATTTTTGACCTTTGCCCCATATTTTCCGGAATACAAAATATATGTCGAGTCTGCAGGAGGAGCGCTTTCGGTAATACCGGCCGATACTGCCAACTTTCAGATCGACATGGAAAAGTTCGCGCAAGCGATAAACGAGAAGACCAAGGCAGTCATCATCAATTCCCCTAATAATCCCTCCGGGGTCGTCTATTCGCTCGAGACGATCAGAAAAATGTGCCTGATAATGGAAGAGAGATCAAAACTGTACGGACATCCCATATACCTGATATCGGACGAACCATACAGGGAGCTGGTGTACGGGGATGTTGAGGTTCCCTTCCTCCTCAGCCATTACGACAACACCTTTGTCTGCTATTCATACAGCAAGTCGCTCTCTCTGCCGGGGGAGAGGATAGGTTATGTACTCGTCTCCAACAGGATGGAAGACGGGGAAGATGTTTACGCAGCTGTCTGCGGAGCGGGAAGGGCACTGGGATATGTGTGCGCGCCGAGCCTCTTTCAGCATCTCATAGCAAGATGCATTGGCCGAACTGCGGATATTTCAATATATAAAAAGAACAGGGATATACTTTACAGCGGTCTTACAGGCATGGGTTACGAATGCGCCAAACCGGACGGGGCATTCTATCTGTTTGTAAAAGCGCTTGAACCTGATGCCGAAGCGTTTTGCGACAGGGCAAAGAAACATGAGCTCCTTCTTGTTCCCGGGGACGGTTTCGGATGTCCGGGGTATGTCCGCATCTCATACTGTGTCAGGACGGATCAGATAGAGGCATCCCTGCCCGCATTTGAAAAGCTTGCTGAAGAGTACAAAAAATAATTCTAAGGTGACCTTAGTAAAAAAAGAGGGGGTCCGAAATTGGCCGGGCCCTCTCAATATTTCTTTCTGAAATTTCTATACAGAGGCTGTTTCTGCTGAGGCTCTCTCCTGGGCAGTCCTTCTGTCGGTGATAATTTTCGTGGGACATTTTGTAGCGCAGACGCCGCAGTTGATGCACTTGGCGGGATCGATTTCCGCTAGGGCGCCCTTCATCTCTATTGCCTGGACGGGACAGCTCTTGACGCACAGTGTGCATCCTATGCATCCAACAGAGCAGACTTTCTTGACGTCGGGCCCCTTAAGCGGGGAGTTGCACGATACGTTTACCTTTGATTTTCTGGGTGCCAGGACCAGGACATTTCTGGGACAGTTCTTCACACATGCTCCGCATCCGACGCATTTTTCGGGATCGACCACGGCAAGGCCGTTTTTGATCGTCATCGCGTTAAACGCGCATACGCTGACACATGTCCCAAGTCCCATACACCCATAGGCGCACGATGAAGGTCCTTTGCCGGGTATGACGGATGCTGCCCTGCAGTCATACTCTCCGTAATAGACGCAGTTCTTCACTGTTTTGTCACTCGCCCCGCCGCATTTCAGGAAGGCAATTTTAGGTTCCTCGGTCACAGCATCGACTCCAAGGATCGCCGCAATGCGCTCTGCAAGTGCGGAACCTCCCGCAGCGCATCCCGTGATCTTTGCCGTGCCGTTCACCAGTGCCTCGGCAAATCCGTCACAGCCGGGATAGCCGCATCCGCCGCAGTTCGCTCCAGGGAGTATCGCGCGTATATCGGCCTGGCGGGGGTCTGTCTCAACGTAGAATTTTTTTGAGGCGAAAGCGAGAAGGGCTCCGAATATCAGCCCGAGGCCTCCCATTATTATTGCCGGATATATCATTCCAGTCATATCGTTTTCCCCCTATTTGATAAGCCCGCTGAAGCCCATGAAGGCTATCGACATAAGCCCGGCGGTCACAAGCGCGATGGGAAGTCCCTTCAGACACCTGGGCATGTTCTGGCTCATCTCTATCCTCTCCCTTATTCCCGCCATCAGGACGATCGCGAGAAGGAACCCGGCAGAGGCGCCCAACGCATGTACGACAGATTCAATGAAGGTATATTTCTCGTTCATATTGATGACTGCCACGCCAAGCACCGCGCAGTTGGTGGTTATAAGAGGCAGGAAGATGCCCAGTGACTTATAAAGCCCGGGCTGTACTTTTTTCAGCACTATCTCGACAAACTGGACCAATGCCGCAATGATCAGTATGAACGAGAGAGTGTAAAGGTACTGGAGCCCAAGCGGCACCAGGATGAAAGTATAGGCGAGCCATGTCATCGTGGCAGCGAGCACGGTCACGAAGATGACGGCGATCCCCATGCCCTTCGCTGTCTCAAGTTTGCTGGATACCCCCAAGAAGGGGCAGCAGCCGAGGAATCTGGCGAGAAGGATGTTGTTTACAAAGATGGCTCCAAAGAAGAGCGCAAGCATGGACATTACGCGTCACCCTCCTTATCTTGTTTTGCACAGGGAACGCTCAGTCCGCCGCCCCCGCAATATTTCTTAAGGGCGCAGCCGTCGCAGGCGTCAAGTTTTTCCCAGCCGTCGAAATCGGCTTTAAAGCCTGTGGATGCTTCCTCTTTCCTGAGTTGTAGGTTCCTGAAAAGCGCTATCAGTATGCCCAGCGTGATAAAGCCGCCGGGAGCGAGTATGACCAGAAGCGCGGGCTGGTAGAACGAGGGGGTCAGGCTGAAGTTGAATACTGTGCCGTTTCCCAGAAGTTCTCTTATGCCTCCTATAAATGTAAGGGCGAATGTGAATCCGAGCCCCATACCGATACCGTCGAAGAGAGACTCTATTACCCCGTTTTTGAATGCGAAGGCCTCAGCTCGCGCAAGTATTATGCAGTTGACCACTATCAGAGGTATGAATATCCCGAGCGACTTGTCGAGAGCAGGCGCATACGCTGAAATCAGAAGCTGGATTATCGTTACGAATCCGGCAATGACTACGATAAAGGCCGGAATGCGTATCTCGTCGGGGATGAACTTCCTTATCATGGATATTATCACGTTCGAACCCATCAGGACCGCGGTCGCCGCCAGCCCCATGCCGAAACCGTTCGAGGCGCTGGAGGTCACGGCCAGTGTAGGGCAAAGACCCAGAACGAGAACGAACGTCGGGTTCTCTGTAAGTATGCCGTTTTTAAGAAGTCTGAGAGGATTCATCATCAGTTTCCGCCACCCGTTGTTTTTTTAGATGCGGGACTTACAGCTTCCGGCTCTGCTGTTGCAGGGTCGGTCTGCGCTGCGGCGCCGCCATCCTTGTAATTTGCTTTCCAATATTTAAGCGCGGTGTTTACTCCGCTTGTTACCGCCCTTGATGTGATAGTTGCGCCTGAGATAGCCTGGATCTCGCTGTCTTTGCCCGGGGATGTTTTCGTGACAGTCAGTTCATCTGTTTTTTTATCCCTGAACTGCCCGGAGAAAGCCGGCTCCGCAGCCTTCGCGCCGAGTCCGGGAGTCTCCGTGTGGCTCAGGATCTTGATGTTGGCCAGCTTGCCCTCTTTGCTGATCCCCACGACCATCTCTATCAGGCCGCTGTACCCCTTGGGAGTGACTGTTATGTTGTATCCGACAGTCTCACCGTTTGCCAGGCCCCTGTTTACTTCCTTTATCACACCCTGGCCCTGCTGGATCTCAATGCCCTCAAATTCAGAGGCTTCCGGGAGAGTCTGGGCAAGCGCCTCCGCTTTTTCTTTTTCTTTCGCGATATTTATAGGCTCCAGTGTCATTGTATACACTCCACCCAGGACAAGGCCTGTTACGGCTGTTATCACAAAGAGTACGGCGCCGAGCTTCAATATTTTAGCCATGCTTCTTCACCTCCCCGAAAATGCGGGGCTTTGTAAATTTGTCTATAAGCGGTACCGTAAGGTTCATTATGAGTATCGAATAGGAGACTCCCTCGGGGTAGCCTCCGAAGGTCCTGATCAAAGATGTGAGGATCCCGCATCCCAATGCGAATATCACCTGTCCCTTTTTTGTCATCGGTGAGGTGGTGTAGTCCGTTGCCATAAAGATGGCTCCGAGGAAGAGCCCTCCCGCCATTATCTCGTAGAGAGGTCCCGCGGGTCTTCCCATTATGGCGGTCAGGACCGCTACGGTCGCAATATACACTGTCGGGATATGCCAGCTTATAATGCCCTTGTAGAGCAGTATTGCGAATCCCAGAAGAAGGGCAGCCGCCGAAGTTTCGCCGATGCAGCCCCCAACATGCCCGATAAACAGGTCATACAGTCCGGGGAGGTTATCCATGGAACCCGCTTTGATCATGGCAAGGGGCGTGGCTCCCGAGACGCCGTCGAGGGTCCACAATGTCATCGGCACGGGCCAGCTTGATATCATGAAAGCCCTTCCCGCGAGAGCGGGATTGACGATGTTGCATCCGATCCCTCCGAAGAACTGTTTAACGACGATTATCGCGAAGACGCTTCCGACTGCCGCCATCCAGAAAGGGATCGTGGGCGGAAGGTTGTATGCGAGGAGCAGCCCCGTCACCGCGGCAGAGAGGTCTCCGACGGTTATGGCCTGCTTTGCCAGCTTTTGCCAGACATACTCGGAGATCTTGCAGCTTGCTATGCAGACAGCCATGACAGCCGCGGCCCTGAATCCGAAGAAATATATCCCCGCCAGTCCTGCCGGAGCGAGAGCTGCAAGGACCCATGCCATTATGGTCCTTGTATCCTGCGGGGCGTGTATATGAGGTGAGCTTGATACCGCAAGCAGCCTTTCCATTATTTGACCGCCGCCTTTCTGCGCATTGCCATGACCGTTGATTTTCCGTCTCTGAACGACTGGGTAAGATGCCTGTTTGCCGGGCAGACATAGGAGCATGATCCGCATTCGATGCAGTTCATGCCTCCGGTCTCTTCAAAACCTTTGTAGTCTCTCATAAGTACCAGCGGATTCAGTACGCTGGGCATCAGCCCCATCGGACATCCTTCTATGCAGCGTCCGCACCTGATGCATGCCGATTCGGGGGCCAGGTGTGCCACCGAGGCTGTAAGGGCAAGTATCCCGGATGTGCTCTTGACCACGGGGATGTCGATCGAACGGAGGGAGACTCCCATCATCGGGCCTCCTGAGATGATCTTGACGGGCTGTTCCTTAAAACCGCCACAGAATTCGATCATTTCGCGCATCGAGGTGCCGAGGGGGACAAGGAGGTTTTTGGGCTCTGCCACTGCTTCGCCGGTGACGGTTATTATCCTTGTCAGGGCAGGTTCTCCGGCCGCAATGGCCTCCCTTATCTGATGTACGGTCCTTACATTCAGGATGATGCATCCGACATCTGCAGGAAGGGCCGTTACGATATATTCCTGTTTAGTGACGGCCTCGATCAGCATCTTTTCCGCTCCCTGGGGGTACTTCACCTCAAGGGGAACGACGGAGATCCCGCTGTCGCCGCGCTCTGCGATCACAGACTGCATCGTCTTTATCGCGTACGGTTTGTTGTTTTCGATCCCTATAACTCCCTGTGCCTCCGGGAAGAGCCTCAGCAGGAGGCTCAGGCCTTCCGCGATCTTTTCGGGTTCTTCAAGCATCAGGCGGTTGTCGCAGTTGATGTAGGGTTCACATTCGACACCGTTGACTATCAGCCACCTTATCACCCTGTCAGGCGGCGGGGAAAGTTTTACTGCGGTAGGGAATGTCGCTCCCCCGAAACCTACTATCCCGGCCTCTCTGATCCTCTTAAGGTATTCCTTCGGATCAGCTTCGGCATAATTTTCTATCGGAGCCCATGAAGGGTCCTTCTCGTATAAGTTGTCATTCTCGACGATGACGCAGTCCTCGTATATCCCCGCGGATGTCATCCTAAGTGCGATATCTTTAACGGTTCCCGAGACGCTCGAGAGGACGGGAGCCGAAACGAAAGCTTCGCTGTCCCCCAGTTTCTGGCCCATGAGCACACGGTCGCCCTTTTTTACCACAGGCTGGCACGGGACGCCCAGGTTCTGGGCCATCGGAAATACCAGCTCGCCTTTGGGCAGATATCGTTCTATCTTTTTGTCTGCTGTAGCATCTTTCTTCTGAGGCGGATGTATGCCTCCCCAGAATGACGGAAGTTTCATATCTTGCTTTCCTCCTCTTGTACGTTAAGAAAAAAACGGGGTACAAAACACCAATAGCGCCACGAAAAGGCGCCAGGTTAGATTCTATCATTTAAATGAAAAAATAAAAGACTCAGCTGAAAAATAGCGGATCCACAAGCAGCAGTCGCACAAAAGCAGAAAATCCGTTCAGTTTACAGCCTTATTTTTAGGCTGCACGTGGAATTATACATCTAAATGGGAGATCCCTGCTGATCCTTTTGAGATCCCTGCCTCACGCCCGCCATCATCAGTCCGAGGGTCTCCGCGTCGGTACTGCGCGGGTCGTCTATTATCCCGACTATCGAACCGTTGTATATGACGGCCAGCCTGTCGGATATGGACATTAGTTCCTGAAGGTCTTTGGAGATGAGCAGTATCGCGACTCCTTTGTCCCTTGCCTCCATCAGCCTCTGATGCACGAACTCGGCTGCTCCCACATCAAGTCCCCAGGTCGGCTGCATCGCGATTATCACCCTTGTCTCGTCTGAGATCTCCCTGGAAAGCATAAGTTTCTGGAGATTTCCGCCCGACAGGACCCTTACCGGCGCGCGCATAGACGGGGCAAGCACGTCATATTTTTTGATCCTTTCAGATGCAAATTTGGAGATGTACTTCCAGTCCATAAAATATTTTTTGGTCTCGATGGGAGGCTCCCAGTAATGTTTGAGGGGCATGTTCTCCTCGAGGTTCATGTTGGGGATGAGCCCCACTCCCTTCCTGTCGGCAGGGATGTAGCTCACGCCCGAGTTTATGAATTCCCTTGCGCAGGCCCCCGTGATGTCTCTGCCTCTTATGACTATCACACCGTTTTCGGGACTCCTTAGTCCGGCGAGCACCTCGCAGAGCTCTTCCTGACCGTTGCCGTCAACGCCGGCGACTCCGAGGACCTCGCCGGCTCTCAGTGAAAGAGTCAGATCCGTCAGGGCCTGTACGTTGCGGTCATTTTTCACGCATACTCCCCTGCATTCAAGTACGGTCTCTCCGGGCTCGGGCCTGTCCTCGGGGATGACTATCCCTTCAAGCTGGTGACCCACCATCATTTCTGCGATCTCCTCTTTTGAGATCCCTTTTGCGGGGACTGTCGCGACCTTTGTACCTTTTCTGAGGATCGTGAGCCTGTCCGATACCTCCATTATCTCTTCGATCTTATGTGAGATGAGGACGATCCCATGGCCGTTGCGGACCATGTTTTTGACTGTACGGAAAAGCTCTCTCGTCTCCTGGGGAGTTAGGACCGAGGTGGGTTCGTCCAGTATGAGGACCTTTGTTCCCCTGTAAAGCATCTTAAGTATTTCGACCCGCTGCTGTTCGCCGATGGAAAGCTGCCACACCTTGGCTTCCGGATCCACTTTAAGTCCGTATTCATCTGAGAGTTTTCGGATCTTTTCTATGATCCTGTTCTTGTTCAGGTTCAGAGGTTCGTCTTTCAGACCGAGCACCATGTTCTCCCATACAGTGAAGACCGGTACCAGCATAAAATGCTGGTGGACCATACCTATGCCGTTCTCTATCGCCAGGCGCGGGTTGGTGAGTACCACCTGACGGCCCTCGATCTCAATGGTCCCTGCGTCAGGCAGGTAGATGCCAGCGAGACAGTTCATCAGAGTCGTCTTTCCCGCACCGTTTTCGCCGAGGATGCTGTGGACCTCTCCGCTCAGGAGCTCGAAGTCGACATTTCTGTTTGCGTACGAGCCGTAGAAGATCTTATCGATATTATTCATCTTTACAAGCGGGTGTTTTTTATCTTCCATCTCTCTGCCCCCGTTTTGAATGTCTCCCATGACCTGTTGATTCTAACAATTTGATAATGAAAATGCAAAATATCAAGACGCCGGATACAAAACGGTATACAATATCAACTGTCGGTCCGGTTTAGATGAAAAACAATGCCCACACTGTATTTTAATAGGAAAAGGGATTTCTGGCTTATGCGAAAAAATATAATAATGAGTTACTCTCTGGCCCTGATCGTTATCTTTATATGGAGCGTGACTTTCGTCTCGACAAAAATACTTCTTGATCATCTGTCACCTACGGAGATCCTTTTCTACCGGTACGTGACAGCATATATCCTTTTCTTTGCGGCAAATCCCAGGATCATGTGGCCTCTGAGCCTGCGCGACGAGGCAAAATTTGCCTTTGCGGGCCTTACCGGTGTTACGCTCTATTTTCTATGTGAAAATTTTGCCCTTTCCTTCAGTACCGCATCAAACGTATCTCTGCTTGTCGCGACCGCTCCGATGATGACAGGCCTGGTATCGCATTTTATGACAAAAAGCGAGAGGATAACAGTCAACTTTATCTACGGGTGTGTCTTCGGGCTGGCAGGGGTCTTTCTTATCGTTTTCAACGGCCATTTCGTACTTAAGCTCAATCCGGCCGGCGACATGCTCGCAATAATGGCCGCGCTCTCTTTTGCCTTCTATTCGATAATTATCAGGGATCTGGACAGAGCCGTATATTCTGCGGCAGTGATAACGAGGAAGACCTTTTTTTATTCGATCATGACTCTTATCCCGCTGCTTTTTACCCCCCTTTTCAGTTGGGATCCCGGAGTGCTTCTCGAAAAAGAGGTTTTTGGGAACCTTATCTTTCTAGGGGTATTTGCTTCCGCGCTTTGCTTTCTTCTCTGGAACAGGGTCATATGGGAGCTTGGCGCCGTAAAGGCAAACAACCTTATATACCTTACCCCTCCGATAGCCATGCTCTCTGCCGCCGTCGTCCTTCACGAAAGGATCACTCTGTTTGCCGCGGCGGGCGGACTGCTCATACTGCTTGGGGTCTATCTCTCCCAAAAAAGTGTCCCGGACCCCGGTAAGGATCCGGAACATAACTGACCGTTCATTCTTTGCCTTTGTGCAGTATCTCGACCTCCACATGCGAAGGAGAGGGTTGTTTTTCCTTTTCCCCTTTCAGATGTTTGATCTCCTTCTTCAGCAGAGCCATCTCTTCTTCCATCCTAAGAAGTTTTGCCCATAGTTCTTCCGGGTTCATGCAGGCCGAGCATTCGCTCACCCTTTTGCCGTCGATCTTGATGATTCTGGCTCTCATTCCTGTGACCGTCGCGTTTTTGGGGACATCTTTGAGCACTGCGCTGTTTGCGCCGATCCGGGAGTTTGCCCCGATAGTTATCGGTCCTAAAATTTTTGCGCCGCTCCCCACGAAGACGTTCGATTCGAGTGTGGGATGTCTCTTTGCGCCTTTTTCATTTCCGGTCCCGCCAAGCGTCACTCCCTGGTAAAGGGTCACGTTGTCCCCGACCTCTGCCGTCTCCCCGATGACTACCCCCGCTCCGTGGTCGATAAAGAAACCTTTCCCGATCTTTGCCCCGGGGTGGATCTCTATCCCCGTCCACCATCTCACTATCAGTGAGAGGAAACGCGGCAGCACGGGAATATGGAGGGTCGAATGCATGAAGTGGAACAACCTGTGGAACGTTATCGCAAGAAATCCCGGAGTACAGAAGACGACTTCAAGGATCCCCCTTATTCCCTTCGGTATCGCAGGGTCGTTGCGCATAGCTGCTTCAAAATCACTTTTGATGTATTCCCAAGCCGACATCCAGATCACCCTTTTCAAATCAATTTGTCCGATGCTTCCTCTAATAAAAAAGACCTGCCGCAGCAGGTCTTTTGTTTTTTTGAAGAATTATTTCGCCTGCTGCTTGGCCTATGACCGCAACAGCCGGACTGAGGCATCGCGGATCAGTCTCCGGAACCTTCCATACAACAGCAACATACAGTAAAGCGGGAAGCCGTATTTTTCGTCATGGCAGATATTCTAACAGCGATAGAATATAAAAGCAATATATTATGAATTTTTTGATCAAACTATGAAACTGAAGTGCTGCGCAGGGAAACGATGTGAAACGGCTCATTTTGGACAGCGGCTTATGCGGATAGGGGAGAAAAAATAGCAGAAATAACAGATCCGGATCCCTGCTGTCCGATATCTGCTCTGCAAATTGCATGTATACTTAATACATCGTTATCTGATAAGAATTTGCAGGGAGGTCTTGGAATGTCTCTGGTCAAAATAGGCACTTTCAATGTTAATTCTGTAAAAACACGTCTTCCTGTCCTGGAAAGTTTTCTCACCTCGGAAAGGGCTCCCGATATCCTCTGTCTCCAGGAAACCAAATGCCGCGACGAGGAATTTCCCAGGGAATTTTTTGAAAATCTTGGTTACTACTGCCTTTTCAGGGGCATGAAATCGTACAACGGCGTTGCGGTGATCTCGAAGATCGAACCCGATGAGGCTTCATTCGGCCTCGGCGACGGCCAGGCGGAGCCTGAAAGGGAGGAATCGGAGCAGTGCAGGGTGGTCCTTGTACGATTCGGGGAACTGAATATCTTAAACACGTATATCCCCCAGGGAAAAGAGATCGACAACCCGGACTACGCCTATAAGCTCAAATTTTTCCAAAGGGTGAGGGGCCTTTTTGAAAGGAAATTTACACCGAAGGACAAACTTTTGTGGCTAGGAGACCTGAACGTGGCACCGACAGATCTTGATGTGGCAAATCCAAAAAACAAGACGAACCACGTCTGTTTCCACAGCGATGTTAAAAAGGCATTTACGGATGTCATGTCATGGGGCTTCGTCGACATCTTCAGGAAACACCTTCCGGGAGAGGGAGAATACTCTTTCTGGGATTACAGGATAAAGGATTCGCTTTCACGGAATATAGGCTGGAGGATAGATCACATAATCGGAACGCAGCTTATGGCCGAAGCAAGCAGAAAGGTCTGGGTCGAAAGATCGCTGAGAGCTATGGAGCGCCCCTCGGACCACACCGCGGTCGTGGGTTCCTTTGAGATCTAAATTTTAGATGAAATGAACTGTCTCAAAAGACCGGAGGCCGTACCTGCTGGGTACGGCCTCCGGTCTGCGCATTAAAAGTTGGATATTATCCGTATCAGAACCCCGTTTTTTCAGAATGGCGCTGGAGCATCGCCATATTGTTGTTGACCTTTTTCAGGTAAGATACCGATATGCCTCCGTAATACCTATTGAGTGCCTTCTGGACCGTCCCGTATGCGTTGATGTAGCGTGAGAGAAGAAGGACTCCTGCCTCTACTCCGCGTTCCGGGTCGAACATATGGTCCCTCGTTGTCGCTATCCCTTTCGCACTGAGCATTCCGTGGTGCACTTTCCACATCACCTGCATTACTCCTATGGCTCCTTTGCTGCTCACGGCACTCGGGTTAAAACGGCTCTCCGTCTTGGCTATGCCTACCGACAGGTCGGTCGGTACGTTGTATTTCGAGCTGTAGTAAACAAGGGCCGATGCCTCTCTCCATGCTATCATGGGAGATATCTTATTGTTGATCGACCTGATGAAGGTAGCGATGTTTGCGACCTTGCGCTGTTTGCCGGCGCTCATTTTTGCCAGTTCTTTCAAAGTTGAGTTCGGATGGCTGTCGATCCATTTGTCGATGTGTTCCCGCGTAAGGCCCATTCTGTTCAGAGCGCTTATGACCGATGTATCCAGTTCTCCATGGAATATTTCGGAGCGGGGATCTTTGGCTGAGGCGGCACGGGGATGGTCGGTCACTTTCTTTTTTACCGGAGAGGTGGTCCTTACTACGAGCTTTCCCTCTTCATCCTTTGTTTCATAGACCGTGGTGATGATCGTTCCTTCAGCAGAGGTGTTGCTTAGTATTTTGTTAGCCTGGACGCTGCATACTCCCGCATTTGGAGAGAGTGCCACTACAGTGAGTACTGCCAGCAGCGCCGCGGCCTGCGGAAAAAAGATCTTCCGCATTTTCCATATCTTTCGCATGATGACCTCCTTGCGTTTCGGGGACTGTAAGGGTAAAAAATTCTGAATATTCACCCAAACAGGGACTCTTTGCGCACCGAATATGATAACCGAGAGGTCAGAGAAGTCAAGCGATTTTCTGAAATATCAAAAGAAATCAAAGAAATTATATATTGACATATATATAATTTATCGTGTCTACAGGGTCATATAATATGAAAGTTTAAAAAATAAGGTCCGTTTATTTGTTTTTGTCACAGGCAAGAGCGATTATCCCGCTGAAAAGAAGGAGGACTCCGGCAGATCCCAGAATGGAGAGCTTTTCCCCGAGAAGAAAGGTGGAGAGCATCCATGCGGTCATTGGTTCCGAAAGGGAGAGAGTATAGGCTTTTCCCAGTGTGATCTTCCCTATGCCTTTTGCGAAAAGCGAGAAAGGCAGTATCGTTGTAAGTACTGAGAGGAAGAACACGCAGACTATCCCGCGAAGGCTGAATATCCACGATATGTCTCCGATCATCAGCCATGGCAGCGCCATAAGGGCGCTTAATATCGAGATGAGGGAGACGGTCTCGACGGGGTCCCTCGTTCCGATCAGCCTGAGTCCCGCGCCCTCGAGCGCGTAGGATAATGCGGCTCCGAGGGCGAGCAGGGCGCCCGGGATGCTCACGGAGCTGAAATCGCTGTTTCCCGCAGCTACAAGGAGGGAACATCCGGTGACCGCCAACAGGGTGGATATAAACCATCTGGAAGAGAGGCATTCTTTGAAAAAGAGCCTGCCCAGTGATCCTGCAAGCACAGGAGCCGATCCGATGGCCACCATCGTTCCGATCGCGACGCCGGTTAGCCTTACAGCGGAAAAGAAGGCAAACTGATATGCTGTCAGCCCGAATGCTGCGACAAAGAGACCGGTCCGGTCCCACTTTTTATGCTTGAGTATATCCCTGCGGCGGAAGAGGATCCATATCAGCAGCAGCAGCCCGGCTCCGAACACCCTTGCGGAGCCGATGGTGAGAGATGTGGCCTTTTCAGGCGCAAAGGCCTGTATCGTCCCCGTCATTCCCCAGCACATCCCTGCGGCGACGACAAGGACCCCCCCTTTTAACTCTTCACTGTTGATCCTCATTTTTTCTACGCCCTTTCCTCTTACTAACGAAGGTCTTCAAGGCAGGAGTATTTAACAGAAAAAAAAACAATAACTGTCATTGTGAGTATACGTCATTATGCAATCATCGTACGGATATCATATAATACTCTAATAATTCTTGATATTGAGGATCAAGGAATTCTGACAGGAGGTCATAGTAGTGATTCCGACAAAGAGACTGGTAATGATCCCGGGCCCGGTACCTGTATCGCAAAGCGTGCTGAGCAAACTGGGAAGCGAGGTCAAGGCGCATACGGACCCGGAGTTTATTGCGGAGTTCCAGCAGCTTCTGGCAGAGCTGAGATCGATAATGAACTGCGACGGGATCGCCTTCCTTGTCGCAGGTTCCGGAACTATGGCTATGGAAATGGCGATCGCGAATATCGCAAATGAGAAGGACAAGGTACTCGTCTGTTCAAACGGGCATTTCGGAGACCGCTACATTTCTATATGCAAAAACAGAGGACTTGACATGACGACCCTTGAGGCAGAGTGGGGCATGTCTGTCACTCCGGAGGAAGTGGACAGGAAGCTCTCTGAGGGAAAATACACCGTCGCAGTCGTCACCCATGTCGAGACATCCACGGGAGTTGAACTTCCTCTTAAAGAGATGGCTGCCATGATGAAAGAGAAGCATCCGGAGGTGCTCTTTGTCGTAGACGGAGTCGCCGCAGGCGGCGGGGTCGAGGTGGACATGTCCTGGGGGATTGATGTTTACTTTACCTGCACACAGAAGGCTTTCTGCTGTGTCCCCGGGATGTCGGTGACCTGGACCGGAAGCAGGGCGCTGAAAAAACGCGAGGAAATGGGGTCGATAAGGGAGTCCTATATCGACTATGCGCGCTGGATCCCCGTGATGACAGATACTCGTAAGTATTGGGGGACACCCGCCGTCAACAACATCTCGGCTCTCAAAGAGTCGGTCAGGATCATGCTTGAGGAAGGGCTTGAAGAGAGATACCGGCGTCACAGGGAGCATGCGCGCCTGATAGCGGAAGCGATGTCGGCGATAGGATTCAGGATCCTTGCGAAGGAGGGCTACCGCTCTCCGACCCTTTCAATATTCCTCTATCCCGAAAATATGCCGGTCGACGATGCCGCTTTTCGTGCCGTCTGCGCCGCGGAGGGATCTCTCGTGGCTGCATGCCTGGGCGATTATGCCGGGAAGGGCTTCAGGATGGGACATATGGGCAACCTTGACAAACACATGCTCATATCCGGAGTGGCAGCGATAGAGAGAGCGGCCATTTCATGCGGGCTGGATGTTGAACCCGGTGCCGCTCTGGCCGTAATGCAGCGGGGCCTGGCAGGCAAATATTAGGTACGGTCTGTAGGGAGCGGCGGTTTTTTTGACGCCGGCCGCAATGCAGGAGATATTAAGAAAACGGGACGGGAACCGAAGCTCCCGTCCTATTTTTTACCAGGGAAGCTTTACGACTATCTTTCGTATGTGCGAAGGAGCCGCCCCGATCCTGACCCCGGGCCGATGTCCGTCTGACGGGGAGAGGAGCATCATCATTCCCCTTTCAAGTTTCAGCATCTGGCCTTTGCCGGAGTAGAATGCGATGTCGTTCGTACTGTCATATTCAGAGACTATTGCCAGCGATCCAAGCGGCGCATAGCCGATGAGCTCTTCTCCGTCAAAAACGATCTGGAGATCCCAGAAGATCCTGTGTGCCTCAAAGGGGACCTCCTCTTCGGGCTTTGTCGCGTATTCCCCGAATCTGAGGTCAAGGCCGCCGAAGTCCATCTCCTTTATTTCGTCATAGGTACGCGAGGCTGCGGCTTCGAGAAAACGGATAAGTTCTGCGGATCCGGGAAGGACCTTCGGAGCGTATTTAATGTAATTATCAATACTGTCATAGATCATCTGTCCGGCCTCCGGCAATGAAATTTATTTTATAGACTCAAGTTCTGCGGCGAGCACTTCCCATGCCTGATAGTTGTCCTTCAGGCGCTTTTCCGTATCTTTCAGCTCGATCATCAGCGACTTGACTTTGTCTGAATCACCGAGGACCTCCGGGTCGCACAGGAGTCCCGATATCTCCTCTTTACGCTTTTCGTCCCTTTCGATCGTCTTTTCGACGGGGGAGAGCTTTTCCTCTATTTTTTTCCGTGCCCTGTAGATCCTGTTGCGTTCCTCGGCTTCGAGCCTCTTTTGTTCCTTCGACCTCTCTGTCGGAGGATCGTCAGGTTTGTCTGCCGATCTCTCATTGCTGCCGGAGGAAAGCTGTTCCGCCCTCTTCTCTATGAACCAGGAGTAGTTGCCCGGATAGTCGAAGAGCTGTCCGTCCCTTATCTCAAGGACCCTCTCCACAAAATCATCCAGGAATGTCCTGTCGTGCGAGACTATTATTATCGTTCCGCCGTACTCGAGCAGGGCTCTCTGGAAGAGCTCCCTCGTGGCCTGGTCGAGGTGATTGGTCGGTTCGTCAAGGATCAGCAGGTTCGATTCCGAGAGCAGTATTTTCAGCAGCCCCACCCGGGATTTTTCTCCTCCGGAGAGTACCGGTATGGGCTTATGTATGTCTTCACCGGAAAAAAGGAATGCCCCGAGAAGATTCCGCTTTTCCACTTCGAGCATCTTGGACCCGGTGTTGTTTACCTCCTGCCATATCGTCCTGGTATAGTCCAGGTTCTGTGCGCTCTCCTGCGAAAAATATGCCTTCTTTACGTTGAGGCCGTAGGTCACAGTCCCCTCGGAAGGTTCCTCGGACTTGTTGAGAAGACGGAGAAGGGTGGATTTCCCGGCCCCGTTGACCCCTACGAGGGCGACCCTCTCTCCCCTCTGAAGGGTGAAGCTGATTCCCTCAAAGATCCTCTTCTCTCCGTATTTTTTGCCCAGACCGGAGCATTTCAGGACCTCAAGTCCGCTTCTCGGAGCCTCCGGGAACTTGAAATTGACGTTCTTGGATGTGTTTCCGAGATCGATGATCTCCATTTTTTCGAGCTGCCTGATCCTGCTTTGGACCTGCGCGGCCTTTGTTGCCTTATATCTGAACCTCTCAATGAAGCGCTGGATGTTCTCTATCTTTTCCCTCTGCTGTTCCCACTCCGCTTCGAGCCTTTCCCTGCGCTCTTCGCGCTCCCGCAGATACTTTTCGTATCCGCAGGCATAGAGGTTGATCCTGCCCGCAAAGAGCTCGGCGACGGATGTCACGATCTTGTCCAGGAACCTCCTGTCGTGGGAGACGGCCAGTATGGTGCCTCTGAAGTCTTTCAGCCAGCCCTCAAGCCACTCCATGCTCTCTGTGTCAAGATGGTTCGTAGGCTCGTCTAAAAGGAGTATGTCCGGCCTCGAAAGAAGCAATGTCGCAAGCGCGATCCTCATCTTCCAGCCGCCGGAAAATTCAGATGTCATCCTTTCCGCGTCCTCTTCCGGACGGAAACCGAGGCCTTTGAGGACCTGCTTCGCCTCGATGTCGAAACCGAAACCGCCCCTTGCCTCAAACTCTCTCTGCAGGCGTTCGTGCTCGGAAAGCAGGGACCTCAGTTCCTGTGAGCCCTCTTCAAGCGTGGCCATTTCATGCTCGACATCTGACAGTTTACGGGCAAGCACCTCCAGCCCGGCCCTCCTTTTAAGGTAGCCGAGGAGGGGCATCTCATCGATCTCTACCAGATCCTGCGGCAGGTAACCGATCTTATGGTCCTTGGGCATGGTGACGCTTCCGCCGTCGTATTCCGCCTCGCCTGCAATGACCCTGAGCAGCGTCGTCTTTCCGGCTCCGTTGTCTCCTACGAGTCCGACCCTGCTTCTTGGGGTTATTGACCAGCTTATCCTGTCCAATACCGTATTATCCTTGAAATTTACCTGCAGTTCCTTTATCTCGATCAGTTTCTGCTACCCCCCGGATGATCTGCGAACACGGGTTATTATATAGTAATAATCGATCCACGAAGATAAATTATTCCAATAAATGTTTGTCCAGGGCTCGTCTGTGGTGTTCGGCAGATTCGTCTGAGAAGCAGACCAGCCTGACCTCCTCGATCTCATCGTGTTCCCTGAGGAACGAGATGATCGTCCTGACTGCTATATCGGCGGCAAGATCCGGCGGGAAGCGGTAGACTCCCGTTGAGATGGCCGGGAATGCGACACTTTTTGCCCCGATGCGCACGGCCTCAGCCAGGCTGTTCCTGTAGGCATTCTCGAGCGTTTTCTCCTCGCCGGAATTTCCGCCGCGCCATATGGGACCTACGGTATGGATGACGAATTTTGCCGGCAGCCTGTAACCTTTGGTCGTCTTTGCCTCTCCGGGCGGACAGCCGTCGAGTCCCGAGCACTCGGTCAGAAGATCGGGCCCCGCTGCCCTGTGTATGGCTCCGTCCACCCCTCCGCCTCCGAGCAGGGAACTGTTCGCCGCGTTGACTATTGCATCTGTCTTTTCTTTAGTGATGTCGCCTTTGACTACAGTTATCCTTGAATTCATCTCTTTCATCTGATCCTCCCCCTTTCTTTCATCAGTAATACAGCTGTTTCAGCTGTATCACATGTGAAAATCGTTGTGCTGAAAGTACAAAAAATAAAAGAAGTCCCTCTTTGCATAATTGTAACCGTGAGTTACAAAAACACAAAAAGGACTCCTTTCGACAGAGTCTTTTTTATCTTGTTATTATCCTAGAGCTGGTCCTCTCCCAGGAATTCGAATGGCTTTGCCGGTTCGAAGTACGATGAGGCATCCCCTGCAAAAAAACGCCCGTTTTGGATCACAAGGACCTTGACCGGGGCTCCCTTAGAGAAGTCCGCATTCCTCATGTCGACCCAGAACAAACTGGGCTCCAGGGCCGACTCGAAATAGAGTACACGGTTCTTCTGGTCAGAGACCGTGCGCCACAGGGTGGAAGAGATGTTCGGATGATCAGGCGTGGTGATGCCCAGGGGGACTGAAACATTCCTTATTACGCTGAAGGTGCCTGCCACGGCCATTTGTATGTTCGCCGTCTTAGGGATCGCGTTCAGGTAGAAAGAGGCGCGGACGAAACGGTCGGCAGAGCGGTTGGTCCCGGGCAGCATAGACAGTCCGCCGATCTCTTTCCAGTAGGAGTTCAGTGCGAGCTGTTGATCATAGATGGGTGAGTTCGTCATAACGGTATATTCCCTGCCATGATGTATAAGAAGTTTGCCGCCGACGTATTCAAAGATGGCGCTGTCGCCGGTCGGGTCTGAAATAGCCAGATGACAGGCTGCCAGTCCGCCGACCCCGGGCATTTCACCGGTGATGACCGAGAATTCTTCCCTGGCCAGCACCCTTACCGCCTCATCAACTGTTGCGAAACTGTCAAGGACATACTGAGCCCATGCGGCAAGGCTCATGAGAGGTTTTCCCGATGACGGATCGGGATACTCGGATTCGGCGAGCCAGAGGATATTGGCGACCAGCCCTTTCTCATTCATCCCCTCTGAAGCGGCGGCATCGTATACCGAAACGATCACACTGCCGTACTTCGATTTCCACTTGAAAGGCGCGCTGCTGAATCTTCCGTCCCGTTCCATGCCCTTGGGGAAGATCCACAGTTTGGTCTTCATGTCCAGATCCTTCCAGTCCATGGTCCTTCCCGTAAGGATCGTATTCCCGGGGCCGTGGTAGACGACACGTGAGCACGCTTCGGCTTTGGGAGCCACGACACATGAAAAGGCAAAAAGTCCGCATGCAAGAACCGTTATCAACTTCATTGCCAAACACCTCCGATGATTTTCGATCTCCCTGTCAGAATGTACTTTTATAAATAAAAATATAACCTTAAAACACCTTTTGTTAGAAAAATCAGATACTTCTTGACCGGAAATTATAAGGCGATGTCTGAGGATCCAACATTTTGACCAGTATGTGTTTTAATTCAAACACCAGTCTTTTATACACTTTTCTGATAAAAAATACCATCTCCTTTTTTGACGATGAACGCAGGAATTTTCCTAATAACCCATCTGACTATGCATAAAATATAAAATTTATAGTTTTTGTAAATTATAATGAGAGCTTAAGCACGAAAATACGCTTGCAAAGTTGCTTAAAAAATGATATAACGCAACAGTGATTTTTTCATTCATCCAATATTTTGGAGGTGTGTCGGATGCAGGAGGCAAAAGAATTTCCCAAAATGAGAGATATTTACGGATCGCTCGTCTTCGACCAGAAGGCCATGAAGCAGCGTCTTCCCAGGGACGTATACGAAAGCCTGGTGGGTGCCATCGAAGGCCGTCAGAAGCTTGATTCAGGCATAGCTGATACTGTGGCCCTGGCAATGAAGGACTGGGCCGTGAGCAACGGGGCAAGTCACTGGGCACACTGGTTCCATCCTCTGACTGAACTTACCGCGGAAAAGCACACCGCATTCGTGATGGCAGACGAGAACGGTTTCCCCCTTGAATCATTCAGGGGCCAGGACCTGATGCAGAGCGAGCCGGATGCTTCCTCATTCCCTTCAGGCGGGACCAGGAGCACGTTCGAAGCCAGGGGTTACAGCGCATGGGATCCCACGAGCCCGGCATTCATAATCAAAAGTCCCAAGGGCGGTACTCTCTGCATACCTTCGGTCTTCCTCGCATACGACGGAACACCGCTGGACCTCAAGACCTACCTCCTCCGTTCGGTGGAAGCGGTCGAGAGCCGCGCTCTCAAGATGCTCAAGCTGTTCGGAAACAGGGGCGTCAGGTATGTGCGAGCCACAGTCGGCGGAGAACAAGAATTTTTCCTGCTCGACAGGCCCCGTGCGCAGAAGAGGACGGATATCCGCTTCTGCGGCAGGACCCTTCTGGGATCCCCGCCCCCAAAGGACCAGAAGATGGAGGACCATTACTTCGGCTCGATCCCGACAAGGGTCCTTGCCTACATGGAAGATGTGCAGAGGGACCTCGCGAGGCTCGGCGTAGGTCTGGCAACCAGGCACAACGAGGTGGCAAGGTGCCAGTTTGAATTTGCCCCCAATTTTGCGGAGGCGAACCTTGCCTGTGACCAGAACCAGCTTATCATGGAGACTATGAGGAAGATGGCCCGTCAGCATGAACTTCGTCTCCTCTTCCACGAAAAGCCTTTCATGGATATGAACGGAAGCGGCAAGCACGTCAACTTCTCGCTCCAGGACAGCGAGGGAAGAAACCTGCTCAAGCCCTCTTCGAATCAGAGGAAGAACATTATATTCCTATCTTTCCTCTCTTCCTTCGTTCTTGGGGTTGCTGAATACTCGGGCCTGCTCCAGGCCTCCGTATCGACACCGGGCAACATGTACAGGCTGGGAGGCCATGAGGCTCCCCCGAGCATCATCAGCGTATATCTGGGAGGAGCGATAGACAAGATAATCCGTGAGATAGAAGACGGCAACTGCGGCAGCGACATGCCGGCAAAAAACACGGTGGACTTGGGTCTCTCAAAACTCCCGGAGATAATCGCATTCGACAGCGACAGGAACAGGACCAGCCCTGTCGCCTTCACGGGGAACAAGTTCGAATTCCGCGCGCCCGGTGCCTCGCAGGCGATCGCGCTTCCTGTGACGGCGATATTCTCTGTATGGGCCGCGGGTCTGGAAAAATTCATCAGTATATTCGAGGAACGCATCAACAAGGGTGAAGATGCCATAGAAGCGGCTCTCTGTACCATCCGCGAGGTATCCGTTATGAGCAGGAAGATCCGGTTCGAAGGGGATGCATACTCAGCCGAATGGCATGCCGAGGCTGAGCGCAGGGGCATAGTGAAAGCAAAGACGATCCCTGAAGGCATCGATCTTTTCATGGAGCCCAAGACCCTGACGATGCTTGAGGAACTGGGCATCTTCAAGAAAAAAGAGATGGAGTCCTTCTATGTGATAAGGATGGAGTCCTTCGTCAAGAGCATCGAGATCGAAATGTCCGTCCTCCGTGACATGATCTGGGAAGGCATACTGCCTGCGATATCAAAGCAGATCCTCCTTGAGAGCAGTTCGTTCTCATCCGTGTGCGACTGCGGGCTTGAGGGCGCCGATGCATGGAAGAAGCACATAGCAAAGCTTGCCAAAGCAAAGATAGACCTGATGGAAAAAACGAAAGAGCTTGTGGAGATGAAGGAGAGGATGTCCAAGCTGAGCCTCAGGGAACACGCTGATGCGCTGGTCAACGAGGCTGTGCCGCTTATGGCTGAGATAAGAAAGATCGCTGATTCGGTCGAAGTATACATGTCCGCGGAGAACATGGCATATCCGAACTACCGCTCGCTGCTCTCCCTCTCTGCCTAGACGGATCGTAAAGATACACGTAAAAAAGTGCGGGAGGCCGATCTACAGGTCACCCGCACTTTTCTTTGTTCTTGCAAGAAGGTCCTGCGCGTTTTTGCTAAGCAGCAAAGACCTCTGTTCTTCGGTAAGGGAGGTTCGGTCAACGATCGTCTCGTACCTCGGATATTCCAGTATCGGCCAGTCTGTGCCGAAAAGTATCTTATTCCCCGCACCCGAAGCGAAGATGCCTTCGATCACCCGGTGATCGTAGAGCCATGGCCATGCCGCGGTGTCATAATAGGCGTTCGACAGGGCAAGCTTCATCTCCGGCATGGATTCGTAAGCCCACAGGCCTCCGCCAAAGTGTGCGAATACCACCCTCGCCTGCGGGTGGTTCATGCAGAAAGCCGCGGCCTCTGTCGCTCCGGTGCGTCCCTTCCCGACATATTGATGTCCGACCTGTTCCGCAGTGTGGAACATTATGAACATCCCCGCCTCCATGCAGGTCCCGACCATCCTCCATGTCTGTCCGGCATCGGATATGTCCAGTTCCTGTCCGTCAGGAAAGAGCTCCCCGACACCTGCCGCGCCGAGTTCGGCACAGCGCAGTATCTCCTCAGAAGCGCCTTTGGCACATGGAGAGACGACAGCGAGAGGTACGATCCTGCCGCGGTATCTCGACGCCGCGTCGAGCACATAGTCGTTCATTATCCTGCAAAGGCCCTGATCCCGGAAAGCGAAGCCCGTTACGAAGGACGAGCTGATATTATGCCGATCCATGTGGCTTATGAGTGATTCCGCGGTCCCCCATCTGTGAACCTTTGAATTCACCATGCCTTTGAACCAAGGCTCCCTCTCAGAGATCTTATCCCGATCCCGTTCGATCTCCGGCGGGTAAATGTGCACATGCGCGTCGATGATATCCAGGTCAAGCCCTCCCCAATTATAGGCATATAGATATTTGCAATTTTATACCTGTAAGCCATAATTATACACAGATGAAGTTCGGGGAGGACTAAAAATGAATGATGATAAAGGAAGGCCGGATCTGAGGATCAACGGAGAAAGGCTCGTCAGTTCCATAAAAGAGATGGGATCGATCGGCTTCGACCCCGAGACCGGCGGACGTACGAGACTTGCACTGAGCGATGCGGACAAAAAGGGCCGTGATCTTCTGTGCAGGTGGATGCACGAGGAAGGCCTAGATGTAAAGATCGACCAGATCGGCAACATTTTCGGGGTAAGGGAAGGGACCGACCCTTCGGAACTTCCTGTGATGATGGGATCCCACATAGACACTGTAAGGGATGCCGGTATGTTCGACGGCGTATATGGAGTCTTTGGGGGCCTGGAAGTGATAAGGACACTGAACGAGAACAAGGTCAGGACAAGAAAGCCCCTGGCTTTGGCGGCTTTTACTAATGAGGAGGGGGCGCGTTTCCAGCCCGATATGATGGGAAGCCTCTTCTATACCGGTACGGTCGGCCTTGAGGAACTTCTGTCGTCGAAGGACGAAAACGGCCTGACAGCCGCTGACGAGCTTGACCGCATCGGCTACAGGGGCAGCGGGACCGTTCGCGCGGGCCGCTACATCGAACTGCACATCGAGCAGGGACCGAGACTGTATGCCGAAGGCCTGCCGATAGGAGTTGTCAGGGGCATACAGGGACTTGCATGGTGGGCTGGGGAATATTGCGGGGAGTCGAACCATGCCGGTTCAACTCCCATGGATATGAGGAAGGACGCGCTCCTTGGGGTCGCGGAACTGGCGGCCGAAGCCGAGAAACTTGCCCTGCGCCTAGGAAACGGGAGCGTTGCAACTATGGGAAAGATTTCCCCAAAACCTGACATCATCAACATAATCCCCGGGAAATGTTCCTTCACCCTCGATTTCAGACAGTTTGAAAAGAGCCTTTTCGAGGAGGGCAAAGGGGAGATCGAAAGACTTATCACGGCCTGCGCGGAAAAACGGGGTCTGAAATATAATTTCAGGAAGGTCGCGGAGGCCCCTGCAGTGGTTTTTGACTCCGGGATGGTCGAGCTCGCGGAGAGAGTGTCCGCCAGGCTCGGGCTCGCATCAAAGAGGATGGTGAGCGGGGCATCGCATGACGCGCAGTTCCTGTCTCCGTTCTGTCCCACAGTGATGATATTCGTGCCCTCGAAGGACGGCAGGAGCCACTGTCCCGAAGAATGGACCGAAGCCGAAGACCTGGAGAACGGCTGTAATGTTCTCCTTCATTCAGTCCTTGAACTGGTATAATGCAGAGATGGGACAGATAATAAGAAAAAAGGAGTGCAATTGATGAATAAAATAATGACAGAGACGCTTAAAAGCCTCGATCAGCAGATATACGGACTTACAAAGAGCGAACTTGACAGGCAGAGGGTCCATATAGAGCTGATCGCATCGGAAAATTTCGTTCCCCGTGCCCTGCTCGAGATACAGGGATCGATACTCACGAATAAATACGCGGAAGGTTATCCATACAAAAAGTACTACGGAGGATGCAAATTCGTCGAGCAGATAGAGGAGATCGCGGTCAAAAGGGCATGTGAGCTATTCGGCTCCGACCATGCAAACGTCCAGCCCCATGCGGGTGCGAGCGCAAACCAGGCGGTATTCTTCGCGACAGTCGAACCCGGAGACACCGTTCTTTCGATGAAGCTTGACCACGGCGGACACCTTTCTCACGGCCACCCCGTGAACTTCTCGGGCCGTTTCTACAACATAGTCGGCTACGGGGTCAGCAGGGAGACAGAGACGATAGACTACGACGAGGTCGAGAGGCTTGCGAAGGAGACCAGGCCCAAGCTGATAGTCGCGGGTGCGAGCGCCTACCCCCGATTCATAGATTTTGCCCGTTTCAGGGCGATCGCAGACGAGGTCGGCGCGGTACTGCTTGTGGACATGGCCCACATAGCGGGTCTTGTGGCGGGCGGCGTACACCCGAACCCCACTCCCTACTCCGATTACGTGAGTTCGACATCCCACAAGACGCTCAGAGGCACAAGGGGAGCCTTCGTCCTCTGCAAAAAAGAGTACGCCCAGCTCCTTGACAAGACAGTATTCCCGGGAATACAGGGAGGTCCGCTGGTCCATTCGATAGCAGGCAAGGCAGTCACTTTCATGCTCGCCGGCACAGATGAATTCAAAAAATACGCCGCACAGGTCGTAAGCAATGCCTCGGCCCTTGCAAAAGCACTTACTGAGAGAGGTTTCCGTCTTGTTTCGGGAGGTACGGACAACCATCTCATCCTGCTCGACGTACGTTCGCGGAACGTGACGGGCAAAGAGGCGGAAGTCCTTCTTGGAGAGGTGGGCATAACCGCGAACAAGAACATGATACCCTTTGACCCCGCCAAACCGATGGTCACGAGCGGCGTGAGGCTCGGGACAGCGGCTGTGACTACGAGGGGAATGAAGGAGACCGAGATGGAAGCGATCGCCGATGCGATCGACAAGGTCCTTTCCGCTCCCGACAACGAAGATATAAAGAAAGAAGTAAAGGCCGGCATGGCAGCACTTACGGAAGAATTCCCGCTCTACCCCGACCTTGCCGAGCCCTGGGCAAATTAATGGCCGACAAAATTTACGCTTTGGATCTTGATAAGGGCGAATGGTCGCAGCTCTTTGACAAGGAGTTCGGCCAGCCCAGGTTCCGTGCCGACCAGATATGTCAGTGGATCTGGCAGAAACGGGTATTCGATGCCGAAGAGATGACGAACCTTTCGAAATCTCTCAGGGATGCCCTGGTGGAAAAGGTAGATTTTGCCCTCCCTCTTCTGATAAAGGAGCAGCGCTCGGAGAGGGACGGCACGAGAAAATACCTTTGGCAGCTCAGGGACGGACAGAGCGTCGAATCCGTGCTCATGAGGCAGGGAGAGAGACTTACGGCCTGCATCTCCACCCAGGTGGGATGCCCTCTCGGATGCACGTTCTGCGCGACCGGCCTTTCGGGTTATGTAAGGAACCTCTCCGCCGGGGAGATAGCGGGACAGTTCCTTGCCATGGAGAAAGCCGTCGGGCGTGATATAGGCAATCTCGTATACATGGGCATGGGAGAGCCATTCCTCAACACCGAGGCCGTGCTGAAATCTGTGCGGATGCTGAACGATCCCGGCATGAGAAACCTCGGGATCAGGCATATCGCGATCTCGACCTCCGGGATAGTCCCCGGCATACTTGAACTTGCGGGATCCGGGCTCGGAGTGCGCCTGGCAGTCTCGCTGCACGCCGCCGAGGACGAGCTGAGGAGTACTCTGATGCCAGTGAATGAGACCTTCCCTCTTGATGATCTGAGGAAGGCTATGCAGGACTACCAGAGGATCACGGGAAACAGGATAACCATAGAATACGCCCTTTTCGGGGAAGTGAACGACAGCGTTGAACATGCCAGGCTGCTGGTCCGATATCTGAAGGGCATCCATGTCTTTGTCAACCTCATCCCCTGCAACAGCGTCGACGGACGCTATCAGAGACCCGCTGCCGAAAATATCCTGAAGTTCCGCTCCGTACTCGAGACTGCCGGTTTCGAAACGGAGATAAGGGAAGAGCTCGGGAGCGATATTGACGCCGCGTGCGGGCAGTTGAGAAGAAAGACGAAAGGCGGGGAACCGAGCATCCTTGAACCGGCTCCCAGGACGGCTCCCGGCGATAAGGGAACAAAGAAAACCTCACGTCCTCCGAAGAAGGAGACCGCTGCGCCGAAAAGAGCCGGTGCGCCCTCGCCTTCCGTGAAAGTGGCCGACGATGCCGGGCCGAAAAGAGAGCGCGTAGGTACGAAACCGTCCGGCGGCTTCGTGGATGAACGGGGCTCCGGAAGGCTGGCTTTCGACAAAAAAAGAAAGACCGACCTGCCTCCTAAAGAAAGGTACAGAAGCGGTAAAATGAAGGAAGAGAGGCCGGTTTACAGGACTGGGACCGGTGACGGTGCGGATGACCGCGCCGCAGCGCAGGGAGAAAGAAGGACCAGAGAGTCGGCAAGAGGTCCGAAAAGGACTGCCGCGACAAGGCCCGAAGCGAAGGAAAGATCCGCGCCGAAAAAGAGAAACACAGCGTCCGGGGCTGCCTCGAAGGATAAAAGGAAGAAGAGGTCCTGAAGGGGAGAGGTCTGATGAGGCTTCTGATATTTCTGCTTCTGGGAACATTGATATTCGGGTTTGCATTCCCCGCGGTCATACTTGTTGCGGGATTGGCAGGGATGGTCATCTTTGCCATGATAATCGCGGGGCTGCTGCGCGGCGGCGGGGTCAGGATCTATACTTCAGGCTCGCGCGGTCCGTTTGCCCGGGAAGTTTACAGGGAGGAAGGCCCCGATGTGATCGATACGGAAGATATCCGTGTCGATCCGGTGTTCTCGGAAAACGGACAAGATGACGCCGACGAGGAGGAAGAGGGCGAGATAATCGAACTCCCCGCTACCGCGCTGAGAAAAGATGAAAGCAAAGAGCCCTGACCGGGTGCAGACGGGTATCCGGCTGCTTTGATCGTCTGGCAGTTTTGTGTCCAATTGAGCCGACTATAATAAAAAAGAGAGCGGAGGCTGTTTGCCTCCGCTCTCTTAAATATGTCTGTGAGGTTTGTGCCTTTCGTTGCCGCCAGATCCCGCGGGCTTATCCCCAAATACCCCGGCAGTTCCTTCAGATGCCTCTGAGGATCGTATCTTCCCTTCCCTGACCAACACCTATGAGTATCACTGGAGCGGACACCCTATCCTCTATGAACCTGATATAGTCCTGCGCTGCCGCCGGAAGATCCTCGAATCTCCTGCAGCCGCTTATGTCCTCTTTCCACCCGGGGAGTTCCTCGAAGACCGGCCTGGCTTTTGCCAGCTCGGCACAGCTGCTCGGGAAGCTCTTTCTGATCTTTCCGTCGATCTCGTAGGCGGTGCATACGGAAATTTTATCAAATCCCGAGAGGACATCGAGCTTTGTCAGTGCAAGCCCGTCTATCCCGTTTATCTTTACTGCGTAATCAACGGCGACAAGGTCGTTCCACCCGCACCGTCTGGGCCGTCCCGTCGTCGCTCCGAACTCTCCGCCCCTTGTCCTAAGCAGCTCCCCGAGTGCTCCCTTGTCCTCCGTGGGGAAGGGACCTTCTCCGACCCTGGTGCAGTAGGCCTTGGTGACACCTATCACCCGGTCGATCCTTCCGGGGCCTATCCCGGCTCCCGTGCAGGCGCCGCCTGAACAGGGGCTGGAGCTCGTCACGAAAGGATATGTCCCGTGGTCCACATCGAGAAGAGTCCCCTGCGCGCCCTCGAAGAGGACGTTCATCCCTGCTTCGAGCGCGTTGTGGATCTCGAGGAACGCATCGCCCAGCATTGGCTTCATCCTTTTGCCCCATTCAAGTGCAGTCTCGTATACAGCATCGAACTCCAGAGGTTCCGCTCCGTAGATCTTGGTCAGGATCTCATTTTTCTGCTCGATGTTCATCATCAGCTTCTCTTTGAGCAGGTCCGGGTTTACGAGGTCCTCGGCCCTTATCCCGACTCTTCCGAACTTATCGGAGTAGCACGGGCCAATCCCACGTCCCGTCGTTCCTATCCTGCTGCCCTCCGACCTTGCGCTCTCGGCCAGTCTGTCGAGCAGTTTGTGGTAGGGCATGACTATATGGGCACCGTGGCTTATGAGCAGCCTGGCGAGAGGTTTGTTCCTCTTCTTAAGATCGTCGAGCTCCTCAAAGAGGGTCTCGGGGTCTATCACAACACCGTTTCCTATCACGCAGAGCTTGCCGGGATAGAGGATCCCCGAGGGGAGTAAGTGGAAGACATACTTTTCGTCTTCTACTACGACGGTATGTCCCGCGTTAGCTCCGCCTTGATAGCGGACTACCACACCAGATCTTCCCGCAAGGGCGTCGACAACGCGTCCCTTGCCTTCGTCTCCCCATTGAACACCTACTATCACATCTGTACGGCCCTTCATACTTTACCCCTCTTCACGGATATCCAGACAGATCCTGCCAGAATATCATTACAATAAATTATAGTTCTATTGTATTGTACTCCAAGCTATGTACGTTTATCAACAAAAATATTATTTGTTATCCATTATTAAGTATCATCATCTTTTCTGCCCTTGTCAGGGACTTGATAAATGCCTCTCTTGACATAGCCTCTTCCTTTGTTTCGAAGCTCTCTTTCCATACGAGCTCGATCGGCCTCCTGCCTCTCGTGTACTTGGACGCTGTCCCTTTGTTGTGGGCGGCGAGCCGCTTTTCGAGGTCATTGGTCCATCCGGTGTAAAGGGTGCCGTCCGAGCACCTTAAGATGTAGGCCCAGGCCGTCATAGTGAATAGCTCTCCTGAGGTCCCACTTTCGGCTCCGTCATGATCGAAAATCCCAGCCATCGCAGCAGGGCTTCAAAAAGCCTCTCCGGGCTGAATCCGTCCGAAGTCACAATATCGTGCCACACTCGGGCGATGCTCGAGAAAAGGGCGATGTTCTCCAAAGAATCATAGGAGCCCGTTATCTTTGCGAGGAATGTCCCCCATGCCTTGAGCACCGACAGAAAAGTCTCAAAGCCGCTGTCCCCGGCTCCTGCCGCGAAGGCAAAAGAGGCCGGTACGGAGGCCAGGCAGATGAACGCTATCATTAACAGGGCGATGATCTTATTCTTCAAGTTTTCTCTCCTCTTGCTGGTCCCAGCGGTCTTCTGCCTCAAAACAAAGAGGCTCTCCCGGGCGGGTATTTTGCCCACCTGCAAAGAGCCTCCCCAAGTATCTCTTTGTATGGGACCCTACTCCACTGTCACAGATTTTGCGAGGTTTCTCGGCATATCTATATCACAGCCGCGCTGCCTTGCGATGTAATATGCGAAAAGCTGCAGGGGGACGACTGCGATAAAGGGGAAGAGCTCCGGCTCGGTCTCGGGAGTGAACATCACATTCTTCGAATAGTGTCCGATCTCTTTGTCTCCCTCCGTGGCGATCGCTATTATAGGCGACTTCCTCGCCATAGATTCCTCAATGTTCGAAACGGTCTTTTCCCAGAGGTCGTTTTTCGGTACCAGAGCGACGACCGGCAGTTCCTTATCGAGAAGCGCGATGGGGCCGTGCTTCATCTCTCCTGCCGGATAAGCCTCCGCATGCAGGTAAGAGATCTCCTTGAGCTTGAGCGCGCCCTCCAGTGCGGGCGGGTATGCCAGCCCCCTGCCGATGAAGAAGAACCCTCTGGCATCCGCGAAATTTCTCGCGATCTCCTCGATCTCCTTTTCCCTTCTCAGTATGGAATCCAGCTTTGCGGGTATGTCCATGAGCGCCGAGACGATCCTTTGTTCGGTCTCCGGCCTCAGTTCGTTTTTCATTTTTGAGAGATGGAGCCCCAGAAGCGTGAGCACCGTTATCTGCGCCATGAAAGTCTTTGTGGCCGCTACTCCGATCTCTGGACCGGCCGGCGTTATCAAACCCTCGCCCACTTCCCTGTGGATAGTGGACCCGCGCACATTGGTGATAACGATGCATTTGGCTCCCTTAGCTTTGGCGAGCCTCGCGGCGTGGAGCGTATCGGCTGTCTCACCGGACTGGGAGACGAAGACCGCAAGGGTGTCCGGGCCTATCGGGATGTTCCGGTAACGGTATTCCGATGCCACCTCTGTCCTTATCTCGAAGCTGCCGAGCTCTTCCATGATGCGCGCAGCCACCATAGTGGCGTAGTGGGAGGTCCCGCATGCAACGAAATGTATCTTCTTCCAGCCCGCTATCTGTTCTGCTGTCCAGTCCAGCTCATGGCTGAGATCCACCTTGTTGGAGGCGACCCTTCCGAGAAGTGTATGGGCAACGACTTCCGGCTGCTCGTGTATCTCCTTGAGCATGAAGTGGGGATAGCTGCCCCTTGTTGTCATGGCCGCATCCCAATCCAGATGCATCGATTCCTTATCGTGCCGGTTCCCGTCGAAATCGTAGAAGATGCAGTCCTCTTTTGAGATCCTGGCAATCTCATCGTCTTCCATAAACCAGACATCTCTGGTGAATTCCAGAAGAGCGGTGGGGTCGGATGCACAGAAACCCTCTTTGCCCGCATGTCCTACGACCAGAGGAGAACCTTTTCTTGCCACCCATATTTCGTTCGGTTTATCGTGGAACATTATAACAAGGGCGAAAGCGCCTCTTATTCTCTTTGTAAGTTTTACTATCGCTTCCTTGGGATCGCCGCGGTAGACGCTGGCCAGATATTGGACCGCCGATTCGGTGTCGGTCTCGGTGTGGAATTTTATCCCCTGTGCCTCAAGGTCAGCCCTTATCTCCCTGGCGTTTTCGATTATACCGTTGTGGACCAGGACGACCTTCTTGTCGCTGCTGAGGTGCGGATGGGCATTATTTTCGGTCACCCCGCCGTGGGTAGCCCATCTTGTGTGCCCTATGCCGAAATCGCCGTTGAAATTTTCTGCCAGTGCCTTCTCTGCCAATTGCTGGACCCTTCCGGTAGTACGGAGCTCTTGTATCTTGCCGTCTTTTATGACTGCGATTCCTGCGGAATCATAACCCCTGTATTCGTGCTTAGCGAGACCTTCCAGGATAACCTTTGTGGTGTCTCTGTCTCCGATGTAGCCCATTATGCCGCACATGCCAATATCATCCTCTCACACTGATCCTCGGCAGCAGAGGGAAGTTTTTGTCTGCTGTCGCGTCATACCATTCTACATTATTCTCACTTAAAGAGGAAACTGATTGGTAAGCAGAAGTACCTATATCCAGCGTACGTTTTCCGGCGAAAATGTGAGTATGACCTCCGAAGCCGGGGAGATCATATCTTCCTTCATTTTGTCTACGGTCATACGTGACTTCAGGACGATATCACCGACCTGGACTGAAATAAGCGCGCATCCGGTCGCTCTTTCGAGCGTCATGCTAGTTACCGTACCTTTAAGGATGTTCATTTCCGTGACAGGTCCTGACGGAATGCGGTGGACCGAAATATCCGAAGGATTTATGACTACGGCGCTGTGGTCCTCTCTGCCCGATGAAAGAGCATGGATCTTCTGTCCGTCCGAAAGTTCCCGGACAACGCTTCCGTTCTCCCTAATCCACGGCCCGTGAACGAGATTTTCTGTCCCATGTCCCACTATCCTGCCGCGATAGAGGCTTATTATGTCAGTAGAGACCTCGGTCAGCCACGCGAGGTCATGGGTGGCGACTATTACCGTAGTACCCCACTCTTTCCAGGCTGAGACCGCGGCATTTTTGACCAGCAGGGCGCTGGATTCATCGACGTTGGCGGTAGGTTCGTCAAGGATGAGGACCTTTGGGTGTAACGCCAGCCTTGCGGCCAGAGCCACGCGCTGTACTTCTCCCCCTGAGAGCCTGTACCAGGGCCTCTGTGCAAATTTTTTCGGGGACAGCCCCACCCGTTCGAGGGAATCATGTACCCTTTCGGTGAGGTCTTCCGTCTCATTTCTCAGCCTCAGTCCGTAAGCGATGTTTTCAAAGACGGAGCGCTTCAGGAGATAGGAATTTTGGAGGAGATAGGTGACTTTTTTTCTGATATCCACCACATCGGCGGAGGTATCGGAGCACTCTTCGAAAGAGAGGGAGCCGCCGGTATACGGCTCCAGAAAGGCCAGGATCCTCAGAAGAGTGGATTTGCCGCTTCCGTTGGGGCCGACTAAGCCGGTGACGCTGCCCTCGCAGATCTTCAGATAGTCGATGTCAAGGGTCTGCGGCCCTTTTCCGTAGCTGTGGGTAAGATTTTTTATCTCGTAAATGATCTTTGATCCCATTGTTTCTCCTCCGGTCATTATGCAGGTCCTTACCGTTCCCTTTGCCGGATCCGGGAAGGACTCCGAAGCCGGGCCTGAGTTTAGTCAGGCCCGGCCGATCATATTATTTCGTTATTTTGGATGCTTTTTGTTCCACTGATCCGAGTTGGGGAAGAAGAGAGGCTCTCCGTACTCCTTGACCTTGAACTCCTTGATGATCATCTGAGCTTCGTCGTCGCAGAGCCAGTTAATAAATTTGGCGACATCGGCGTTGTTGACCTTCGGGAACCTCTTGGGGCTTACCTCTATCGCAGCGATCAGGTTAAGAAGGATCGGGTCGCCCTCCACGAGCGGAATTATCCTCAGGCCCTTTTTCTTCGTGAGGTATGTGGCCCTGTCCATGATCGTGTATGCGTTGCGCTTATTCGCAAAATCTGTGGTTATGCCGTTTCCGAGCTTACCAAGCGAGAAGACGGTGTACCACTCGTCCTTCTCTCCGTCGGGGGTGATCCCTGCGGCTTTCCAGACGTTCATCTCGGCAACGTGGGTTCCGGACATGTCGCCGCGGCTGATGAAGGGGGCTCCCTTTGCCGCGATGGTCTTGAGGGCCTCAGCGGCGGACTTCATCCCTTTGATCCCTGCGGGGTCATCCTTGGGGCCGAGTATTACGAAATCATTGTACATTATGTCCTGGCGGTTCTGTCCGTAGCCGTCCTTTATGAACTG
>Ga0209510_1000142_pt1 | contig 107598 bp, 111 predicted proteins | sample BiotimSIPDNA_FD_185749 | JGI IMG/M metagenome (GOLD analysis project Ga0209510, IMG submission 185749) | Anaerobic biogas reactor microbial communites from Washington, USA - Biogas_R1 time_0 SIP DNA (SPAdes) (version 2) | ecosystem: Engineered > Bioreactor > Anaerobic > Unclassified | place...
ATTATTACAGACTATCTTCATTTTTTTTAACCTCTATTATCTCTCTTTAATACGTCAATGAACGACCGTTTATTTTCAAACGGGCTGCAAAGGTAAATGATTTTCCAGAATTCGCAAATTTTTGTACAAATATTTCCTTAATTTAGCATGATGAAACTGTTTTTGCTGTGTTTACTATATATACAAGTCTTTTCATCACCCCGGGACACCGTGGCACAACAGCACACAACCGGCTATGTAAATATCACAGAAGCAGACACTTCCGCAGGAATACTCATCCTGGTAAATAAAGGCCATAAGCTTCCCGAAGGATACCGTCCCGGGGACCTGGTCCCCATAGAAGAAGCATACAATCGTGCAGCTATGAACCTGTTGCGTAAAGAAGCAGCCCGGGCTTTTGCCAATATGTGCAGCCGGGCGGCCAAAGACAGCATTACGCTATGGAACAGGTCGGCCTATAGGTCAGACACGGTGCAACAGGAGTTGTTTGAAAATGCGGTCAGGCGCAGTGGCTTAAAAAATGCCGAACAATTCTCGGCAAGGCCCGGACACTCGGAACACCAGACCGGGCTAACCACCGACATAAACAGCGTACATTATTCTTTTGGAAACACCCCGGAAGCCGCCTGGCTGAAAGAACATGCACACCGTTTCGGCTATATTGAAAGATATCCCCCGGGAAAAGAAAAGATCACGGGGTATAAGTATGAACCCTGGCACTACAGGTACGTAGGGAAAAAAGCTGCAACCTATATATATCAACAAAAAATTACACTGGAAGAATATTATGAAATCATCGGAAAACAAACCCGTAAAACTACCCGATAACGCTTACAGGGAATTAAAGCCGGGCGAATCGTACGAACCGCTCATGTCACCTGATAAAAAATATCCGGAAGTTACTTTCTGGTCGGTCATTACAGGTCTTGTCATGACTGTCTTGTTTTCAGCCGCAGCGGCCTATCTGGGACTGAAAGTGGGACAGGTATTTGAAGCCGCTATTCCCATTGCCATTATTGCCGTTGGCCTTTCATCGGCCCTGAAACGCAAAAACGCCCTGGGTGAAAACGTTATCATTCAATCCATCGGGGGATGTTCGGGAGGAGTGGTAGCAGGCGCTATTTTTACCCTTCCGGCCATGTATATACTACAGGATAAATACCCCGCCATGTCTGTGGATTTCATGAAAATTTTCCTCAGCTCACTCCTGGGAGGCATATTGGGGATCCTTTTCATAATACCGTTCCGGAAATATTTTGTAAAAGATATGCACGGAAAATTCCCGTTCCCGGAAGCCACCGCCTCCACACAGGTACTGGTAAGCGGGGAAACGGGTGGCAAAAGCGCCCGCTACCTGCTCATCAGCGGCCTGATAGGCGGCCTTTACGATTTCATCGTCTCCACGTTCGGATGGTGGAGCGAAGTTTTCACTACCCGGGTGATCCCCTTGGGAGTTGCCCTTGCCGATAAGGCCAAACTGGTAGGAAAACTGAACGTCAGTGCCGCAGTCCTCGGACTGGGATATATCATCGGCCTGAAATACGCTTTCATCATTTGCTGCGGGTCTTTTCTGGCCTGGTTCGGTATCATCCCGCTGATGAACCTCATCTGGGGAGAACAGGTCATTGACCTGATGGGAAGCGGAGTTTTGCAGACCATAGGCCAAATGAGCCCCGAGGAGATCTTTACCGGTTATGCCAGACACATCGGGATCGGTGGCATTGCAGTGGCCGGGATCATCGGGATAATAAAAGCCTCGGGTACCATCAAATCGGCTTTGGGAATGGCCAAAAAGGAACTCGGCGGGAAAAAGACTCCGGAAGAAGCGCAGACGGTACGTACCCAGCGCGACCTGTCCATGAAAATCATTGTCATAGGCACCCTGGTTACACTGGCCCTTACCTTTGTGTTTTTCTACTTTGGGGTTCTTGATTTCAACCTCTGGCATGCGATAATAGCCCTGGTGGTAGTCGCCGTAATTGCCTTCCTTTTTACTACCGTAGCCGCCAATGCCATAGCAATAGTAGGAACCAACCCCGTAAGCGGCATGACACTCATGACGCTTATACTGGCTTCAGTCATTATGGTAGCTGCCGGATTGAAAGGAACAGCCGGGATGACCGCGGCCCTGATCATTGGCGGAGTGGTATGTACGGCACTGGCGGTATCGGGCTCGTTTATCACTGACCTGAAGATCGGGTATTGGCTGGGTTCTTCTCCCTTTAAACAACAAATATGGAAATTCGCCGGTACACTGGTAGCCGCTGCAACCGTTGGCGGTGTCATGATTGTACTGAATAAAACATACGGATTTACCGGTGAAAATGCGTTGGTGGCCCCGCAGGCCAATGCCATGGCTGCCGTAATTGAACCGCTCATGTCCGGGGGAGGTGCCCCCTGGCTGCTGTACGGGATAGGAGGCGTCATTGCCATTCTGCTGACTTTATTTAAAATACCGGCTTTGGCCTTTTCCCTGGGAATGTTCATCCCCCTTGAACTCAACCTTCCTTTATTGGTGGGAGGAGCCATTGCCTGGTATGTTTCAACGCGCAGTAAAGATCAACAGATCAACGAAGAACGCAAAGACCGAGGCACCCTTCTTGCTTCCGGATTCATAGCCGGCGGAGCCTTGATGGGGGTAGTCAGTGCCATTATGCGCTTTGCAGGAGTTAACCTGGTCAACACACAATGGCAGGGTTCTTCAGCAGCCCAGGCCTTGGCCCTGGTTGCTTATGTTGCAATAATTATTTACCTGGCTGTCAGTAGCATGAAGGCCGGAAAACAAAAATAAAAAATCATTATGGAAAAAATACTGGACAAATTTTTAAGATACGTGTCCTTTGACACCGCCTCCGATCCCATGTCCCAAACACAGCCCAGCACGGCAAAGCAATTCGCTTTGCTGGAACTTCTTCTTGCCGAGTTGAAAAAAATGGGCATTGCCGATGCCCACCTGGATGAGTACGGGTACGTTATGGCGTCTATCCCTTCGAACACCTCCGCAGATATTCCGGCTGTGGGATTTATCGCACACGTGGATACTTCTCCCGATGCCCCGGGGAATGACATCAATCCGCAAATCTTCCCGGATTACGACGGGAATCCGATCCTTCTGAATAAAGAAAAGGATCTGTACCTGGATCCGGCTGAGTTTCCGGAGTTGCTCCTATACAAAGGACAGACAATAATTACGACCGACGGCACCACGCTTCTGGGCGCCGATGACAAAGCCGGCGTAGCGGCCATCATGTGGGCGGCACAGTATCTTATGGAACATCCCCAGGTAAAACACGGCCCTATTAAGATTGCATTTACCCCGGACGAAGAAATCGGACGGGGCGTAGCCAAATTTGATGTGGAAAAATTCGGGGCAAAATATGCCTATACTATTGACGGCGGTCAGATTGGGGAAATGGAATACGAAAACTTCAACGCCGCCGCGGCAAACATCCATATTCAGGGGCGGAATATCCATCCCGGCTATGCCAAAGATAAAATGATCAACGCACTGATCATAGGAACGGAGCTGAACAACATGCTTCCGGTAGAAGAAAAGCCGGAATTCACAGCCGGGTATGAAGGTTTTTACCACATCACCTCATTCCGGGGAACCGTAGAAGAAGCACAGATCAACTATATCATAAGGGATCATGATCCTGATAAATTCGAACAGAAAAAGGATCTGATCAGGGAAGTGGTTGCCTTTGTAAATAAAAAATACGGGGCAAAATGCGTCACCATGGAACTTAAGGACCAGTATTACAACATGCGAAAACAGATTGAACCCCATATGCATATTGTGGACAAAGCGGTCCGGGCGATAAAGGCTGAAGGCATAACACCCATAGTACATCCCATCCGGGGCGGAACCGACGGAGCTCAGTTGTCTTACCGCGGACTGCCTTGTCCCAACATTTTTGCCGGCGGACATAACTTTCACGGTAAAATGGAATACCTTCCCCTGGAAAGCATGGAAAAAGCGGCCCGTGTGGTTTTGGGCATTATTGCCCAATATACAGTCTGAAAGCGGTTATTGCTACTCAACGGCCAGGTACAGCAACAAGGGGGCAAACGCTTTTACACCCCAGTCGGCATGTGTCCCTGGACCCGATTGATACTGTACGTAAGCCCCGTTCTTTTTGAACGTTTGGTATGCATATTCGGCAGCTTCCACCGGAACATAAAGGTCTTCCGTACTGTGAAAAATGTATATGGGCATGCGGGGGACCCATCCATCCACGGCCGAGTTCATATCCAGTACGGGCTGGATCTTCTGGAACTCGGCATTTCTTTCTTCACGCGGCTTGAAAAAATCCGGGTGCATGTAATTACGCATATCCTCTGATATCAATGCAATAAGACCGCTGGCGTTCCGCGTCCTGTCATACCACTGCTGATAATGATCAACCAAAGGACCCTTGAAAATCTGACTGTAATCCAGCTCCAGTCCGTAATAATGATCCAGGGACATAATGATCCCTGGTAAAAGCGGATATATACATATCGGGTTTTTAGCAAAGCCGTCAAAAGTGGCATTCAGATCGTAAGCACCCCCTCCTACAATCACCCGATCCACAGACACTTCCAGAGAGTGGTGTTCCTGGTAATACCTGGCAACGGCCAACCCGACACCGCCTCCGTAGGAATAACCGGAGATAACCGTCTTTCTGGGGACACGGTAACCCAACCCGGCAAAAAACTCAATAGCTGCCTGACGCATATCCCATGCGGTTTTTCCCAAATTGTCGATCATCATAAAAGGATGATACATTTCTTTGGTGTTACCGTATTTTCCGTACCCGATCATATCGGGTAAAATGACCGCATAACCGGCCAAAACCGGAAGAGCCTCCAAAACAGGAATGTCTTCGGAAGAGCCTCCGTTTTTGTTCATGTGGGCAATCCCGGACATCTCCACAACACCTTTGATATCCCTGTCCAGCGGATAATACAGCGTTCCGTCTGCAACAACCGGGTTGCCCGCAGGGTCTGTCGTATAGTATGTGATCACCACCGCCCTGAAAGACCGGCATGTAATAATATACTCCAGTTTGGAAGTGATTTCGGGATAATCTTCAACTCCAAAAGAATCATACAGTTCATCTATGTTCAGATCAACGGTTTGGTGAACTCCGGCAAGGTATTGATTTTCAGTGGGAGCGTCCTGATACGGCTGACAGGAATGGAGAAGCACAATCAAAGCAGCTCCAATAATAACAGGGGATTTCTTCATTTTGACTTCAGCATATAAGAAACACAAATTTAAGAAAATATGACATTATTATTATCTTTATGGCCCGGACAATAAACAAGAGTTATGGAAGCAACCCAATACATTCACGGCTATTCTCCAAAGGGAGAAGCCATAGTCAGTTATAAACTTACCAACAAAAACGGAGCCTACGTGCAATTTTGCAATATTGGAGCCGCCGTGACCGGAATTGGCATTCCTGACCGCAAGGGAATTGTGAAAGACGTAGTCCCCGGATACGAAAACATAATGGATTATTTTCAGGATGCTCCTTATTTGGGAAAAACGGTAGGACGTTATGCCAATCGGATAGCCGGGGGTCTTTTTACCCTCAACGGAACAAAACACCAACTGGCAATCAACAACGGCCCCAATCACCTTCACGGCGGTCCGCAATCCATGTGTCGTCAGGTATGGGTTTCCCGTATAGAAGAAGGAGATGATGCCGTATCATTTACCTATGCCAGTCCGCACGGAGAAGAGAATTACCCGGGAAATGTGCAGGTTACGGTTACTTTCCGCTGGACTGAAAACAACGTGCTGACAATGGAGCTTCGCGCCATAACAGATATGCCTACCATCATCAACCTGACCGGTCATACCTATTTTAATCTGGCGGGAGAAGGCAGCGGCCCTGTTGATGATCATATTTTGCAGATCAATGCAAGCAAATACCTCCCCGTTGATAAAACGAGCATTCCATTGGGGGCACCTGCTCCCGTAGAAGGGACCCCATTCGATTTCAGGGATCCCAAGCCCATCGGCAGGGATATTGCTATGGACAACGAGCAATTACGTATAGGGAACGGGTACGATCATTGTTGGTGCCTTCCTTCTAGTGACGGTTCCATGCAGAAGGCAGCCTTTTTACAGGATCCGGTTAGCGGACGGACACTTACCATGCGCACAACACAGCCCGGGATACAGGTATATACTGGAAACTGGCTGGATGGCAACGGGAACGGGAAAAACGGCATACCACATAAAAACCGGCACGCAGTAGCGCTGGAATGCCAAAACTATCCGGACAGTCCCAACCATCCGGAATACCCAAATTGTGTTTTAAAACCCGGAGAACTTTACTTGCAAATTATTGAATACGATTTCGGGATTCTTTAATCGGAGCCGGGAAGGTAATCCAAAAGAACGGCCCGGCAGGGAGAACCTTCCATTCCTCCGAATTTCAGAGGCAGTGAAGCAAGGTAATAATTACCCTCGGGAACATCTTTCAGGACCAATCCTTCCAGAATAACCAATTCATGCTCCAATAAAATACGGTGTACTTCGTCTATCTGATGTCCGTGACCTACAGTCTGGCTTTCCGTACCCACAAGAACGATTTCGCTTTCTGCCAGCGCTTTGGCTGCTTTAAGCGTTAGCCATCCTTTACCCTTGAACAACAACCGCTTTGCGCCTCTGCCCAGTAAGGGGGACAAAAAGCCTTCATCAATGGGCCCGTCAGCCGTCAAGACCATACACGGACCTATGCAATATTCAAGCGGGATCCGGTCTACGGTTGTTCCTTCTTCAACATAATGGGAAGGTGCATCAATATGTGTGGCACTGTGCAAACACATAGATACCGAAGACAGGTTGTAAGGGGATCCTTCTTTTATACGGGATAGCGGAATGGCCGCCGGAACCGGGTCTCCTTTGAATATGGCACCACTGAATATTTCCTGGGAAATGTCGTATATTCGCATATCAGAATGTCAAAAGATCTGGCAATTTACAAAATAAAAACAACATGCTGCGTATTACCCTAATTTCTACTATTCTTTACATCTTCTCAAATCTTTCTCTAAACGCGCAACCGGGCATCATTGCCCATCGCGGTTTCTGGAACCGGGAAGGATCCGCCCAAAATTCCAAGAGTTCCGTTCAAAATGCGATCAATGCGGGTTGCTACGGGGTGGAAATTGATGTATACCTCACAACCGACGGCAAAGTGGTATTGGTCCATGATCCGGTACTGAATGGTGTCCGTATAGACGAAAGCTCTTACAGTGATCTTTCAGGTCATACTTTATCCAACGGAGAAACCCTTCCCTTGCTTGACGAGATTCTGCCCCTAATTGCTGCACAGCAAGGCACAAGATTGATCATTGAAATAAAACCTCACAAGGACAAAGATAAGGAAAAAGCCGCCGTGGCAAAGATCCTGGAACTGGTGGATCAGGCAGGTGTTCATGAACAAGTGGAATACATAAGCTTTTCCTCCCATATATGTGAAACGGTGATAGCCTCCAGGCCGGCTGCCCGGGTTGCCTACCTGGGCGGCTCTCTCTCTCCTGAACAGCTCAGGGAAAGGGGATATTCCGGGATGGATTACAACATGAGGGTCCTTCGGGAAAACCCCCAATGGATCCCGCAGGCGCAACAACTTGGACTAACGGTCAACGTATGGACCGTAAACCGTCCTGAAGACATCCACTATTTCACGCTTTCCGGTGCAGACTACATCACTACCGACAATCCTTCCTATGCTCCCGTTGACTTGTGGCAGGATCCGGAATTGAGCCAGGTAAACAGGGCTCCCATGCGAACTTCATACTTTGCATACGAAAGCCTTCCCCTTGCACGCTCCCAAAGAAAGACCGGCTCGGCCATGTTCAAAGATCTGGCAGGTCTTTGGAAATTTGCGTGGACACAACATGCCGGCAGGGGATATACGAATTTCCACCAACCCGGGTACGACGACCGGTCCTGGAATTACATGCCTGTTCCGGGGCTGTGGGAACTCAACGGGTACGGAGATCCTCTATACCTGAATGCGGGATACCCCTGGATGAACCAATACAGGTCCAATCCTCCCGTAGTACCCCTGATGAACAATCACACCGGCTACTACCGGCACACTTTTACCCTTCCTGAAGATTGGTCGGAAAAACAGGTTTACATACACCTGGGATCCGTAACCTCCAATGTATACATATGGATCAACGGCTTGTTTGTAGGGTATTCCCAGGACAGCAAACTGGAAGCTCAATTTGACATCACACCGTACCTGAAGGAAGGCGAAAACCTGATAGCCTTGCAGGTTTATCGATGGTGCGACGGCACTTATCTGGAAGATCAGGATTTCTGGCGCCTGAGCGGTATTACCCGGGATGTTTATCTTTTTGCACGTGAAAAAACGCATATTCACGATTTTACGCTGAATCCTTCCCTGCAAAAAAATTACCGGCAGGGAAACCTGGATATTTCAGCAACCCTGAACAAAGCCTCCGGAGATTATATCGTAAAAGCCGAGTTGACCACCCCGCAAGGCCTCAGCCTTGGAAGTAAAATTTTGTCTGAAAGCGGGGACAATCTCTTTACCGGCACATTCGTGGTAAAAGACGTGCAGCCCTGGTCCGCCGAATTGCCTTACCTCTATAACCTAATATTATCACTTGAAGACAAGCATACCGGTGAAACGACAGAATACATCCCCTGGAAAGTTGGCTTCCGCAGTGTTGAGATACGGGATGCCCAATTGCTGGTAAACGGACAACCGGTATTGATCAAAGGCGCAAACAGGCACGAAATGGATCCGTCAACGGGTTATCATGTTACCCGGGAACGGATGATCCAGGATATCAGGCTTATGAAACAATTCAACATCAATGCCGTAAGAACCTGTCACTATCCCAACAACCCGCTTTGGTACCAACTCTGCGATCTTTACGGAATCTATGTGATAGATGAAGCCAATATTGAATCCCACGGCATGGGATACGGAGAACGCACACTGGCAGCCCGAAAAGATTACCTTCAGGCACATCTTCTGCGTATGGAAAGAATGTTTGAAAGAGATAAGAATCATTCCTGCATCATTTTATGGTCCATGGGAAATGAGGCAGGAGACGGCCATAATTTCACCAGGGGATATGAATTGTTGCGTAAAGCCGATATTCAAAAAAGACCTATTCAATACGAACGGGCAACAAGAGCTGAAATATCAGATATTTTTGCGCCCATGTATATGGGATACGAAAGTAGTATCCGTTATCTGGAAAACGACCCCCAAAGACCCCTGATTCAATGCGAATATGCCCATGCCATGGGCAATTCCCAGGGAGGATTCGGCCGCTACTGGGAAATCATTCGTAAATACCCTCATTACCAGGGAGGGTTTATCTGGGATTTCGTGGACCAGGCTTTATACCTTGAAAGACCGGCAGGTCACTATGTTTTCGCGTACGGCGGCGATTACAACCGCTATGACGCCTCGGATCAGAATTTTAACTGTAACGGCCTGTTCAGCCCCGACAGAAGGCCCAACCCGCATGCCATGGAAGTGGCATACCATTACCAGAATGTGTGGGTGCATGACGATGAGGCTGTCAACGGAAAAATCCGTGTTTTCAACGAATATTTTTTCAGGGACCTTTCCCACGTATCCTTATCATGGGAAGTTACAGCAGACGGTGTTCCTGTAATAAAAGGAATTGTAAACGATTTGTCTGTTGAGGCTCAGCAAACCGGTACGGTTGATCTGGGCTACCGTTCTGCAGACCTGCTGCCTTATGTCAATAAAGAACTGTTTCTGAACGTTCGTTTTTACACAAAAAAGGAGGAAGGACTGCTTCCGGCAGGAGAACTTTTAGCCAAAGGCCAGCTTCTTGTCAGTGCTCCTGAAACAAAAGAAACCGACACGGATTCCCCGGATGAATTTATTATTAACGACCGGGACCGCAACTGGCTGATGGCTCAGGCCGGGAATATGCGTGTGGAGTTCAGCAAGCACAGCGGGCTTGTCACTTCCCTCTCGTTTTCAGGCCGGGAAGTACTTTTAGAAAACACCCCTATCCGGCCGAATTTCTGGCGCGCTCCCACCGACAATGATTTCGGGGCTTCTTTACAAATCAAATACGCGGCATGGAAGGATCCCGTAATGAATTTCAAGGGATTCCTTACAGAAGGAAACCGGATCTGTGCCGAGTATGAACTGCCGCAACTCAACGCCAAACTTTTGATGAAATACAGTCCCGACCCCCGTGGAGGTTTGCGCATCACCCAAGAACTTAAAACCGGAGCGCTGCAGGAGGAAGTCGGGGATATGCCTCCGCTGTTCCGGTTTGGCATCAGGTTTTTTATGCCAAAGCAATACAACAGACTTGTTTATTACGGAAGAGGCCCCGGAGAAAATTACCCGGACCGCAAAGATGCCTCTTTTGTGGGACTTTACCGCCAGGACGTTGCGGGACAGTTTTATCCGTACATCCGGCCCCAGGAGAACGGGACACGGACGGATCTCAGATGGTGGCAATTGCTGGATCACGGGGGTTCAGGCATTCTGGTGGACTCGGATCTTCTGTTTTCCGCCTCGGCCCTTCACTATTCTCAGGAATTGCTGGACGACGGTCCGGTGAAGCACAACCGCCATTCCGGAGATCTGGAGGAAGAGAACTTTACCCAATGCTCCGTCGATCTGCGTCAGATGGGCCTGGGATGCATAAATTCGTGGGGTGCACTTCCCCAACCGGAACACATGTTGCCTTACGGAGATTATTCCTTTACCTGTTCCATTCTAGAATCAAATAACTGCTACTGATATGAAAATTTATTTAAAAAAATGCCTGCCCGCGATTGTGTTATCGTTTCTGTTCTCTTTCTTCGCCTTAACAACACTGGAAGCAAAAGTAAAAATTCATTCCATAAAATCTCCCAACGGAGATCTTGAATTACAGGTAGTTACAGACACAAACATTTCTTTTTGCCTGTTGCATAAAGACAACGTGCTGGTGACTTCCCCCGCTTTGTCCATGACCTTGAAGGACGGCACAATACTGGGGCCGAATGCACAGGTCCGGAAAGCACGGAAAACCGATTCACGGGAAATCATCGCGTCTCCGTTATACAGAAAATCCCAGATCGTTGATCAGTACCAACAACTGGATGTGAACTTCCGGGGAGGATTCGGGATCCGTTTTAGAATATACGACCAGGGGGCGGCATATCAGTTCTATACAGAATTAAAAGATTCTCTGTGTGTGGCGGATGAATCCGCCGGGTTCATTTTTGAACGGGATCACACCTGTTACATTCCTTACAGCCGCGGAGAAGAGAATCCCTTTCAGAATTCCTTTGAAAACGTATATTCGGTGATTCCGGTCAGCGAATTTGACCGTGAAAAGCTGGCTTTTTTACCTCTGTTGGTCTGCCTGGAAAACGGCATGAAAATGGCCCTGACGGAATCTGATCTGGAATCATATCCCGGGATGTACCTCCGGGGAGGAAAAACCGCGAACGGATTCGAATTCAAAGGGGTCTTCGCACCTATTCCTTCCAAAACCGTCACGGAACCGGGAAGAGGGCAAGTACTGGCTTCTGAATACTCGGACATATTGGCGAAAACATCCGGAACACGTTCGTTCCCCTGGCGTATCATGGCAGTGGCCACGGAAGATACAGAACTGCCCGTCAACGATTTGGTATATATTCTGGGGGCCCCTAACAGGGCAGGAAATACAGACTGGATCAAACCGGGAAAGGTAGCCTGGGATTGGTGGAACAACTGGGGCATTACCGGTGTGGATTTCCCGGCCGGGATAAACACAGAAACATACAAGTACTACATAGATTTTGCCTCTGCCAACGGAATAGAATACGTTGTTCTGGATGAAGGATGGTCACCTCCAGCCGGAGGTGATATTATGAAAGTAGTACCTGAAATTGATCTGGAAGAACTGGTTTCCTATGCAGAAGAAAAAAACGTAGACCTGATTCTCTGGTGCGTCGGGTATGTGCTAGATGAAAAGCTTGAAGAAGCCTGCCGTGTATATTCCAAAATGGGTTTTAAAGGATTTAAAGTGGATTTCATGGACCGGGATGATCAGCTTGTTGTGGATATGATTTATCGTATTGCAGAAACTGCCGCACGGTATAATTTATTGATCGACCTGCATGGAATGTATAAACCTACCGGCCTGAACCGGACATATCCCAACGTAGTGAATTTTGAAGGAATATTCGGACTGGAACAATCCAAGTGGAGTCGTGAAGACCTGGTTCCGTACGAAGTCACTTTTCCATACATCCGTATGCTTGCAGGTCCTGTTGATTACACACAGGGAGCTATGAGAAATGCAACCCGCCATGATTTCCATCCTGTTTACAACAATCCCATGGCAGCCGGAACACGTGCAAGGCAGGTGGCCACCTATGTTGTATTTGACAATCCGCTTGTTATGTTATGCGACAATCCCACCGCCTACATGAAAGAAAAGGAAACGACGGATTTCATTACGCGGATTCCCGTCGTATGGGATGAGACCAGGATATTGCAGGGAAAACTGGGCGAATTCATAGTGTCGGCACGCAGAAACGGTTCCCGCTGGTTTGTGGGCGGATTAACGGATTGGACACCACGTACGATAACCCTGAATCTTTCATTTTTGGAAGACGGACGTACTTATAAAGCCAGAATATTCAAAGACGGTGTGAATGCCCATCGCCATGCGACCGACTACAAAATTGAAGAAATTGAAGTAACCCGTAAAGACACGCTTACTGTCCGTTTAAGCCCGGGAGGAGGGTTTGCGATAATGTTTTGAGTTTTTTGTAATCCTCTTTGCTGTAGATTTTTGTTTCTTTCAGACCGCTTCCTTCCGCTATCAGCGAGGAAGGGGTTTCTGAATTATTAATAAGCAACCATCTGTCACTCAAAGGCATGTATATATTGAAAAGATTTCTCATGCCCGACCAGTACCGACGGCGTATCACATTTTCCGGAATACTGTGTCCCCCGGCTATTACCCTGTTCTGTACACGTTCCACGGCCAGATCGGGGCTGCTCAGCCAAAAATACACCAACATGATCTCGTAGCCTTTCTTTTTGGTTTTTTCAATCAGGCTTGCATACGAACGCACTGCCAGGGTTGTTTCAAAAGCAAAATCTTCTTTGGTGTCTGTCAGGTCCTTGATCCTTTTGAGCATTACCCTGCCCGCATCTATGGCAGCATGTGAAAGATCAAAAGGAGATATCCCCCTGGCAATTTCGTCTGAATTCACAAAATCACGGCACTGAAGCATTTCGGAAAGAATGGTATAGGAGGCTGTGGTCTTCCCCGCTCCATTGCATCCGCTTATCACGTACATAGTTGGCATAATGCAAATTTACATTAAAAACGCTTACCTTTGCCCCATGCCCAGAAAAATTCCCAACAGAGAACTTCGCCGCCTGACCCCGGAAGAATTCCGCAAAAGTCCCAAAATGCCGGTGGTAGTGGTTCTGGACAATATCCGCAGCCGGCACAACATTGGTTCGGTTTTCCGGACCTCTGACGCTTTTGCCATGGAACATATTTATTTGTGCGGGATAACAGCCTGTCCTCCTTCTGCTGAAATTCACAAATCGGCTTTGGGCGCTGAAGATACAGTAGAGTGGACATATTTTGAAAACACCCTTGATGCCATACGCTCATTGCAGAAAAACGGGTATAAAGTTTGGGCAGTAGAACAAGCCGAAGGTGCCGTAAATCTGGAACGCTTCCACCCCGGCAAGACTAACGGGATCGCACTGGTATTCGGCAATGAAGTCCATGGTGTACAACAAGAAGTCGTAAATGCCTGTGACGGTTGCATTGAGATTCCGCAATACGGCACCAAGCACTCCCTGAATGTTTCTGTTGCCGTAGGCGTGGTTTTATGGCATTGCTATTTTACCTTCAAAGTACTGTAGATTTCTACGGTTGCCCTGGATTTGTTGAGTGTATAGAAATGAATTCCCGGGGCTCCCCGATGTAACAGATCCCGGCATTGATTAATGGCAAAATCCATCCCGGCCTGATATACAGCTTGTGGATTGTATCGGTTCCGCTCCAGTTGTTCCTTAAAATCGGGAGGTATACCGGCTCGGGATAAAAGTACAAATCTTTCCAGTTGGGAATATTTTGTCAACGGAATGATCCCGGGAATAATACGGCATTGTATACCTGCCGTGCGGGCACTGGTGACAAAATCGAAATATTTCTGATTGTCAAAAAAAAACTGTGTGATTAAAAAATCACATCCTGCATCTACTTTTTTTTTCAAGTTCCTTATATCAACTTCTGCATTTACGGACTCGGGATGCACTTCGGGATAGGCTCCGCCTCCAATGCAGCAATCTTCAAAATTTTCACGGGCAAATGATATGAGTTCAGTAGCATTGGCGAAACCGTCGTAACAGGGTATGAATCCGTACTTGGACCCGATTTCGGGATCGCCCCTGAGAAGCATAAAATTCTGCAAACCCCTGTTTCTTAAATTTTTAAGATCTTCCAGCGCCTTCGTTTTAGTACTACCCACACAGGTATAATGAGCTACGGTATTCAACCCGATCCTGTTTTTCAGGTAATCCACCAATTCAAACGTACGTGAACGGGTAGATCCACCCGCGCCGTAAGTAACGGAAACGAAAGACGGGTCCAGTTTGATTAACTGGCCAATGTTGATACCCAAATCAACAGCCGCAATTTCATCTTTCGGGGGATAAAACTCAAAGGAAAAAGTCCTTTCTTTCTGTTTGAAAACATCGGTTATCTTCATACGCCCGGATCCTTATGTACGGTAAAGTAACGGGCCTGCGGATGTCCGATATACATTCCGCATACCGACGACACGGGCTGCATCATATATGAGTCAGTAAGAGTAATTCCCAGATTCTCTTCTGCCTGCAACAAACGGACTACATCTTTTTTCAAAGCATGATCAGGACACGACGGGTAACCGAAAGCGGGGCGAATTCCGCGCAATGCGCCACACGGAAGTTTCATGAAATCACGGTGAAGGTATTCGCTGCAAGCTTCTGCCAGTCTGTCCAACAATGTTTGCAACAGAAGGGCACCGTACACATCCCCTTCTTCACGGAAGCTTTTGATTTGTTCCTCCAGCCCGGGAGAAGAGGCTGTAAGCAGGAACAACCCCACATAATCAGGTGTTTGGGCAGGATTTCGTGGAACCACAAAATCGGTCAGGCAAAAATTCGCAGATCCGTCTTTATGGCGCAACAGATCCCTTTCCATGGGCAAATCCAGTAAAACATTTTTGAGGGAAGCATCGGCATAAAAAACTATATGATCTTCTTCCGTGGAAAAAGCAGGCCAAAATCCGGCCACTGCCCGGGCGAATGCACTTTTGCCGTAACGGCCATTGATAAGGTTGTTCAGCATGTTCCGTGCTTCTTCCACGGATTTCCGTCCTTCCGTTTGAGAACCCTGAACATCCCATGTTTTCAGGAACATATCCCAATCAATCAAATTGCCGAGTTTTTCAAAAGGAACATCAAACTGCCTTGCCCCCACAAAAGGCGGGACAAAATCATCCAGCCCATGCCTTTGTCCGCAATGCGGACACAGGTTTCTCATCCTCCAGTTGACAACAGACACCCATCGGTTGGCATACGCTTCCCGTTGTGTCAGGTATTCTTTTTTCGAATGGGCGGTTGTATATGCATTGCGCATAAGGGTTTGTGAAGCTTTCAGACCTTCTACAAACCGTTGCCTTACACTATCGTCACGGGAATAATAATCCGCAAGCAAAGGAACAACTCCGGCGGCATCGGGACAATGAATGACCGGACCGCTGTACAGGGGAGCTATCCTTAGTGATGTAAATAATGCAGATGTTGTAGCACCGCCAATAAGCAAAGGAATGGTCATTCCGGCTTTTTCCATTAAGCGGGCTACTTCCACCATTTCATCCAGAGAAGGCGTAATCAGGCCGCTTAATCCCACAAAAGCAGCTTTACTTTGTTCTGCTTCCTGTACAATCCGGTGAGCAGGAACCATAACTCCAAGATCGGTTACCCGGTAATTATTGCATTCCATAACCAGTGTGACCAGGTTTTTCCCGATATCGTGCACATCTCCTTTTACAGTAGCCACTATTCCGTGGACCGTTGCAGTTCCCTGCCCTCCGGCCGGTTTATTCTTCTTTTCTTCTTCAATCCTGGGTTGAAGTATAGCCACGGCTTTTTTCATGGTTCGCGCCGTTTTGACTACCTGGGGAAGAAACATTTTTCCTTCCCCGAATAACTTGCCAACCCGGTTCATTCCTTCCATCAGGGTGTTTTCAACGATTTCCAGAGCAGGAATATGGTGCATTTCATCCAGGTCTTCTTCTAAAAAATTCTCTGTCCCGTGAGCCAGCGCATACATCAGTCTTTCCCTCACATCCAGTTCCCTCCAGGCTTGGCGGACATTGGCGGATGTTTCCTTTTCATTGCTTTTGTTGAATTTCCCGGCAATTTCAACCAATCTGGATGTGGCTTCTCCATCTGAATCTAAAACCACGTCTTCTATGGCCTTACGTAATGTTTCCGGGATATCGGTATATGGAGGCTGTTCCCCGGGTTTCACAATAGCCATATCCAAACCGGCTGCTATAGCATGATACAGGAAAACCGAATGCATTGCTTCCCGTACCGTGTTATTCCCCCGGAACGAAAACGAAAGATTGCTGACGCCGGCTATTACCTGTACGTTTTTCAGGTTCTTCTTCAGGTAACTGACCGCTTCCAAAAAGTCTACGGCAAAATGACGGTGTTCTTCCATCCCGGTACCTATGGCCAACACGTTTGGATCTAAAATAATATCGCGGGGGCTGAACCCGGCCTCATCTGTCAGCATCTTGTAGGCCCTGGTACAGATGGCCACACGGCGTTCAAAGGACGTTGCCTGACCTTCTTCATCAAAAGCCATGACGATTACGGCAGCTCCGTATTGTTTTATAAGACGGGCCCTACGCAAGAATTCATCAGGGCCTTCTTTCAAACTAATGGAATTGACAATAGATTTTCCCTGCAGACATTGCAATCCTGCTTCCAGGACTTCCCAACGGGAAGAATCCAGCATTACGGGCACACGGGCAATTTCAGGATCCGAAGCCAGTCTGAGCAGGAATTCCCGCATGGCAACCACTGCGTCCAGCATGGGATCATCCATATTCACGTCCAGAATGTGGGCTCCGTCCTGCACCATTTTCCGTGCCGTTTCAAGGGCTTCATCAAATTTTCTTTCATTGATGAGCCGCGCAAATTTTCGGCTGCCGGAAACATTGGTCCGTTCTCCTACCAGGATAAACGCCGGCTCCTGCTGAACACACAACGTATCCAATCCGCTAAAGACCATCTTGGGAACATGCAGGGTTGCTCTGATAGCAGAAACATCTCTTGCAGGATAACGGCTTTGATGCACCATAGAAGCAAGTGCTGCAATATGGGCAGGTGTGGTTCCGCAACATCCTCCAACAATGTTAACCAGACTTTCTTCAATAAAAGGTTTCATCTGCAACACCATGTCCGTGGGTGTCAAGTTGTAGTTGCCGTAAAGATCGGGCAAACCGGCATTGGGATGTGCACTGGTAAAAGTAGTTGCCAAAGACGATAAATTGCGCAAAAAAGGCAGCATTTTATCCGGGCCGAAGGAACAATTCAACCCTGTGCTGAACAATCCGGCATGTTCTGTTGAAACAAGGAACGCTTCAATCGTTTGCCCGGATAAAACCCTTCCTGAATTATCCGCTATTGTAGCAGACAACATAACCGGCATTCCGGGAGCTTCCCGGGCCAGTGCAAACAAAGCAGCTTTCGCATTCAGTGTGTCAAAAACCGTTTCTACCAAAAAGAGATCAGCCCCTCCATCTTTCAAGCCCCTGGCTTGTTCCCCGTATGCGTTTACCAGGGTCATAAAATCAACGGCACGCTCACCGGGACGGTTCACATCAGGGGATATGGAAGCAGATTTGTTGGTCGGGCCCATAGATCCCGCCACCAATAAGGCTCCGCTTTCACGAGCCAGGCGGGCTGCCTCCCGGTTCATTTGGTAAACCCGGTCCTGCATGCCGTAATCCTGTTGGGATATGGCATTGGCATTAAAGGTGTTGGTGGTTATTATGTCGGCCCCCGCCTGAACATATTCTTTGTGAATGGATAGAATAAGATCGGGGGCCGTAAGGACAAGGATATCATTGTTCCCCTCGGCTCCGGGGGGAAAAGAAGGACTGTGGCGCTGGATCATAGTCCCCATTGCGCCGTCCAATATCAATATGCGCCCTTTCAGAAGGGATCCGGGCTTACTGTTTAGCCAGTTCACTTATTTTTTCAAATAAGTCATCCACTTTATTCAGAAATTCTTCTTTCAACGCCTTAAAATGAGGCCTGGCAGGTTTCTGGTGAATTTTGTTCAGACGTTCAAACATTTCATCCCTCAAAGCAATGGCCCGGTTGATTACTTCCATGGCCTCTTCTTCTTTTTTGTCGGGATTGATGTATATAAATGTGCAGCAATCGGAGATTACTTCATCAATCAAATAATCAATATCTTTTTTGAATGTTCTTAAATTTTCAGGCATATTCGTTCTTTTAAAATAAATTATAAAGGTTCAACCCCTATTCCGGGTTTGTCTTCCAGGGTAATACGTCCTTTCACCACTTTCATTCCGGTAAATATATCATTTGCTATCAGCCAGTTACCATCAAGATCGGCCCATTCCAGCTGATCGGCAAACTGGGCAGCGGCAGATATGGCTACAGATGTCTCAGTCATGCAACCCATCATTATGCGCATATTAAGGGCTTTAGCCAGGGTGATCATTTCGCGGGCTTCACGCATTCCGGTACATTTCATCAGTTTAATATTGATACCGTCATAAGCACCGTAAAGTTTTCTCACATCGGTCAAACGCTGGCATGCTTCATCGGCAATGAGGGGAAGCGGACTGCGGTCACGCAGCCAGGCTGCTTCATCCAGTAATAATTTTGGCATGGGTTGTTCAACCATTTCCACACCCCTTTGTGCAAGCCATTCTATCATATCAAGGGCATAACCCTTTTCTTTCCATCCCTGGTTGGCATCTACCACTATGGGGAGATCGGTAATCTCACGAATGGTGGTGATCATGGTTTTGTCGTTTTCTTCCGTATTGCCGAGTTTTACTTTTATCAAATTGTAATCAAGGGTTTCCATGGTTTTTTTACGGACTTCCTCTTTGTCAATGCTTCCGTCAGGAGCATAGGCCAGACCGACCGTTACCGAAGTGCTGGGAAGATCCTTGTTGTTCCATCCCCATATTTTCCACCAGGGCTGTCCCATGATCTTACCGCACAGGTCATGTAAAGCTATATCCACGGCACATTTTGCAGCAGTATTGTTCGTTGTGATATTATCCACATACGTGAGTATCTCCTCCATTTGGAAGGGAGAGCTGAAACGGCTCAAATCCACACGCCTGAGGAACTCCATTGCTGAAGCCGTGCTTTCTCCCAGATATGGCGGCATGGAAGCTTCTCCGTAACCCACATATCCCTGGTATGCAATTTTAGTCAATACAATGGGAGTCGTGGACCGGGACGATCCGGCAATGGTGAAGACGTGTTTCATACGGGCTTCAAACGGCTCAAAAGTGAGTACCATCTTATCCTGTCCCAAAGCTTTTCCGGGTCTGCCCTTATTGGTTGCTCCCGATGCGAAAAGACGTACCGGATTGGCTACGGCAGCAGCGGCTGCCAGGGCCATGGATGTTTTTAAAAAATCGCGTCTGGTTGAATTCATGTTCTATAGGTATGATGTAATTTAGTTTTCGGACAATCCGTACCAGGGATGTTCCCTGACAGAGCTTACCTGTGTTCCGTCGTCAATATGATTGAGGATCCGGACGGCTTTCAGCAAGCGGTCAGACCCCGTATAATAGATATCACTGGCAGGATCCAGTGAATTCACCCGCACCAGTCCCGAAGAATGGATGAAACGGCTGTCTCCGATATATATTCCCACATGGGTAATACTTTCTTTTCTTGTTTCCGTGGCTTTTCGTCCGAAAAATATCAGGTCACCCATTTGCAGGTTCTGCCATCCTTCGGAAATATTTACTTCTTCCCCCATACGTGCCTGCTGGGAAGCATCTCGCAACAGGATAACCCCGTTCAGAAAATACGTGTTTTTTACAAGTCCGCTGCAATCCATCGCTTTAACCGATGTGCCTGCCCATAAATAAGGGAAGCCCATAAATTGCAGGGATGTGGAAATGATCTGTTCCGGCATCGGATTTTCTTTCATGGCCCATTCCCTGAACGGCTCTGCATCAAAACGCGACACATAAGCCTGTTTGCCATTTGGCAGTTTTACTCTGTAATAAAGCGGCGTCTGACCTTCCAGTTCAACAATATTTCCCCAAACACCGTCGCAAACGACAGGCGCTCCGGGTAAAGCTTGTTCTCTGAATAAAGTATAATGCTTGTTTATGATTACTTTAGGAGCAGCCATCCATTTTTCGTAGGCAGGTCCGTCCATCGCCTGAACCCCGGAAGAAGGGGCCCATGCTATATACCCCTCAGGTGTTTTCACCATACTCCAGCCTCCTCTTTCCTGCAATATCCTTAACGGTGTCCCCATTAAAGTTTGTGTGGCCGATTCGGAAGCATGGCGCGGTTCGTACCTGTGACTGACAACTGACAGGGAAGTTACTCCGTAGACAGATTCACCCAATGCCGGATCAGGCAATACCGTTACACTGTCTGTCAGTGTGATTCCCTGAGAAGCGGCTGCAGCAATCAATGCAGGCACCACTCCGGATTCGGTGGTAATTCCCCTTGCGATGTAACTCTTTGATCCTTTTTGTTTTTCAAAAGTAATATCATAGACTTTCTCCCTCCTGTCAGGTGCAAAAGCCGATTTCATATTCTCGGAAATGACCGATAATTGTTCCAGTGTTTTGCCTTCCACGCACCCGGCGAGAACGGCAAATGCGACAAAAGCCGCCAGGAGATAATTACTTAGCTTTTTCATAACTTACAAATTTAGGGCAAATCTTTGATATGACAAGGCATACTTTTACCTTTGTATCATGCAAAGGTATCGTTCATTTACCGGTTATTTCATACAGAAATACGGAACACGACTCCAGAAAGTGGTGGTTGACGCAGGGTTCACCTGTCCAAACCGTGACGGAACAGTAGGAACCGGAGGGTGTACTTATTGTGATAACAGGGCGTTCCATCCCGGATACAGCACTCCCGAAAAAAGCCTGACTCAACAGATTGACGAAGGCATTGAATTCCATCATATCAGGTACCGGAAAGCCGGAGGTTACCTGGCCTATTTTCAACCCTACTCCAACACACATGCTCCTTTGGAAGAATTACGCCGCATGTACAAACCCGTACTGGAAGACACCCGGATACGCGGAATTGTAATAGGAACCCGTCCGGATTGTATAGATGAACAAAAACTGGCATATTTCGGGGAATTGTCAAAAGAAAAGATAGTCATGCTGGAATATGGCGTGGAATCGTGTTACAACAAAACGCTTCAACGTATAAACCGGTGCCATACCTGGGAACAGTCTGTAGAAGCGGTTCAATTGACGGCAGCATACGGCATTCACACCGGTATTCACATGATCATGGGGCTTCCGGGCGAATCACGGGAAGAAATGCTTAAAGAGGCATCCCTATTGAGCAAGTTGCCTGTGACAAGCCTTAAACTTCACCAGCTGCAGATCGTTAAAGGCACACCCATGGAAAAGGAGTTTGAAAAAGTTCCCGGGGACTTTGTGACCTTTACGCTCCCTGAATACATAGATTTTGTAATCGATTTTCTGGAATTACTGAATCCGGATATTTTTATTGAACGAATAGCCGGAGAAGTTCCTCCCCGCTTTGTAAACTCCACACCCTGGGGCCTTATCCGTAATGTTGAAATTATACGTCTTCTGGAGAAAAGGCTGGAGGAACGCAACACCTTCCAGGGAGCAAAATACGTTGCTACCTGAGAAATTCCAGATCCAGGCAATTTGTTACAACTTGCAAGTTCCGGCGAAACCTTTCCGGCATGAATCCGAGGGTGACCATCCGGTCCAACTGTAGCAGCATGGGGTCGTAAAATCCACCTATATTGAATAAAATAACAGGCTTGTGAATTTTGTCCAATTGTTTATAAACCAAAGCGTTGAACATTTCATCCATCGTTCCGTAACTGCCCGGGAAAACAATAATGGCGTCACAATCCGTGATCAGTCTTCGCTTTCGTTCTTCCAGATCCGGCACCTGAACCATTTTTGTCAAACCCTCATGGGCAATACGTTTTTCCTCAATCAAAGCGGGCATAATACCTACAACCTTCCCTCCGTGTGACAGGACACTGTCTGCCAAGACTCCCATAATACCCACACGTGTTCCACCATACACCAATTCTATACCTTTACCGGCAAGCAGCTTACCCAGAAGTTCCGCCTGGCGGACAATCAGCGGATCGTTGCCTTTCCGGGACCCGCAAAAAACACTAACTCTTTGCATAAAATTTATTGACTATTACGGCAATAGCCCCGTCGCCGGTAACATTACATGCCGTTCCAAAACTATCCATGGCAATATAAAGCGTAATCATTAACCCTATGGCCTCGGCATTGAATCCCAGTACGGATTGAAGTACGGCCACGGCCGCCATAATGGCCCCCCCGGGAACTCCGGGAGCTGCGATCATTGTAATGCCCAGTAAAAAGATAAATCCTGCAAATACCGCCGGATCCGAGGGCATGTTCATCAATATCATTACAGCCATGGCACAGGATGTGATCTTGAGCATACTCCCCGATAAATGTACCGTGGCACATAATGGGATCACAGATCCGGCTATCCGGGGATCTACACCGCATTTAATTGCCTGCCGCAGGGTGACCGGTATAGTAGCCGCGGAAGACTGCGTTCCCAATGCCGTTACGTATGCAGTCAGCATGGTACGCAAAAGCACAAACGGATTTTTTCGCGCGATAAGTCCTGCTGCAAAAAACTGGAACAACAAGAGAACCACAGTCATAATAAAGATTAACACAATAATTTTCAGAAAAATGCCCAGAACCTGTTCTACCTGTCCTTCAGCCGCCATTTTCAAAAAGATTCCGTATACAAACAAAGGCAACAACGGGATGATCACACCGGAAATGGTTTTGTTGATCACTTCCCTGAAACCCGTCAGAACATTTCTCAGACCCTCCCCGTTACGGATGACGGTAAGTCCCAACCCGAGTACAAATGCAAAAACCAGGGCGGACATTACCCCGAACAGAGGTGGAAATTCGAGCGTAAAATACGGCAAAACTTTTTCTGCATTTTCCGTCAGGCCGGCAGTCGTTTCCGAAGCCAGGCTTAAAGCGCTCCGGCTGCCGGACAACAAAACGGGATAGATGGCCCGGCATGTGAAATAGGCGAAAAAACCGCTCAACAATGTAGACCCGTAAGCAAGCCCCAGTGTTGTTCCCAGCATTTTTCCCGCTCCCTTTCCCAATTCAGCTATGCCGGGAGCTATAAGCCCAAGTATTATCAACGGAACAATAAAATCCAGGAAAGAGCTGAACAGGGTATTGAAAGTCAAAAAAATACGCTGTGCCCAAACGGGGAAAAAGAGACCGGACACGATGCCCAGCACGATGGCAATGGCAACTCTGGCAAGCAATCCGACTTTCCATTTCTTCATGAAAACAAAGATAATACATAATCCCCCGTTTTCTTTATATTTGCAGGATAAAATCTCCGGTCATGAAATCTTTCAGCAATCGTATTATTTATGAAGGACTCACATTTGATGACGTCCTTCTTCTCCCGGCCGCTTCTTCAGTTCTTCCGCGTGATGTGGACCTGACCTCCCGTTTTTCAAGAAACATAGTTCTGAGCGCCCCCATTGTGTCATCTGCAATGGACACGGTTACAGACTCGACACTGGCTATTGCCATTGCCCGGGAAGGCGGAATAGGCGTGATCCATAAGAACATGTCCATAGAACAGCAAATGGAACACGTCCGCAAAGTAAAACGGTCGGAAAGCGGCATGATCTACGATCCTATAGTGATCTCGCCGGATGCCTGCGTGGGGGACGCCCTGAAATTAATGGCAGATAATCACATAGGCGGCATACCCGTGGTAGATGACAAACACCATTTGATTGGGATCATCACCAACCGGGATTTGCGGTTTGTAGAAAATCTGGCTACTCCTATCAGGGACATCATGACCAAAGAAAACCTGATAACCATTCACGACGGAGCCGACCTGGGAAGCGCCACGGAACTACTGAAAATCTATAAAATTGAAAAACTGCCCGTAGTAGACCATAATTTTAAACTTATTGGACTGCTCACCTTCAAAGACATCACCAAGATAAAGGACAACCCCGGAGCAAGCAAAGACTCCAAAGGAAGACTTCGTACCGCAGCCGCTGTTGGTGTAAAAGCCGACACCCTGGAAAAGATAGAGAAATTGCTTTCAGTAGACATTGATGCCGTGGTGATCGATACGGCCCACGGTCATTCCGCAGGAGTGTTGGAAACGGTGCGCAAGGCCAAACAAGCATTTCCGCATCTGGACATTGTGGCGGGGAACGTAGCCACTGCATCCGGAGCATTGGCCCTTGCCGAGGCCGGTGCCGATGCCGTGAAAGTAGGCATCGGCCCGGGATCCATCTGTACCACAAGGGTGGTCGCCGGAGTGGGAGTGCCTCAGCTTTCGGCTATCATGCAAACCTACGAGGCTCTCCGGGAAAAAGGCGTACCGCTGATCGCCGACGGGGGCATAAGGTATTCGGGAGACATGGTAAAAGCCCTTGCAGCCGGAGCAGACACGGTTATGGCAGGATCCCTTTTTGCCGGAGTGGAAGAATCCCCCGGCGAGACCATTATTCTGAATGGCAGAAAATTCAAAAGTTATCGCGGCATGGGATCGCTGGAAGCCATGCAGCAGGGATCCAAAGACCGCTATTTCCAGGATACGGAAGAAGACATTAAAAAATTGGTGCCTGAAGGCATCGTCGCCCAGGTACCTTACAAAGGAACCCTGAGCGAAGTGTTTTACCAAATGACCGGTGGCTTGCGTGCCGGTATGGGTTATTGCGGCACACCCAACCTGGCTGCACTGAAAAAGGCTGTATTTGTCAGAATTACATCAGCGGGAGTCATTGAGAACCACCCTCACGATGTAACCATCACACGTGAAGCTCCCAATTATTCCCGGTAATGAAAGATGTCATGAAAAAATGGGTTTTCATAATGCTCGGTCTTATTGCCCTTTCTTCCTGCCAACACCTGAGACGGTGGTTTGGCAACGAACCTGAACGTATGGCCCAAATAGGCAAAGAGATTCTTTACAGAAAAGACGTGGAGGGATTGCTGCAGGAAGCCGAATCTGCCAGGGATTCTATGAACATGGTAAACCATTATATTGACCTCTGGGCTATTGACAACCTGCTTCTGAAAAAAGCCGAAGAAGAACTGTCCAAAGAAGAAAAAGATGTGGAACAGGAATTGGCCGATTACCGCAAATCACTGTTGGTTTTCCGGTATCAGAAAAAATACGTGGAAGAACGGATAGACACTCTCATAAATACGGAAGAGATCCAATCCTACTATTCCGACAACACAGAACTTTTCTTGCTGGATGAACCTCTTGTCAAGGCCAGGCTTATCCGTATGAGGTTACACTCCCCATACTTGCCCATGGTACGCAACATATATCGCTCCAACACCCTTGAAGATCTTACGCAACTGGAGCGGCTCTGTGAAAGTTCTGCGGAAATCTATACGGATTATGACGGCAAATGGATATCAGCCGTGGAATTGGCACAAGATTTGCCCTTTGGAACAGAAACGGTAATGCAGGCACTAAAACCTGCCGGACACATAGATACCAGGGACAGTCTGTACGCTTACCTGGTATCTGTAACCGATTTTATTCCGGCCGGGAATCCCGCACCTATGGAACATATCCGTGCGAACATACGCCAGATCATTATCAGTAAAAGAAAACAGCAACTCTTAAAAGACCTCGAGACCCGGGTACTTAAAGAGGGTTGGAGCAAACAAATGATAAAAATCTACAAAAAGGATGAAGATTAGAAAATCTGCACTATGTGTTTTGGTTCTTCTGTTGACCGCCGGTTCGGCATTTGGACAAAAATACGGCAACGGCTTGGTGGATAAAGTTATAGCCCTGGTCGGAAATGAAATGATCCAGCTCTCGGCTATAGAAGAAGAAGTACAGATGCAGATCATGCAGGGAGTGATCTCGGATAAGAACATCCGGTGCGAGATACTAGAAAACATGCTGGTTTCCAAATTGATGCTCAATCAGGCCCGGTTGGACAGTCTTACCGTAAATGAAGAATACGTGGAGCTTGAACTGGAAAACAGGCTGCAGGATATAAAAACACGCCTTGGCGGAGAAAAAGCAACCGAAGAATACTTCCATAAACCGATCTTCAGGCTCAAACAGGAATGGAGGGAACTATTCCGTGAACAAAGCCTGACACGCGATATGCAATCCACAATTACCGAAGGTGTCCAACCTCTTACACCAAAAGACATCGAAGATTTTTACAGGGACACCCCAAAAGACAGTCTTCCCATCATTCCCACACAATACCAGCTTAGCCAGATAGTGCTTTATCCTCCCAAAGAGGAAGCTGTCCTGATGGTCAAAGAGCGCCTTCTGGAATTCAGGGAAAGGATCCTGAACGGAGAACGTTTCAGCACCCTGGCAACGTTATATTCCCAGGACCCCTACTCGGCCCGGCGCGGCGGAGAACTCGGCATGGCTGCAAAACAGATGTACTGGCCGGCATTCGGGGACGCTGCCATTGTTTTGAAAGAAGGGCAGGTTTCCCAGATAGTGGAAACGCCCGACGGTTATCACCTTATCCAGTTGATTGAACGCGAGGGAGACATGTTCAATGCACGTCATATACTCCTGAAACCCGATGTGTTGAGCTCAGACAGAATTGACTGCCTGAACCGTCTTGACAGTATAGGCAACGCCATAAAAACGGACAGCCTCACTTTTGAAAGAGCCGCTATCCTATATTCGGAGGATCCCCCTTCAAGACTCAACGGGGGTCGTATGGCGGATGAAAACAGCGGATCCATGCTTTTTGATAAGGATCAGCTCAAAACCAATGATTACAATGTACTGAAAGATATGAAAGAAGGGGATATTTCCCCGGCATTTGAAAGCAGGGATAATGAAGGACGCGAGGGGAACGTCATTTATAAGATCATCCGGCTTGATAAGATCATTCCTTCCCATACGGCCAATCTTGAAGATGATTATAATGTAATCCAGAATATGGCTGAGAACAAACAGCGTTTGGATGCCATTGAAGCATTTATTAAAGAAAAACAGCAAACCACATATATTCGTATAGATCCCTTGTTCAGGGATTGTGTTTTCAAACGGGATGGTTGGATCAAATAATGAAAAGACACCGGATTCTGCTATTTTTCGCATACCTGTTTACGGGATTGATAACAGTCGGTCCTCCCCTCCTGGCACAAGGGTCAGCTCAGGACCGGTCCGAAAATGACAAGGTACATTTGATCAGTGCACAAGTGGCCGAAATGTATGAATTGTTCGGAGTCAGTTACCGCAAAGTCACCGGTCCGGCCAGTTTTCTTCATAACGATACATATATTCTCTGCGATACGGCCATCTGGAATACCGAACAAAACGTGATCCATGCCGTAGGAAATGTAGAAATCCTACAGGAAGGCACCCGCCTTACCGGTGAAACAATCCATTACCTGGGAGATCTGAATATTGCAGAAGTCCGGGGCAGAGTTGTTGAACTCATTGACAAAGATCAAAACCGTCTTAGAACACAACACCTGAACTTCAATACAAAAGACAGCATCGGCTATTTTTTTAACGGGGGCAGTATCGTGGATAACGAAGGAACCATTCTGGAAAGCCGGCGGGGATACTATTATTCCAAAGAAAAGCTGTTTTGCCTGTATGAGCATGTGGAAATGGGAACAGATACGCTGAAAATAAAAGCAGATTCTCTTTATTACCATACCGATCTGAACCTTGCCGAGTTTTGGGGCAACGTACAAGCATGGCATACGGACGGGTTCCTGACCTGTCATGAAGGAACGTACGAAAGGGAAAAGGAACTGTTTCATTTTCTGGACGACGTGTTTATTCAAACAGAAGAACAGGAAATCGGAGCCGATGATGTCCATTATGACCGCATGCAAAATTCCGGCACATTGCTGAAAAACGTCCAGGTTCGCGATACTACTCAGCAAATCCTGGTCCTGGGAGATCGCCTTGATTTCCGGCGTAATCCGGACTGGGTCCAGGTAAGTGATAACCCTGTCTTTATTGCTTATGAAACGGATCCGGAAACAAACCGTACGGATTCGCTGTTCCTGGGTGCCGATACCCTTCGCATCTTTACCACCACCATGGGAGAGATGGATTCCACGGACAGAAGCCGGGCTTTTGAACGCCGTGAAATTCCCGTACGCACAAAACCCTCACTCCCTGCAGACTCCCTGTCTGCCTCTGACACCCTTGCAGCTGTTGATACGCTTGCTGCGGCGGCGGCGGTTAAAACGCAGGAACGCGTTCCGGAAAAAGAGGAAAAGCCAATAGACCCCGAAAATGAACTGACTGAAAAAATGATCCGGACAGACTCTCTGGATATTCAATTGAGCCTATATAAAACAGACAGTGTCCTTCTTGCCGGCGTACGTCAGCAAGGGGATAGTTTGTTCAATACCATGGAGGTTCATCTTTTCTACGGGTACAACAACGTAAAAGTCCACAGAAGCGACTTGCAATCCGTTTGCGATTCACTGGTATTTAACAGCATAGACTCTGTATTGAGACAATACGGGAAACCGGTTATATGGAACCAGGAAAGCCAGTTGAGTGCAGACAGTGTGTTTTTCCGTTTTAGCCGGGACTCGCTGTACCGGGTTGACCTTCTGTCGGAATCATTTTTAATTTCGCAGGAAGAAGAAGTGTTTTTTCACCAAATCAAGTCTGACATGATGCAGGCCCACATAAGGGACAACGACATTTACCGTTTTGATGCCCTGAAAAACGTCAAAGCGCTTTTCTACATTCCCGAGGACAGTCTGATTACATCACTCAATATAAAAGAATGTGAAGAAATGAATGTGATGTTGAAAGAAAGAAGGGCCGAACGCATTATTTACAAAACGTCGGTTAAAAGCGATATGATACCGCTTTTTGAACTGAAAAAGGAACAGGAACGTTTGTCCGATTTTAACTGGAGAGCCACGGAAAGACCGGCCGACAGGTACAGTATCTCCCAAAGAACCATCAAGGAATATCCGCTGCAAGCAGCAAACTTTTTCAAATCACCGTTGTTCCCGTATACACTCAAATATTTCCCGAAAGTTCATGCCCTGCCGTCCACACTGCGCACCGGTGTAACCATAGATGCCGTAAAAGAATTAAACAGAAGGGAAACAGAAAGCAGAATGAATCCGTTTATGCCATTGGAGTCGTTCAGGGACAGTACCATCACGGAGGAACCCCGCAGGGAAGTCCGTCAAAAGGAAACACCGCAGGCGACCCGCGTCAGGCAACGAATCCCCACAAATCGAAGGAAACTTACAACCATTCTTGAACAAAAAAAATCAGAGACTCAGGAAGTTGAAGAGCTGTAGGGCATCCTGCGCTTTGTTAAGATCCAGTTTGTTGTCTTTGATGAATTGATTTACCAAATCTTTTTTATCGGGAAACAGTCTTCTGTAATTTCTTCTTGTGGATAAGTATAGCTTGGTGCCGTCATAGAGCAACGCATCATGATTCACCTTATAGGGAATATTTCGCAGGCTTTTCAGATAAACGGTCTGGGCAGAGGAGCTGGGAACATCATACAAAGCAGAAACATTTGAAATGGAAGATGTGGCATCTGCCATTCCGTAAGCACCTGTCTTTTGTTCCTGTTCAATATTCACTGATGTGCGAATGCCTATAGCCAGAGCACCCTTTACAGCCAGGAGCCTGACCCATGATTTGTCATGACGGACGTAAGTATCCCGCCCTATAGACAAGATACGAGCATCATCTTGGTCTTTCATAACCAATGTATCTCCGGTGGGTGCTATAAAATGTACATCAGAGCCAATCAGATATAGATTGATCGTCCCCTCAGAAGTACTCATGTCACTATACAATATGGTCCCTTTCTGGAATTCGGGATACATATATACTACATCATCAGGTAAGACGCTGTTCAGGTCAGAACCGACGGCAGCCTCAACAACTCCCCGTTGGTTAGTTTGTGCAATGGTTACTGCAGGCAACAAAATAGTTGCTAATATCAGGGTAACAATTTTTTTTATTATCATGGTTATTCTTATTTACCAGGCGTACAGGGGTAACCCGCCCATTAATTCTTTTACGCGTTTTTTCACACGTTCAATAACGGTCTGATCATCAACATGAGACAACACTTCATCAATCAGAGCTACAATGGTTTCCATGTCATGTTCTTTTAACCCGCGTGTAGTCACTGCGGGTGACCCCACACGTATACCGGAAGTTTTGAACGGTGAACGGGAATCGTACGGAACCATGTTTTTGTTTACGGTAATGTCTGCCTTAACCAAAGTATTTTCGGCTTCTTTCCCCGTCAGATCGGGGAATTTTGAACGCAGATCGATTAACAACAGGTGGTTATCCGTTCCACCGGATACAATGGTATAATTCTTTTTGACAAATGCAGCTCCCAAAGCCTGTGCGTTTTTTTGAACCTGGATCTGATAATCCTTGAATTCAGGTTGCAGTGCTTCAAAAAATGCCACGGCCTTCCCGGCTATCACGTGTTCCAGCGGGCCTCCCTGAACACCGGGAAAAACACTGGAATTTATCATGGCCGACATTTTCTTGACCTCGCCTTTGGGAGTGGTTACTCCCCATGGATTATCAAAATCTTTGCCTATCAGGACGATCCCTCCCCGCGGTCCCCTGAGGGTTTTGTGAGTAGTTGAAGTGACAATGTGCGCGTAGGGTAAAGGATTGTCCAGCAGTCCGGCTGCTATGAGACCGGCCGGATGAGCCATGTCTACCATAAAGATAGCGCCTACCTTGTCGGCAATTTCACGCATGCGTTTGTAATCCCATTCCCGGGAATAAGCAGATCCGCCGCCGATGATCATTTTTGGCTGATGTTCCAGGGCAAGCCGTTCCATATCATCATAATCAATCAAACCGGTCTGAGGGTCCAGTTTGTATGCAACAGGATTATAAAGGATCCCTGAAAAATTCACGGGCGAGCCATGCGTCAGGTGACCGCCGTGGGCAAGATCCAGCCCCATGAAAGTGTCTCCGGGCTTGAGACAGGCCAGGAACACGGCCATGTTTGCCTGGGCGCCGGAATGAGGTTGCACGTTGGCATACTCGGCACCGAACAATTCACAGATCCTGTCTATGCACAGTTGTTCGGATTTGTCCACCACTTCGCATCCTCCGTAATACCTGGCTCCCGGATACCCTTCCGCATATTTGTTTGTCAGCACGGACCCCATGGCTCTCAAAACCTGAGGGCTTACAAAGTTCTCGGAAGCAATCAATTCAATCCCGTTAGACTGACGGTTTTCCTCCTTTCTGATCAGATCAAAAAGAGCTATATCCTGTTTCATATCAAAAATTTTTTAATCTGTAAAGATACAAAAAAACCCGGTCAAACCGGGTTTTTTTCTCAACTCAAAATTCAAATTATTCTTCTCCTGCCACTTCTACTTTTACAGTAGCCGTGATGTCGCGGTAGATCTTAACAAGGGCTTCATGAACCCCCACTTCTTTAAGGGCATCTCCGCCGGGAAATGAAATGTTGCGCCTGTCAACCTCCAGTCCCTGTGCGGCCAAAGCCTCAGCAACCTGAATATTGTTCACAGATCCAAAAACTTTTCCGTTACTGCTCACTTTGGTGGTAATCTTAACCTGGATGTCTGCCAGTTTTGCGGCCAAAGCCTGGGCGTCTTCACGGATAGCGGCTTCTTTATGGGCACGCTGACGCATGTTTTCTTCGTGCATTTTTTTGGCAGAGGATGTGGCCATTACAGCCATTCCCTGGGGTATAAGGTAGTTGGTGGCATATCCGTTCCGGACATTGACTATATCATCTTTATGTCCCAGATTGATCACATCTTGCTTTAAAATAATTTCCATGACCTCTTTCCTCCTTATTTTAGTAAATCGGTAACGTAGGGCAGTAAAGCCAGATGACGGGCACGTTTTACGGCCTGGGCCACTTTACGCTGGTATTTCAGGGATGTACCGGTAAGTCTGCGGGGCAGGATCTTGCCTTGTTCATTCAAAAACCGTTTCAGGAATTCGGGATCTTTGTAGTCAATATACTTGATTCCTGCTTTTTTGAAACGGCAGTATTTTTTCTTTTTAACCTCTACTGTAGGAGGGTTCAAGAAACGTATTTCATTATTATTTGCCATATTCTAGTCCTCCTCTTCAATATCAATGTCTTCATCCACGGCCGGCTTTTTTGGTTTTGGAGCAGGTTTTTCTTCCTTTACGGGAACTGCTTCCTTAGCGGGGCCGTGCTTTTTTTCAGCATACGCGATGGCATGTTTGTCCATTGCGAAAGTCAGGTACCGGATCACGCGCTCATCCCTGCGGTACTGGAGTTCCAGTTTTGCAATAAAATCAGGGTCCGCTTTGAATCCTAACAAGTGATAAAACCCGGTGGTTTTTTTCTGGATGGGGTACGCCAGCTTTTTCAGCCCCCAATCCTCTTCGTAAACGACCTCGCCCTGGTTGGCTACTATCAGATCACGAAATTTGGCAACCGCTTCCTTCATCTGAACTTCAGACAAAACGGGAGTTAAAATGAAAACGGTTTCGTACTGTTTTAACATAGTGATTGTTTATTATTTAAATTGTAAAAGGGCTGCAAAGATATGAAATTCCTGCAGCCCGGCAAATTTTTTTTTGAATTGAACGTTCTTTTACTTTTCGGGAGCATTTTTAAGTGTGGCCACTAACAAATCCCAGAATTTCTGTACAGTAGGGATCAGGCAGCGTTCATCGGGAGAATGAGGAGACCGCAAAGTAGGACCGAAAGAAATCATATCCCAATGAGGATAAGTCCCTCCCAGTATGCCGCACTCCAGACCCGCATGGATGGCTTTCACTTTTGCTTCCTGTTTGAACATATCTTTGTAGGTGTCCAGCATCACCTGCAATATGGGAGAATCCATATTAGGTTTCCAGCCCGGATACGAACCGGAAAAAGTAGCGCGGGCTCCTATGTTGGTAAAGCAACAAGCCAAGGCCGTTCCCATATCTTCCTTGGCCGTATCTACAAGACTGCGAATCAAACAATGTACGGCTACCTGTCCTTCTTTAGCCTTAACAATAGCCATATTTGAAGATGTTTCCACCAACCCGGGCATAGAAGCACTCATAGCCCACACTCCGTTGGGTGCGGCATAGACGGCACGAATAATTTTGAGGGCAACATCTCCGGGGATCATATCATTGGGTTTGTCACAAAGTTTCAACGTAACCTCCAGACCGGGATCTACCAGTTTCAACTCTGTTGCAATGATGCCGGCCATTTCATCTGTCAGCGCTTTGATACGATCTTTATTTGCCGGATCATAACAGATTACAGCATCAGCTTCCCGGGGAATGGCGTTACGCAGGTTCCCTCCTTCTACGGCAGCAATGCCGATATCCGATTTTTCCATCAGATGGTAAAGGATACGGACCATTATCCTGTTGGCATTTCCGCGTCCCAGTATGATGTCCATTCCTGAATGGCCTCCTTTTAATCCGGTAACGTTAATATGTGCCGCTTCCCAGCCTGCGGGTATAGATACAGGGGTATATTCCATTTCAAATGAACCGTCTTCTCCTCCTGCACAACCCACATAAAGTTCTCCTTCATCTTCCGAATCCAGATTCAGCAAAATATCGCCTTTAAGCACTCCCGCCTTAAGGCCCCTTGCTCCTGTCATTCCTGTTTCCTCGTCTGTAGTTATCAGCACCTCCACCGGACCATGCTGCAAATCATCCGCTTCCAGAACGGCCATGGCGGCAGCCACGCCCATTCCGTTGTCAGCCCCAAGGGTTGTCCCTGTGGCGTATACCCACTCCCCTTCAATCCGGGGTATGATGGGATCTTTTTCAAAATCATGCCTGGTGGCGTTGTTTTTTTGCGGGACCATATCCATATGTGCCTGCAGAATGATGCCCTTGCGATTTTCCATTCCCGGAGTAGCCGGTTTACGAATAATGACATTCCCAATTTCGTCTACGATGGTTTCCAGCCCCAGCTTTTTCCCGTACTCGGCAAGAAAAGCGCGAATCTTTTCCTCTTTTTTGGAGGGACGGGGTATCCGGGTGAGTGAATAAAAATGTTTCCAGACTCTTTGCGGTTTGAGATCAATAATGTCCATAAAATATTTTTTAATTAATAATAAAATTCAATACGGGACCTTTTTGGTATATAGGAATCCTTGCCTGCAGCAATTCTTTTTGACCATCTGCCAGGCGTACCAGCGTGATTACCGGCTGACGGTAAAAAAGCCTTGTTCCCGAGCGCATTTTGCTTTCATCGGTAATTATCCGGGGAAATGGCTCTTCTCCGGTCACATCCATTTCCAGGATAACGGGCCGTCCGCCAACATTATCGGCAGGCAACAATCCTTCGGTTTCGGAAAAACGGAACGCTACGTAACGGGTTCGCTCCTGATCGGGAAGCACATCGGTTGAAAGATGGGTTTTACCGGTAGTTGTTTCTCCCAGAAAGAGTCTCAGGTATTCTTCTTCCATACGCCTCATCTCCTCCACGGCAGCACCCATAGCCTCTCCGCTGTATATGGCATCCGTATCACCGGTAATAATGGCATAACGCATGTCCCTCAAACGGAATATTTTCCGGGCAGCTTCCTCGGCTCTCTGTTCGGGTGTTTTTTCCACCAATTGGGTTTGTTGAACGGGAATGGCAGAAACTTCCCTGCCTTCAACCTGTGAACGGTACAAAGTGGTGCGTTCTTCTTTCAGGTTCTCAATGATCCCGGCATCCGAGACATCCTCCGGTCCGTCCGGTGCTGGAAATCTCCATTTGGTTTCTTTGGCCCGGTATGCATCGGCAAGCAGTACAAGCCCCTGAGAGGTCAGTTGCAGAAACCAGGGTTCTGCATTTTCCTTGGTCAGTTGTGCCATATAAAGTTGATGCGGATCGGTTTCCAGCATAGGAGTCATTTCAATGCGCGAAAGTTCGTAAGTGGTCGCCCGGTTCTGTCCCGCATCTATCCCCAGGAATTTCCTGGCATAACGGGCATAGGGACCGGGAACAAACTGCGTATAGTGTGCTTCGGCCACTATTCTTATACATGTCCTGGGAAGGCTGTATACAACAGCCCCCTGGGGGATCTGTTGTCCTTCCGACACAGGCTGTCCCTGGATGGGTATCCAGAGACTTAAGGCCAGCAATAAGATCATCAGTTTTTTCATATCTTAAGTTTTTATGTCTAATGCAAATATCAAGCCTTCCGTGAAGGGATCCTTTTCCATCTTTTGTGACTCCACAGCCATGTGTGCGGGTTTCTTTCAATATCTTTTTCCAGCATTTGGGCAAATTTCAAACTAACTTCTCCAGGATTTGTTCCTGCCGCATTTTCCGTTATAAGCGAAAAATGCAATGAATACCTGCCTTTACCTGTTTCTCTCAGAACACCGTAAACCACAGCCATTCCGAACTTGCGTGCCAAAGCTTCAGGCCCTTCTATCATAAGTGTTGGCTGATTCAAAAACATGCCGGGAACACTTCTTCCTACAGGACCCGGACACTGATCACTGATCATGGCATAAATTCCCGGTCTGTCCCGGTGCTTAGCCATATACCTTGCCACACTTCTGCTTTCCAGGATCTTCCAGCCTGTTTTATAACGGTTCCGCAGGGTATACATCAATTTGTCAAACAACGGAGAATTCACACGCTGGTAAACCATATGAAGTTGTTGCACATCATAGCCGCATACGGTTTCCTGCCCGGGGCAACTGCAAGCCCTTAAAAACTCCCAGTTCCCCATGTGAGGGAGCATGACCACAACACTCTTTCCTTTTTCCCACAAGCGTTCCATCACCTGGCAATCTTCTATGGAAAACCGCTTCAATACGCTTTTTCCAGATGCCGTGAACAGCCAGACAGTCTCGGCAAACAACCTTCCCAGATAACGGTAAAAATCTCCCGCCATCCGCTGAATTTCGCCGTAAGATTTCCCGGGAAAAGACCGGGCCATATTGACCGTCACCACCGTTCTGCGGTAACCTGCTATCTTCAAAGGCAATACTACAAAAATGAACGAAAGGCCGTATAAAAAAGGCAAAGGCAACAGACTGAACAGGCAAATAATCGTGTATACGACTAAAAAACAAATCCTCGAAAATATGGCCTTCATAAGCAGACAAAGTTACCAAAATTATCGTATTTTTGCCGGATATAAACTCAAAATAACCAAACCACTATGTTCAAAGGACAACCCAAAGGATTGATTGCCGCTGCGCTTGCCAATATGGGCGAACGCTTTGGCTTTTACACAATGATGGCTATCCTGTCACTGTTTTTATCGGCCAAGTTCGGCCTTAATGAAACAATCACCGGAGTCATATACGCCATCTTCTATGCCCTCATTTACGTATTGGCCCTGGTAGGGGGTATCATTGCCGACAAAACCAAAAATTACAAAGGAACCATTTTGACAGGGATCATTATGATGGCTGTCGGGTATCTGATCATCGGATTTCCCACGCCCACACCGGTTCCCAATTTAGGTCTTTACCTGGCGCTTACTTGTGTCGGCCTCTTTACCATCGCTTTCGGAAATGGATTATTCAAAGGGAATCTGCAGGCTGTCGTAGGACAGATGTATGACAATTCAAAATTCGCATCCAAAAGAGATACCGGATTCCAGATCTTTTACATGTTTATCAACATCGGAGCCATTTTTGCACCTTTCTTTGCCATAGCCGTCAGAAACTGGTGGCTGCAGTCACACGGTCTGGCTTATAATGCCGAGTTGCCGGCTCTTTGCCATCAGTTCCGTGCCAACGAAATCACCGGTGAAGCTATGGAAAAATTCTCCCTGGCGGCCGCCGAAGCCAATCAGGGCCCCGTGGCAGATCTGGCTGCCTTTGCCGATCGTTACCTGGACGTTTTCAACACCGGATTCCATTATGCCTTCTTTGTTGCCATTATTGCCATGGTCATTTCCCTGGTAATCTTCCTGATGACCAGGAACAGATTGCCGGATGTTAAAAAAGACGGCATTGCCACAGAAGACAATCCGGAAGCCAAAGTAACCAAAATGGAAGTAGCGGAAGTGAAACGCCGTCTTTTGGCTTTGTTCGCCGTATTCGGGATCGTGATCTTTTTCTGGTTCTCGTTCCATCAGAACGGTCTCTCACTTACCTTTTTTGCCAGGGATTATACCGATTTAAGCATGATCGATATAGATCTAGGTTTTACGCGCATAGTGGGGGCTGAAATGTTCCAGTCCGTTAATCCTCTGTTTGTGGTATTACTGACGCTTTTGATTGTACCGTTCTTCTCCTGGCTGAACAAGAAAGGAATTGAACCGTCCACTCCCAAGAAGATCGCTATTGGTATGGGGATTGCCGCAGCCGCTTATATGATCATGACCATTGCATCTGTTAACCTTCCGCTTTTCAGTGACGTAAAAGCCGCCGGCGGTCTGGAACAATCTGCAAAAGTCGGCCCGTTTATTCTAATATCAACATACTTTGTATTGACCGTTGCCGAGTTGTTTATCAGCCCGCTGGGCCTTTCCTTTGTGTCCAAAGTCGCCCCGCCTCACATGCAGGGACTCATGCAGGGAGGATGGCTGGCCGCTACGGCTGTTGGAAACCAGTTGCTCTTCATAGGAGGCCTGATGTACTCCAACATTCCTTTATGGGCTACCTGGACAGTGTTTGTTGTAGTATGTCTCATTTCTATGATCACTATGCTGTCTATGGTTAAATGGCTGGAACGGGTTGCAAAATAGCAGATAACTTGCGCAGGTCAGCCGGCTTTTATGCCGCCATAGCCATAGCATGCTGGGCTACTGTGGCCACTGCTTTCAAATGGGGACTCGCCGACCTGACACCTGCCGTATTGCTGTTCATTGCCAATACATCCGCTATCGCCACGTTATTCCTGCTGCTTGTAACAACAGGAAAACGTGGCGATCTTTTTTCGGTTCCCAGGAAAGCCCTGGGAAGAGCTGCTTTATTGGGTCTGATCAATCCCTTTCTATATTACCTGATCCTGTTCAAAGCCTACAGTATGTTACCTGCCCAGGTGGCACAGGCCCTGAACATGATATGGCCCCTGGTACTGGTTTTATTGTCCATTCCGGTTCTGGGACAAAAAATCGGATGGATGGGTATTCTGGCTATGATCATAAGTTTTTCCGGAGCTTTATTCATTGCCATGCAGGGAGATCCGCTTTCGGTGTTCCGTGAGGGCCTTCATATTAAAAATCCCTGGGGCGTCGTTCTGGCTATGGGAAGTGCTTTTCTGTGGGCAACATATTTCCTGTTCAACATGAAAAACAAACTGCCGGATGACATTTCCCTTTTTTTAAACTTTCTTTTTGCATGGGTATACCTGGCTTTGTTTTTACTGATAAGACATCTGGCAGGAACGGAACAAACAGATCTTGTTTCCATCCGGGAGGCTTCACTTCGCAGTGTTTTATCCGGCATTTACATTGGGATCATTGAAATGGCCGTTCCTTTCGTGATATGGCTCAAAGCCCTGAAATTAGCCAAAAACACGGCCGTCGTGAGTTCGCTGATCTACATATTTCCGTTTTTGTCGCTGATCCTGATCCATTACATATTGGGCGAACCCGTGTTCCCGTCCACTGTAACGGGTTTGGTGCTTATTGTTGGAGGCATACTGCTGTCCCGTTTTTCCCCTGCCGGAAAAGCCGGCGGAAAAACAGTATCTTTCTGACATGAAAAGTCCGGGACGTCATATTGTTATTGTTGTATTCCTTTTGCTGGTATCGGGGTTCCCATTGTCACTCTACGGCCGGACATTGCTGCGCTCGCTGGACGATCTGAACCACAAGGACATTCGCATAGGCGTACTGATCGCAACGTGGCAGGAAAATTATGCCCGTCAACATTTTCCGGAAGCCCGGACAATCCCTCTTACAAACACAACGGACCTGATCTCGTTGCTGAGGAACCGCGATTGTGACGTGGTGTTTTTGGCACGTCCGGTATGTCTCTATATTCTTAAAGAATCGCCGGATCTGGCTTTTTTAAGCGAACAAGCAGCCTCCACATCCGTATCAGTGGGATTTAGCCCGGAAGACACCTTGCTGCGTTTTGAATTCAACAAGTTCCTGAAAGAAATCATCCAAAGCGGAATTCATGCACAAATGGTTGACCGGTGGCTGGAAAGAACCGACAGAACCATGCCGGTGTTTCCTGAAGCCCCCGTAAACAGTGAAATAATCAGAATCGGCACAACTTGTATGGACGTGCCTTTCACATTTTACCAGGACAACCAACCTGCCGGATTCGATATCGAAATGGCCAGGCGTTTTGCCGCGTGGCTGGGTAAAAAGCCCGAGTTTGTCATTTCGGATTTCAGCGGAATGCTGGCCGGAATGTCTGCCGGGAAACTGGATATGATGATCAACTATATCATGGTTACTGAAGAAAGAAGCAAAAAGTATTCTTTTTCAGATTCCTACCTGACAACATGGTCATCTATGATCACTCTTGGTGACCGTTTAAATAACGCGGTACAGACAGAAAAAAACCGGCCCGGCATAGGAGAACGTTTTTACAACAATTTGATCAGGGACAAACGGTACATGCTTTTGTGGAACGGCCTTTTGATCACATTGCTGACCGCACTTCTTTCAGCCTTTGGCGGCACGTTAACCGGGATTTTAATCTGTTTTATGCGCATGAGCCGGTTAAAGTTCTTTTCTATTCCGGCACGCGCTTATATTGTTTTCTTCCGGGGCATTCCCCAGGTAGTTCTTCTAATGCTGATGTATTATGTGGTTTTTGCAACCACGGGCATAAACGGGGTAAGTGTGTCTGTTATCACTTTTTCACTGATATTCGGGGCCTATGTTTCTGAAATGTTTCGCACTTCCATAGAATCAATCCCCAAAGGACAGACGGAGGCCGGTGTGGCCCTGGGTTTTTCCCGCATGCACACGTTTGTTTACATAGTTCTTCCCCAGGCATTACGCCGGGTTTATCCTGTTTTTAAAGGAGAACTCATTGCCCTGATCAAACTCACCTCAATTGTAGGATACATTGCCGTACAAGACCTGACCAAAGCCAGTGATCTGATCCGAAGCCGTACGTTTGATGCTTTTTTCCCCCTGATCGTGATCTCGATTATTTATTTTCTACTGGCCTGGGGATTTGCCCGTTTATTGGAAACCGCATTGCCCACAAACATCAGGCAGGCCTGACAATCAAAAAATACCGGGAATTTTTTCTTTCCTCTTACCAGATATAAAGGTTCGGACCATTTTTTCTCCGGAACTCCTTTTTCCCGGGGACAGTACCCCAAAGCTTGTTTCAAACAATAACGGGATGTCATAAGCGGTGTGTCTTCAGACAAAGGAGTAGCTGCAGTTATAAATTTTTCTTCGGGATGCGTTTTTTCCAGCACTTTAAGGGGATCTTCACCGGAAAGATCCGAAATTTCAAGCCTTCTGCCTGCCAAAAGATCCGGTCGGGATTTTTCTTCCAAAAGCATAAGTGCTTTGCGTTTGGCTCCGGCAATCGCTGAGACCGGAATAAAAGCAGAAAAACCTTCCGGGTCAAATACCATTTCGCGGACACGGAAGGGCGTGTTTCCCAACCGGGACAGTGTTTTTTCAAGGTATTCCCTGCCTTGACGGGGATCTTCTGCCTCTTGCCTGGATGCATCTACGGGAACGGTTATGCAGAGAGGCTCCTTTCCGGGGAACGCCTCCCGTACAAGAGTCAACTCAAACCCTTCACCGCCGGGAAGTTCCCTGAGAATTATATCCAGATCAATTTTTCGTTCAACGGTTTTTCCTTTCAGTATTTTATCAAACTGCCTGTCAAAATTCCTGTAAATTTCAGTGTCTGTTGTCAGTGAAAGATCTCTTTGAAAGATACGGCCCCCCCTCCACCCTGCTTACGGAAAACCCGGAAAAAGTCCCGTCCGGAAGGGTAAAACAGAGACCGTCACCTGTGCTGATCCCGGCATTTATCTGAAACCCGTCCCGGAAAACAGCAACAGGTTTTCCCAGTAACGCTCCCGTTGATTTAGGCGTATTCCACTGATGTACATCTTCCTTAAAACGTCCGTTGACGGGAAGGTATTCCGTACGATCCCTGTGGAATGTTTTTCGCGGATCAGGATCAAAGAAAAAGGTACACGATCCCAAAGATGTTTTTTCACCGCCCGATGCATCCAACAGACGACGGTAATATGCCGTAATGTTCTTTACATAATCTACACCTTTCAACCGGCCTTCAATTTTCAACGAATTTATCCCCATATCAAGCAGTTGGGGTAAGACCGGGGAACGGTCCATATCCTTAAGAGACAGCAAGTGTTTGTTTTTTATCAGCACATTTCCCTGAGCATCTTCCAGATCATAAGACAAACGGCAATACTGCGCGCAATCACCCCTGTTGGCGCTTCTTCCGCAATCCGCCTGGCTGATATAGCATTTGCCGCTGTAACTCACGCATAATGCCCCGTGAATAAAACATTCCAGCGGAACGGAAGTCTTTTCACGTATCTTTTTCATTTCATCCAGTCCCAGCTCCCTGGCCAAAACAACTCTGTCAAATCCTTCTTTCTCAAGAAAAAGCACTTTTTCCAAAGTAGCATTGTCCATCTGGGTACTGGCATGAATGGGAATGGGCGGCAAAACACGTTGATTCCTGAGATACAACAAGCGGATATCCTGAATGATCAAGCCATCGACCCCTGCCTGATAAAGTTCACGGGTCATTGTAACGGCATCACTAAGTTCGTGGTCATATAAAAGGGTATTTAGCGTTACATATACGGATGCACCGTAACGGTGTGCATAGTTGACCGCTTTTTCCACATCTGCGGTAGTATTCCCTGCTGCAGAGCGCGCGCCAAAACGTGCCGCCCCCATATAAACGGCATCAGCCCCGTGATTCACGGCTTCTGTTGCACATATAAGATCTTTGGCCGGGGCCAGCAATTCTACCGTTCTTTTCATGGTGCGAATTTACTAAAAACACTTACATTTGTCTTATGAAGCCGAAAGTGGCCATAGTGATCCTGAACTGGAACGGCAAACACTTCCTGGAACAGTTCCTGCCTTTGTTGTTGGAAAGAACTCCGGAACCATGTGCCCAAATATTTGTGGCAGATAACGGATCCACTGATGGTTCGGTGCCTTGGCTCACTGAAAATTTTCCTGACCTTCCGCTTATTGTCTTTCAAAGCAACCTGGGGTACACCGGAGGATACAACCAGGCCCTGAAACAAATAGATGCCACCTACTATATACTGCTGAATTCCGATGTGGAAGTCACACCGGGCTGGCTGACTCCACTTGTCCGGGAAATGGACCTCAGTCCCGAATGTGGCGTGTGTATGCCAAAAATCCTGTCCCGCGCAAATCCCCAAACATTCGAATATGCCGGAGCTTGCGGTGGTTTTATTGACCGTCTGGGATTCCCGTTTTGCCGGGGCCGCATTCTGACTCTCCTGGAAAAAGACAACGGACAATACGATCAACCCATAAATGTTTTTTGGGCCAGCGGGACATGTATGGTTGTCAGGGCAAATCTGTTTCACGAGCTGGGCGGATTGGACAATTATTTTTTTGCGCACATGGAAGAGATCGATTTTTGTTGGCGCGCTCATTGGGCAGGTTATTCTGTACGCGTTGTACCGGACTCAAAGATATTGCATGTAGGAGGCGGCACACTTCCCAATGACTCACCCCGCAAACTTTACCTGAATTACCGGAACAACCTTTTAATGATGTACAAGAACCTGGGCCGATGGGAAAGGTTCCCGGTATTGTTTATCCGTATACTGGCAGATCATCTTTCGGCTATCGCTTATTTTTTCCAGGGAAAATACAAGTTCACACAATCTGTTTACAAAGCACACTTGCATTTCTGGACAATGTGCCCACACATGTCACGTCCCGGCGGGAAAAAACCGGATCTCAGTTCTGTCATGTTCAAAGGAAGTATAGTCTGGCGTTTTTTTGTGTCCGGCAAAAAAATCACTTTCCAAGAACTCCGGATGCAATAAGTTTTGTCAGGCGGATTCCGTTTGATCCTTTGATCAGAATAACAAATTCCTGCATAGGTTCTTTCTCCAGGTGTGAAATCAGGGCATCTACATGCGGGAAACACATTCCGGCCGCATTTCTTTCCCGGACCGCTTCCGTAAACAAAGGCCCTACCCAGAAAATTTCATCTGTGTTCATCTTTTCAACCCGGTCTACGATCTTTAAATGCTCCCTGCGTGAGCCCGCTCCCAATTCCAGCATATCTCCCAGAATCAAACATTTCCGGGCTCCGTTAACCGTATCAAAATTCTCTAGCGACAAAGCCATACTCACGGGATTCGCATTATAGGCATCAGCAAGAATCTTGTTGCTTGATGTTTGTATCCATTGAGAACGATGATTGGACGGTTTATAAGACGCAACTGCCTTGGCGGTTTCCAGGCGATCGGTTCCGTAGTAATTTCCCACTGCCAGAGCAGCCAGCACATTGGGTGTATTGTAAAGTCCCGCCAAATTTGTTTTTATTAAAGGATAACCATCCACTTTCAATTGAAGCATACCCTCAACAATTTCCGCCTTTACTCCCTGTTTTTTAGTACCATAAGCTACGACATTGTTTTTTATTTTCCGTTGATCCAGCATATGAGATAAAAAAGGGTCATCTGCATTGAAAAAGACGACTCCACCTGTAGAAGCCAGGTAATCGTACAAGGCTCCTTTGCATTTTTCAACACCTTCAATTGTTTCAAAGCCTTCCATGTGCGCTCCGGAAATATTGGTGATAAGTCCGGCATCCGGCCTGACCATTTCTGTAAGAAAGGCTATTTCTCCGGGATGGCTGGCCCCCATTTCAAACAAACCGGCTTGTGTTTCTCCGTTCATTTCCAGAATACTGAGCGGCACTCCTATGTGGTTGTTGAGATTCCCTTTTGTTGCCGTCACCCGGAAACGTGTAGCAAGTACGGCATGGATCAATTCTTTGGTAGTGGTTTTCCCGTTAGATCCTGTCAGAGCTATCACGGGAATGTTGAAAGTGTTGCGATGGGTTAGGGAAAGATGCTGCAAAGCAGCCAAAACATCAGGCACCCTGATCAAGCGGGGATCCTCTACGGAACAATTATCTACAACGGCATACGCAGCGCCCTTGCCGAGTGCTTCGAGGGCAAAACGATTTCCGTCAAAGCGTTCCCCCTGAAGTGCAAAAAAAAGACATCCCGTACGAATCTGCCTGGTATCTGTGCAAATAAGGGGGTGTTTTAAAAACAATGAATACAGCTTGTCTTTCATACCTGCATTATTTACCTCCCGTTGAGCCAAAGCCGCCTTCTCCGCGTTCTGTTTGTTCCAGTTCTTCCACAGGCTCCCATTCAACTCGTTCGTGTGAAGCAACGATCATTTGTGCCACCCTTTCACCCGGTTCGATCTTTACCGGAACATTGGAAAGATTTACCAGGATAATCCTGATCTCTCCCCTGTAATCCGCATCTATTGTTCCCGGACTGTTCAATATCCCGAGTCCTTTTTTGACAGCCATGCCGCTTCGTGGTCTGACCTGAGCTTCGTAGCCCGGAGGCAGGGCAATGTAAAGTCCTGTGGGAATAAGAATTCTTTCCAGGGGATTTAAAACTATAGCATCAGACAGATCTGCACGAAGGTCCATTCCTGCCGATAAAGACGTTGCGTATTCCGGCAACGGGTACCGGGAACGGTTGATTATCCTTACTTTCATAATGTACAAATGTAAAAAAAAAACACTACCTTAGTCTTATGAAAAATACCACAATTTATTTACTGATCTGTATGAGTGCATTGTTTATGGGATCCTGCAACAACGCAGGTAAAAAGGCAAAAGACCAGGCTGCCGTTAAAAGTGAAGAACCCGCGCAAACCATAAAAACGCCTGCTTTTGATCCTGCCAGCCTTCCTCAGGATCCGGTTTTTGAATTAAAAACAACCGAAGGGACCATGACCATTCGTCTTTACAGCGACACGCCCCTTCACCGGGATAATTTTGTAAAACTGGCTTCCGAAAGGTTTTACGATAACATCTTGTTCCACAGAGTTATTGAAGGATTTATGATTCAATGCGGTGACCCCCTTTCACGTAACGCAGATCCGGGACAACGTCTTGGTTCAGGAGGCCCCGGATATACAATCCCGGCTGAGTTCGTCCCCGAACTGGTACATAAAAAAGGAGCGATTGCAGCTGCCCGGACAGCAGACTCGGTCAATCCCGAAAAAGCATCTTCAGGCTCACAGTTTTATATTGTACATAACGAAACTGCCTGCCGCCAACTGGACGGCAATTATACCGTGTTTGGAGAAGTCATTGAAGGACTGGATATCATAGACAAGATAGCTACCACGGAAACAGGTCCGGCAGACCGTCCCGTTAAAGACATACGGATTATCAGTATTTTGCCTGTTCTTTAATAGGTGTCATTCTTTCCGTAACACTCAAAAGTAAAGGCTTCTGAAACAGCCAGGGGTATTTCGTAGACGGCAGTTACTTCGCTGTCGGCTGTTAAATACAGACGTACCGTAAATTTCACCGATCCCGTTTCCTGGGAAAGAAGTTCGGATAATTCCTGTTTTTTCGCGTCAAACTCGGTGCCAAAAGCATCCATTTCCAATGTAAAGGAATTAACCACACTGGAGGTAAACCCGGCAATAGCTTCATTAACGGCATTGTCCAGGGCTTCATCTTGCGTGCTTCCGCCTGCGGTAACCATCCAGTCAAATTGAAAATCTTTCTGGATGTCGTTGCTCTTCTGGGAAAGCATTTCGGCCAGCTCCCGCAAACCCGGCGTGGTAGATGCCGTAACTTCACTAAAGGAGATCTCTGCACGGGATCCGAAATAATACGTATACGTATGACCCAAATCCTGGCAGGAAGCAAGCATTAAGCCGGTTGCCAAAACCAGGAACAATGTTTTAATTGTCTTTTTCATAATTTCAAAGTTACGGAAATTTGCGGATTATCTCCTTCCCACTGGGGTAATAAGCGCAATAAAACAAATGCTGTTCCGGCTCGCAGCGGTGCAGTTATTCGGTCCGATTCCATTGGGATCCCTCCGGGCCCTTCTCCAATCAGGCGCATCCCTTTTCCTTCCAGATCAAATACCACATCTCCACTGGCAGAAGGAACCGGATTCCCTTGACCATCAACTGCTTTAGCATATACAAAAAGCAGGTCATTTGGTGCGGGAGCTATCCCGCCGGTATCCAGCCACCATTCCAAGGCTACGGGTTTTCCCGGAGTATGGACACTGTCCGCAATACAAACCCCGCTTGCGGAATACGCCACAGCTTTAAGCCATCCCTCCTTATATTCGGGAACTTTAAAGGTAAAGGGTGGATGAGGCAGGTTTTCCGAAAAAGCATCCTTGTCAGGCATTCTTTTCTCCACCAGATTCCCGTTTAACCACAATTCAACATGGTCCGCATTGCTGAATACACGTACATACCTGTCCGGAACATCCTGTTTTTCCCAGTAATCGGCGATATATACAAAAGGATTACCCTCCGGCTCACCTTGTGAGCGGAAGAAGTAATAAGAAAACTTCGGAAGTCTTTCCAAAGACATGATACCGGATGCTTCCAGATCTTCTGCATATCCCCTGTTGTAATCAAACATAACCCAGTAATTATCCCCGCATGCATTTACCCCGTAATTGCTGTTGTGTGCTTCCTGGATATTCGTGGCTTGCTGGAGCATCCTTTTTTGACCGTATTCCCTCAACTGGCGGCTGGACCGCTCCTGCGGCATCAGGTTCTCCCAGTTTTCCTGAGAGAAACCGGCATTCATGGCATAATATTCCCAATCCCCGTATTCGGAAACAATATAAGGTTTGCGGGTATGGGCAAGCGAATGATCTAAACGGTGTTGCCTGGCCTGAAGAAGAATGTCGTAACCGTATTCCTGCCAGCCGGCAGTATAAATAGGAACAGGCATTTCACTTCGGGAAGCCTGAATGATCCTGTCAATGAAATCCTCACTCATCCATGATTCATTCAGGGACACCTCCCAGGCCAAAACACATGGATAATTGCGATCCCGGCGTATCATATCCCTGGCTGTTTGTATGACCTGCGACTGGAATTCAGGATCTTCAGAAAAATACTGCCATCCCGGTATAGCGTCCAACACAAACAAGCCCAACCGGTTACAGGCCTCCATGAATTCAGGCGAGTGGGGGTAATGCGACAACCGAACGGCATCAAATCCGGCTTCTTTAATCTTTACGGCATCCCGCCACTGGGCATTACCCGGCATCGCATAACCCACATAAGGGTATTCCTGGTGACGGTTAACACCCTTTAAAAACATCTTTTGGCCGTTTACGTAAAGGTCTTTTTCCTTAAAAACAACCTGCCGTAATCCCACAGTAGTCTTCCGGCTGTCTTTTACAACCTGTTTCTCGTTTCTCTCTGTTTCAAGCACCTCGGTTACCAAATCGTAGCAAAACGGATGATCCGGACTCCAGAGAAACGGTTTTGCAACAGTCAGGGTATCCGTAACCGTTAACGAACAATTTTTATCCAAAGTATAGTCCTGTTGCGATACGGCCCCGACACTGTCTCCGGCATACAAAGTCTGCTTTACGGTAAAAACCCGTCTGTCCGGTTCTTCATTAGCCAACGGGGCATAACGAATGTGTGTTTGCACATTCATAACAACTTTTTCAGAAGAAAAAGCCGGATAGGTAACCAGAACTCCTCCGCCTGCAGGCGTATTCTCCAAAATGGCATCGGTAATATGCAAAGAGGATTTATACATGATCCGGGCTTCCCTGTAAAGCCCACCGTACATATTAAAATCCAGCAGTTCCAATGGTTTTGGCCCGGTAACCGGATTGTCATAATTATCCAGCCGGATTTTCAGTTCAGCCCGGGATGAGCTGTCTCCGTTTTTTTTAAGAATAGCCGTAACATCAATGACAAAAGGAAGGTATCCACCCATGTGTTTCCCCGCATAATGACCATTGACCCAAGCCTCGGCAACGTTCATGGCTCCTTCAAAACGTACCAGGACGTGTCTTTCCCCGGGGATCTTTATGTTTTTTCTGTACCAGCATATTCCCTGCCATTGGTCGTTGACCAGGTAAGGTTCCAGCCGGGGAGTATGCGGTAAAAAAACTTCCTGTATGTTTTCAGGAGTCCCGTCCAACCAGAATTCCCATCCTGTATTGAGATCTTCATTGGTGTACAGTAAGGGATCACTGCATGAAATAATCCCAAAAAAAAGTATCAAGACCATTCTTTTCATAGAACAAATATAACGCTATATTTCATATCTTTGGCTCCATGAAAACTTTACCAATGAAGGGTTTGTGGATACTGCTGCTGGTCCTTGCATCATGCGGAAAGCAGATAACGCCTGAACCCGGTCCGGGTGGTGATCCGGGAGTGTCTTTAAACCTCAATTGTCAGGGAGCTATAGTGATAGATGCTGCAAGCGGAACGGAATTGTATTCGGAAAGCCCCGATTATATACTTGTTCCGGCAAGTATGACAAAAGTCATGACTTTGTATATCGTTTTTGATCATATTGAAAAAGGATACCTGTCGCTGCAATCCCAAATACCGGTGAGTCATTATGCCGCTTCCCGTTCAATCAATCCCGGTGAATCCAACGTGCCTCTGAACGAATCCCTTACCTATTCGGTAGACGAAATGATAAAAGCATTGTGCGTGGTTTCTGCAAACGCATGTGCTGTTGCGTTGGGAGAATACATTTCCGGCGGAACGGAACAGGATTTTGCGGTCATTATGAATCGCTATGCAGATTCACTGGGCCTGAACGCTCATTATACGGATGCTTCCGGATTGTCTTCCGGGAACGGGATTACACCCAGGTCCATGGCACTTCTGACACGGGAATTCATTATCAGATTTCCTGAGATTTTAAATTTTACCTCATTGACAAGCACCAATTTCAGGGGCACGACCTATGGGGCTACAAACGGATTATTACCCGGACGATCTTACGCATACAACGGATGTGACGGCTTTAAGACAGGATATACCTCTGCTGCCGGCTTGTGCATAACGGCTACTGCAAAACTTGCAGACAAAAGAGTTATTGCCGTTGTAATGAAAGCACCTTCATCGCTTTTACGCTACTACGACGCTGCCCGTCTGATGGATTACGGGTTTTCCGTTTTAATGAACTGATAAAGCTCAGGGATTCATATGATCCGGATTCCTGTAATTCAGAATGCGTTTAATGGCATCTGAAGCTTCCCTGGCTGCATTACAGGCTCCCAGCTCCATGCATTTGGCGTAAGCATTCAGGGCATCTCCCCATCTTTCATGTTTACGGTAAAGATCCCCCAGTTTGTACCATGAAGTCTGATCCCTTGATCCCTCAGGGGTTTTGACAAATTTTTCCAGTTCTTCTATAGTTTCCATAGTAACAGGTTTTTGAATCAGACAATTCCCGAAAACCCCATGAAAGCCAAAGCCAGAATCCCGGCTGTTATCAATGCAATTGGAACGCCCCTGAAGGGTTTGGGAATACCCACAAGATCCATTTGTTCACGCATTCCCGCAAAGATCACCAGGGCCAGTCCGAAGCCCAGTGCCATAGAAGCTGTATAAACAAGAGCCTGGGGCAGATTCAGCATGGCTGCCGTTCCGGAAAAAGTAAATTCTTTGGTCACCACAATAATGGCAACTCCCAATACGGCACAATTGGTAGTTATCAACGGCAGAAAGATCCCCAGAGCCTGATAAAGGGCAGGTGATATTTTCTTCAGTATAATTTCCACCATCTGGACAAGAGATGCAATCACCAGAATAAATGTGACCGTCTGCATAAACCCTATATTCAGCGGATCCAGAATATAGTTCTGTATAAGGTAGGTAATCAGGGTAGCCAGTGTCATTACAAACACCACTGCTGCACCCATTCCCACGGCAGTCGATATTTTATTGGAGACACCCAGAAACGGACATACTCCCAGGAATTGGTTCAGTACAATATTGTTGACAAATACTGCCGATATAATGATCAGAATGTATTCCATAATATTAGGCCTTCTTTATTTTGTTGAACAGAACCATAAGATAACCCAACGCAATAAATGCTCCGGGAGCAAGAATGAATACCAGCATGGCATCTCCGGGAAGAATTTTCCATCCGAAGAAAGCTCCGGACCCTAATAATTCACGCACGGTTCCCAGAACAGTTAATCCCAGTGTAAAACCAATTCCCGCACCCAATCCGTCCAGAAAAGAATCCAACGGTTTGTTTTTACTTGCAAAAGCCTCGGCACGCCCCAAGACGATACAATTTACCACAATGAGAGGGATAAATAAACCCAGTGTTTCATACAGGGCAGGCACATAAGCCTGCATAACCAGTTGAACAACCGTTACAAAAACAGCAATTACAACAATAAATGAAGGGATCCTGACCTTCGCCGGAATAAACCCTGCTATGAGTGATATTACCAGGTTCGATAACATCAGCACAAAAGTAGTTGCCAGTCCCATGCCCAACCCGTTAAAGGCAGAAGTTGTGGTTCCCAGCGTAGGACACATTCCCAGGACTAATACAAAAATGGGATTTTCCTTGATGATCCCTTTGGTTATAATACTTAACTTATTCATTGATCACCTCCTTTCTGAGCAGCCTGCCTGAAAGCCGTGTAAGCCAGGCTCACGGCATCACAAAAAGCCCGGGAGCTTATTGTGGCCGCTGTAATAGCATCTACCTGTCCGCCGTCTTTTTTGACGGCCAGTTTAAAAGTCTCCGGATTCTTATCCTTGAATTGCAAACTGAAATCGCTTTTCTTCGGATCCATTTTATCTCCAAGTCCCGGGGTTTCCGAGTGAGAAATAACAGCTGTATTATATATAGTACCGTCGGCTTTAAAGCCCACCATCAATGTTATGGGCCCCCCGAAACCTTTTGTGGTAACAGCTTCTACTGCGGCCCCGGCAAATATTCCGGATTTTGTAGCAGGGTATACGGTCACGGATCTGCCATCTACCTGCACCCGGTAAGCTTCATCAGCAGGAATGTTGTCAAATTCCGGCAAAACACCGGCCAGTGCCTGGTTGACTTTTGCGGTCTGTGCATCAGCTATGGGCCGGTATGTCATCAGGTAAACGCCACCCAGCAATGCTGATCCCCCAAAACAAATGATCAGCAGGCACAGGAACATGTTTTTAAAATTGGATTCTCTAGCCACGGCTCACCTCCTTTTGATACGGGAACGGTTTGATCTTGTTGAGCAAAGGAACCAAAGCGTTCATAAATAAAATTGCGAAAGATACTCCTTCGGGATAGGCTCCCCAGACCCTTATAACCATAGTAACCAGACCTATTCCTATACCGAAAATGATCATTCCAAGCGGAGACATAGGCGATGTGGTGTAATCGGTCGCCATGAAAACTGCGCCCAGCAACAATCCCCCGGTCAGTAAATGAAAGAGGGGATCTGCGTATTGGGATGGATCAACCATCCATAGAATACCCGAGAACAGGGCAACGGTAATCACTATAGATAAAGGAATGACGGGTCGTATCACTTTTCTGAAAAGCAGGTAAAGCAAACCGGCCAGGATTGCCAGAACAGAAGCTTCTCCCATGGAACCGTCTATATGACCGAACAACATATGCCAATATGAAAAATCATGTTGCTGGCTGAGCGTTTCCATAGTCATTCCGTTGGCCAATCCTTCTTTAATAATACCCAGAGGGGTCGCCCCTGAGGAAGCATCCATCAATTGCCCCTGAGCTCCTAAAAGACCTTTGGGCAATTCCCATCTATCCGGTCTGAATATACTGTTGGAAATGGTCCAGTTTGTCATTTGGACCGGGAAAGAAATCAGCAGAAAAACACGTGCAACCAATGCGGGATTGAATAAATTGTGACCCAATCCGCCAAAAGTCATTTTGGCAATACCGATAGCCACAACACATCCGATCAGAACCATCCACCATGGAGAAGATACAGGCAGATTCAAAGCCAGAAGCAAACCGGTAACTATGGCAGACAAATCGCTGACCGTCGTTTTTTTCTTCATCAGGTACCGGACTATCAGGTGTTCCGTCAGGACACAACCTGCTACCGATACTACCAGAACCAGCAGCGCACTGAGTCCTGCAAAATAAACGCTCACCAAAACAGAAGGCATAAGTGCTATGATAACATCACGCATTATCCTTCGGGTACTGTCTTTACTGTGCAGGTGTGGAGCCGGGGAAATAAGTAGTTTGTCCATATTATTTCTTGCGTTTATTCTTCAATGATACGTTTTTGGCCAAACGGATCTGATCCAGTAAAGGAATGTGCGCCGGGCAGGAATAGAGACAACAGCCGCATTCAATACAGTCAAAGACCCTGTTTTCATCCAGTTCTTCGGTTCTTCCGGCCAATGCCAACTGGTAAAGTAAGTAGGGCTGCAATCTCATGGGACAGGCTTGAAAACATTTTGAACACCGGATACATTCTCCGGGTTCTTGTCTTTTTGTCTCCTTTGATGTAAAAAGAACAAAACCGGAAGTACTCTTCATTACCGGGCCGTCCAAATTGGATACGGGTTTTCCCATCATAGGACCTCCGTTAACGACTTTGGCAAAAGCACGTGATAAATTTCCTTCTTTATCCATGGCTCCGGCTGCAGACAAAAATTCACGGATTGGAGTTCCTACACGGAAACGGTAATTCTTTTGAATGGAAGGATCGGAAGAGCTTATTGTTAATACGTTCGTTATCAATGGTTTGCGTTTTTGAACCGCTTCGTAAACAGCATATGCCGTACCTACATTCTGTACAACGGCTCCCGTTGATATTGGCAGAGAAAAGGAAGGAACTTTACGTCCCAGCACGGCATCTATCAATTGTTTTTCACCTCCTTGCGGATAACGTTTTTTCAGCGGCACGACTTCCCATTGTAAATAATTGGAGGTCAATTTTTTCATTATTTCAATGGCCTTGGGTTTGTTCTCTTCTATACCAATGATGCCGGCCACGTCACCCAGTACCCTTCGCATCATTTCTCCACCTATCAGGATTTCCTGGGCATGTTCAGTCATTAATCGGTAATCGGATGTCAGATAGGGTTCACACTCCGCTCCGTTCAGAATAAGGTACTCGGCTTTCATCCCTTCAAGAGGAGTCAGTTTTACGTGTGTGGGGAATGCAGCTCCACCCAATCCAACAATACCCGAGTCCGAGATTATTTTAAAAATTTCCTGTGGAGTGGCAGTGATCTCATGTTTGATCTCATGGGTTCTGTCTATTGTTTCCAGCCATTCATCACCTGCCGTATCTATAACCACCGACAATACTTTTTTTCCTAAAAAATCGGGGTATGGAGCTACATCTGCCACTGTTCCGCTTACGGAAGCATGAACAGGAGCCGACACAAATCCCGCCGGTTCTGCGATCAATTGACCCACTTTCACGGTATCACCCTTTTTGACTACCGGAACGGCAGGCATTCCCAGATGCTGGTTCATTGAAATAACAACTCTTTTGGGGACCGGGAATTCTTCAATGGGTTTATCCTTGGAGAATTTACTATCCTTAGGATGAATTCCTCCAATCGAAAACGTTTTACTCATTGTTGGTTACTTGTTTTTTTGGTGGAAAATTAATCTCCAGAATGCAGCCTGTGGGACATACGGCAACGCATTTTCGGCACAAACGGCATTTTGCGGGATCTATATAAGCCAGATTATCGGCAAATGTTATGGCTTCAAAAGGACAAGCCTTTACACATAATTGACATCCTATGCAACCGACTGAACAAACTTTCCGGGTTACAGCGCCTTTGTCCTTATTGGCACAAGCCACATAGATTCTGCGGCTTTTGGGACCTTTTGGCCTTAATTCCAATATGTTCCGGGGACATGCTTTCACACAGGCACCGCATGAAGTACATTTATCTTCAATGACTTCAGGCAAACGTGTCTGCGGATTGATGTGTATGGCATCAAAAGTACAGGCTGCCACACAATCTCCCAGACCCAGACATCCGTAAGAACAGCCTGTTTCTCCCCCGTACAGATCGGCGGCCACGGCACAACTCGGGCTTCCGTCATACGTGTTCAGGACAGGCCTCACATCGCACGATCCGTTGCAACGCAGAACCGCCAGTTTGGGAATCTGCTCCTGTACCTCCCTGCCCAGAACGGCAGCAGCTTTTTGCATTACATCATTCCCTCCTACAGGGCAAACAAAGTCGGGATTTTCAGGGTTTCTTACAAAGCTTTCCGCAAAAGCACGGCAACCGGCATAGCCACACCCTCCGCAATTAGCTCCCGGCAATACTTCCAGAACCTGATCTATACGGGGGTCTTCCTGAACTTTGAATTTTTGGGCAATGAAATACAACACAATAGCCAACAGCCCGCCCAATAAGCTAAGGCTTAATATTGTGTACAGTAAAGTAGAAGTCATTTTGGATACGATCTTTTAACAAATATAGAACAAAATAATAGATTGCTATACTCATTATTGCAATAAAACCCTGCAACCATTCCGCTAAACGGAATAGTCCTCCGCAGGTAATCGCAACACCCAAAATGACCGCAGGCAATACCATTCCATACCACAACGCCTTGAATCCCAAACGAGTTCGCATCTCTATATAGACTTCCTGACCCACATACGGTTCCCATCCTGCAGGTTCCTGAAAACGGGTTATTTCTTTGCGTTTTTTTTCACTTAGCGAACAATATCCCCGGGCATGGCAGGATGCACACGCCGATTCGGTAAGGATCTCGGCCTTTAGCGGGTTTGTGCCTGTGATTATTCCCTTATGCCTGATAACCGATCCGAAACCCATAGTTACTTTATTTTACTTGTAAGTGGAAACCTCAGGTTTTCATAACTTCCCAGCCTTCCGGTAACGCGACCGACTACAACAGGAGATTCAATAAATAAGGGAACCCTGTTTTTGTCGTCACTGATCCAGAAGCGCAGATCTTCCTTCCCGTCAAAAACCACACCGGCAACCGTCTGCGCAGAAAATTTCAGGCATCTGAAAGTACCCAGACCTTGTACACGGATCTCATCCTTCCCGTCATACCTTAAATACAATTCAAAGATCTCTTCATCTATGGCAAACGATATGGGGTAAACATCCCCGGGGTTCATATTGCTGAACTCCAGGTTTCTCAGAAAATAGAACAATGTAATGAAATCAAAGGTACATATCCGTCCCGGCAACAACGTGTCCTGAACGGATCCGTCCTTGCGGATAATCCGGGCATTGATGGAATAATCCCGGTTGTAGTTGTAATAATTTTGTATGGTATACTTTCCCTCGTGAATGTCCCTCATGAAATAGGTGGGGCGCAGGTTAGTCTGATTGAATCGGCTCTCGTAATAATCATCCACCCGGAAAAAGGCATTGAAAAAACGGGCTGTTTGTATGCGTCCCCTGGCAATAAAAAGGGGAATCTCCGAAGAATCAGACCGGCTAATATCCAAAGAAACCGTACCAACATCCGTATTGACAACACCCCATTGATAACTTGCAATGATTGTCAACTTTTCTCCGGCTTGAAATGCCATTTGAGAAGGCGGAATATCCCGGACCGGCAAACAGGGTTTTTCATTTTCCTGCGCATGTCCCAAGACCCATGCTGAAAGCAAACATAATGTCAAAATGGTACTTTTATAACCCGTTAAAGTTGTCATTCAGATCATTCATTTGGTTCATTCTGGAAGCATACGTAACAGGCTCATCGGTTGCAAAATCCGGACCACCTTCGTTGATATCCAGAAAACGGATCTCACTATTTCTAAATTGCATCTGGAATTCTCCCACGGCTCCGTTGCGGTGTTTGGCCACGATCACTTCCGCAATGCCTTCCAGGGAACGTCCGCTGTCATCTTCCTTAAATCCATAATACTCGGGCCTGTAAAGAAAAATTACAATATCCGCATCCTGCTCTATGGCTCCCGATTCACGCAAATCACTTAACTGTGGCCTGCGGGTTCCCCCTCGTGTTTCAGAAGAACGGTTCATCTGTGACAAAGCAATTACCGGAACGTTCAGTTCTTTTGCGATTGCTTTCAAAGAACGCGAAATGGCCGCCACTTCCTGTTCCCTCATGCCTCGCAATTCAGGAGGTCCGGACATCAACTGCATATAATCTATGATCAGCATCTTAACACCCATACCGGCAACCAACCGGCGTGCTTTGGCCCTGAATTCGAAAATGGAAAGCGAAGGTGTGTCGTCTATGTAAAGAGGGGCTTTGGTAAGGTTAATGATCCGTTGGTTAAGTTGTTCCCACTCAAAACTTTTCAATTTTTTACCACCCCGGATTTTTTCGGAAGATAAGCCGGTTTCACTCACCAGAAGCCTTTTAACCAATTGGGAATCGGGCATTTCCAGGGAGAAAAAAGCTACGGGAATGTTGTGGTTAACCGCCATGTTACGGGCCATGGTCAACACAAATGCGGTTTTTCCCATGGACGGACGGGCTGCAATGACTACCAAATCGGCTTTTTGCCAGCCAAGTGTCATCCGGTCAAGCGAAGTAAAACCGGACGGTATTCCGCTTAATCCGTCGTCTCTGGTCTGTACGTCGGACAACTCGTCAAGAACGTCTCCCAATACAGAGCGAACCGGACGGGTGTCCCGGCGCAGGTTCATTTCACCTAATTCAAAAAGTTTCTGTTGGGAAGTGTCCAGCAATTCATCGGCCGGTATGGTATCGTCAAACGCATCCCGCAAAATCCCGTAAGAAGTATTGATCAGTTCTCTTTGAATAAATTTTTGTGTCAGAACCTTGGAATGGTATTCCAGGTGAGAAGCGGCGGCAACCCGCATGGTCAGCTGGCTTAAATAATAAGGTCCTCCTATTTCATCCAGCTGTTCATTTTTTTTCAGTTCTTCGGCAACCGTATACATATCCACCGGATTGTGCGAAGATACAAGCGCAGATATGGCAGCAAAGATTTTTCTGTGGTTTTCTTTGTAAAAATACTCGGGCTTTACCGCGCCTACTATGTCGAGCGAGGCATTCGGTTCCAAAAGCAATGCCCCCAGCACGGCTTCTTCAATATCTATGGCCTGGGGAGGTACTTTCCCCATATCCAGACCTACCATTTCTACCTGGGATTGGTCTTTCCCTTTTACTTTCTTGTTGACCGGTGCACGATTTGCCATTATTCTGTGATTATTTATGTCAATCTGTCCAAGGCCCGCATTACTATCTTTACGGTTAATTCCAATTCTTCGCGGTTTATACATAACGGAGGAGACATCCTGAAAGCAGAGTCACAATATAAGAACCAGTCAGACATGGCTCCCTCTTCCAATAACAACCGCACCATTTCTTCTGCTTTTCCTTCTTCTCCCAATTCCACGGCCAGTAACAACCCGGCTTCCCTGACTTCTTTTACCCGGGGATGTTTCAAAATTTCCTGTTTCAGGTAATTTGCCTTTTCTTCTACCTGGTCTGTCCACCCTTCTTTAAGCAACACCTGTAAGGAAGCAAATCCGGCAGCACAACAAACCGGATGACCGCCAAAAGTGGTTATATGTCCCAACACCGGATCCGATTGCCAGGCTTTCATTAATTCCTGTGAACAGACCAGAGCGCCCAAAGGCATTCCGCCACCTAAAGCTTTCGCAAGGGTAACCATGTGAGGTGTTACACCGTACTTCTGCATGGCAAAAAGGCTGCCTGTTCGTCCGAATCCTGTTTGTATTTCATCAAAGATAAGCAAAGTTCCCGTATCGGTGCAACGCTGTTTCAATAATTGGAGAAAACCCTTTTGAGGCAGCCGAACTCCTGCTTCCGCCTGTACCGGCTCAACGATGACACAGGCAGTCTGGCTGTTAATTTTTTCGAGATCTTCAGTGCAGTTAAACCGCAATGCCGTAACACCGGGCAAAAGCGGTCTGAAAGAACGGCGGAACGTTTCGTTTCCCATCATGCTGAGTGCTCCGTGTGTACTTCCGTGGTAGGCATCCCGGAAACAAGCCATACGTGAGCGACCTGTTATGCGTTTGGCGAGTTTCAAGGCAGCTTCGTTGGCTTCCGATCCTGAATTGACAAAATAAACCGAGTCCAGGGGCTCCGGAAGATTGCGGGTAAGCAAAGACGCCAGCATGACCTGGGGTTTCTGGATAACTTCCCCGTATACCATCAAATGCAGGTGATTCCGCACCTGATCTTCAATAGCCAGGATCACTTCTTTTCTGCCGTGTCCTACATTGCTGACAGAAACACCCGAAATAAGATCCACATAACGTTTCCCTTCGGGCGACAGAAGAAAGACCCCCTCTGCTTTTTGGATCTCAATGCCTAACGGAGAGGGGGAAGTTTGCCCCAGACGGGCGTAAAACTGTTGACGTATGGTCGGTTTATTCTTCAAATGCCGGGTCTACCAGGATTCTGCCACAATATTCACAAACGATGATCTTTTTACTCATCTTGATATCCAGTTGACGCTGGGGAGGAATTTTGTTAAAACAACCTCCGCAGGCACCCCGTTTAACCGTTACTACGGCCAATCCGTTACGTGCATTGTTCCTTACTTTACGGTATGCCGAAAGGACCCGGGCATCTATCTGTGACTGGATCTGCTCCGCTTTTTTTAGCAGGATGTCTTCTTCTTTGGCCGTTTCACTGATAATGTTTTCCAGTTCTTTTTTCTTTACTTCCAGGTCTTTTTGCCTTTCATCGTAATCTTCCCTGGCTTTATCCAGGGTTTCTTTACGGTCTTTCAGCAAAAGGGAAAACTCCCGGATGTATTTTTCTGCCAATTCAGCATCAAGGGTTTGATTTTCAATTTCTTTGGAAAGGGAATCAAATTCCCGGCTATTCTTCACATTGCTTTGCTGGGCCTCGTATTTTGCCACCATAGCACGTGCATTGTCCCCGTCTATCCTGCGAAAAGCAATATCTTTTTCTATGTCGCGGATTTCTTTTTGCAAATTTTCCATACGGGTGGCAAGTCCTTTGATGTCATCTTCCAGATCCTGGACTTCAAGGGGGAGTTCACCGCGTAAGAGATGAATTTTGTCTATCTGCGAATCGGTCTGCTGAAGTTGATAAAGCAGACGCAGTTTGTCCTCCATTGTCAGAGTCCCGTCCTGTTCGGCTCTTTGCAGTGCGGTAAATGATCCGACATCAGTACCTGCTTTCTTTGTCGTTTTCTTTGTCATAATATATTGATAACTTAATAAAATCGAATGGGATTGGTATTGATACGTGTTTTGCGGACGGCAAAGGTAGGGAATTTTTTTCTAAGCACATGGCATATTTCATCCTGTATACCCGCCTCTGTTTCATAATGTCCCGCATCTATGAGCATCATGTGCGGGATCGTTTCAAAATACGTATGATAACTAAAATCTGCACTCACAAAAACCTGTGCTCCGGATCGCAGGGCATCAGGAATCAGAGACGATCCGCTTCCGCCGCACAAAGCCACCCGGGATATTTTTGGATACAATATTTCAGAACCTTTCAGGCCCTGTACCTGAAAGATTCTCTTCAACAAGGCGATAAAAGCATCTGCAGGCATCGGCTCCGGGAGATCCCCGACGACACCCAATCCGCAAGATTCTCCATTAGCTTGACAAGCTTTGTCAGGAGCCAGAATAGAAACGTTCTTTAATGAAAGAGCACGGGCCATAGCTCCGCTGACCCCGTCCATGATTTTATCTGCATTCGTATGCATGGAGTAAACGACCCTGTTTTTGCGTACGGCAAGGGCTACCGTCTGCTCCAATGGAGTGACCTCCCGGAGCTGTTTTAACCCTTTGAATATCAGCGGATGATGCGAGACTATCATAGTAAGGCCTTCTCGCTCGGCTTCTTCTACGATTTCTTTTGTACAATCCAGGCAAACCAGTACACCGTTTACAGGTGTATCCGGATGGCCTATACAAAGTCCGGAATTATCCCACTCTTCCTGTAATCCGGGCGGTGCCCATTTTTCCAGGACATCAATTATGTCAGAAGCTTTTAAGTTCATTCTATCATATCGCGAATTTCGACCAACTGTGCTTTTATCCTGTTAAGTGACGCCATTATATCTACCGTCTTGTCCTCGCCTTCTTTGTTGTCATGCATTCTTTTCCTTGCCCCTTCCAGTGTCATGCCCCGTTCTTTGACAAGATGATGAATGATTTTGTAGTTCGCCACATCGGCAGAAGTAAAAAGTCTGTTCCCTTTCTTGTTGCGGACAGGTTTAATAAATTCACTGTAGGTGGTGGCCCAAAAACGTACCAGAGAAGTGTTTTCGCCCAACATTTCGGCCACCTCGCCAATTGTGTAATACATCTTTTCCATATCTCTTTAGTCTAAAGATTGACCTGTATTGTATGCTGTCAGCATGATCTGTCTGTATTCTCCGGGCATGACTTCCATGAAATAATAATGCACCGGATCCCTGACCTGTCCTTCTTGCTGGATTTCATAATGTAGATGTGGCATAAAAGACATGCCGGAAGATCCCACCCGGGCAATTACCATTCCTCTTTCCACGTATTGACCCTTTCTTACAAAAATATCGCTCAGATGGGCATATACCGTCTTGTATCCCCTGTAAGGATGCTCAATCTCCACCACATTTCCCCTCCCCCTTGCAGAACGGGACACATTCACCACACGCCCGTCAGCCGTTGCCAGAACATCGGTTCCCAGTCCAGCCAGAAAATCCATTCCTGTATGCTCCATGGGAATTTTATAAAAAGGATGTATCCTGCGTCCTATAGTTGCGCCCATGGCTTCCATGGGTGGTTGGCGTAACGGAAAAGCAGCCGGAAGATAAACCAGGCTGTCAATTTGCTCGTATATGCTGTTCCCGGCCATATACAAAGCGCGGGTGACCAGGGCAGCCCTTTGTTCCAATCCGGCTATTACCGAATCGGCATGATAAGCCAGCGCAAAAGAAGGGTCTTCAACAAGGGCCCGGTAATGAGAAATATCTACTTCCTGGTTCAATTCCAGGGGCGTTGAATGCAACACGGTTCCGTAAATATTTCTATCCCGCACGGCCAATTCTTCTATTACTTTATTCAGATTGTCCATTTCCCGGCTCAGTCTCTCATATTCATTTTGCATCAGTTCCGTTTCACGGACCAGGTTTCTTTCCGCCGGGGATAGTACAAACATACCAAAAACCAGATAGTACAACAAAGCCAGAGCTATGCTGCCCAGGAAAACCCAAAAGATGCGTTTTAAAACCGTTTTGATATTGGGACGCACTTTGGTGAATTCCAATTTTTCTTCATTGAACTGGTATTTGTTCATTTCAGGAAATTATTGGCGTCCGCCCAAGATTACCGCGTGGTAATCTTCTGTTGCAATATTGTTGTTGAAGTAATTGTACGGATTTACAGGCCGGCCCATATAAATCACTTCGTAATGAACATGGGGACCCGTGGATTTTCCCGTAGAGCCCAGAAGACCTATCTGTTCTCCGCGTTTTACCGGCTGGCCTTCATATACCAAGGCCTTATTCAGGTGGGCATAACGTGTTTTGTAACCAAATCCGTGGTCAATTAAAATATACCGGCCGTAACCGTTGTATTCATAACGGATGGTTTCCACTTTCCCGTCTCCGGTGGCATAAACCGGAGAATTGGTAGCCCCGGTAAGATCAATACCTTCGTGCATGCGTATATCTCCGTATACGGGATCTTTCCTGTATCCGAAGGCGCCTGACCACCTGAAATTCTTTGTATCTTCGGGAAGCGGCAAAATGGAAGGAATGCATTTGGCGACCTCCCCTGCCTGTCCGGCCACACGTTCCACATCGTCAAAAGACCTGGACTGGATGTACGCCTTCTTCATCAGTTTGTCAAAATTCAGTGCGGTATTCATCAAAAGGGCCGAGTTTTCCGCATATTCCAGATAAGGATACCGGTTGGTTCCTCCGAATCCGGCATCTCTGACTTCGGGAGGAATTTGCTCCATCCCAAAAATGTTACGGTAAATGTTGTTGTCCCTGACCTGCAAATCTTCCAGTTTCTTTTGGGATTGGGCCATTTGTTTGTTGATCAGATCCAGGTTGGAACGGGCATTGTTGTATTCCCTTTCCAGACGTACGGTACGCGGTGTTTTCAACTTCAGTCCTTCCGTGTAGAACACGTAATATCCCAAAGCAATAACCATACTTACCGGAAGTATGATCAACGCCCGTATAAGATAATAACGCAAAGAAGGTCTTTGCAGTTCGTAAGAAAGTGTTTCCGGATTGTATTTGTATTTTCTTCTCCCTGCCATTTAGTTTGTTAACACGTTATTAACGTGCAAAGATAAATATTTTTAGTAAAAAGCGGTATATTTGCCCGTTAATATTATTGAAAATGACCTCTGGCGAAATACGGAAAGCTTTCCTGAATTTTTTTGAAACGAAAGGACATACCATTGTGCCCTCGGCTCCTATGGTAATTAAGAACGACCCTACACTGATGTTTACCAATGCCGGTATGAACCAGTTCAAAGACTGGTTCCTGGGAAATGAGCCTGCCCTTTACTCAAGGGTTGCCGACACCCAAAAATGTTTGCGGGTAAGCGGGAAACATAACGATCTGGAAGAAGTAGGGCACGATACTTATCACCATACCATGTTTGAAATGCTGGGTAACTGGAGCTTCGGAGATTATTTCAAAGAAGAGGCCATCGCATGGGCCTGGGAATTGCTGCACGACGTTTTCAAACTGGATGCCGACCGTCTTTATGCCACGGTCTTTGAAGGAGCTCCCGATGACAACATCGCCGCTGATGACGAATCCCGTGTTCTTTGGAATCGTTTCCTGCCCGAAGACCGGATCATTGCCGGAAACAAAAAGGACAATTTTTGGGAAATGGGTGACACGGGACCTTGCGGTCCCTGCAGTGAAATACATATTGACTTGCGCCCTCCCGGAGACCGCGCCGTAATCCCCGGAGCCTCCCTGGTCAACACCGGACATCCTTTGGTTGTAGAAGTTTGGAACCTGGTCTTTATACAATACAACCGAAAAGCAGACGGCAAACTTGTTATGCTTCCCCAAAAACACGTAGATACCGGTATGGGACTGGAACGTTTGTGCGTAGCCATTCAGGGAAAATACAGCACCTATGATACAGACCTGTTTCAAAACCTGATAGGAGCCACCGGCAAGTTATGCGGAAAAGAATACGGACACGACAAGGACATTGACGTTGCCATGCGTGTAGTCGCAGATCATCTGAGAGCCATTTGTTTTTCCATAGCAGACGGCCAGCTTCCTTCCAATGTGAAAGCCGGGTATGTCATCCGCCGCATTCTTCGCAGGGCGGTACGTTACGGTTATACGTTCCTGGGTTTTGACAAACCGTTTTTATGTGACCTTGTCCCGGCCCTGATCACGGAAATGGGGCAAGCTTTTCCTGAACTGGAAAAACAAAAAGAGATTATTCAGAACATCATCCGCCAGGAAGAAGAGGCGTTCCTGCGTGCCCTGGACAAGGGTATCCGATTGTTTGAATATTTCACACGTGATAAAACCCTCAAGGAATTCAGCGGTAAAGACGCCTTTTTGCTTTACGACACATACGGGTTCCCTTTGGACCTGACCATTTTAATGGCCCGCGAAAAAGGGCTTCCTGTGAACACGGCAGAATTTGAAGAGGAACTGCAAGCGCAAAAAGACCGGGCGCGGAAAGCCACGCAAGCCAAAGAAGGCGACTGGATAGAACTCAGGCCTTTTATTCAGCCCGTTTTTTTGGGCTATGAAACAACCCGGGCTTACGCAAGGATCACCAGGTACAGAAAAGTAAAAGCAAAAAACAAGGAATATTTCCAAATAGTACTTGACCAAACCCCTTTTTATGCAGAAAGCGGCGGACAAACAGGAGATTCCGGTTATCTGGAAAATACACAGGGCGAAAAAGTCCGGATAACGGACACCATTAAAGAAAACAATCTGATCCTTCACATCGCATCAAAAATGCCGGAGAATCCGGAAACGGAATTTTATGCCGTTGTGGATGAAGAACGAAGGCAGGCAATAGCCAACAACCATACCGCCACACACCTGCTCCACTATGCACTCAGAAAAGTGCTGGGACCTCACATTGAACAAAAAGGTTCACACGTATCTCCTGACGGACTCCGTTTTGATTTTTCGCATTATGCACGTCTTGAACCGGAAGATATAAAAAAGACGGAGCGCTTGGTTAACAGCCTTATCCGAAGCAACATATCTCAAGAAACCCTGCAGGATATTCCCCTGGAAGAAGCCCGCCAGATGGGAGCCATGGCTTTATTCGGTGAAAAATACGGGGAAAAAGTCAGGGTGATCCGTTTTGGAGATTCCGTAGAATTGTGCGGAGGCACACATACCAAAGCAACCGGGAACATAGGTATGTTCAAAATATTGAGCGAAAGTGCCATCGCGGCAGGTGTACGCAGAATAGAAGCCATAACGGGACTCGCCGTGGAAAGAAAAATGGAAGAGCTGGAAACAATCCTGTCAGGTATCCGCAACATGATGAACGACAATCCCGATGTGATAACCTCATTAAAAAAGCTGGTCCGGGAGAACGATGATCTGAGGAAAGCCATGGAACAAAACATGCGTGAACGGGCTGCAGCTCTGCGGGAATCACTCTGGGAACAAAGAACCGAGTTGAACGGCATCCAATTTGTATCACTTAGGGGCGTATATATGCCTGAATTAATAAAAGACCTGGCTTTCTCCTTCCGCAGCGGAACATCAGGCAATATGGCCTTTGCTGCCGCATACGAACACAACGGCAAGGCTAACCTCACCGTGCTGCTGTCAGATGATTTGGTTAAAGCCGGATGGAATGCCTCTGAAATAATCCGGAAGGCATCCCGCCACATAAGCGGAGGAGGAGGAGGACAGGATTTTTACGCAACGGCAGGCGGGAAGGATCCGAATGGCTTACAAGCCGCACTGGACACCATTGCCGATGCCTTGAAGAACCCTTAAACAATATAAGCCGGTGAAAATTTTTGACCGTTTCCTGGTCCGTTCATTCCTGGGGCCTCTGTTTCTGACAATTTTCATAGTACTTTTTGTACTTGTATTGCAGTTTCTGTGGGTATACATTGATGAGCTGGTTGGAAAAGGACTCGGGTTGAAAGTGATCCTGGAATTTCTTTTCTGGGGAACATGTACCGTTATCCCAATGGCACTTCCCCTGGCTACTCTTTTAGCCTCCATCATGACAATGGGAAATCTGGGTGAATTCAATGAATTGCTTGCCATGAAAGCAGCCGGGATCCCTTTGCAGCGCATCATGCGTCCGTTGATTATTCTTTCGTTTTTCATTTCCATAGGAGCCTTTTTTGCAGCGAATAACCTGATGCCGCTGGCTTACAAAAACATTTTTGCCTTGCGTGATGATATTTCCCGCACAAAAGAAGAGATACGCATCCCTACCGGGATCTTTTACAACGGAATTGACAATTACAGCCTGCGGGTGGAAGACAGGAACGAGGAAACAGACATGTTGTATGATGTGATGGTATACAACCACAGTGCCCGCAGAGGAAACACCAGCGTTACCCTGGCCGATTCCGGGGCTCTGAGACTTACCGAGGACAAGAAAAACATCATTTTCACCCTGTATAGCGGAGAATCCTACGAAGAAGGCGACAGGCAGTCGTCAGCAGATACGTCTTTTGCCATGCAGCGGATAAAATTTGAAAAACAGGATATTATCATTGAACTGACTAATTATGCTTTCCAGCGCAGGGACGGAGACCGGTTCGGGAACGACGTTATGGCCCAGGGACTGAGCAGCCTGGCACACAGACGGGACTCTCTTGATTCACTCTATTCCATTGCACACAGCCAGTTTCTCAAGCGCATGCTCATTACCGGGGGGCTTACTTATGCCCTACAACTGGACACCGCCAACAAGCAGGAATTTAAAGGATATTTTTCGCTGGATACGCTCCCAAACCTGGAAGAACACCCGCATTATGCAGATCTGATGAACAGGGCCATCGGAAAAGTTGACCAGTTGTCCAATCAGGTGGATGCATTTGTTGTTGAAGAATTCCAGATACATTTGCCCCTTAGGAGAACCCGGGTGGAATGGTACCGGAAATTCACGGTGGCTTTCGCCTGTTTTATTTTCTTTTTCATTGGTGCTCCTCTGGGAGCCATCATCCGTAAAGGCGGATTGGGCACACCCGTGATTGTGTCAATGTTGTTTTTTGTAGTTTATTATGTCATTGATATCTCGGGGAAAAAACTAGCTACAGACGGCTCGGTATCGGCAGCTATGGGCACCATGATCTCGGCACTGGTACTATTGCCAATCGGGGTTTTCCTCACGTATAAAGCCACCACCGACTCGGCATTATTCAACAAAGATGCGTATCTTGTTTTTTTGAAAAAGATCAGAAAACACATACCGTTTGGCCATGACAAACACAAAAAACAAACCTGAGATCGTATTTATGGGAACTCCCGGCTTTGCTGCCGGAATCCTTTCACTGCTTGTAGAAAAGGGATATCCCGTCAAAGGAGTAGTCACGGTTCCCGACAAACCCGCCGGAAGAGGCATGACAGCACGAGCTTCTTCCGTAAAAACCACTGCCTTGCAGTTTGGCATACCTGTCCTGCAGCCGGAGTCATTGAAGGAAGACTCTTTTTTGGAAACACTCAGGCAATGGAACGTCCCTGTTTTTGTAGTTGTGGCCTTTCGCATGTTGCCTCGTTGTGTCTGGGAAATACCCTCCTGCGGCTGTTTTAACCTTCATGCATCGTTGTTGCCGCAATACCGGGGTGCCGCCCCCATCAATCATGTTTTGATCAACGGAGAGCAGGAAACAGGGGTAACCACCTTCCTGATTGATGATCATATGGATACCGGCGCTATTCTCTTACAGGAATCGGTTCCGGTTGATCCCGGGGACAACGCCGGTTCGTTGCACGACAAACTGATGCTGGCCGGAGGTCCGCTGGTTGCCAAAACGATCGATGGCTTGTGTGACGGGTCCCTGAAAGCCACTCCTCAACCCCTTGTTTCCAAAGGAGATCTGAAAACAGCCCCCAAAATTTCCCGGGACACGTGCCGCATAGACTGGCAACATGATCCCGTTATGATTGCAAACCTTATACGTGGCTTAAGTCCTTATCCGGCTGCTTTCTCAACGCTAAAAACCGAAGATTCGGTTCAGGATGTTAAAATTTTCAGTGCCCGGGCAGAATGGGCAACCCATTCGGATGCTCCCGGCAACATTGTCACAGATAACAAAAAAACCATGAAGGTGGCATGCAAAAACGGGTATGTGCACATACTGGAGATACAGGCCCCCGGGAAAAAAAGACTGGAAACACCTGCTTTTCTGGCGGGATTTAGAAATACCCGCAAAGCAACTTTTTTGTAACATGAAGAATCAGGCAGTAATACTGGCCCAGGGAGCTTATCCTTCTCACCCGTATCCTTTGCAGCTATTGCATGAGGCAAAAATGCTCGTATGTACCGACGGTGCCGTGAACAACCTCAAAGGCAGGGAGCCTGATATTGTGGTTGGAGATCTGGATTCGTTGTCGGACCGGATGAAAGAACGGTATGCATCCCGTTTGGTCATCAATAAGGACCAAAACACGAATGACCTTACCAAAGCCGTAAAGCTGTGTCACGAAAAAGGGATCCGTGCTGTAACCATTCTGGGAGCTGCCGGTTTGAGGGAAGACCATATGCTGGGCAACATTTCGTTACTGGGTGATTACGCCCGTATGATGGAAAAGGTACGCATGGTAACGGATTACGGCACTTTTTGGGCCTACACTGACAAAACATCCCCGACATCAGGGTTTACGGGTTTTTCACTCCGCTGCATAAAAGGCAATCCCGTTTCCTTTTTTGGTCTGGACCCCGCCTTACAACTAAAGGTTAAAGGGGTGCAATATCCTGTTGAAAACGTTATTTTTGACGCGTTGTGGAAAGCCACTCTGAACACGTGCACCGGCAACCGTCTGGAAGTGCAATTCCGGAACGGGCCCCTGCTCATCTATATGATACATCCTGCTATCTTTCAGGAAGCCCCGGACATTTGGGAAGAATAGCCGATTTTCGGCTTACGGCATAAGATCCGAATATTCCCAGAGCACCCCCGGTAATATTTCCCGTGACATTTCCCCTTGGACCGGAGAAAAGCGGGAAATGCTGGTTTTTTTCAATTTTTGCTTCTTGCAAAAACCTGTAATATTCTTTACTGAGTGTTTGTAATTCAACCGTTAGCACATCCCCTGAATAAAGGTCGTATGTTTCTCCGTTATCCCAAACGAGTGATTCTGTAAGAATCCATTCAGGTATGGGGTAACGAATGTAGGACCCGTCTTGAGAGTAATCGTTCAGTGAATGGACGTAATACCGTAATATTCTGTTGCTATAAAGATCGTCATTGATCCAGAGTGCCGCTCCGTAATAATCTTCTCCGGGAGTATCCTGAAATCCGGCCAGCAGTATAAAGGGAACATCAACTTCTCCCGGGATCAGCGATCTTACCGACAACGATTCCAAAACATGAATATAGGGAACTGTAGTAGTAGCGGAATAGTATTCCTCCTGTCCGTCTCCGTCAAAATCTATCCACACTTCCAGCAAGTAAGTTTCTCCTTCAACGGCGGCAAAATTTCCTCCGGTCGTATAGATGCCGGGAGCATCCCTGATCAATACCATGTCATTAAGGAGAACACGGGCTGCATCAATATTTACAGGTAAGTCCGTCCCAAAATAAGGAACGGTGGAAGAAATCTCGATGATCTGGTAGCCGGGTTCGGTGGACAATGTCCCCGTAATCACCAATTTCGGGTTCATATCGTCTCCTTCCAGTTCTATAGGCTCGGTACACCCGTTTGCCCCACCCAAAACGGTCAGCAGTAGAATGACGGTATATATGATCTTTGTGTACTTCATATTTCTAAAAACTGAAATTCCATGTTATTGAAGGCACCACGCTAAAGAGATAGGTCATCTCCAGGTATTGTTCCCCGGTGGGTTTCATCCGGAAATTGATGGCCCACGGGTTTTTTCTTCCGTAAAGATTGTATACGGAAATATTCAAGGAATTTTTCCACCTTCTGTTCATGTTTCCCAGCTTGATGGTCAGCGAGGCGTCCATTCTGTGATAATCGGCTATACGGTATGAATTTCTTTCCGTATATACCGGAATTAATTCGTTATAGAACCAATAACGTCCTTCGGGCAAGGTAACGGGTTGCCCGGTGGCATAAATCCAATTGAGTGATGCCTGCAAACGGGACGAGATGTCGTAAAACAAAACCAAGTTGATATTATGAGGCCTGTCTGAAGGAGAGCGGTATTTCCGGCCGTTGTTTACCCCCGGAATGGTTCTGAATGAACGCGACCAGGTATAGCTGATCCATCCGGTCAGAGCTCCTTTGTTCCTTCTTACAAGAAACTCGGCCCCGTAGCTCTTCCCTGTTCCAAAACGGAGTTCCGTTTCAATTTTATCATACAACAACAAGTTGGGATGGTCCTTAAAGTCCAGGACATTGTCCAGATCTTTGTAAAACAGCTCTACGGAAGCTTCGTAATCTTTTCTGAAAAGTGTGGCAAAGACTCCTGCAGAAACCTGGTGCGAAGACTGCGGTTTTATGCAGGGACTGGACGGTATCCATATTTCCATGGGAGATCCTGCCGAGGAGAAGGACAGCAAATGAACGTACTGGAGTGTTCGTGCATAAGCAGCCTTGATTGAAATGTTGGGTGAAATCAGGTAAGAAATCCCTAACCTCGGTTCCAGGCCGTATTCATGATGAAAGAAATCGCCAGAAGGGATGTCTTGTCCATCTTCCTCAATAAGGTTGTAGTTTTCATCCACCCTGTAAAACGTAGTCGGGCCAACATTATCAAAGCGATTCAGCCGTAAGCCGTAACGCAGTTCCATTTTTTCGTTAAAAAGCTTATGCTCATTGGAAAAATACAACACATTGACAAATCCCTGCCGTCGGGACATGGTAATATCCTGTTCTATCTGCACCCCGCTTTCCAGTTCACCTATTCCCTTAGCTTTGCCCGGTTGGAACCATTGAAAATTAGAGGTATACCCAAACTCAAAAAGGTGTTCCGGAGCCGGCATGTACGAAAAATCCAGACGCATCCCGGCATCCCGGATCCGGGAAACCCACTCCATTTCCATTTCGTTGGTGCTGCCTTTAAACTCGTAATCATAATTGGTATAAGTCGCATGCAGTTTCATAAAGAAACGATCCGAAAACGTGTGGTTCCAATTTACGGCAGCTACAGAATTCCCGAATTTCACGCCCATATCCGAGACCGCAAATTTATCACGGCCGTTGTATAAAGTCACGTAAACGTAATTGTTATCATTTATCCTCCAGCGTATCCTGCCGTTCAGATCGTAAAAATGAATGGTGGCATTTTTGACCAATTCATTCTTTGCCAGGGGCAGAAAAAGGTCCGCATAGGTACGTCTTCCTGCAGCCAGGTAAGTCAACCGATCTCCCGCCACACTTCCCTGTACGGCTAGTTTGCTTGATATCAAACCTATTCCTCCATTCACCGAAAAACGGCCTTCACCATCGGCCGGTATTACGTCCAGTAAAGAAGAAAGACGTCCGCCAAAACGGGCCGGTATGTCTCCTTTGTACAAAGTCATATCATTTACGGCATCGGAGTTGAAAATGGAAAAAAATCCCAACATATGGGAAACATTGTACAAAGTGGCATTGTCAAACAGGATCATATTCTGGTCAGGACTCCCTCCGCGAACGTGAAACCCGCTGCTTCCTTCAGAAGCGGCCTGTACTCCGGGTAGCATCTGAACCACTTTTAGCAGATCCACTTCCCCGAACAATGTAGGGACCCTCCGAATCACTTCCGCATCTATTCGTTCTATGCTCATCTCGGCCCTGCGGAGCCTTGTGCCGGCACTTTCGGCAAAAACGGTTACTCCTTCAAGATAGTATGAAAGGGGCTTGAGGAAGAGCAACGTGTCTTTATTTTTGTCAAGCAATATTTCCTGTGTCCGTGTTTCATAACCGATATAGGAAACTTCCAGTTTAAGAGGGCCTTCGGGAAGATTCAAAACAAAGTGTCCCCTTGAATCAGTCAGCGTCCACGCATCACTCCCTTCCAGCACCCTGACAACGGCTCCCGTCAGAATCTCTCCCTCTTGTGCATCCATGACTTTCCCGGACAAGGTATGTTTTTCCTGTGCCTGCAAGCCTTTTGCCGGCAACATCAATCCCAGAAAGATCCCTAAAACTATACTAACCGTAAAATATCGCTTCATTTATCCTGAATATGTACATAAAAAGGAGAACACACGCGTCCTCCTTTTTCTTACCCGACTCGCGTCAGGTTGATGTTGTAACATTGGCTACAGTTCAATACTGGGGCGGAACTTAACAACTTTTTTAGCTTTGATTTTAATGGTGGCCCCGGTACGAGGATTACGTCCTGTCCTTTCGCCCCTGTGTCCCACAACAAATGAGCCAAACCCGACAAGAGTAACTCTTTCACCTTTTTTCATGGCTTTGGTTGTTGTGGCAAGAAAAGCGTCCAGTGCTTTTTTTGAATCAACTTTTGAAAGTCCGGATTCTGCAGCCATTGCGGCAATAAGATCTGCTTTGTTCATAATAGTAAATATTAGGTTAAATGAATGTTTTCATAAGGCATCTGCCACAAATCTAACACTTTTTTATTTTGTTTCCAATAGTTTGCAGCAATTCAGCCTCTTGTTTCTCCAGATTTTTGACAAATTTTCCGTAAGATCCCGAACGGGGAAAGAGGGGTTTGTGCGCAAAAGAGGTATTAAGCTTGTGCATTTCCTTTACCAGAGCCCTGGTTTCCTGATCTGCAGCAGCTTCCAGAAAGCGGTCCCGGATGTAAGCGGTGGTTTCCTGTGTCAGGTGGCAGCGGTCGGGTCCGTAAAACCTGTAATCACGCAATTCGTCCATTACCAGTTCGTAGGATGGAAAGTACCAAATATTGGAAAACCTTTCCTGCAATCGCTTTACGGCAAGATGAAGGGATGCCTTGCTCAATTGGTTGCCGTGGGCCCCGTCAGCCAGATGACGTATGGGACTGACGGTCATGATCCATGTTTTATCCCGGTTCCTTTCAATGACAGGGGCAAATATTTCATCAATTTCCTCCGGTTCTAAAAATACACGATCAAAAAGACGCGCCGGCATTTTGTGGCAGTTGGCCACTACCGATCCGTTGTATTTATAAACCCAGGCCGTTCCAAAAGTAATGACAATTATATCGGCTTTCTTGAAAAAGCACGAAGCTTCCTTAAGACCGGCATTGGCGTTTTCCAAAAAAGCCTCCGGCGTTTCCCTTGAAAATGAAGTATGATGCCACAAAGAACCGAAAGCTTCATAAGGGAATTGCATCACATCTTCCATTTTAATGAATCCGGGGTTTTCCAGGCGTTCCAGGGCGGAAGCAATGGAAGCCGGGTTAAACAACGGGCCAAAAGCGTCTTTGGCCACCTGAAAATGCAGATCCTTCATTTGTTGTGCCATTTCCTGTGCAAAACAAGATCCCGCAAACAAGAACCTGTTGGCATAAGAAAGCGGATGTTGTAAGTATTCTGTTGTTATTTTTGTTTGCCATTCCATATGCGCAAAGTTAGCATTTTGTTTATCTTTGCGCAGTTACTCCAAAAACCATCCTTGTGAAAAAAGTTCTATTTCTTCTCTTCTGTATGGTGTTATCGGTAAATGTCATGCAGGCACAAAACGATTCCACGCTTGTGGTTCAATCCGGCACAGAAATCCTGGAAGCAGAGAATCCTTACCAGGGCATCTTGGAAAGCCGGCAATTTGTCTTCAACATAAAGTCCATACTCAGAGGTTTGCTGGGTATTTTTTCCCTGTTATTGATTGCCTGGCTTTTCAGCACAGACAGGCGCCACGTCAGCTGGCGCACCGTGGGAATAGCCCTTGCCCTGCAACTGCTCATTGCTATTGGGATCCTTTCCGTACCTGCCGTACAGATGGTTTTTGATGTCTTCGGGAGGGCATTTGTCAAAGTCCTGGACTGGACAAGAGCAGGATCTGAATTCCTGTTCGGTTCGTTGATGGACCAAAGTCGGTTCGGCTATGTTTTTGCCTTCCAGATACTGCCCACTATCATATTTTTCTCTGCCCTCACCTCCCTTTTGTTTTATTGGGGAGTCATTCAGAAAGTAGTATGGGTGATGGCCTGGGTCTTTACTAAACTTATGCGCATATCCGGAGCCGAGAGTCTTTCAACTGCCGGGAACATTTTCCTTGGCCAGACAGAAGCCCCGCTGCTTGTTAAGGCATACATTCCAAAAATGACAAAGTCCGAGGTCATGCTTGTCATGACAGCCGGCATGAGTACCATGGCCGGCGGGGTATTGGCCGCTTACATCGGGATGTTGGGCGGGGGAGATCTTCAAATGAGCGTAGCCTTTGCCAAACACCTTCTTTCGGCATCGGTTATGGCTGCGCCCGGAGCCATAGCCATGGCAAAGATCCTTGTGCCGCAGACTGAAACCATTGACAATTCGGTCAGCGTTTCCAAAGAGAAAATGGGAAAAAGTGCGTTGGATTCCATAGCAAACGGATCTATTGACGGACTAAAACTGGCTGCAAACGTAGCTGCCATGTTATTGGTCTTTTACGCATTGATCGCCGGAGCAAATTACATATTCGGGAAAGTGGGACAATGGACGCATCTGAACAATCTGATTGCCGACTGGACAAACGGAATGTATGACAGCCTGTCAATGGAATGCATTCTTTCTTATCTTTTTGCCCCTGTTATCTGGCTTACAGGTGTTACCGGACAAGACATTGCCCTGGTCGGGCGTTTGCTTGGAGAAAAACTTATTATGACTGAATTTGTCGGATACAGCAGCCTGGCACAAATGATTCAGGCAGGTTCTTTTGTAAGCACAAAATCCCTGATCATTTCCACCTATGTATTATGCGGGTTTGCCAATTTTGCTTCTGTAGGAATACAGATAGGAGGAATAGGAGGAATAGCTCCCAACCAAAGGCATTTGCTGGCCAAATACGGCTTCAGGGCACTGCTGGGAGCCACATTGGCCGGGTTGCTCTCGGCTTCCATGATCGGCATGTTCCTATAGAATTTACAACGTACCAATGATCCACGCCAGGTATGCGGCATAGACGGCCAGCAGGATGATGCCGTGTATTCTTTTTAATGTGTGCTTTTTGCCGAGTCCTGCAAAAATCAGTACAAGAAGACTTCCCGAGGCTGCTACGGCAGCATCGGCAACCAGATTGGGATACATGGGCAGGGGCCGGATCACGGCACTTACTCCCAATACCAGGAAAACGTTGAATATGTTGGATCCGATAATATTTCCCACGGCAATGTCGGAGCTTTTTTTGTAGGCAGCGGCCACGGAGGTGGCCAACTCGGGAAGCGACGTTCCAAGGGCCACGATCGTTACCCCCACTACTGCCTGGCTTACGCCCCACGACACAGCCAGGTTTACCGCGGAACGGACGATCATCTCGGCCCCGATGGCAAGACAGGCCAAACCGCCAACCACCAAAGAAACAGCTTTTGCAATGCCCATCGGCTTGTAGTTTTCATCTGCCACAGGCGCTTTTCCTTTTTTCCCCAGGTAAAATATATAAAATATGAACAGCGTAAAACAAAGCAGGAGAAACACCCCGTCCAGGCGGGACAGTCCTTTTACCGGTGAGAGGAACATGCCGCTGCCCAAAACGAGTACTGCAACGGCAGCAAACAAACTCAGGGGTATCTCTACCCGGATGGTCGACCGTTGTGCCAACAAAGGATAAAACAGGGCAGACATGCCGAGTATAACAAACGTATTGATGGAGTTGCTTCCCAGCACATTGGTCAGTGCAATTTCATTGCTTCCCTCGATTGCTGCCACCACATTGACCACCAGTTCAGGAGCGGAAGTGCCAAAAGCCACTACCGTCAAACCGATCACCAGGTTTGAAATATTGAGTTTCGCGGCCAGGCCCGTGGCTCCGTTTATCAAAAAATTGGCGCCTCCGGTTAAAAGAACAAAGCCCGCAATGATCAACAGATAATCCATCTCACTTCAACAATTTTACTTTCAGATTCCTTAGCATGTCGTCAGCCATGGCATCAATGTCCCAGACAGGGTTCCATCCCCATTCTTCACGAGCACATGTATCATCCATGTAATCGGGCCAGGAATCCGCTATGGCTTGTTTTACGGGATCCACCCGGTAGGTCATCTTAAAATCAGGGACACGGCGCCGGATAACTTCGTAAAGCTCCCTGGGGCAAAAGCTCATGGCCGTAATGTTGAAACTGTTCCGGTGCTTCAATCGTGAAGGATCTGCTTCAATCAGGCCACTGCATGCCTGCAGGGCATCCGGCATATACATCATGTCCATGTAAGAATTGTGAGGAATGGGACATGTGTAGGATTCACCCTTAACGGCCGCGTAAAATATCTCTACGGCATAATCGGTAGTACCTCCTCCGGGAAGCGTCCCGTGAGATATAATGCCCGGAAAACGGACACTGCGAGTGTCTACGCCAAACCTTGAATAATAATAATCGGACAACAATTCTCCCGATACTTTACAAACCCCGTATATGGTATTTGGTCGCATCACGGTATCTTGCGGAGTTCCGTTTGAGGGAGTGTTGCTTCCGAATGCGCCTATTGAACTGGGGGTGAAAACTCCGCATTTGTATTCCCTGGCCAATTCCAGGCTGTTGAGCAGAGCTCCCATATTGACGTGCCATGCTGTCTGCGGATCTTTTTCTCCTGTTGCCGAGAGTACGGCAACCAGGTTGAAAATCCAGTCAGGTCTGTATTTCTTAATCACCGATGCGTACGCCCGGGCATCCAGTGCATTTAAACATTCAACACGAACTTTTTCCGATAATTTCTCACACACCTGGGGACGCAATTCGGCAGCAATTACGTGGTCTTCCCCGTATAGCTGTTGCATATGCGGGATCAATTCCGTTCCAATCTGCCCTCCGGCTCCGACAATTAAGATAGTTTTACTCATATAGATATCAGGTTTTATATCCTTATTTTGGTGCCAGGCGGTACAATACCAATGCAATCATCGCATAGAGTACATTGGGGATCCACAATGCAATGGCCGGCGGCAATGCATCTGCGTGAACAAACATTTCCGAAAACCTCAGGAACAGAATATAGGAAAAACTCAGGGCAATCCCGATCCCGATATTTAAGCCTATACCTCCTCTTCTTTTGCGTGAGGACAAGGCAACTCCCATGATCGTAAGAATAAAGGACGAGAACGGAATAGCCAACCTTGAGTTTTTCTGGATCAGGGCGAATTTAATATTTGTATCTCCCCTCATTCTGAGCGTTTCAATAAAACGGTTCAGCTGGCTGAGGTTGAATTGTTCCACAGATTCTTTACGGCGGACCAGGTCCGCTCCCGTTATGTCTATCAGGGTATCCAGCTGTCTGCCCCAGGTTACTTTATGTGCCGTATCGGAAAAACGGCGGATGTTGTATTCATTCAGGCGCCATTTCCCGGAAGTGGAATCCCAACGCGCAGTTTCTGCCGAAAGTTTTGAAATCAGTTCGTTGCCCCGGAAGGTTTCCAGTGTGAAACGTATGGCTGTGTTGTTCCACGTATTGTAAGATTCAATATAAACATAAGACCCGGGTTCAACCTGGTAATGAATGTTGCGGTTGTATTCCGTTCTTGTTTTCAGATAACGTTCTTCAAATGCCAGGCGGTTCTTGTTTGCAGGAGGTATTACAAACCAGTTCAAGGCCAAAGAGAGCACGGCAATGAACAAAGCAGACAAAATATAGGGATACATGATCCGGTTGAAACTGATACCTCCGCTGAGCATAGCAATGATCTCGCTGTGTCCGGCCAGTTTTGAAGTAAAGAAAATCACGGAAATAAAGACGAACAGCGGAGAAAACATATTCATGAAATACGGGATGAAATTCATGTAATAGTCAACCACTACAGCGCGAAGGGGGGCTTCTTTATCTACAAAATCATCAATCTTTTCACTGATATCAAAAATGATAACGATACCAATTATAATGAGAATAGCAAAAAAATACGTGCCAATAAATTTCCGTATTATATACCAATCCAATGTGGTAATATGGAAATTGTACGGTCGTTTGTTGTCTTTATTTTTTTGCATTAGAGCCTTGTTTCCAAACGTTTAACCATTTGATTTTTCCAGATTGTAAAATCCCCGGCTTCAATATGTTCCGCAGCTTCTTTAACCAGTTGCAAATAAAACGCCAGATTATGCAGGCTGGCAATCTGGGGCCCCAGCATTTCACCTGCGACAAATAAGTGTCTCAGATAGGCCCGCGAATAAGTCCGGTCCACAAAAGATGTCCCTTTGTCATCAACAGGAGAAAGGTCATCTGCCCATTTCCGGTTTTTGATATTTACAATACCGTCCCGAGTAAACAACATGCCGTTCCGTCCGTTTCTTGTGGGCATTACACAGTCAAACATATCAATGCCCCGGGCAATACCTTCCAGAATGTTGGCGGGAGTTCCCACTCCCATCAAATAACGGGGTCTGTCTTTTGGTAAATACGGGTCTACCGTTTCAATCATCTGATACATAACCTCGGCCGGCTCGCCCACGGAAAGTCCCCCGATGGCATACCCCTGGGCATCCAGCCCGGCGGCATGTTCCGCAGCTTGTTTTCTCAATTCGGGGTAAGTACATCCCTGTACAATAGGGAAATAAGCCTGACTGTACCCGTACAAATCCCGTGTCCGGTGAAAATGCGTCATTCCCCTCTCAAGCCATTGTTGTGTTAGAAACATAGAATCGCGGGCATAGTCGTAAGTCGCATCTCCGGGAGTGCATTCATCAAGGGCCATAATGATGTCGGCCCCAATGATACGCTGCACATCTACAGTTTTTTCCGGTGAAAAGAAATGTCGGGATCCGTCAATGTGGGATTGAAAATAGTACCCTTCGGGAGTAAGCTTGCGTTTTGCGGCCAATGAAAAGACCTGGTATCCTCCGCTATCTGTTAAAACAGGCTTGTCCCAACTGCAAAATTTATGGAACCCGCCTGCTTTGCCAATAATGTCAGTACCCGGACGCAAATACAGATGATACGTATTACCCAGAATGATCTGCGCTTTGGCGTCTTCTGTCAGCTCTTTGTGGAACAGACCTTTCACCGTAGCCAACGTCCCTACGGGCATGAATATGGGCGTATGGATCTCTCCGTGATCCGTGTCTATCCGGCCGGTTCTTGCTGCACTTTCCGGGTCGCAATTCACTACAGTGAAATTCATCTTGCAAAGATAGGTCTTCCTGCATAAAAAAAATATTCCCGGAAAAATTTCCCGGGAACATTTTCTATTAATCCGCTTACTCCTTTTCGGTTTCGGCAGAAGTTTCTTCTGTTTTTTCCTCCGTCACGGTTTCTTCAACCGGTTGCTCTACTTTCTTTTCTGCAGGTTTTGGTGCGGGTTTTTCTGCAGGTGCTTCTGTTTCGGTTTTTGCCTTGGCCGTTTTTGAACGTCCGCGACGTGTCGTTTTCTTTACTTCCTTTTTGGTTGATCCGGCAAGAGCGGTTTCGTTGAAATCAACGAATTCAATCATAGCCATATCTGCGGCATCACCGGCGCGGAAGCCTGTTTTCAGAATACGTGTATATCCTCCCGGACGATCGGCTATCTTAGGAGCCACCACCCGGAAGAGTTCACTCACGGCATCTTTGTCTTTCAGGTAGGAAAAGACGGTACGGCGTGAATGTGTCGTATCCAGTTTGGATTTTGTAATAAGCGGTTCCACGTAAATGCGCAATGCCTTGGCTTTTGCTACAGTAGTTTCTATGCGCTTATGAAGTATAAGGGACGAAGCCATATTGGCCAACATGGCCTTCCGGTGAGCGGTTTTGCGTCCCAGGTGGTTAATTGTCTTTCTGTGTCTCATGTTTCTTTACTTTCTTTTCAATATTGTACTTGGTCACGTCTATTCCAAAAGAGAGATCCAGACGCTCCATAAGCATATCAATTTCAGTGAGTGATTTTTTTCCGAAGTTGCGGAATTTCATCAATTCGTGACGGGGTACGGAAACCAAATCTGCAAATGTTTCAATCTCGGCAGCTTTCAGGCAATTCAGAGCTCTGACGGAAAGTTCCATATCAGAGAGCTTTGTTAACAGAAGCTGACGCATACGCAAAGATTCTTCATCCAGTTCCGTACTGACATCTTCCTGCGGAAGTTCCAGGCTGATACGCTCGTCGGAAAAAAGCATAAAATGGTGGATCAGTATCCTGGCCGCTTCTTTCAGTGCATCTTTCGGGTGAATTGACCCGTCAGTGGTAACTTCGATATTCAGTTTTTCGTAATCGGTTTTCTGTTCAACACGCCAGTAATCCATAGAATAATTCACATTCTTGATAGGAGTATAAATGGCATCCATGGCGATTAACCCGAACGGTGCGTTTTCAATCCGGTTTTCTTCGGCAGGTACATACCCGCGTCCTTTGCCAATATGCAATTCCATGGTAAGGGAAACTGAAGTATCCATGTTGCAGATCACAAAGTCCGGATTGAGTACCTTGAAAGACGTAAGCTGCCTGGAAATCTCACCTGCAGTAAAAACGTCCTTTCCTTTAACAGTCACTCTGACCGTTTCTTCATCCACACCTTCGATCATTCTCTTGAACCGCACCTGTTTCAGGTTGAGAATGATATCCACTACATTTTCCATCACTCCGGGGATGGTTGCAAATTCGTGTTCAACACCGTCAATCCTGACGTATGTCAGTGCGTATCCTTCCAATGAGGACAACAGTATTCTGCGCAATGCATTTCCGATGGTCGTGGCGTATCCGGGTTCCAGGGGACGGAACTCAAAACGTCCGAACGTATCGGTTGCTTCAAGCATAATTACTTTATCGGGTTTTTGAAATGCTAAAATGGCCATTGTAGAATTTTAAAATGTTACTTGGAGTACAACTCCACGATTAATTGCTCATTGATAGTTTCAGGGATCTCGGTCCTGTCGGGGAAGTTCAAAAACTTACCTGAAACGGAAGCGGCATCCCATTCTATCCAGGGATATTTGCTTACTGAACGGGATATATTCTCCTGAATAACTTCCAGGTTCTTGGAACGTTCCCTTACAGCAACTATGGCACCCGGACGAATAAGGGCCGAAGGAATGTTGCATACTTTCCCGTCTACGGTTATATGACGGTGAGTCACCAATTGGCGTGCTGCGGGTCTGGAAGGAGCTATTCCCATACGGAATACAATGTTGTCCAGGCGACTTTCCAGTAAAAGCAGAAGGTTCTCACCTTTGCGGCCTTTCATGGAAGACGCTTTTTTGAACAAATTGTGGAACTGGCGTTCTAAAATACCGTAAGTATATTTTACTTTTTGCTTTTCTTTAAGCTGGATACCGTATTCCGACGTTTTTTTACGTTTCTTCATCATCCCGTGTTGTCCGGGAGGATAATTCTTACGTTCGTAATTTTTATCCGGTCCGTAAATCGGTTCTCCGAATTTACGGGCTATTTTTGTTTTTGGGCCTGTATATCTTGCCATCTTCTTTCTTTTTTATTGATCAACAATTATACCCTGCGGCGTCCTTTGGGACGGCATCCGTTGTGAGGCAGAGGGGTTACATCTATGATTTCCATAATTTCAATACCGGCTCCGTGGATCGTGCGTATGGCAGACTCGCGGCCCGATCCGGGTCCTTTAACATATGCCTTTACTTTGCGTAATCCCAGGTCGTAAGCAACTTTGGCGCAATCGGCAGCAGCTGTCTGGGCAGCATAAGGGGTGTTTTTCTTGGATCCCCGGAATCCCATTTTTCCGGCGGAGGACCAACTGATAACCTGTCCTTCGCTGTTAGCCAGGGTCACGATCACATTGTTGAATGTAGAAGAAATGTGTGCTTGTCCGTAAGCATCCACTTTGACCACTTTCTTCTTGTTGGAAGTATTTGATTTTTTTGCCATAATCTCAGTTGTTATTTGGTTGCTTTCTTCTTGTTAGCCACCGTTTTTTTACGTCCTTTACGGGTACGTGCGTTGTTTTTGGTGGTCTGACCGCGTACCGGCAATCCTATACGATGACGGATGCCTCTGTAGCAACCGATATCCATCAACCTTTTGATATTCATTTGTACGGAAGAACGAAGTTCTCCTTCAATTTTGTATTCTTCCGTAATCAGCGAACGGATGGCTGCGATCTGATCGTCATTCCAATCCTTCACTTTTGTGTCAAAATCGATCCCCGCTTTGCTCAGGATATCCCGGGCAGAGCTGCGACCAATCCCGTAGATATAGGTCAGTCCTATTTCTCCGCGTTTGTTATTGGGTAAGTCAACTCCGGCTATACGTGCCATAATTTATAATACTTTTTGATTTTACTGGTTTTTATCCCTGACGCATTTTGAACTTGGGGTTCTTTTTGCAAATTACGTACAAACGTCCTTTACGTCTTACGATTTTACAATCTTCACTGCGCTTTTTAACGGATGCTTTTACTTTCATTGTAGTAATCTTTAAACATAATTACTTATACCTAAAGGTTATGCGGCCTTTAGTAAGATCATAGGGAGACATTTCTACCCGAACCCTGTCCCCGGGTAGTATACGGATGTAGTGCATCCTCATCTTTCCCGAAATGTGCGCAATTATCACATGTCCGTTATCCAGCTCCACACGAAACATGGCATTGGACAGGGCTTCAATAATTACACCTTCTTTTTCTATTGCAGATTGTTTGGGCATTTTGTTAATCCTTTATAATCTCATTCTTTATATTTTTTCGCCTTCTATGAAGGCAAAGGTTGACAAGAGTTCCGCTTTGTTTTTACGAATGACAACCGTCAGTTCGTAATGGGCCGAATTCCTGTTGTCTGCTGTTTTTAACGTCCAACCGTCTCTTTCCAGGTATACGCCTCTTCCTCCCTGGTTGATCATAGGTTCAATGCAAATCACCATACCTTCTTCCAGATGTTTGCCCTGGCCGGGCCTGCCGTAATTCGGCACATCGGGCTTTTCGTGAAGGTTCCGTCCTATGCCGTGACCTACCATCTCCCTTACCACGGAAAAACCGCGTTGTTCAACATGAGTTTGAACAGCAGCACCGATATCGCCAATGCGATTACCGGCGATGGCTTTCTCTATACCCTTGAAAAGTGATTCCCGGGTAGTGCGCATAAGCAGTTCAGCCGCTTGAGAAACTTGTCCTACGCCAAAAGTGTAGGCCGAGTCCCCAAAAAACCCCTTATACTTTGTCCCGCAATCCACAGAAACTATGTCTCCTTCCTTCAGGCGGTAATCACCGGGAAATCCGTGGACTACTGTCGAATTTACGGAAACACACAGGGTAAAAGGAAAACCGTTGTATCCGAGAAAAGCGGGAACAGCTCCGTGATCACGAATGAAAGATTCAGCAATTGCATTGAGATGACCGGTGGTCACCCCGGGAGCGACATGCTTTCCTACTTCCGCAAGTGTTTTGGAAACCAATATCCCGTTTTCGCGCATTAGCGCGATCTCTTCTTCGGTTTTCGTAATAATCATTAAACAAAGAACAATTTAAAAATTCGCTTACATGTTGGAACGGCCTTTCAGCCTTCCTGTCTTCATCAATCCGTCGTAATGACGCATTAAAAGATGACTCTCTATCTGTTGCAATGTGTCCAGGATAACGCCAACCAGGATCAGGAGTGATGTTCCTCCGTAAAACTGGGCAAACTGCATATTGACCCCTATCATCTGCGCGAAAACGGGCATGATTGCCACCAGGCCTAAAAATATGGAACCGGGAAGCGTGATACGGGACATTATTGTATCAATATATTCGGATGTTTTCTTTCCGGGTTTGACACCGGGAATAAAACCTCCGTTTTTCTTCATGTCGTCTGCCATATTGGTTGGATTAACCGTTACTGCAGTATAAAAATACGTAAAGGCAACCACCAGTATGAAAAATACAAAGTTATACCAAAATCCCTGCATATTGCTCATAACTGCGGCAAAACCGCGGGTGGCATCAAAACTGGCAAAGATCATGGGAAACAACATAAGGGCTTGTGCAAAAATGATGGGCATAACTCCTGCAGCATTGATCTTCAGGGGAATGTACTGACGTACACCACCGTATTGCTTGTTACCCACTATACGTTTTGCATATTGCACGGGGATTTTGCGGACACCCTGCACCAAGGCGATGGATGCCACAAATATAAAGAACAGCACCACCAGTTCAACCACAAGCATCAAAATGCCCCCGGTTGATTGTGACCACCGGTCCCCTGCCTCGGCAACAAAAGCAAAAGGCAGGCGGGCAACAATACCCACCATAATGATCAGGGAAATACCATTTCCCAATCCGCGATCCGTTATCCTTTCACCCAGCCACATGATGAACATGGTTCCGCCAATAAGGACTACGGTGGCAAAAAGGTTGAACGAAAAACCGCTTAGCAAAAATGCCGTTTCCGGAAGCTGCGCATGCAAATTCGTTAAATAGGCAGGCCCCTGCAGTGCAAGGATCAGGATGGTCAAATAGCGTGTCCACTGGTTCATTTTCCGGCGGCCGCTTTCTCCTTCCCGCTGCATCCTCTGGAAATAGGGTATCATAATACCCAAAAGCTGTATCACGATTGAGGCCGAGATGTAAGGCATAACCCCCAAAGCAAAAATAGAGGCATTCCCGAACGCTCCGCCCGAAAACATGTTCAACAATCCTACCAGACCTCCTGAAGCCTGTGCCTGCAGATTGCTCAACTGCATGGGATCTATTCCGGGCAAAACCACGAAGCTGCCCAGCCTGTAGATCAGCAGAAGCAACATCGTGTATACGATCCGCTTGCGCAGTTCTTCAATCTTGAAAATGTTTTTTATGGTTTCTATCAGTTTTTTCATTGGTCAGGCGTATTCTGGGTTATTCAATGACAACAGCTTTCCCTTCTTTTGCCTCAATAGCTTCTTTTGCCTTTTGGGAAAAACCGTGAGCTGTAACGTTCAATGTAACGTTGAGTTCACCGTTACCCAATATTTTAACCAGGTCGTTCCCGGATACCAGACCTGCATCGCGTAATGCGTTGAAGTCTATATCGGTAAGACCCGTTTTTTCATGCAACGCCTGTAAAGTGGAAAGGTTGATGGCCTTATACTCTACCCGGTTCATATTCCTGAATCCGAATTTGGGAAGGCGCCGTTGCAAAGGCATCTGGCCTCCTTCAAATCCCGGTTTACGGGAATAACCCGAACGCGATTGGGCTCCTTTGTGTCCGCGTGTAGAAGTACCTCCTTTTCCGGATCCTTCGCCGCGACCAATACGTTTTCTCTTGGAAACCGACCCTTCTGCGGGTTTTAAATTTGATAAATTCATATTGTTTCCTCCTTTACTTTACTTCTTCAACTGAGACCAAATGACGTACTTTCTCCACCATCCCCCTGATCACCGGGGTCGCTTCCTTTTCTACCGAATGGTTCATCTTGCGGATCCCCAGGGCAGCTAATGTGTCTATCTGGCGTTTTGTGGCGGAATTCTTACTTTTAACCTGTGTGATTTTCCAAATTTCCATAATCCTTCCTCCTTATCCGTTAAAAACCTTATCCATCTTGACACCGCGAACTCCGGCCACCTGATATGCATCGCGCATTTCCATAAGAGCATGCACAGTAGCCTTAACCAGGTTGTGGGGGTTGGAACACCCTTTTGACTTGGCCAGCACGTCATGTATACCTACCGATTCAAATACAGCGCGCATAGCACCTCCGGCTATCACACCCGATCCGGGTGCTGCAGGTTTCATAAATACGCGGGCTCCTCCGAATTTGGCCTCCATCTCGTGAGGAATCGTTTCCCTGTTGAGCGGAATACGATACAAATTCTTTTTTGCATCCTCAATTCCTTTTGATATGGCCGAGGTTACCTCTCCCGCTTTACCGAGTCCGTAACCGACAACTCCTTTTTCATCACCGACAACTACTATGGCAGCGAAACTGAAGTGACGCCCTCCTTTCGTAACTTTGGTAACTCGTTGAATGGCCACCAGACGGTCTTTTAATTCAAGGTCCGTGGCTTTTACTTTTTTTGCTTTTATACTTGCCATATCCGTATTAGAATTTAAGACCACCTTCTCTGGCGGCGTCTGCTAAACTTTTTATCCTTCCGTGATAGAGATATCCTCCACGGTCAAATGATACTGTAGTAATGCCTTTTTCCAGTGCCCTTTCTGCAGCCAGTTTGCCTACAAGTGCGGATATCTGGACGGGGGTTTTCCCTTTCAGTGCTTCTGCCAGAGAAGTATCTTTGGAAGAAGCCTGCACCAGGGTCACCCCTTTGGTATCGTCTATCATCTGTACATATATCTGTTTATTACTCCTGTATACGGCCAATCTGGGACGTTCGGGAGTTCCGGATATCCGCTTGCGAATGCGGTATTTGATCCGTTGTCTTCTTGCTTGTTTTGTTAAAGCCATAATTTCACCTCCTACTATTTAGCTCCGGCCGATTTCCCGGCTTTACGGCGTATTTGTTCACCTACAAATTTAATACCCTTGCCTTTGTAAGGTTCGGGAACGCGCAGTGACCGAATCTTGGCAGCCACCGTTCCCAGCAATTGCTTGTCATGACTCGTAAGTGTCAGGACCGGATTCGCGCCTTTCCGGGCAATTTCCACCGATGCCTTGATCTCTTTGGGTAACATGAAATGGATATCATGAGAATAACCCAGGTTGAATTCCAGCATTTGTCCTTTTGCCTCAACGCGGTAACCCACGCCGACCAATTCCTGCTTAGTGGTAAAACCCGTAGAAACGCCAACCACCATATTATGGATCAGGGCACGGTACAAACCATGCATTGACCTGTGGCGAGGCTGATCTGTAGGACGTTCCAGCTTAAGCTCTGTTCCCTCCACCGACACCTTGATGTCCGGATCTACTTTTTGTTGTAATTCTCCGAGAGGGCCTTTCACCGTCACCAAATTGCCCGAGCCCATTGTTACGCTCACACCTTTTGGCAGGTTTACAGGGAGTTTTCCTATTCGTGACATATTGTTCTTTTCATTAATATACGTAACACATGATCTCACCGCCAACATTGAGCGTTTTTGCTTCTTTGTCGGTGATAATTCCTTTGGATGTAGATACGATCGCAATACCCAGTCCGTTCAGTACGCGGGGCATTTTGTCCACACTTGCATAACGGCGCAAACCTGGACTGGAAACGCGGATAAGCTTTTTAATGGCCGGGCGTTTTGTCTCGGGATGGTATTTTAATGCGATCTTGATGGTGTTGGAGGGTGTTCCTTCCTCAATTTTATAACTGAGTATGTAACCCTTTTCGTGTAAAATACGGGTGAGTTCCGTTTTTACCTTTGATGCGGGTATTTCCACGACCTTGTGTCCTGCGGTCACCGCATTGCGAATCCTTGTCAGATAATCTGCTATTGGATCAGTCATAATAAAGGTGTTTTTAAATTTGTTTTCGGCAATAAATTGCCCGATATCCAATAAATAAAGTATGTATGGTTGCCCACACGGGGCTTTGTCTACCAGCTTGCTTTGCGTACGCCGGGGATCAAACCGTTACTCGCCATTTCGCGGAACTGTATGCGGGAAATCCCGAACTCACGCATGTACCCTTTGGGCCTGCCCGTAATGGAACAGCGATTGTGCAATCTGACGGGGCTTGAGTTCTTGGGCAGCTTTGCCAATCCTTCCCAATCTCCCGCCTCTTTCAAAGCTTTCCTTTTTTCTGCATACCTGGCGCATAATCTGGCACGTTTGACCTCGCGCGCTTTCATTGACTCTTTTGCCATTTATTGTTGTTTTTTAATGTTTTTAAAAGGTAATCCGAATTCACGCAGCAAGGCGTAAGCTTCTTCGTCTTTCTCGCTGGATGTGACAAAGGTAATCTCAATGCCAAGGATCTTGGTGATCTTGTCAATGTCAATTTCAGGGAAAATGATTTGTTCTCTGATGCCCAGAGTATAATTTCCGCGTCCGTCGAATTTCTCGGCAATCCCTTTAAAGTCCCTGATACGGGGAAGGGCTATTGAGATCAGGCGGTCCAGGAACTCATACATTTTAGCAGACCGCAGGGTAACCTTAACGCCAATGGGCATTCCCCTACGCAATTTGAAGTTGGAGATGTCTTTGCGCGATACGGTTTGTACTGCTTTCTGCCCGGCTATGAGCGTCAATTCGTTCTGTGCTGTTTCAATCAGTTTTTTATCGGCAGTGGCAGAGCCAACGCCTTCATTCAAAACGATCTTTTCCAGTCGGGGTACCTGCATAATGGATTTGTACCCGAATTCCTTCATCAGTTTGGGCACAATCTCTTCCTTATATTTCTTCTGCAGGGCGGGCACATAGTCTTTTACTACCACAGGTGCCGGTTGTTGTTTTTTTACTGCTTTTGCCATTACTTGATCTCCTCTCCCGATTTTTTAGCATAACGTACCAATTTCCCCTTGTCGTTCAGACGGCGTCCTATACGAGTAGGTCCTCCTTTGGAAGGATCCACCACCTGAAGATTGGATATATGTATGGCGGCTTCCTGTTTTATGATGCCTCCCTGCGGGTTTTTGGCAGAAGGTTTGGTATGCTTGCTGACCATGTTGATCCCTTCAACGATTGCGCGTTGATCTTTGGGAAGGACTTCAAGCACCCTGCCGGTTTTTCCCTTGTCTTCTCCGGTATTCACAAATACCGTGTCGCCTTTCTTTATGTGCAATTTTGTACTCATAACTATAATCCTATAATACCTCCGGAGCCAGTGAGACAATTTTCATGTAACGTTCCCTGAGCTCACGGGCTACCGGGCCGAAAATACGCGTTCCGCGTAACTCCCCGGTGTTATTAAGTAAAACACAGGCATTGTCGTCAAAACGGATATACGATCCGTCATTACGACGAATTTCTTTCTTGGTCCTTACCACAACGGCCTTGGAGACGGAGCCTTTTTTGGCATCGCCGCCGCCCGGAATGGCACTCTTGACTGAAACTACTATGGTGTCGCCGATACGCGCATATCTGCGTTTTGTTCCACCCAAAACGCGGATACAAAGAACTACTTTTGCACCGCTGTTGTCAGCCACCAGTAAACGTGATTCTTGCTGTATCATGGCTATTTCACTTTTTCAACGATTTCTATTAAACGCCAGCATTTGTTTTTACTCAAAGGCCGGGTTTCCATAATGCGTACGGTATCACCCTCGCTGCACTCATTCTTTTCATCATGAGCCACAAACTTGGTGGTTTTATTTACGAATTTTCCGTAAACAGGGTGTTTTACCTTTCTTTTAACGGCAACCACAATGGATTTATCCATTTTATTGCTGACCACCAGTCCTGTTCTTTCTTTTCTAAGATTTCTTTCCATGAATCAATTATTCTAGATTCTGTTTGGCTTTTGTTTCACTCAAAATAGTAAGCATCCGTGCTATATTGCGGCGTGCTTTCTTTATTTGTGACAAATCATCTACAGGAGAGATGGCGTGGTTCATTTTAAGACGAAGCAAGTTGGCTTTTTCCGCCTCAATACGATCGCTTAAATCTTTCACAGATAACTCGCGTATTTCAGGTGCTTTCATTTTTGTTAAACTAATTTTGTTCTACATAATCCCTGCGTACCACAAATTTTGTGATAACAGGCAATTTCTGGGCGCCTAAACGGAGGGCTTCCTTGGCGACTTCCATGGGTACACCTTCTACTTCAATCAGGAGTCTGCCTGGAGTAACGGGGCAGACAAAACCTTCCGGAGCACCTTTCCCTTTACCCATACGAACCTCGGCAGGCTTCTTGGTAAAAGGTTTGTCGGGAAATACACGGATCCATATTTGTCCTTCACGTTTCATGTAACGTGTAACTGCCTGACGGGCGGCCTCAATCTGATGACCGGTCAACCAGCATGATTCAGTGGTTTTGATCCCGAACGACCCAAAAGCAAGTTGGTTTCCTCTCTGGGCGATCCCCTTCATACGGCCTTTCTGTTGCCTTCTGAATTTGGTTTTTTTAGGTTGTAACATTGTTTTCTTCTAAACGTTTAACGTAACGTAATATGTATTGTTGCTTCGATGCAAATTTGTGTGAGTCGATAACGTAACCCATTGTCCGGCAAATTATTAGGAACAAACTGCCCTAAAATTGCGGGTTGCAAAGATAGAACTTAATTTCTGATTTACAAAAATTTATGAACAAAACAAAGCGAAAAATGTTAGAAACTGCGGGCATTTGCGCGTACCGCTTCCATCACACGCAGGATATTGCCTCCCCAGATCTTTGCAATATCTTCAGAGCTGTATCCTTCTTCCAGGAGCGCACGGGTAATGGCTTTCATTTTTCCCATATTTTCAACCCCTACAATCCCGCCGCCGCCGTCAAAATCACTTCCTATGCCTACGTGATCCACTCCCACCAGGTTTACTACATAGTTTATATGTTCCATTAAATGAGAAATTCCCACCTTTTCTTTGGGAAGGATAGAAAGAAAATACCGGCCAATGGATATCTGGATAAGCCCGCCCCCGGCGGCGATGGCCAGGATTTCCTGATCTGTCAAATTCCTGGGAATTGCCTTCAGGTTATATACACAGGAATGACTGGCCATTATGGGAGCACTGCTTGCTTCTACGGCTTGAAGGCACGTTTTACGGGAGGCATGTGAAACATCTACAATAATCCCCAGCCGGTTCATTTCCTGAATTACCCTGAAGCCGAAAGGCGAAAGTCCTCCGTGACGTTCCAGACTGTCAATACAGGAATCGGCAATGTCGTTGTTCCCGTTGTGTGTAAGTCCTATCATTCTGACACCCATATCGTAGTAATGTTCCACGAGAGAAATGTCTTCTCCAAGGCAATATGCATTTTCTATGGAAAGCAACATGGCTGCCTTTCCCTGCTTTTTCAATTTCCTGATATCTTCCGGGCAATACGCTATCTCTCCCAGGTTCCGGTTTTCCCGGGCATACCTGTGCAAAGCGCGCAACATGCTGTCTGCGAGGTATTTTGCATTATCACGGCCCGCGTCAGTACAGGGTCCCTGACCCTGGTAGGCAGCAAAAAAAGCGCCGTCAAGCCGTCCTTCTTTCATCAGTTCAAAAGAAACCTGTCCTTTGGCCACTGTAGACCTGCGGTCGGGAAACGCCAGGGACATCGCAAAATCGTTGTGAGTGTCTATTGAAATGATTGAGTCGTGCAATCTTTCCACACGCTCGTCCAGGCTGTCAGGGACAAAGCTCTGAAGTGCCATGCAGAGTAAAAATAACAGTTTCATGAAGTAAAGATAATTCCTTTCTGTCATTATTTCTTACATTTGTCAGGACAATCAAGCTTTTTGGGCTCATGAAACGAATATTGCCGCTATTATTATTGTTACTGACAACAGCCCTGCCTGTTAATTCCCAGAACAAAACATACCGCCTGCTGCTTCACTGGTACCCGCAAGCTCAGTTTGCCGGCTATTACTACGCCCTTGAAAAGGGGTACTACCAGGAAGAAGATCTGGATATAGATATTATTCACGGGACGGTAAGCATCCCATCTACACGCATTCTGAAAACAGGCGATTTTGATTTTGCCATTTTGTGGCTCTCCACTGCCGTACAGCTAAGAGCCGAAAAAGTGCCCATACAGCTCCTGGCACAGACAAACCAAAACTCGGCACTGCTTCTGGTCAGTCACAAAGGCAAAGGCGTTGACCGCCTGGAAGACTTCCAGGGGAAGAAAATCGGCATCTGGAGCGGAGATTTTGAATTGCAACCGTTAAGCCTGCTCAAGCGTAACAACATAGAAATGCAGGTCATTACCATCAATAATTCCATCAACCTGTTTTTAAAAGGAGGCCTGGACGTTTGTACTGCCATGTGGTACAACGAATACCATGAAATGCTGAGCGCCGGTTTGCGGGAAGAGGATCTGAATGTCTTTCGTATGAGCGAATACGGCATGAATTTCCCTGAGGACGGCATTTATGTCCATGAAAAACTGGCCTGGAACCGGCCCCGCGTGTGCGAAAAATTCATGGAAGCTTCCCTCAGGGGCTGGATGGATGCTTTTCAGGACGTGGAAGGAACCCTCAACATTCTGGAAAAAGCTTGTGCCCAAGCAGGGGTCCCTTTCAGCCGCGCGCACCAGAGATGGATGCTCAACTGTTTCAGGGAACTGTTGATTCACCCGCGTTCCGGAGAAATTGAAACAAAACTTACCCCGCAGTCTTATAACTTTGTGGGATCCGTTCTCCTGGAACGGGATTTCATACAATCCATTCCTCCCTATGAAAAATTCATCGTTCCCTTATAAAAGAAGGAAAAGTATTTCCTACACCATAGCCCGGTATGTATTTGCCGGTACAGCCATTATTCTGGTTATAATCCTGGGACTCAATTACAGTTCCTCTAAAAAACATATGACAGCGGTGATACTGGAAAAGGCCCAGCACCAGACAGAAGAATATGCCGGAAGGATTAACGAGATATTTGCCGCAACCCAGCGTATTCCCACCGTAATGGCTTCCCAGTTGAATCAGTGCACAGACTGGACCAAATTGGATCTGGGCCGGATGCTGGAATCCCTGTTGCGCGAAAATCCCGATGTATTCGGGGCAGCCATTGCCTTTGAACCGGGCATGTATGCAAACCTTCCCCACATGGCCCCCTATGCGTTCAGAAAAGAAGACAGCATCTCATCCACCTTGCTTTTTGACGGACAGGACAATTATTTCATGGAAGACTGGTACATGATCCCCATGCAATTGCAAGAACCGTATTGGTCCGATCCCTATTACGAAACATCCGCCGGCCACGACAACGTGCTGATGATCACCTATTCCGTTCCGTTCTATACCCAAAAGGACGGAAAACGTGTCATAGCAGGAGTTACGACCGTAGACATATCCCTCCAGTGGATCAACAGCCTGATGGAAAACCTGGACGTTTACGAATCCGGGTACGGTTTTTTGATCACAAACGGAGGACGGTTTGTATACCATCGCAATGAACAGCAGAGAATGAACGAAACCGTATTCTCTGCCATGGAAGACTGGCTGGCCACCAACCGGGAGCTGGAACCGGAAGAAGCCGAATTGATCAAAGAGCAACAATTTGGCGTATACCGCAAAATGCTGGACGGGGAAAGCGGGTTGTTCATGGATTCCTTTATGTTTCCCAACCGGGATGAAAAAGCCTGGTTTGCATATGCGCCCATCCGTGCCAACGACTGGTCCCTGGCCTTGATCTATCCCCGAAAGGAAGCCCTTGCCGAGTTGCATAGCCTGAACACCATTCTGGCCATCGTGGGTTTGTTTTCGCTTTTCGTGCTTTTCGGATTTGTGTTTATTGTGGCGCGTGTACTGACCCTGCCCATAGTCAAACTGACCCGCTACGCCAAGAGTGTTGCGGAAACAGGTGATTATACCACCGAGGTCCCTGAACTGGCATCCAAAGATGAGATCGGAGAACTGGCCCAGTCCTTCTCTGTCATGATGCAGGAAATTGAAGAGGCGCACCAGACACTCGAAGACCGGGTTGTAGAACGCACGGCCCAGTTGGTGGAAACCCAGGAACAACTTGTACAGTCGGAAAAAATGGCTTCACTGGGACAATTGACCGCAGGCGTAGCCCACGAGATCAAGAACCCCCTGAATTTCATCAATAATTTTTCCGAACTGTCCATAGACCTGACCAAAGAGCTGAATGAAGCCTTGGAACCCGTAGAAATGAAAGAAGACGACCGATCTTACGTAAATGAGATCCTGGGAGATCTTTCCATGAATGCCTCCAAGATTCTGGAACACGGCAAACGCGCCGACAGCATAGTAAAGGGAATGTTATTGCACTCCAGGGGAAAAAGCGGGGAATTCCAGCTGACCGACATAAATAACATGTTGTCGGAAGATATTGCCCTGGGATACCACGGAATGAGGGCACAGGACAATTCATTCAACATTACCATTGAAGAAGATTTTGACAAAGACCTGCCCCAGATCAGCGTCGTTCCGCAAGATTTGAGCCGGGTATTTCTGAACCTGATCAACAACGCCTGCTACTCGGTAAAAGACTCGGCCCCGTCCAAACCCTCGGGCTGGGTTCCCACGCTCCGTGTCAGCAGCAGCCAGTACGAAGGTATGCTGGAAGTACGGATCCGGGATAACGGGAAAGGCATTTCGCAGGAAAACATCAAAAAAATATTCGATCCTTTCTTTACCACAAAGCCGGCCGGCAAAGGCACCGGGCTGGGCCTCTCGCTGAGCTACGACATTGTTGTGAAAGTTCACAACGGGCAAATCCGCGTGGAATCGGAGCCGGGACAATACGCAGAATTTATAGTAACCATACCCATAAAACAACAACAATAAACATGGCATCAGAAAAGATACTGGTAGTTGACGACGAAACCGATCTTCAATTTGTGATCAATCAAAAATTCCGCAGGCAAATACGCAACGGTCAGTACGAATTCCATTTCGCCTTCAACGGACTGGAAGCATTGGCAAAACTTATTGAAGTGCCCGACATAGCCATCATTCTGAGCGACATCAATATGCCGGAAATGGACGGCCTTACGCTGTTGAGCAAAGTCAGGGAACTGAAAAACCCGTTGCTCAAAACGGTCATTTGTTCGGCTTACGGGGACATGGAAAATATCCGCACGGCGATGAATCGCGGAGCATTTGACTTTGTCACCAAACCGGTAGATTTCAACGACCTGGAAGTAACTCTGGAAAAAACCATTGCCGAGTTGAACGTCGTCCGGGAAGGCCTGGCTTACCACGACAAACTGCTGTCCATAGAACACGACCTTCTGGTGGCCCGCGAGATCCAACGCGCCATCCTTCCCAAAAGGATCCCTGACCTGGGTTGGGCAGACATTTACGGATCCATGGACGCTGCCAAACAAATCGGAGGCGATTTCTACGATTATTTCCTGATGGACGATCACCGGATGGGCTTTGTGATCGGCGACGTTTCGGGGAAGGGAATCCCTGCCGCCATCTTTATGGCCGTAAGCCGCACCCTGATCCGGGCTACCGGATTGAAAGGCATGTCCCCTTCCGAATGTATGAATTACGTCAATCACCTGCTATGTACGGAAAGCGTGAATTCAATGTTCGTGACCGTTTTTTACGGGATGATGGACAAAGAAAACGACACCCTGCATTTTGTAAACGCAGGACACAATCCCCCCGTCTTGTTGAGAAAGGACGGTACTATGGAAGTCTTTCCAATGACTTGCAATATTGTTCTGGGAATTATCGACGGGTTTGGCTTTACCGCTCACAGTATCCCGTTCCGGGAGGGTGATGTCCTGGTTCTTTATACGGACGGGGTAACGGAAGCCTTCAATTCCGCACAGGAAGAATACGGATTCGACACACTGCAGGAACTGCTGCGGGAAAAAGTCCTCAAAGATCCCGACGTCATGTCGGCTGCAGATACTTCAGAAATTACCTGTCGCACCATAACCGGTGATGTCGCCCGTTTTGCCGGAGACGAAGAGCAAAGTGATGACATCACCGTCCTTGTTGTTAAAAGAACTTAACAGTAGTCGTTATGAAACGCACTTTGGAACTGGATAATAAATTGTCTGAGCTGTCCCGTTTGCTGGATACCGCCGAAGAATTTCTTGAATCCGGCAGGGTCCCCGTTCCCGTGCAATACAAGATCAAACTGGTCTTTGACGAAATGTTCAGCAATATTGTATCTTACGGATACCGCCCCGAAGATCCGCCGGACAAAATCCGTGTTGAAATGAGCCTGACGGACAAGAAATTCACAGGTACACTGGATGACGGGGGCATCCCTTTCAATCCCCTGGAACAAGACCAGGCAGACACTACGCTACCGGCCGAAGAAAGACCCATCGGGGGCCTGGGTATTCATCTGGTCAAAAACCTCACTCACGAACTATCTTACAAAAGGGAAAAAAACAGGAACGTTTTTTGCTTCTCCATGAAAATTGAATGAGAACAACGTTCACCCTTTTTCTCTGGGGTCTTTGTATCCTGACCCCGCTCATCCTTCCGGCACAAAACGACTCTTTGCGCCGCGGTCATCTTATGGGTTTTATCATAGAAAACGGAGACACCCTCTTTGTGGAATCACTGCCGCCGGTTTACGTATACAACCGGGACATTAAGAAAAACGACAAAAACTGGCGTGAATTTTACCGTACCGTTCACAATTTTGCCAGGGCTTATCCTTACGCCCTTCAGGCCCGTGCGCGGATGGACACGGCGGACAGCATTATGGCGGCCAGCAACTTCTCGGCCATGGAACGGGAACGCTTCCTGGCACAAACGGAAAAAGATCTTTTTGCCGAGTTTGAGGCCCCTTTGAAGAAACTCACCTTCTCCCAGGGGCGAATGCTCCTGCGCCTGATTGACCGGGAGATCGGCCAGACGTCCTTTGCGGTGGTCAAAAGTTATCGAGGAGGTCTTACCGCGGCTTTCTGGCAGGGCGTAGCCCGGATTTTCGGGGCCGATATGAAAAAACCGTACGACAAATACGGGGAAGACAAAATTCTGGAAGAATTAGTCCGCATGTACCACGACGGGCGCTTTTATTACCTCTATTTCTCCCTTTTCGGACCGCCCAAAGACACCAACATCTCCCCTTACGGGACCCGCAGGGTCAACTGACAGCCAATCCTCCAGAATGATCAGCTCACCGCCTGCCGGCAAACGGCAACGGGCAGACGTATGCAAATGTCCGGCTATGCAGTAATCTACAGGGCGTTCGTATTCAGATGCGTATTTGTATATCGGAGCTTCTTCACAACAAAATTTGTAACGCGGTTTATGATTGTTCCTGTTATGAGCAGACCATTTGAGCCCAAGAGCGTAGGCCCATCTGGGATGAAGTCCGCTAAAGAGAATCTGTAAAAAACGGTTGTGGAACATCCCGTGCAGAAACCTGGTCTTTAAAGGATAACGGCCCATGCGGTGCCCATGTCCCAAAAGAAAATTCTTACCTTCCAATTCTATATACAACTCCCCCCGATGTACCTCAATGCCCAGTTCTTCTTCCATGTACCCGAATGTCCAGAGATCGTGATTCCCTACAAAAAAATGTATGGGAATTCCTCGGTCCCTGACGCGGGCCAACGCACCCAGTGTACGTGTATAACCCCTTGGAATCACGTATTTGTAATCATACCAGAAATCAAAAATGTCTCCCAGCAGAAACAACCCGGCTGTATTATCATCCAGATTTTCCAGAAACTGAACAAAACGCCGTTCCCTTTGGGCGGGATCTCCTTTTTTCAATCCCAGGTGCACATCGGCTGTAAAAACATATTTTTTCATAACAACGGTACTAACAAACAGGCCAGTCCGACCAGCAGACAATAAACGGCAAACCAGGTAAATCTTACTTTACGGACAATGGCTATCATTAATTTACAAGCCAGCAGTCCCGCCGTAAAAGCAGCCAAAAAGCCTATGGCCATTGCAGAGAAAGAAAGTCCTGTTACGGCCGGGGCAAATCCACCGGAAACGATTTCCAGGAATGCTTCTCCCAATACAGGGATCAACACCATCATAAAGGAAAATGGAGCCACTTTGTCTTTGTGTCCTCCCAAAGATAATCCCGTGGCTATGGTAGCTCCCGAACGGGACAAACCGGGAAGTACTGCAAACGCCTGCGCTATACCCATTAAAAAAGCATCCCGGTAACCAATGGGATGGGTATTGCCCTGTTTTTGCCTGATACCTGAAAGCCACTGTGACAGAAGCAAAAAGGCTGCAGTAAGCAACAACATCCATCCTACAATGGAAAGCCCCCCGGTAAAGAGAGCTTCAATTTTGTCTTTAAAAAACAATCCCACCACAAGGACAGGCAATGTGGACAAAAGAATCCGGAGCGCCATACCCGTAGACTCGGTCTTTCTGAAACTGAGCGTGTCGCGGACCATTTCCCACAAAGGTTTCCAAAATACGACCACCGTGCTCAGAACCGTTGCAGCATGAACTATGATCTCGAAAGAAGCGTCCGTCGTTTCTATCCCAAAAAGATGCTTGACAATAACCAGGTGCCCGCTGCTGCTTACCGGAAGAAACTCGGTAAAGCCCTGAACAAGCCCCAGGACCAAAGCTTCAAACCCGTTCATCTTCCTTGCGTTTGCTTACTTTCATAATGGCTATGATCTCAAAGACAAAGCCACCGCATATAAGCAGGGGGGCAATGACCATCCGGCGAAAACTGAACATGGCTTCCTGACGGAACACCTGCGGATCATCGGACCCGCCCCCGGCCAGTAATAGAAAGCCCAGGGCAATAACGGCCAGGCCGATCAACAACAGGTACACATTTTTCAGAGGCATGGCTAAAGCAGCTTCTTGTTCTTTTTTATTTCCGTTGATTTTTTTCATGTACACATCAATAATAAAAAGCGGAAGCCTTCAGCTTCACGACACGGTTAACGACAAAAAAAGTGGATATCCGGCATAGCAGTATCCCGGTAACCAGAATGGCTCCGGCTACTACAAGGAACATATGCGGTGAAACGAGCATCAGAATGCCCGGAAATTCCCGTTGCAAAAAATACAGGAGTCCAATAAGCAAAAGAATGGCTATCAGCGAAGCAATTAATCCCTGTATAAAAGCCTGTATCATAAAAGGTTTACGGATAAACCGTTTGGTAGCACCTACCAGTCTCATCGTGTAGATAGTAAACCTCCGGGCATATACAGAAAGTCTTATGGTGTTGTGTATCAAAGCAAAAGAGATAATTAAAAGGATCAAAATGATGACCCCCAGCACCATTCCTATGTTTCTCAGATTTTTGTTTATCAAAGATATTAGCGGGGCTTGATAGGACACTTCTTCAATTTGCCTGAATTTTGCCAGATGCGATTCCAAAAGAGCAATACTGTCATTCTGTACATAGGGTGCGTTCAGCCTTAATTCAATGGATGCGGGCAGCGGATTGTATTCAAAAATATCAAGAAACCCCGAACCGAGTAATTCGGCCATTTCCCGCGCACCTTGTTCCCGCGAAACAAAAGAAGCTTCCCGCACGGCATCACGCACATACTCCTGAGCCAACATCTGTTTGATTATCAGGGTTGAATCCGCATCTTTCATTTCTTTGGACAAAATCACGGAAACGCCAATGTGTTCCTTGAAATAATCGGATACAGTCCTGGCATTGACAGCCAGCAGACCGGCAATTCCCATCAAAAACAGCACCAGCGCGATGCTAATGACCGATGACAAATAGGATTGAACAAGTTGCCGGTTGATAATATTTTTCTCTTGCTGCGCCATAATTTCGAAAATCAAAGATAATGAAAGTATAAGAATTTTTGCTATCTTTGTGTGTTTTAACTGGGTAAAAGCCTTATGTCCAAAGCCAAAAAGATTCTGTATGTAAGTTCGGAGATATTCCCGTTTCTGCCACAGTCGGATATGTCTTACATAGGAAGGCATCTGCCACAGGCCATCCAGGAATCCGGCGGCGAAATTCGCTCGTTTATGCCCAAATACGGGTGTATAAACGAACGTCGCAACCAGCTTCATGAAGTCATCCGCTTGTCCGGAATGAACATCATCATTAAAGATATTGATCGGCCGCTTATAATAAAGGTGGCGTCCATATCTGCTGCCCGGATGCAGGTCTATTTTATTGACAATGAAGATTATTTCCAGAGAAAATTCATATACAGAGACGAAAACGAAAGGTTTTTTGCCGACAACGATGAACGGGGCATATTTTTTGCTCGGGGAGTGTTGGAAACCGTGAAGAAACTGCGTTGGAAGCCTACCATAGTACATTGTCACGGATGGCTCAGCCACCTGTTGCCCCTGTACCTCAAAAAAGCGTACCGCAACGACCCCCTCTTCACGAACGCCAAAGTGGTCCTGTCCTTATACAATGACCTGACCACGGAAACTTTTAACGAGAATATGCGTTCCAAGGTTCTTACAGGCGGCATGAAAACCAAGGACGTGGAATTTCTGGCGGAACCCGGCGCCGTGAATCTGGCCAAAACGGCCATACAGTATTCAGACGGCGTTATATTGGCCAACCCGAATGTTGACCCTGCGCTTCCCGAATTTGCAAAAAGCCTGAATCTCCCCGTTCTCCCGTTCATAGACCCGCAAGACCCTGAAAGCACATATATTACGGATTACAACCGTTTTTACGAAAAAATTTTAGAAACCAAATGACAATCAGGGCCCGCAGTTTTTTTCTACCTGCCATTTTCCTTCTCATGTTAACTTCCTGTGTCCCGGTGGATAACCGTATGGGCTCGGGGTTCATCCCGTCCAACCAGTTCATCTACATTCAGACCCGGGATTTTGAAGCTCCAATGTTTACTACGGTAGCTGACAGTATGAATATGGCGGCTCCTTCTTACCTTGAATTCGGGTCCGTCAACTCGCCGGTTTTTGGGAATACCACATCTTCGGGACTGATCCAGTTTGCCCCTTATGCGTATAAAGAAGAATACGGGGAAGATCCGGAAGTGGACAATATGTTTGTCAATATACCCATGAGCGGTTTTACGGTCTTTAACGAAGCTGACCGTTACATGCCCCAGAATGTATACGTATACCGGCTGATAAAAGATCTGAACCACCTTGAAATTTACCCGGATTCCTTTTCTGAAGAATACATAGACCCCATCCCCGTCAGCAAACCCGGTCTTATTTACCTGGGACGCGACACTCTCCGGATAGACTTTACGGAATCTTTCGCTTACGAACTGCTTCAGGCTGATTCCATAGAACGAGACAGTACGGAAGCATTCACGGCAAAGTACAAAGGATTGTATTTTACCACGGAAAAATACGACGCATCAAACCGGGGAGGCCGCATCAATTATATGAATATTGCCGAGGCCATGATTTACCTGAATTACAAGTCGGCAGGCGGTGACAGTCTGATTTCCTATTATTTCAACACATACGGCACCTATTATAATACAGCTTCCCACGAATCTTCCGGCCTTGCGGACAAAGAACCGGCGGAACGCCTTTTTTATGAAGGACTTGCCGGAGTGAAACCATGTCTTGATGTGGCAGAACTGGTATCTGAAATCAAAGCCTGGGGACTGGCGCAAACACCTCCTGTGAATGCAGACAAGATCCTCATATCCCGGGCAGAGTTGGTCATGCCGGTAGAAATACCGACTGACGGCGATTATTCCATGGCCGATAACGCTCCCGCTACATTATATCCCTGTAAATTGATATCCAACGACTCGCTGATGTATTACTCACCGGTAGTGGATATTTATAATGAAAATGCCGGCGGATCCATGAACCGTTCCCATTGGCATTATTCCTTTGAAATCACCTCTTATTTGCAAGAAGTTTTAAAAAGCGACACCCTGGATGCAAAGGATAACTTATGGATCATGCCCGTCTATTCTGTAACGTCTTCTACTTCAAGCAGCAGTACGTATTATGTAGACAATTTCACTTACCGCAATACAGTTCTTTGCGGAAACCTTTCCGACAGGCCTCCTTACGTACGCATCACATACGCCGTGTTGCAACAATAAAAAAATTCATTACCTTTGCACCCCTTCCGGTTATTTATTAAGACTTCGTAGCTCAGTTGGTAGAGCAAATGACTCTTAATCATTGGGTCGAGGGTTCGAGCCCCTCCGAGGTCACAAATGAGACATATTCTCTTTGCTGTATTGCTGATTTTTTCTGCCCAAAGACTGGAATCACAGGTGCATCATATAAAACCGGCAGATTTTCTGAAAATGGTAACTGAAAATCAACGGGCACAAATTCTTGATCTGAGGGATGTACAGGAATACCAACTCAGGCACATTCCCGGAGCGGTAAACATACAACCTGCAGACCGGTTCTTTCTGGAAGATGTCCGCACTCAATTTTCGGTATCCGATACCTTATATATATACTGCAGGATCGGAAAAGTCAATGAAGTAGCCGCATTACTCCTAAAAAGCGGGTACAACGTGATCTACAACCTCAAGGGAGGCTCGGTCGCATGGGATGTTTATTTGGAAAAAGAAAGACGGAAAAAGAAGAAAGAAAGTCACTGAAGATCTGCGCTTCGGTTGAATTCACGCATCCAGGCCTTGCGCGAGGCTTCCTGCTCGGCATCCTTTTTGGCATATCCCTGGCCCGTTCCCAGCACAGTCCCTTCTGCCATGACCTCGGCCTGAAACAGAGTCGGTTTTCCGGGTTCTTGGGCAATTGTGTGGACCTTGAAGGAAAGCTGCTTGCCTTTTTTCTGGAATCTTTCTACCATTCTTGATTTATAATCCGTTTCTGTACATTCCAGTTCCTGCCAGTCTACCCGGGAAAGCAGATAATCCAACAATATTTTTTTACATTTTTTAAACCCGATATCCAAAAATATCGCTCCTGCAAGTGCTTCCAGCATATTGCCGCCTAAATTGCGAAAATGGGCTTCGTTGCCTTTTACGTCCATCCATTGGCGCAACTCGGAATGTTCGGCTATCCGGTTCAGGGAATCGCGGCTCACGATCCTGGAACGCATCTGGGTCAGGTACCCTTCATCCCCCCGGGGGTATCGAAGGTATACCGCTTCTCCCACAACCGCCCCTAAAATAGCATCTCCCAGGAATTCCAGTCTTTCATTGGAATCCTCATCCCGCGAGACAGCAGATCGGTGAGTAAGTGCTTTTTTGTATAAATTCAGATCCTTTGGATAAAAGCCGAAACAATCGTACAAAGCTTGTCTTAACGCCCTGTCTTTAGAATCTTTATCCGCTTTGCGGAATTTCATTTTCAGATTTTTTTTATCAGCAGGCAGGAATTATGCCCTCCGAACCCGAAAGTGTTCGAAAGAGCTACCCGGACTTTACGCTGCTGTGCTTGATCGAACGTGAAGTTCAATTTGTAATCTATAGCCGGATCTTCTTCTTTGAAATTGATGGTGGGAGGTATCGTATCCCTTTCCATGGCACAAATACAAGCCAGAATTTCTATGGCTCCGGTAGCTCCCAGGGCATGTCCGGCCATAGATTTGGTAGAACTCATATTCATTTTGTAGGCATGATCTCCAAACAAGTCTTTTATGGCCTTAACTTCCACAATGTCTCCCAGAGGTGTTGCCGTGCCGTGCAAATTGATATAATCTACGTCTTCCGGCTTAAGTCCCGATTCCCGGATGGCCTCTTCCATAACCCTTCTGGCACCGTCTCCGTCCGGATGCGGGGCGGTTATGTGGTAGGCATCGGCTGTCATTCCCGATCCCCCTATTTCGGCATAAATCTTTGCACCTCTTGCACGAGCATGTTCGTATTCTTCAAAAACGAGTATACCGGCACCTTCTCCCATGACAAAACCGTCACGTGTCCTGTCCAGAGGACGCGAAGCGGTCATGTATTCTTCGTTATTTGTGGAGATGGCCTTGGAAGCATTAAATCCTCCTATACTGGCTACGTTGATAGGTGCTTCGCTGCCCCCCGTTATGATGATATCGGCTTTGCCCATACGAATGAGGGTAAAAGCATCGCTCATGGCATGATTGGAAGTGGAACAGGCAGAAACAGTTGCGTAATTGGGCCCGCGAAATCCGTATTTCATTGAGATCATTCCGGAAGCAATGTCGGGGATCATCATGGGCACCAGGAACGGGCTGAACCGGGGAACTTCCCCACCTTCATAAAACGCCTTCATTTCTTTTACCAGCGTTTCTATTCCTCCGATGCCGGATCCAATCACAACACCTACCCTGTTTTTGTCAATGACATCCAGGTCCAGAGCACTGTTTTTTATTGCCTCGTCTGTGGCAATGAAAGCATATTGCGTAAAGGGATCATTTCTGCGGACATCCCGTTTGTCCAGGCCGAATTTTTCGGGATCGTAATTCTTGATCTCGCAGGCAAAACGGGTTTTGAACAGTGAAGCGTCAAAACGGGTAATCCATCCGGCTCCGGACTTCCCGGCCACCAGGTTATCAAAATATTCCTGAACATTGTGACCTAGGGAATTGATTGTCCCGATTCCGGTAATGACTACCCGTCTGAGCTCCATGTGAAATAAAATTATTCGGCTTTAGTGTTTTCTTCTATGTATTTGATGGCGTCGCCTACTGTGGAGATCTTTTCAGCGGCCTCATCAGGAATGTTGATGCCGAAAGCTTCTTCAAATTCCATAATCAGTTCTACGGTATCCAAAGAATCCGCACCCAAATCATTTGTAAAGTTAGCAGTGGGGGTTACTTCGTTCTCATCTGCACCCAATTTGTCCACGATGATTTGCTTAACTTTTTCTTCAATGTTAACTGCCATAATTCAGTGATTAGTTAATAAATATGTAGTTTTAACGCAAAATTCAACGAACTTTGCAGCGAACAAAGTAAAATAATTTATTCCAAATAACGAAATCCGCAACGTTTTTTATACCGGACCATGAAAAGTATTGTACAGTATTCAGTCGCTTTATTATTTTCAGTTTCTCTTCTGGCAAACCCGGATACGTTGTTCTCACAGGTATCCCGTGGAGACTGTCCATTTTATGAAGAATTCCGCCTTTTGTCTCATAAGGAACGTGAAACACTTACAACCGAACACATTCTGGCCGGGAATGTCCCGGATTACATGAAAGGCTTCATTCGTATCAGGACTGTCCAGAAAGACGTGCAAGGCCGCCGACATCGACTGACATTGTGGGTAAAACCCCATTACCTGACCGTTTTGAGCGGCAATGTTCCGTTCATCGTGCCACTCACGCCCATGACTGCGCAGAAGATCGCCGATTCTCTGGACTGTTCCCTTCCTACTCCCAAGATTGTTGATATAATCTACCATCATGCACAGGCAACTCCCGAACCGTTCAATTACATTCCCCGGGGCGAAAGAAACCTCAGTCCGGATCTCCTTTTTGACCATTCACAAGTGATCTTTGCCCAATTGAAAGCCGCAGGAACGAAACCGGGAACCTTGGTTGCGGGTACCAAAAAAGACGTGGTGATCACCCGTATCCCGCCCCATCCGGAACGGACACATCACGTTATCATATACGGATGGCACAGACCGGACGGAACTCCCATCCAGCCTGTCTACGACGGCCATATCAACACGTATGTGGATTACAGCCACGGGATTCGTCTTATCCGGAATAAAATACTGGTTGACGGGAAAGAGTATACGATCGCCCAACTGCTCGCCGACCCCGTCCTTTGGGCGTTGATCTGCTACTGACCTCCGGAAGTTACCTTGGTAGTGATCTCCATGCTTACGGCCATTGACTGGCTCTGGCCTCCCTGTTCCACAACATAATCTCCTTTCAAAGATTGTGATCCCGAACTTTCTATCACCCAGCCGGTATCAGCGTTTATGATCCCTTTGGCTTCCCCGTTCCCGGAAATGTTTTCCATCCGCTGAGCAGCATCGGATTTAGTAGCATTCGGATCGGGCATAATGACCGATTTTGCTTCCAGGCTGGCCCGGCCACCGGTCAATTCCAGCAACCGATTCTGCACAGTAATAATTGCCCCCATTTCCGCACTTGTTTCTTCTTCGGTCCATACAGCAGGTATTTTCAGTTCCTGATCCGGGAACTTGGTCAAGCCGGCCTGAACAATACTTTTAATGGTATTCTCGCTGAAGATTGACTTGATCTGCTGCAGGGCTGTTTCACGGCGACGCCGCGCATATTGTGTAGCCAACGTTTCGTCAACTGCGTTAAACAGGGTGTCTTCCACGGGCATTTGTTCCACGATCTCTCCCCGGGGAGATACGATCATGCGGAACGGTTTGTTCAGCATAGCCCTGATAGCCTCACTCATAATATCCTCTCCTTCCGAGTCAAACACCTGGGATTGTCCTTGTCCGGTGGCCTTAACCGTCATCCGGGTCAGGCGGGCTTCTATCAGGTAACCTTTCTCCGTTTTTTCTGCCAGTGTAATTACGGCTCCCAATATTTGATCCGACTGTGTAGTCACGTCTCCCATCATGGGAACGCGGATGGTTGTGGACTGGTTTATTTCCATGGACACGGGATATTCGGCCCCCATGACGGGTTTAAACTCCAGTTTAACGCTTTGTGCCTGTGCACTAATGGCAACAAACACAAACAATAAGGTAACGATACGTTTCATTGCTGTTTTCTTTTATTTAACGCAAACTTACAATTTATTCCTTAATTTTACGTGATAAAATCATGGTTTGAAATTTGCAACATTATTCGTAATATTGTATAAAACAGAGCATGCCATTGACTATGAAAATGTTAAAACTGTTTCTCTTTTCCGCATTCCTGGTTGGTTTTTCGTATTTTGCCACTGCCCAGAATTCTTCTTCCATGGACGCAGAGGCATCCATAACGTTGGGAACGGAAATGCGGATTGAAAAACTGAGCGACCTGCATTTCGGGGATATTACAAGTAATTCCACTGGGGGATCCGTCTTTTTGAATCCCTCCGACGGAAGCGTATCCAATCTTTCCGGAAATTTTTACCTCCTGGGAAACAGCACAGCCGCTCGTTTTCAGCTTTCAGGAGCCATTAACCAGTGTTTTGAAATTGCGTCCGGAAGTTACCCTTCACAGATCACCTTAACCAACGAGCAGGGACATACCATGACGGTAAGTAATTTCCAGTTTCTGCCCTCCAGCGGAAACCTTGGCACTACGGGGATCATAGAAATAAAAGTAGGGGGAACGCTGAATATAAATGCAAACCAACCGGGAGGGAGCTACACCAACGACTCAGACCTTACAGTGACCATTTCTTACCAATAACGCCTAATATAATGAACAAGACAATCCTGATCATTATGATGCTTAGCAGTGCAATGATCCATACCGGCTGCGGGGAAAACGCCGGTGACAAAATTCCGGTAATCGGAAAATATACCGGCACTCCTGACACCGATCTCCTGGATGCCGGGATTTTAAATCACTTTGGCCGCGTTTCGGACCCGCAGGTTTCTCCCGACGGAACAAAGATCGTATACGGAGTAACATATACTTCCATTGAACAAAACAAACGCAACAGGGAACTGTTCGTTATGAATATTGACGGATCCGACAACCGGCGCATTACCAATACCTCAAAAAGCGAATCCAATGCCCGCTGGATGGATAACGACCGCATTCTCTTCCTGTGTGAAGGGAAATTATGGGTTATGCAGGTTGACGGTTCACTCCGCAAGCAAATTAGCGGAACGGAAAAACAGATCATGGAATTCAGTCTGTCTCCGGCCGGGGACAGGATCCTCTTTACCTCAGCCGTAAAATCGGCAGTCAAACCCACAGATATTGATCCTGCCCTGGACAAAGCTACCGGGCGTGTCATAGATGATCTGATGTACCGTCACTGGGACTGTTTTGTTGAAGAAATTCCCCACGCTTTCGTGGCGGATTTTGACGGGAAAACCCTGTCAGGAGAAACCGATCTGCTGGAAGGGCTGCCTTACGAGCTTCCCACCCTGCCTTTCGGGGACATAGGCGAACTGGCATGGAGTCCGGACGGGAAAAGCATTGCTTATTCCTGCCGGAAACTTACCGGAGTAGAGTATGCCGTTTCCACAAACTCGGACATTTACCTGCACAACCTGGAAACAGGCCGGGAAGTCAACCTGAGCCGGGAGAATAAAGGATACGATACGGCCCCCCGCTTCTCCCCGTGCGGGAATTACCTGGTTTGGAACAGCATGGAACGCGACGGATACGAAGCAGACAAGAACCGCCTGATGTTGCATTCCTTCGGGGACGGTTCCGTCAAAGACCTTACCGCCCGTTTCCGTTACAACGTGGAAAGCGTTACCTGGATGCAGGATAGCAAAGGCCTTTTCTTCACTTCGTGTGCCGAGGGTATTACGCAGGTGTTCGCCCTGGATCTTGAAACGGAAAAAATCCGCCAGATCACTTCCGGGTGGTACAATTGCGGCCCGGTTCAACTGACGGGCAGTCCTGCCGAAGGACAGCAGCTCATTGGAACATATGTCTCCATGTCCATGCCGGCCGAGGTTGTTTCCATAGATCCCGTATCCGGTGCATACACGCAGCTTTCCTTTGAAAACAAACATTTGCTGGATCAATTGACTTTGGGACAAGTGGAAGAGCGGTGGGTAACTACGACCGATAACAAAAAAATGCTCACCTGGGTGGTATATCCGCCTCACTTTGACCCGGAAAAGAAATACCCTGCCGTATTGTTTTGCGCAGGAGGTCCGCAATCCACCCTCTCACAGGGATGGTCTTACCGCTGGTGCCACCAGCTCATTGCCGCCAACGGCTACATAGTAATCCTTCCCAACCGCAGGGGCACCACCGCTTTCGGGCAGGAGTGGACCGAACAGATAAGCGGAGATTACGCCGGACAGAACATGCAGGATTACCTGAGTGCCGTAGATCACATGAGACGTGAACCTTTTGTGGACGGCAAACGTATTGCG
>Ga0209510_1000143_pt1 | contig 105740 bp, 78 predicted proteins | sample BiotimSIPDNA_FD_185749 | JGI IMG/M metagenome (GOLD analysis project Ga0209510, IMG submission 185749) | Anaerobic biogas reactor microbial communites from Washington, USA - Biogas_R1 time_0 SIP DNA (SPAdes) (version 2) | ecosystem: Engineered > Bioreactor > Anaerobic > Unclassified | place...
TCTCAAACTGATTAAAGACGCTCTTTCAATGCTGGAAATAAAGCATTTGAGTCTTGGAATATTCGACCAAAGCTTTCCCAGTTTCCCTGAAGAAGAAATTGGATGGGGATCGCCCTATAGTGAAGGTGGAATCGACTTTTTACTGTTTGCTCATAACATTGGAATAAATACCATACAGTTCGGCCCACAGGGTAAAACCTCCAGGTCAGATATCTCCCCTTATAACAGCACCATTTTCAGCAATAATCCCCTTAGCCTCTCTTTATCCAGGTTATCCAGGCAATACCCCTGGCTTTTTACACCCGATGAGGCCATGCTTCTGGCTGAAAAATGTTCCGGTTTCAGACACCGGGCAAATAAGGACAATGCCTGGATGGCAATTGATCATCTCCATTCTACAATGTACAAAAGATATCGTGAAAGGGTTAAAAATGATCTCAAACCAAAGGTAGATCTTTTCTTACAACAAATGGTCCAAAACCCGGTAAACTGGTTTGAGCGAGACTCATTTTTCCAGGCATTAACTGCTCATTACCATAGTGATGACTGGCGGCAATGGGAAAATATCGATCAGAATCTGTTTTTCTCTCCAAAAGAAGAGCTGGAAAAAACGAATGCACGCAAAGAAAAGATCCGCACCGAAAGAGCACCGGTTTTTGAGGTGTACGCTTTATCCCAGTTTCTTCTTCAGGAACAGCATCAGCAATTTCGGGAACTCTCAAGGCAATATGGGATTAAAATCTATGGAGATCTTCAGATCGGTTTTTCACATCAGGATGTATGGGCCTGGCGCTCCTTATTCCTTCCCGAATACCTTATGGGGGCTCCTCCCAGCAGAAGTAATCCTGAGGGACAACCCTGGGGGTATCCGGTATTAAATCCAGCGCTGTTTTTCTCTTCAAATGGTCAGACTGGCCCGGCATTAAAACTGATAGAAGCCAGAATCGATAAGATGTTTTCAAGATTTGATGGAATCCGAATCGATCATCCTCACGGGTTAGTCTGCCCTTGGGTCTACAAAAACATTTCCGATGATGTTTTTGATGCAGTGCAGAATGGTGCCCGGCTTTACTCTTCACCGGATCTTCCGGATCATCCATTGCTTAAAGACTATGCTCTGGTAAAAAAAGAGCAGCTAAACAGCGATCCTTCCTATCCCAGATATGGTGATAACTGGATCCAATCTCTTACTGATGAACAGGTGGACCGATATGCAACGGTGATCGATGTTATTCTGGAAAGAGCAGAAGCTGTGGGGGCATCAAAGTCCGATATTCTTTGTGAAGTTCTCAGTACCTGGCCGCTGCCATTAAAGGAAGTCATGCTTAAAAGAGGGCTTGGCCGGTTCTGTGTTACTCAGAAAGCAGATCCGGAGAATCCGGACGACATATACAGAAGAGAAAACACTTCTGCTCAGGACTGGATCATGGTAGGTAACCATGACACAAAACCGATATGGCGTTTAGCCATCGAAAGACAGGGCACGACCTGGTACAAAGCACGTGCATCATATCTGGCTTCCCAACTGTCTCAATCGCAGAAGCAAAAAGAGTCTATGCTCAATGAGATGCTGGGAAATCCCAATAAATTTTGCGAAGCCATGTTTTGTGAGCTTTTTCTGGGACCGGCTCAACATGTTTTTGTTTTTTTTACCGATCTTCTGGGGATAAAAGAGATTTACAATAAACCGGGTATCACAAACTCTGAAAATTGGAGTATCCGCATTCCTCCCGATTATTATCACAGGTATGTGGTACAGAGTAAAAATGGCGAGGCGTTTCACATTCCCAGAACACTGGCAAAAGCCCTGAGAGTTCGTTTTCCGGCAAAAACGGATGCCATCGATCTGGCATCAAAACTGGACCCTTAAGTCCGGGTCCGGTATGTGGACTGATACCCACCTGTTCAAAGATCCCCGTACATCGAAATCTAATCAGTCCGAAATACCGGCCTTAATAGCACAGGGTAGAACCCTGTGCAAAACTATTCTACTGTGCCAGGCAGCGAGTAACAACAGTGGTATTTCCATCGGTGACTTTAACCACAAATGCCGAACTGGTCAATGCACTGATTGGTACGGTTAATATAGAAGAACTTCTGTTCAGTGAATATCTGGCAAACAGTTTGCCTCGAAGGTCAAAAAGAGATACTGCTATAGTGGAACCTGAGAATTGGCCCGCATTAATCGATAAACCAGATTTATTAAGCAGAACTGTTTTTCCTGTTGCCGAAGCCAATTTAAGGTTTCTTACCCTGGTACCACTCTCTATGAGAATGTCACCACCATCGGGCACAGCTTTGAACATCAGATAATCCTGGGAATTAACATTTACAATTGTGTCCTCCACCTCTATGCCATCCTGGGTTACCCTGGAGGTGGCAGTCCACCATTCTGGAAGAGGACATCGAATTGAGAGCGGATAATTGTAAATATCATCCGAAAGTTCATCGGTGAGTTCTATTTTAATTTCATTTGGCTCGGATGATACTACTTTTAAAGATGCTGCATCTCTCTCTTTTATGTAACGAGCTACATTACCGAAAGTTTCGCACCAGATTTTACTCCGGTTTTGATCCAGATAATTCAGATGCTCTTTCATCGCATTCAGATTTGTAACCGCCCAGCTATGGCCATCGCTGCCGATTCCATGATGACAGTAAACTCCCCATCCATTACTGCTTGCAGCCTGATCAGCAAAAGAATTCAAACCATTTACATCATTGGGGCAACCGCCACAGGTACCAAACATTTTCGAGCCGATTTGGGCAAAGTTTTGGGGCGTTTTGAGGTTAACCTGGCCGTTACAGTTTCTTCCGCCAATATAGGTTTTCAGAACCTCGCCATCACCGGGGGTGTTGCAGTTGGGGTATGCTACAGAAACGCACATCTCTCCAGGAACTTTGCTTCTAATGGTGTTTTGTGATGGCACCAATCCGCTGGCATTACTATTATGCTCGTTGTTATGGCTGGCTATTTCATGACCTTTGGCGAAAGCAGCTTTCAGAGAGTTCCAGTTACCATCATTACATGAACTGGGCAATACAAATAGTGTCATGTGAAAGCCTTTTTCATCGAAAGCAGCTTGTCCTGAACCGACCTGCTGATTAGTCGAAGATGTCGGATAATCATCAAAGGTGTGAGATATAGCTCCTTTGCAGAAATTTCCCCAGGTTCCAATTTCGAATGGTGCCTCCACCGCTGCAGAAGAAGAGAAGATTAGCGCCGAAGACAATAAAACTGCCGCCGAATTAATCACTTTTTTTCCCATGTATCGCTCCCATGTTGATTTCGTGATGTTCCTTGAATTGCATGTATCATAATATAATAAGAAGAAAATAAACATTCTTGGAATTCTAACAGTCATTTTTATTATTGGTCATCACTAAAAGAGGAGATTAAATGTACGCATTTTATGTACGAATCGATTTTAGATATAAAATTTGGGATTTTTATGAAAGATGAAGAATTTGTGCGAATTTTAGATAACGTTATAATATCAAATAGGAAAAAAATAGGAATTAATATCAAAACAATATCTAATCAGAAGTAATCTGAATAGAATATCTAAACGAAGAACCGAAAAAGTTAAAACTGCTTAATGGGCTTATCTGCCTTAAGATTTTAATACCTGAGCAGAACTTGGATTTTAAGAGAGAGAGCGATAAAGGAGAGTTGATTCAGGATTTTCCAGTATCACTCTCCCTCAACCATCTCACTTAACGGCGAACTCTCCCAGAGACTGCAGATACGCCAGGGGTAGACCGATATCAAACCTTCTTCCCTGCACCAGATAACCCATAAATCCCTCCTCAAGCCGCAATCTGTCCAGACATGAGGTTAGCTGAAATTCGCCTTTTTCGCGGATATTGCTGGTTATGTTTTCCTCCAGAAAATCGAAAATACGGGGAGAAAGTACATACTGGCCAAAGACGGTGCAATACTGGTCATCGGGCATATTTTCCATTCGCAGATGTTCGGCAGCATAGACCGCATCCGGTTTTTCGGCAAATTCGGTAATAGCCATAACCGACTGTTCCTCTACCCAGGTACCGGTGACTGTTCCGAAATGGCGGATAAGTTCAGCGGGTGTAAGCTTAAGTCCGACAACACTGCGGCCGTATTTTTCATAGATATCTAACAGTTGGCGTGCACAGGAGGTATCGGTGTCGGAAGCATACAGATGATCACCGAGCATGAGCAGAAATGGTTCATTACCTACCCACTGTTTTGCGCAATATACAGCATCTCCAAATCCATTCTGGCTTTGCTGTTCAATAAAGGTGATCTTATGACCTATTTCAATGATATAGTCAGATATCTTCTGAGCTTCTTTGGAAAGTTTGGCGAAATGCTCAACTGGTGGTGGTGAATGGAAAAAATCCTCAAAAAGCTCCCGATCCCCTTTTTGTACAATTACACAGATCTCTTCAATGTCACCACTGAGTGCTTCTTCCACTATCGCCTGAATGACCGGTTTAGCGATTCCATCTTTATCAATAATCGGAAACAGCTCTTTTTTTACGGCCTTAGTTGCAGGAAAGAGTCGCGTGCCAAAGCCGGCAGCCGGAATAACCGCTTTACGCACTTTCTTGGCCGATGACAAGGTCAGGCTGAGACATTGCATGTGAAGTTCGGATTCGATGATTTTAATCACCTTTTCCTGTGTCTGGCGATCCTTTACCAGAAGCTGTGCGGTCCCGTCACCCTGTGATCCTACACCTTTACCTCCCAGAATATGGGGCTGTATCGAAGGCCAGGACAGAAGCTTGTGAAGTACCGGTGAAGTGAGCTGAGAGGGACACACCGGCATGCATGCCTTGTCAAATTCTGCCTGAGATTGGGTCATCAGTTTGCCAAGAGTAACTGCATCTCCCTTTTTTATTGCTTCGACTGCACGTCTGGTGATGGATGCACTGATTTTGCCCAGATAGTCCTGGACAGCACGCTGCATATCATTATCTGCGAAAGGATAGCATTTATTGAGTTTGCTGAGAATCTCCTTAGTGTCTTTTCCTGCACAAAGGTCAATAATCACGAAATAAAAATCTCCCCCTACGGCTACTTCCTCCACGTCAACCCGATCACCATCAAAAGTCATCAGTATCGGGCGGTCTCCATAGGCACATCCCTGATCCATGCGGCCGCAACGTGATGGAGTGGTTATTTCACCAAGATATGCAAACTCCATCTCTCCCCGGATAGTCATTTTAAGGTCATAGATGCGATTGAATGCGCGAGCTACCAGTACTGTGGTAGCAGCACTGGAAGAGAGGCCTTTTTTTACCGGCAAATCGGTCCTGTAATTATTTATTTCCAGTCCATGCACCCTGTAATGAGTAAGCACCTGATAAGCCACGCCTGCCACATAGCTGAAGATTCCACCTTTCTGAGCCTCTTCAAGAAGAGCCTCACGGTTCATAGGGATTTCAAATACCTGATCGGTCAGTGTCGTTTTGAATATTAATTTCGAAGGATGAGCTTTAATTTCGGCATAAAGCCCCTGATTGGTTCCGGTGATAAGAGTATAACCTTTTTCCAATGCACCATTTATCCGGCGATAACCGCCAGCCCAATCGGTATGCTCACCAAAAAGGCAGATTCGTCCGGGAACAAAGATTTTCATGGTCTGAAGTCTCTCTATTATAGTTGAAAATGATAAATTGAGAAAATAAACAAAAGTAGAGGCAGTGGCCATTAGAAAGATTGCAGTGTGCCATGCAGGGATGTATAATTGCATTGACACTCATTAGAATGCCATTTATCTTTTAAATTGTCATAAAGAAACAGCTTTCAATAATCGTCTTCACCAGAATAAAGGGGCCTTGTATGAGAGAATCATCATCTTTTAAATGCAACTTTTTACTTGTAATGACTTTTTTAGTTTTTTCAGGCACTCAATCCAGAACATGTGGCCAGACTGGTCTTTGGGGTGGAGAGTTTGCTCATCATGCGGAATTGTTGAAGGATTTCGATTACAAATGGGCAGTATCACAGAAATGGGATGAAGTCACAGAAGAGTGGAAAGACACGTTATCGGTCGCTTACACCATCCCTGGTGCAAACGGAAAAATTGCCGAAACATTTACTCGAAGCTATGATTCTTCTATGGGTGATACGCGTGAAGTAATCACTTACGATGAAAAGACAATGAGCTCGATCATTTATATGAAAGATCCTGTCAGTGGTGAATTCCGAAAAGAACCGTATTCTTCGGTAAAAAACTGGTATTCCGGAGACTGCCTGGTGAAAAATGAAATGATGTTTGACTTCTCTGCAATTGAATTGTTTGGTAATGCAATATATTACTCAGAAACAGGATACAGACTCGAAAATCAGAAGATTATTGCAGATTCCACATTTTTTAAATTCAGTGAAATAACAGAAGAGTTAAGTATGTTAGGCTATAAACCGGAAAATACTGACTGGACATTGTTCAGCAGAAATGAATATCTCTATATTGGGAGCAGCATTGTGACACTTAACTATATCAGGGATAGAAATTCTTCTTCGTTTGTTATCAGCGGCAAGGATTCAATTGTCAAAACCGATGATAAAATATCGGAGATTCATAGCTTTACCAATGAAGAAGGAAAATGGATAACCACTTCAACCTTAAAATTTCTCTACGATGGCAATCGTGTTACCCAGTCGATCAGTCAATATAGAGAATTTGATAAATTGATAAACTTGGAACGCACTCAGTATTTCCACACACCTTATCCTTTCTCAGACATTAAGCATCCCATTTCTTACCACAATACAAACCGGATCAATGCCTTTGTGTCAGAAAAAAACGGTTTATGTACTGTCAATTTTTCCCTGAACCAGCCATCGAATGTTTCCATCTATCTGACCGATCTTAAAGGAAGAAAGCTGGGAAATGGTGTAAAACAGAGAGTTATGCCTGGTTCTTCCTCCCTTCCGCTATCGGTTTCATCACCGGGAAAATACCTGTGTCACATTATAAGCGGTCAGGACCGGACCGTTGTTCCTTTTACAAAAATAAAGTAGAATATGTACTGTGATTTTAGCTAAAAAGGCAGATTAATGAAAACTTTTTATTTTACAGCAACCGGAAACTGCCTTTATGCAGCAAAGCAAATTGGTGGGACAATTATTTCCATTCCCAGGGTATTAAAGCAGGGGATTACCTCCTTCGAGGATGAAAAAATAGCGATAGTTGTCCCCTGTTACTATTTTGGAACACCCAGGATAGTACAGAAGTTCCTTCAGACTGTCAGGCTGAAAGCTCCTTATATAGCTGCAGTTATGAGTTATGGAAATTTCATGGCTGCAGGTATCCATGATTTAGGCAAGCATGCAGAAAGAAATGGCATTGCTTTGAGCTATTCAAAATCAATCCTGATGACAGATAATTATCTGCCGCTTTTCAGAGTTGAGGATCAGCTCAAACTGGAAACATCGAAAAAGATTCCGGAAAACCTTGGTAAGATAGCTGATGATATTAAAAATTCCAGCAAGATGATCGAAAAGATCTCTGCCCCGAGCAAAATCTTCAGTTCCATATTCCAGTTTTTTTACAGAAAATCCTGGGGTAAAAAAGACCGGAATTTCTGGATTGATGAGAACTGTAATGGATGTAAGATTTGCGAGCAGGTCTGCCCCGTAGATAATATAAAAGTTGAGAAAAAGCCGATTTATCATCATGACTGTGAAGAATGCCTGGGCTGTATCCATCTATGCCCGCAAAACGCCATCCATTTGAAGAAAGAACGGGGATCTGGCAGGTTCAGAAACAGCAATGTGACTGTTAAGGAGATAATCGATTCCAATACAGGAGTGCCCGGTTAAATTTAGTAATGCACAGAAAGACCCATCGTGTAAACAGTATTCGCAATTCGTGTAATCAGGATATGCTTTCGTGCAATCAGGAAATGCAATTCGTGTAATCGGGAAATGCAATCGTGTAAAAAGGAAGTGCTTTCGTGTAATCGGGAAATGCAATTCGTGTAAGCTGGAAGTGCTTTCGTATAATCGGGAAATGTAATCGTGTAAGCTGGAAGTGCTTTCGTGTAATCGAGAAATGTAATCGTGTAAGCTGGAAGTGCTTTCGTGTAATCGAGAAATGTAATCGTGTAAGCTGGAAATGCTTTCGTGCAAACGGGAAATGCTTTCGTGTAAGCTGGAAGATCCATCGTGTAAACCGAAAGACTCATCGTGCAAATAAGAAGTGCTATCGTATAAACAGGGAAGGCCATCGTATAACCAGAAAAGGCCAATATGTAAACAGAAAAGGTTATCGTGTTAACGTGAAGAGCCATCGGGAAAAGGAAATAAAAACCCTGGTTGGGTTAATTCAAAGAATTTAACGGGAAATTTTGTAGAATAGATATTGTCCGATTTTTGAAAGAAAAAGAAGCAGAGAAACTGCTTACTCAAAGAATTCAACCAACTTCAATCCTGCAAAAAATGCCAGAGTTGCACCAAACAAAGTTCCTATGAGGTAAAATGAGGCTAAAAAATATTCTTTTTCTTTATAATACAGCCCTAACTCAAATATTAAAGAAGAAAGGGTGGTAAACCCCCCACATACTCCAGTAGCCAGGAAGAGTTTGGTTTCATTTGAAAAAAGCGGAATGTTCACTGATAATCCGGTCACGATTCCAATCAAAAAACAACCCGCAATGTTAGAAATCATGGTCCCAAATGGGATCATGCTAAAATCCTGAAATACAATAATCATCAGATAACGCAGTATTGAACCAATAAAGCCACCGGTTCCTACCAGAATAAATGGTAAGAGAAGTTTCATCATAAATCCTAAATCTTAAAATTCGAAAATCCGAAACCCTAAATCCGTACTCCTAAAAACTAATATCCCAAATCTAAAATTCTTTACTTGGTTCGTTATACTTTTTTTTTGACTTTGTTACTTATTCTATCGTATTTTATACACTTGCCGTCTGGAATCAGTCCGGGCAGGAATCCTTCCTCTCAGTTGCAGGTTAGCAGAAAATTAACCCCGGATGGCCAAAAAATATAATATTTAAGGGCGTTTAGCTCAGATGGTTAGAGTACTACCTTGACATGGTAGGGGTCACTGGTTCGAGTCCAGTAACGCCCAATTTTAAGTAATGCCTCTCTTCCTGATCCTTAAATTGTTCTTTAAAAGAGAAAAAAGGATGGAAGGTGGCTTATTGTATTTATATGGAGAAATCCGATTTAGGAAATATGAAAGATAAGCAGTTATGAAAATAATATTACCGGATGGTAACATCAAAGAGATGCCTGAAGGCAGTTCTGCGATGGATTTAGCTAAAAGTATAAGCGCCAGACTGGCTCAATCTGCACTGGCTGCTAGGGTAAACGGATCACTGGTTGATCTTAACAAAGAACTTAAGGATAATGATAATGTTGCGATCATCACATTTGATGATCCTGAAGGTAAATCGGTTTTCTGGCACTCCACTTCACACCTGTTAGCCCAGGCAGTTCAGCAGTTGTTTCCCTCGGCAAAAATTGCTATCGGCCCTGCAATTGAAAGCGGATTTTATTACGATTTTGATGTAGAAAAGCCTTTTACTCCCGAAGATCTGACTGCCATAGAGGCCAGAATGAAAGAGCTGGTTTCCAAGAAGCAGGAAATAAAACGCAGTGAAAGGGAATGTTCAGAGCTGAAGGCATACTTTGAATCCAAAAATGAGATATATAAGCTAGAACTGCTTAATGATATTGAAGGTACTCCCAGCATTTACAGTCAGGGAGACTGGCTTGATCTTTGCCGCGGACCTCATCTTCCCAACACCGGTTATGTTAAGGCAATAAAGCTCATATCCACAGCCGGTGCTTACTGGCGGGGTAGTGAAAAAAACAAGATGCTTCAGAGAATTTATGGCATCTCCTTCCCCAAGCAGTCTATGCTCGAGGAATATCTGAACATGCTTCAGGAGGCGCAGAAGCGTGATCACAGGAAACTGGGCAAGGAACTTCAACTGTTCTCTTTTCATCAGGAGGGTGCAGGGTTTCCATTCTGGCATCCTGCAGGGATGGTGCTTTATAATATTGTTTGCGATTACAGCCGCAGAGAGCATATCCGTGCTGCATATCAGGAAGTAAAAACTCCGATTATTCTCAATGAGGAACTCTGGAAAAGAAGCGGCCATTATGATAAATATCGTGATGCCATGTATTTCACCGAGATAGATGAGTCCAAGCATGCGGTAAAACCGATGAACTGCCCCGGACATCTGCTGATATTTAAGAACTCCGCGCATTCATACCGTGAATTTCCGATAAAGTTCTTTGAATTTGGGCTGGTGCACCGCCATGAAAAATCCAGTACTTTGCATGGATTATTCAGAGTGCGTCAATTTACCCAGGATGATGCGCATATTTTCTGCACTCAGGAGCAGATTCAGCAGCAGATCACAGAGGTAATCGAATTCATTATTAATATGTACCGGACCTTTGGTTTTGACAACTATAAGATGGAGCTTTCGACCCGCCCGGAAAAATTCATTGGTTCGATAGAGATGTGGGACAAGGCAGAAAGTATACTCAAGAATGTTCTTGAGACTCAGGGCTATGAATACCAGCTTAATCCTGGGGATGGGGCTTTTTATGGTCCAAAAATTGATTTTCATATCCGGGATGTACTTAATCGAAGCTGGCAGTGTGGAACTATTCAGCTTGATTTCAGTATGCCTGAGAGACTGGAGATTGAGTATACTGCAGAAGATGGTATGAAAAAAAGGCCGGTGATGATTCATCGTGCGCTTTTTGGTTCCATGGAACGTTTCATTGGAATTTTATTGGAGCATTATGGTGGGGCACTGCCTCTTTGGCTCTCACCTGTTCAGCTTAAGATACTGGCGGTCTCAGATAAGTATCTTGACTATGCCCGCAGAGTGCATAAAGAGGCTCTTGATGCCGGGATTCGTGCGGAAATAGATGACAGAAGTGAAAAGATCGGTTATAAGATAAGAGATGCTGAGCTGCTCAAAGTGCCCTGCATGGTTATATTGGGCGAGAAGGAGCAGCAGGCCGGTACAGTTTCGGTTCGCATTCATGGAAAAGGTGATCAGGGATCAATTCCTTTGGATCAGTTTATAGACAGACTGCAAAGATCAAACAAACCCGGTTTAAACATCCAAAACATTTAAAGGAGGTCTTTTATCAATAGATTTCGTCCTCAGACTAAAGACGGTGACACTACCAGGATCAACACAGAGATCCGATCCCCGCGTGTACGAGTAATCAGTGCAGATGGTGAGGCTCTGGGAATAATGTTAATCAGTGATGCACTGGCCAAAGCAGAAGCAGCGGCTCTAGATCTGGTAGAAGTTGCGCCTACGGCCGATCCACCGGTGTGCCGCATAATGGACTATGGCAAATTTAAATACGAAAAATCCAAAAAAGCCAAAGAGGCTAAAAAGAAGCAGCACGTCATGCATTTAAAGGAAATCAAGCTCCATCCAAAAACCGATGAGCATGATTTTAACTTTAAGATGGGTCACGCACGCAGGTTTCTGCTTAAAGGTGACAGGGTCAAGGCAACGGTGGTTTTTAGAGGCAGGGAGATTACTCATATTGATTTTGGCCATAAGATTCTGGAACGTCTGGATAATTGCCTTGCGGATTTGTCTCAAGTTGAAGTTGCTGCAAAAATGGAGGGAAGAAATATGATCTCCATATATGTTCCCGATAAAGCAAAGATTAAAGAGTATAACCGTAAGCTTGATCTGGAGAAAAAGGAAACACAACCACCGCAGGTTAATAACAACAATAACCAGTAAAACTGTAGTTTTTTCTGATAAAATGGGAGTATTTTATGCCGAAGATGAAAAGTCGTAAGTCCGCAAAAAAACGTTTCAGAGTGACTGCAAATGGCCACGTAAAAAGAGGCAAAGCATTTCACACCCATATTTTAAACAAAAAGGACCGTAAGCGCAAACGCAATCTGCGGCAGACGGCTCTTGTTTTTGCCGGAGTAGAGAAGAAAGTTCGCACGATGATTTCGGTGTGATTTTTCACTAGTTGCAAAACTGATTTTTTCTGGATTATTCATAAAAGGAGTTAGAAATGCCAAGGGCAAAAAACCGTGTTGCATCACGGGCTAAACGCAAAAAATTGCTTAAAATGACAGCAGGATACTATGGAAAACGTGCAAATTGCATTTCCATTGCTAAAGATTCTTTTTTACGGTCAGGTGTCTACGCCTATGCACATCGCAAACAGAACAAGCGCAATTTCCGTTCTTTGTGGATCATGAGGATTAATGCTGCAACCCGTCAGTATGGTGTTTCATACGGAAAGTTCATTTCAGGATTGAAGGCTAAAGGGATAGAGCTTGATAGAAAAGCTTTGGCTCATCTGGCACTTCATGAACCGGATGCATTCAAAAAATTAATCGATACTATAGCAGCATAAGGATAGAAATGACTTCTGAAAGTGCCGGTAGCGGCCATTCATTAAAGGATCTTGACATAATTCGTCAGGATGCAGAATCCGAACTGGCGGCTGTTAAGGATAAGGAAACTGCCGAACAGTTCCGTATTAAGTATCTGGGTAAAAAAGGAATATTGCGGGAAATTCTAAAATCCCTTAAGGACATACCTGAAAAGGAGCGCCGGGAGTTTGGAGCGAGGGCAAATCAGCTTAGAGTTACCATAGAGGAAAAATTCGAGCAGGCGCCCTGGAAAACTTCAAGAGAGGATAAAGATTCTCTTTCATTTGATCCTACTCTTCCAGGATTTCCTTTTCCTAAAGGAAGCACTCATCCTTTGATGCGAATCCGCAATGAAATTAGGGATATTTTCCTAAGCATGGGATTTTCTGTGGCTTATGGCCCGGATGTTGAGACGGATTATTACAATTTTGAAGCACTCAATACTCCCGCTTTTCATCCTGCCCGTGATATGCAGGACACTTTTTACATTTCAGAGACGGTTCTTCTTCGTACCCATACTTCTCCAGTACAAGTCCGCACTATGGAGAATCGTAAACCACCTTTCCGTTATATTATGCCTGGGCGGGTTTATCGAAATGAAGAGATCAGTGCTCGCAGTTACTGTCTGTTTCACCAGATCGAAGGATTGTATGTAGACGAAAATGTCAGTTTCTCCGATCTAAAGGGAACACTACTGGCTTTCTGCCGCAGGTTTTTTGATGAAAAGACACGCATTAAAATCCGCCCCTCATTTTTCCCATTCACAGAACCCAGTGTTGAAATCGATGTGGAGTGTTTTTTATGCGGAGGAGAAGGCTGCAGCATCTGTAAGAAAAGTGGATGGCTTGAGGTGCTAGGTGCAGGGATGGTTCATCCTAATGTCTTGAAAAACGTAGGAATTGATCCCGAGAAATACACAGGGTTCGCCTTTGGTATCGGTATCGAACGAATCGCTCTTCTGAAGTATGGTATCGAAGACATCCGTTTCTTTTATGAAAATGATGTCCGTTTTTTAAAACAGTTCTAATCTTGAAGCAGGGTAACCGTTTTTTTACGGTTGCCTCAAGTTAGACCGTTTTATCACCCATTTCAGGGTGATTTTTATGAAAATAATTGCCCTTTATTGAAGAAAACTTATTATGAGAGTAGTATATAGCTGGCTGAAAGATTTTGTTGATATTGATATTCCAGTAAACGAACTGGCAGATGCGCTTACTTCTGCCGGACTGGAAGTGGCTTCGATCGAGCAATACCGCATACCTGATGGAGTTAAGGTTGCCAGGGTTCTTAATACAGAAAAACATCCCAATGCAGACAGACTATCGGTTTGCAAAGTAGATGCCGGAGAACAGGATCCATTGACAATAGTCTGTGGTGCGCCCAATGTCAGAGCCGGAATGACTACTGCACTGGCTTCGATTGGCACCGTTCTGGGTGAGAATTTTCACATCAAAAAATCAAAAATCAGGGGTGTAGAGTCATTCGGGATGCTTTGTTCTGAGGAAGAACTGGGGCTTTCCAATAATCATGATGGTATAATCGATTTGCCCTCTGATTTTAAAGTCGGTGAAGCTCTCTCCACCTATTATAAAGACGATGCAGTAATTGAGATTGAGATTACACCTGATCGTGGTGACTGCCTGAGTGTTCTCGGAGTGGCCAGAGAAGTTTCAGCCAGATTCGGATTACCTTTAAAAAACATCGCTAAGATTCCAGTTGAAACAAAAGATCTTCGGATTGAGGATTTTATCTCTGTATCAATCGAAGCGCCTGACCGCTGCCCCAGATACTGTGGAAGGCTGATTAAGGGAGTGCAGATTAAGCCATCTCCCAATTGGATGCAACGACGATTGACCCTGGGTGGTATTCGACCCATTAATAATGTGGTGGATGTAACCAATTATATACTGCTTCAATACGGTCAACCCATGCATGCATTTGACTATGCATCTTTGAAACAGAAAAAAATCGTCGTTAAAAAAGCAGGAGAAAAATTAACATTCAATACGCTGGATGACATCGGTCGGGAGCTTATTCCTGAAGACCTTCTTATTTGTGACGGAGATCAGCCGGCGGCACTTGCCGGTATTATGGGTGGTGCAGGATCAGAGATTCTTGACAGTACAACCGATGTTTTTCTGGAGTGTGCATTTTTTGAACAGACCGGTATCCGCAAAACCTCGAAAAGGCTTGGCTTATCAACCGATTCCTCATACAGATTCGAACGGGGAGTTGATCCTGACAAAGGACTTATTGATGCCATTGAAACTGCGGCTCAATTAATTCTGGAGACTGCTGGCGGCCAGATCGCAGTTGGCAGAATTGATGAATATCCCAGGCCTTTTTCACCGCGTACGATTGTTATCCGTCCATCAAAAGCCTCTAAAGTTCTTGGAGTGGCCCTCAGTTCAGAACAGATTTTCTCTTTTCTTTCATCTCTGGGTTTGGAATGTACGACTCAATCGCCGGATCAGATCAGTTGCGTTGTACCCCTTTTCCGCCATGACATCACCATCGAAGAGGATCTGATTGAGGAAATTGGCCGGATGTATGGTTATGATAATATTGCTCCATCTGAAATTGCTCCGGTATATCTGAATACAAGTTTGCCATTGGCCGAGAGGATCCGTGACAAGCTGAGAACAGCACTGGCGTTTTTTGGATTACGGGAAATTGTAACCAACAGCATGACTTCAGAAAAATTGCGTTCTCTGCTTACTCCGCAGATTTCTCCTGTGAAGCTTCTGAATCCTCTGAATCCGGAAATGGCTCAGATGAGAACAACGTTAGCAGGTAGCATGTTAGGAGTTTTAGCTTATAACCTTAACCGCAAGAATCTTAACAACCACTTTTTTGAATTGGGTAAGATATTCGAGCAAACTGAGTCTGGGGTAGTAGAGCGGCAGGTTATAGGTATTTTGATTGAAGGCAACTATTGGGCAGGCAGTTGGAACACTGCGGCTCTTCCCTGCAGCTATTATGTACTCAAAGGGATTATAGAGTCTTTTGGAGCCCATAGTGGAGTTGGGCAGTTCACTTTTAAACCTGCCGCCGATTCCTCTTTGATTTGGGAAAAAGAGGTAGCCCTGGTCAGTAATGGTGTAATCAATGGAATTGCGGGAAAGGTTTCTGAGAGAATTTGTGACCATTTTGATATTAAGTCATCTGTCTATTATGCCGAATTGGATGTAACATCATTACTACAATCCTCTCTGCCGCAGCCCAAATACAGGCAACTACCCAGATTTCCGGCACTGGAGAGGGATTTTTGTTTTGTGATGACTGATGAGTTGAAAGCATCAGAAATTATCAGTGAGATTTACAATGTTTCACCGCTCGTAGAGGAAGTTACTCCTTTTGATCTTTATAGGGGGGAAAAACTGGGAGAAGGACGCAAGAGTATTGCTTTCAGTGTAAAACTTCGCTCATTGGAGAAGACTCTTACTGATAAGGAAGCAGAGGGTATCTGCTCGGCAATCGTTTCGACAGTGCAGTCAAAATTCGGAGCTCAGCTTCGTACCTGAAAAAGTGTTGACATCTATTAGTTACTGCAGTAGGATAATACCATATAGAAGCTATTGGTGTTTTTCTATAACTTTGTATATATTAAAACAGGCCTGTTTACGTAATCTTAGCTTACAGTGTAAAGGGGTCTGCAAAATAACATTTTTAACCAGGGTTTAAGGCCCGTTATATTATAGAATACAGGAGAAGGGAGTAACCTTGTCTATCGATTTTCTTAATGAATTGGAAGATAAAGTACAGGCGCTGATTACTGCACTGGATAATGTACGTAAAGAGAATGACCAGCTTCGAGAGGAGCTCCATCAGAACAGTAATAAAATTTCAGATATGGAATCTGAAAATGATCAACTCAAAGCTGAACTGGAGATGTTAAAAAACGATTCCCAGAACCAGCAAAATAAGCTCAATATTACTGCTGAACGAATTCAGGGTCTTTTAGCGAAATTGGAAATGGTACAACAGTAATCAGACCAAAAATGTAACTGGTCGGGGGTTGTATGGGCTCGTCCATGGAAAGCGTTCGAGTTGTCATTTTTGGTGCAGAGTATCAGATCAAAAGCGATGTAAATATCGAAACCATCAGGCAGATTGCCGAGTTTGTTGATTCCAGGATGGCAGAGATCCGGCAAAACACAGCAATTTATGATCAATTAAAAATAGCGGTTTTGTCAGCACTAAACATTGCAGGTGAACTGTTTGAATGTAAAACCAAATATGAAGAAAGTGCCAATAAGATACGTGAACTACAGCAGACTGTCGAATCATTGAAACAGAAAATCGACAGCGCACTGCAATAGTACTCTTTTATTGTTGTTCTGGCACTATTGAATACCTCCTTGCCCGATTCTTCCCGTACAGTTATAGTAACGGAAAGCATCTGCTTTTTCCAGTTTCCAAAACTTTGTAGACTGTGGAGCAGGATCGTCTCCTCTCCATTTTTAATATATTCACTATAAATCTTTTCAGGAGGTTTAGATGGGTGTTACACTCATTTATATCATAACCGCTGTCGTAAGTATTGCGCTAGGTTTTGCCACCGGCCTTTACTGGCGTCTGCTTATAGACAGAAAATACAAACAGAGTAAAGAACAGGAGATTCAGAAAGAAGCTGAGCGAATCGTAAAGGAAGCCAGAAAAGAGGCTGAACTCCAGAAAAAAACGGCAATTCTTGAAGCAAAGGATGAGTGGTTCAAAGCCAAAACAGAGTTTGAAAAAGAAGCTACCAGAACCAGAGACAGCATTCGTCAGGAACAACAGCGGCTTAAGGAGCTGGATCTTGATCTGAAAAGGCGAGAAGATCTTATCGAAAAACGGGAATCAGAATTTGCTGCAAGAGAAAGTTTTTTAAACACCAAAGAAAAAACCCTGCGTACCAAAGACAACGAGTTAACCCGACTTATTGCTCAGGAAAACGAGAAACTGGAAAAAATTTCCCACATGACTCAGGAAGATGCAAAAAAGCTCTTGCTGGAAAACCTGGAAAATCAGGTTCGCTATGAATGTGCCCAAATGATCAAAGAGATTAAGGATCAGGCAAAAGGCGATGCGGAACGCGAATCGAAGGAGATCATCATTCAGGCAATTCAGCGCTGTGCTGCTGATACCACCGTGGAATCAACCGTTTCTGTAGTTCATCTTCCAAATGATGAGATGAAGGGAAGAATCATTGGGCGTGAAGGTCGCAATATCCGGTCATTCGAAGAGGCTACCGGAATAGATGTTATAGTGGATGACACCCCTGAGGCGGTTATCCTTTCCGGTTTTGACCCTATCCGTAGAGAAATCGCAAGACTGGCACTCGAAAAGCTGATCACTGATGGAAGGATTCATCCGGGCCGTATCGAAGAGCTTATAAAAAAGAGTGAAAAAGAGCTGGAAAAAATAATGAAAGAAGCTGCAGAGGAGGTTATTTTTGAGCTGGATATTCATGGGCTCAAACCGAAACTGGTAGAAATGCTGGGACGGTTAAAATACAGGACCTCTTATGGGCAGAATGTTCTTCAGCACAGTAAGGAAGTAGCAATTTTAGCAGGTCTGATGGCTTCAGAGCTGGGTTTGGATCCAAAAATCGCAGTTCGTGCCGGGTTGCTTCATGACATCGGTAAGGCTATTGACAGAGAGACTGAAGGCACCCATTCTGAGCTTGGTGCAGATCTGGCCTCTAAAAACAATGAAAATGAAATCATCTGTAATGCAATTGCAGCCCATCACGAGGATGTTCCCCCTATCTCGGTTTATCCAGTTCTTATACAGGCTGCAGATACAATCTCCAGTACAAGACCGGGTGTTCGCCGTGAAACCCTGACCAATTACATCAACCGTCTCACAAAACTGGAAGAAATTGCTGATTCCTTCAGAGGAGTAAGTAAATCCTATGTAATTCAGGCGGGCCGTGAAATAAGGTGTATGGTCGAACCGGAAACAATTAACGATGCCCAGGCTGAGGAGATGGCCGGACAGATTGCTCTAAAGATTCAGGATGAAATGGAATATCCCGGTCAGATCAAAGTCACTATCATCAGGGAAAGCAGATACACCGAGTACGCGAAATAATGAAGGTACTATTTATTGGTGATATTTTCGGAAATACCGGGAGGCGTATTCTTGCAGAACGCCTCCCTTCGATTATTAATGAGCATTCTATAGATATCTGTATAGGCAATGGCGAAAATGCAGCGGGAGGAAAGGGCCTCACTGGTAAACTATTCAAAAAGCTTCGTAAATACGGTGTACAGGTAGTTACCGGTGGGAATCATTCATTTTTCATACCAGATAATGAGTACAGTTTTATGGATGATCCGAATGTACTCAGGCCTTTAAATTATCCTCCGGGAAATATTGGCAAAGGATTTACCATTTATACTCTTCCCGATAATCGTTGTATCGGAGTGCTTAATCTTCAGGGAAGAACATTTCTCAGCCAGGCTCTTGACTGTCCTTTCAGGACAGCCGATGAAGCAGTCCAGAAGATCCGGGAAACCACCCCAGTCATCCTTATCGATTTTCATGCGGAAGCGACCAGTGAGAAAATCGCATTTGCAACCTATATGGATGGCCGTGTCAGTGCAGTTGTGGGCACCCACACTCATGTGCAGACTGCAGATGAAAGGGTTCTGCCTGGCGGAACCGCTTTCATTAGTGATGCTGGAATGACTGGTCCTGAAGATTCAATAATCGGCATGCAAAAAGCATCGGTAATTCGAAAGTTTCTTTTACAGACACCTGTGCACTTCGAGCCTGCAGAATCCAGTCCAATGCTTAACGGGGTCATTATTGATATCGATGATGATTCTGGGAAAGCAGTTTCCATCGCCAGAATTCATGAACGGGTTGTTTTTAAATGAATGAACATTTTGAGTTTCTTTCCCCACAGCAATCAGATCATCCCTATACAATAAGTGAAATCAATGAAGGGATCTCAATTCTGCTGGAATCGGGTAACACTCTGGTATGGGTGGAAGGAGAAATCTCTAACTGGAAACCGTCCTCCAGCGGGCACTGCTATTTCCGCTTAAAAGACCAGGAGTCACAGATTCCTGCTGTAATCTGGCGAAATTCGGCTCAACAGCTCTCTTTCAAGCCCAAGGATGGAGATGCGGTGATGGCGATTGCATCCATACGTGTTTATCAGAAGGGTGGTTATTATCAGTTGGATATACACCGGATGCAGCCTTTAGGCTCTGGCGCACTTCATGCGGCATTTGAAAAACTCAAAAAGAAACTGGAGAAGGAAGGTTTATTTGACATTTCACACAAAAAGCCTCTTCCTGCTTCCATAATGACAGTAGGTGTAGTGACCTCAAAAAGAGGAGCTGCTTTTCAGGATATAATACGGGTTATATCATCACGGGCACCTCAAACTGATATAATCATTGCAGATGTTGCAGTGCAGGGGGAAACTGCCGCAGGTTCAATAGCTGCTGCGATTCGCAATTTCAATGATTACGGCAAGGTAGACTGTATCATTGCAGGCCGGGGAGGCGGTTCAATCGAGGACCTATGGGCATTTAACGAGGAGATCGTGGCCAGGGCAATATACGAGTCAAAAATCCCGGTAATCTCTGCTGTAGGCCATGAAATCGATTTCACCATAGCAGATTTCGTTGCCGACCTGAGAGCCCCTACCCCATCGGCAGCCGCAGAGATGGTTGTTGCGGATAACAAGGAAAGTCAAAGATATTTTACTGCTTATGTCGATAGATTCAGTATTGCTTTTCAAAGATATTTTCTGGGAATACAGGATCGGTATGATGGGTTGATTAATAGAAATGCCCTTCGTCGGCCATTGCGGATGCTTTTAGAGACGAGTCAATATTGTGATGAACTTGAGCACCGATGTTCAAGAGGTTTTGGAATTATCCTCAGACGGGATATTGCCCGTTTATCATCTGCTGCATCAAGACTTAATTCGCTCAGTCCTCTCTCGGTTCTGGCCAGAGGCTATGCTGTGGTATCAAAAGGGAATGGAAAAACCGTTCGCAACTCCAGTGAACTTACTCCTGGAGAGACGGTAAAACTTCGCTTCCATTCCGGTTCAGCCCTTGGAAGCATAATTTCTATTGACAGCGACAAAAATTTGAATACCGCATTTTGACATGCAGAATGCAGTAAATTAGATTAATTAAGAAAGTTTGCATTATGAAAGAAAATAAAACCAGAAGCCGAAAATCGCAGCAGGTATTACCTCTTGATCTCTCCATCATCTCAGAGATGTCCTTTGAGCAGTCAGTTGCCGAACTTGAAAGAATGGTAGAAGAACTTGAGCGGGATGATCTTAGCCTGGAAAATGCTCTTCACTATTTTGAAAATGGAATACATCTGATACGCAGGTGTGACTCTCATCTGAAAAATGCCCAGGGAAAAGTAAAGGAATTGTTCAAGGGAGAAAACGGAGAGTTTATGGAACGGGTGCTTGGTTTGACGCTTGAATCTTTTTTAGCCGGAGAGAACCAGGATGAGTGATTTGAAAGAATATTCCAAAAAAGTATCACATGTCACAGATGCTACCCTCGATAAGGTACTTCCTGCAGAAACCACTTATCCCGATTCGATTCACAGATTGATGCGTTACAGCACATTTGCCGGTGGAAAAAGAATAAGACCGTGCCTTCTAATGGCTACTTATGAGGCTTGCGGCGGAAATTTTGAAGATGAGCATCCACGCCTGGCATCAGCAGCACTTGAGATGTTTCACACATTTTCGCTTATTCATGACGATCTGCCTTGTATGGATGATGATGATTTCAGAAGAGGAAAACCAACCGCTCACAGAGCCTTCAATGAGGCTTTAGCTGTTTTGGGTGGTGATGCCCTTTGCATTGCTGCATTTGAAGTACTGACCAGAACCGGCAGAGTTGATATCATAGCAGAGATCGCCGGAGCTCTTGGAACCAGGGGCATGCTTGGTGGACAGGTGGTTGATCTCGAATCTGAGGGTAAAGAGGTCACCCGTGAAGTTGTGGAATATATTCACCTCAATAAAACAGCGGCCCTGATCTGCTCCTCTATAAGAATCGGAGCGATGTTGGCTAATGCTTCTCAGGAAGTCCTTGACAAGCTTACTTCATTTGGAAAACGGGTGGGTCTGGCTTTTCAGGTGGCAGATGATATTCTGGATGAAGAAAGCACAACTGAGCAATTAGGCAAAGACGCTGGAAGCGACAGGGAAAACGGCAAAGCAACATTCCCTGCAATCTGCGGCATGGAACAATCCAAGAAATACGCTCAGCAACTCATTGATCAAGCCTGTTCAGACATTGAATTTTTGGGTGAAAAGGGCCAACTCCTCAGTGATCTGGCAAGATATATTATTACCCGCATATCGTAATCTTGCCGGTTTCTGATTTTTTAATAATCGGTTTTAATACTGCACTGCAATTTAGCCAGCCTATCATCTAACAATCTGGCTGATATTAATGTTATAATTAGTGATATTTCTGATAATTTGTAACTACTCAGCTATCTATCTTAAAAAATCAGAGGGAAATATTTAATCAGAAATAATCACCGAAGGAATATCTAAACTAAGAATCGGAAATAAAAGTCTTCAGGTCTTACATTAGGTATTCTATGGTCTGATTCAATCCGATTCTATCTGATTGTTTCTGATTTCTTAACAGATATTTGTTTTAGAGCTGAGTAGTTACGAAAAAATTAACTCTTTTTACTGAATATCATGAACCAGTCATTTTCCATATTCGATCTTTTTTCTCTTTTCTGTGGGATTGCAATCTTCCTTTATGGGATGCAGCAAGGAGAGAAGAGCCTGCGTTCTGTTGGCGGAACAGCGCTTCGTAAACTTATCAATATCATCACCCGCCATCGTTTGAGTGCCTATTTGGCTGGAGTTGTAATTACTCTCATCACACAGTCTTCCACTGCTACCACTGTGATGTTAGTAAGTTTTGCCAGTGCCCGTCTTTTGACACTAGGACAATCGCTGGGGATGATTCTTGGCTCTGATCTTGGGACCACATTTACTGTTCAGCTTTTTGCCTTTAAGATTTACCAGATTGCCCCACTGATGATCGCAGTTGGTTTTTTTTCCACCCTTAATGGGAAAAAACAAAAATTCAGTGCTTATGGGAAACTGATCATGGCACTGGGGTTTATCTTTTTTGGCATGTATATGATGACCCAAAGTGTTGCTCCCTTAAGGAGTCTTCCTCATTTTGAAAAATGGATGCATGACAGTCTGTGCAATCCCTGGTTTGGACTTTTAGCGGGGACATTGATTACTGCAATAATTCATAGCAGCGCAGCAACGCTTGCGATCCTTATCACTCTGTTAGAATCTTACAGTACTGGCGCAGGATGGATGCCGACTGCGGTTAATATCTTTCCTGTGATCATGGGTGCAAATCTGGGGACCTGTTTGACCGCTTTTATCTCTACTCTCAACGGTGAACTTGAAGGTTTACGGGTTGCCTGGGCTCATTTTCTTTTCAAGCTGCTGGGTATTGCAGTAGTTTTCCCCTTTACCGGGCTGATTAATTATATAGATCCTTTCTTAAGCGGAACTTCTTTCGCATTACAGATCGCAATATATCATACACTTTTCAATATTATTATCTCAATTCTGTTTCTGCCTTTCCTTCAATTCTTCGAACGGCTTATCCTTAAGATAGTCAAGCCAGGCAAGAAAGAAATGCAAAAATATCATACTCTCTTTCTAAACGAACAAACGCTATCATTACCGGTTCTGGCATTGTCCCAGGCGACTAAAGAAATTGAGCACATGTCCGAGAAGGTAACCATGATGATCGAGCAATGTAAGAATCTGATAGAGAAGTTTGAACTGCACAAAAAAAACCTGCTGGTGGAAACTGATAATGAAGTCGATTTTTATCATCAAAGCATTATCGCATTTCTCACCCGTATTTCAAGGGAAGAACTTAATCCTGAACAGGCTTTCAAGGCTTATCAGCTAATCGTGGTTACTACAGATCTTGAACACATTGGAGATCTTGCATCCAAGGGAATCGCACAGCTTTCAGAGAAGATAGAATTCAGTCCTCTTCCACTTTCTGAAGAAGGAAAACATGAAATAATGGATTTCTTCGAAATAACCATTGCCAATTTAAAAGAGGTTATTGCAGCATTTGTCCTTAATGATCAGCTTTTAGCAAGTACAGTCTTTCAGAGAAAAAAAGAAGTATACAAAATTTATGACCAGCTCTTTGAGCATCACATGAACCGGCTCTATCTCAGAAAACCGGAATCTTTACAGACAACCGCTATCCATAGCGATCTTCTGGAGGAGATACGTAGAATCAATTATTATGCTTTCAGGATAGCTACCCACATGCTTAAAAATGACAAAAATGACATTTACATTCAAAAACCATAACCGATAATCCCCTGCCAGGTTATACCTTGCTGCAATTTGCAAACTTTCCATTGTTTATTATCTGGTTCATGTTTTATATTGATATCTGAAAGCCCGGTTTTATTACAGTTCCCATATAACATATTATCATTTCTTTAAGATGTCAGATTGCACCTTCAAAAGCATTGTCATTCTTGGTGCTGGTATCAGCGGACTTACTGCTGCATACGAGCTCACAGGGATATTTGGGAAGAAAGTGGTAGTTGTAGAAAAAGAAAGCTACACTGGTGGTCTTTCTGCGACACTGAAGATTAATGAATTAAATGTGGATATTGGCTCACATCGTATACAAAGCACAGTCAGCAGAAAGATACGCTGTTTCATTACAGACACTCTGGGTGTTGAGCTTATAAAGCAGCCACGTCGCGGCCTGCTTTATCTGCATGGCATGAAATTGAAGTACCCTCCCAGCTTTTCCAATTTTTTAAGTGTATTTCCAATAAAACAATCACTCTCATATCTGTTGAGTTTTATTGAACGGTTCAGATATCCTTACGATACTTCCAGTTATAAATCTGCAATGCTTCATAATGTGGGAAAAAGAATATATGAACATTTTTATGAAGACTTTGTCTTTAAATTGTGGGGAATTGCACCAGAGCAAATCTCTATTGAGGGCATGAACAGAAGAAAAACTATTTTCAATATGAAATCGGTGGTTAAAAATATAACTGGTAAACACGACTATTTCTATTACCCTCGCCATGGCATAGGTTCGATTGCAGATAAACTCACCAAAGGAATCATCAAAAATGGTGGCAAAATTCTCTCTGACTCACAGATACTTTCGATTCAGACGGACTCTTCAAATACCATTTCAAAACTCACAATTCTCAATAGTTCCAAAAATATACTTTCATATGATTATCCATTAGTCTTATCTACAATACCGTTGGATGACATACATGCTCATCTGTTTCCAGGTCAGAATAATTCTACATTAAAATGGAGAGAGACATGCATTGCCTTTCTTCACATTTCTGAAGAGCTGCAGATTTCCAACGAAACATTCTATTTTCCCGGACGTGATTTCCCCAGTGGCAGGATCTCTTTTATTCAAAAATACTCTCCTCATCTTAACCAGAATATATCAGGAACTGTCATCACCTTCGAATTTCCCGTATCAATTGGTGATAACATCTGGGAAATGGATGATCTGTCGCTAAGCAAAATCTGTATTAATGATCTCAAAGCTGCAGGAATCATCAACAAAAATCCTACAATTGTATATTTTCATGCAATAAGGGTGAATAAGGCATATCCCATTTATGAGATTGACTGGAAAATCAAATTTGACAAATATCTGAATAATCTGAAAAAGGTTAATAATCTCTGCGTATTCGGGCGACGTGGTCTTTTTTTGCATTGTAATGTCGACCATGCAATAAGACAGGGGCAGGAGATTGCCAGTCTGATATCAATTAATACCAGTAACATCAACAAGCAGTGGAATCATAAAATAGACTCCTTTTCATCCTTTTGTGCAAGGGATTAAAACCAGTATGAACGAAAAAGCTCCACCAAAATTAGTTGGATATACTATTGACCATGATCGTGCCAGAGAATTCAGGGATGATGGTAAGCTGTTGACCATACGGCTGGAAACAAGCCGTATCTGTAATCTTAAATGCCTTTATTGTAATAATGATTCCGGTCAATCGGTTCATGACGAAATCTCATTATCAGTAATGAAGAAAATTATTACCCAAGCCAGGCTGCTGGGTGCAGAATCGGTCGTGATTATCGGTGGTGGGGAACCACTGATTTACGATCACATTAAAGAACTGGTTGCGTTTATCTGCAGTTCAGGCATGATCCCGGTGATAATCACCAATGGTTTAGCCCTGACAGAGGACCTTTGTTCCTTTCTTTGGGACAATAATTCATCTGTGCTGCTCAAATGTGACTCTCTCAATAAAGAGAAGCAAGATCTTTTATCCGGTCATACCGGTACGTACCAGTCAATACAGCAGGCGATTGAGCTGTTAATCAAAAAAGGCTTTAATATGCCTGGTTCAAAGCACCTGAAAGCAGGATTATCTTTTGTGGTCACCAGGATTAATTATACTGATATATTACCAATATGGGATTTCTGCAGAAGAAACGGTTTTTACCCCAACTTTGAGGAGTTTATTCCACGTGGGCGTGGATTAATCAATTACAACAAGCTGTATTTAAACAACCAATCAGTGTTTACCATTAAAGAAAAACTCCTTGAGTACGACCGAATTAACTATGGTTACGACTGGTTGCTTCATTCTCCTTTACCTGGCCATGGTTGTTTTCAGCCGATATGTAGTGTTTATATCACCAGTACAGGAGATGTGCGTCCCTGTCCTGATATTGAGGTATCATTTTCTAATATCGGAGTATCGCCAATCAAAGAAATCTTAAACAGTCCTTTTTTCCGGTTAGCCAGAAACATAGAAAAGCATCTTAAAGGCAAATGCTTTTCCTGTAATCACAGCCGAATCTGCATCGGGTGCAGAGGAAATGCATTCAGTGTAGGCATTAACAATGGAATGTCGCCTGAAGATGCTCTATGCAGCCCTGATCCGCTTTGTCTTAAATAAATTCAGATATGGCAAGTCACAGCGATTCCATAAGCTTTTATAATTCACTGAAACAGCCGCTGCTTATTTTAAGCTCACGCGCCGGACGGGGTAATATCAGTATTGCAGAGGCAATACATGAGTATTTTTATCCTGAAGCAAATGTATTTCACAAGTCCATCGAAGATTTCATGCCCCGGAAGATAGTTAATGAAGATCTGCTGAGATATAAATTCATCTCTAATAATCTTACTTTTCTTCTTTCCCTTATCTATACTATTCCGTTTTTTTATTATCGTAAACTTATTCGGGAAAAATTCCGTACTACCAGACTTTATGCATATAAAGAATTTCTGCAATCCAATCATATCAAAACAGTGGTTTGCGTCAGTCATCGACAGGCATTCTGGACTGCAATTTTAAAGCATAATGAATCCCTTGATATTTCTATCTATGGCGTACTTACAGAATTTGGAAATAATCTTGGCTGGAAATACATTTTCTGGGATATGATAGATGGATTTATCTCTCCTTTGCCAGCCAATACACTTTGCATGAACATTCCAGGAACAATTCACTTTAACTGCCTTGCGCTTCCTGCCCGTTCCATATTCTATTCAATTCCACAAGCTACGACTAAAAATCAATGTCTTTTGATGGGGGGTTTTTTTGGTCAAGGGCAAATAATGAAAACATTGAAATTGCTTCATTCGCATTTTCCGGAAATTAATATACATGTAATATGTGGAGATAATAAAAGACTGGAAAACAGAATCAAAAACAGATATAGAAATGACAGTAACATTTTTGTATACGGATTGATTGATTCAATTAAAGACATCTTATTACACTGCAGTTGTGTCATCACCAAACCAGGTATGGCTACCCTGCTTGAAGCAAATGCCTCCGGACGGAAAATTTTTCTTTTTAGAGGAATACCGGTTGCCGAAATAAATAACGCGCGCTATGCAATCAGCCATTTCAATGCAGAATGGTTTTCTGTTTCATCTTTTTCTAAATGGTTAAGAACATCTTAATTTTGAGGAATCACCATGGGATTAGATTTTCGCTTCAGGGATTTTGCATATCCTTTGGCGATCTTTAATAAAAAAAGACAATTTGACAAGCATCAATATCTCTCTTTGGAAGCACTGGAGCAGTATCAACTTTCCCGACTCAAGGAAATAATTGCTCATGCTTATGCTGCAATCCCTTATTACAGAAAATCATTCGATTCAATGGGAATCTGCCCTTCAGATATCCAGTCCCTCTCAGATACTGCCTTCCTGCCTTTTCTTTCCAAGGATATTCTTAAAGTTTCTTTCTCTGAGCTCTGTGCTCGTGACTTAAAACGATTCAAACCATTGGAATTGCACACAAGCGGGACTACCGGAGGCCAGGTAAAATTCCTGGTTGATAAATCCTCCAATATTCTGGAATTTGTTTATTACTGGAGATTCTGGGGATGGCATAGATACCGATTAGGAGACAAATTTGCAGAATTTTCTGCACAGCATTTTACTCCCATCGAAAAAAACAGTGATAAATTTTTTGAATTTAATCCTGTTACAAACCGCATGCTGATTAACAGCCTGCTGTTATCTGTTACAAATATTAATAAATATGTCTCCATATTCAAAGCACACAAACCTCTTTTTTTAAAGGGCTTGCCATCAAATCTTTATGTTTTCGCTCTCCTGTGTAATGAGGTTAAACACCATGGAATTTCTTTTAAAGCCATATTCAGTCAAGGAGAAAACCTCTTTCCCAATCAGAAGAAGTTCATTGAACAGGTGTTTTCATCTCCGGTTTTTGATTCCTATGGACATCTTGAGCGGACTGTAGCTATTTCTCAGTGCCCTTACGGAAACTATCATATCCATTCTGATTACAGTCTTGTAGAACTCATTAAACCCAAAAACGATTTCCTTTCTTCTATTCCACTTAAAAAGGGGCAATCCATTTTTGAGGTTGTGGGCACCTCTTTGCATAATTACTGTATGCCCCTTGTCCGCTATAAAACCGGGGACCTTGTTATAACAGATTCGGCGCAAAAATGCTGCCCCTGTAAACGATCTTTTCCCCTGATCAATTCGGTAATCGGAAGGGATTCTGATATCATTATCACACCTGATAAAAGGGCAGTAACCGCTTTGTATGTGGCTTTGGACAGGCTTCCAAGTATTACCTGTGGACAAATTATTCAGGAATCGCCTTCCATGCTGGAGATTAGAATCTCCTGTAGTAGCGATAATATCTCTCAACTGCAGAATCTTATCAAGAAAGAAGTGAGTTCATTTACCGGAGATTCGATGAGTATCAAAGTCAAAAGATGCAGTCCGGAGGAGTTGTATACTGCAGATGGCAGGAAGTTCAAATCAATAATTTCGCATGTTGACCCTTCGGTCATTCTCAGTTGAGCCGATTATGTATGCACAGCTTATCGCTGTATCGAAAAACCTTCATGCGTTTCTAATCAACAAATCTATTATTTTCTTAGAATTCAGTGTAACATTGAACATAGCGTTGTTTGATAATACACTAAATAATTGTTCTGCTAATCTTTATGCGGCAGCAGAACACATCCCAGATCAGAAGCTGATAATCATCTCATTAATTCATAAAAACTAAAAAGGGAGCGTAGTAGAATGAGAAGAATAACCAAATTTTTGTTTCTTTTAACCATTACAGCCACAGTTTTATTAGCCCAGAGTGACAATCTCCTGACCAATGGAAACTTTGAAACCTCTTCTCAAACTGGCTGGAATCTGTCATTATATAACGAAAATTCAGAAACCGACACCGCACAAGCTACCAAAGAGATCGATACCCTTTCCGGTACAGCTAAAGAAGGAAAGGGATTTATGCGTATCACAGTCACAAAAGTTACTTCAGAAAACTGGCATGTTCAGCTTTTGGATCCAGCATGGCGGGCAAAAGCAGGGTACACCTATTATTACTCGGCATGGGTCAGGGCTGATGCTCCCCATCAGGTGCAGATTAGTGTTTATGGTGATGCACAAAGCGTATATACCTACCGTACCAGCAGCAGCCCTTTCACAGTTGATACACAATGGCAGGAATTAACTATGATGTTCACTGCAGACAAGGACGGTGCAGGTGCACATAATTTTGCACTGGTGTTAGGTTTCGAAACAGGTGTATACGACATAGATAACGTGGTAGTAAGAGAAGAAGCACCTCCTGCCGATGGCGCCCTCTATATAAATGGAGACTTTGAAAAAGGAGGTTTAGGGTGGAATGTTCAGATTCAGGGTGATGCCGAGGCTACTGTCAGTTATCTGGAAGAAGGAGCCAAATCTGGTGACAAATTCTGCCGTATCGAAGTAACAGCACTGCCGGAAAAACCTTATGAACTGCAACTGCAGGATGAGTCCTGGACCTGTGAACAGGACCGGGATTATGTTTTTGAATTCTATGCTAAAGCAGACAATGATACTTCTAAGATACAGGTAGCAGCTCAGACAGGTGAAACGAGAGAATGGGCAACCCTGAATTCAATAGATATCAATTTAACCACCGAATGGACAAAACACACCCTCACCTTTTCCACAGGTTCTATTGAAGGAAAAGATTCGGTCAACGTAAACATCACCTGCGGTTACAATCTTGGCGTTTATGATTTCGACAGCATGTCTCTTGTAATAGTACCGGTTTCGGTTCGCCCCTCTTCCAGAATAGCTTCCATCAGCCATTCTCAGCCTTTTACCATCCGCATACTGCCAGGACAGCTTCAGTGTATTCCAGGTGGAAACAGATATGTTAACAAAATCGATATCCATGATCTGCAGGGGAGAGTTTTCTATTCCGCCAATTTTAATGGAAGTAAGACAAACAATTACCTTCTCCCCCGCCCTTCCAGTGGCACCTGGCTTATAAAACTCGACTCCGGTAAGGACATTCAGCAGCAGAAAATCGTCCTTCCGTAATTGATTAAAGCAAACAACATCTTTACCAAAAACTAAGCCCCTCGAAGCGCCCCCCTTACAAAGGGGGCGCTTTCCCGCAGGGGGTTCTTTCCAATTAACACCCATCAAACACCTGCGCTTAATCAGCCATTTTGAACTCTACAATCAATTTGTCATTTCGAACGAATGTTAGAAATCCTTCAGGGAGGAAGAAAGATTTCTCCTCGAGGACTCGTCGAAACGACATGATTACTCGCAGACTCGTCAAAATGAGTGGACACCTTGAGAACTCTTCGAAATGACTTGATTACCCGCAGACTTGTCACAAACAAAAAAGGCTACATGAATTAAATCACATAGCCTTCCCCTCTTTATTCAGGTGAATTGAAGCCCCTATACAAGTAATACAAACTTACTGATAACAGTTCTTCATTTTAAATATTCTACTCACATATTTGTTCGTCCAGGATTGATCCATGGCATAAATATAATTCCCAATAATAATTACCTGTTGAGGGACTATCGTTCTTGAATAATTGGTAAGCAATTGGCCGTTGGATTCCAGTACGCAAAAACCACCAGCATGCGCTGCAAAGATTCTGCCACTTTGCGGCTCAATTGACATTCCCATTATAAATGACATGGGCGATTTGAGGACATCCAACGAGTTGGGATGTCCACCATCATATAGTATCATAATGTCTTTTGTATTAATCACTCTTATAGAAACTCCATTTGAATCAAAGACTTTTATCCCTCTTTCGAATTCGTAGGCATAGATATTTCCATTTTCATCGGTAGCTATTGCAGTTATACCACAATCATCACTTATTCCGGTACCAAATCTACCCCAGGATCTTATTATAGAACCCGACGTATCGCATATATAGATACTGTCTTTCCTGGAGCTGACCAATATTAAACGATCCTTGTTATCTACTGAAAAAAGAGATGCGCCAATGCCTAAAGAGAAAGTCGTATCAGGACTGCCCACAAAATTGTATTTCCTGATTACCATACCATTATTATCAAAAACCAGTATCTTATGTATATATTCACTATACACATCTGCAACATACAACCTGCCATCTGTACCGGTTGCCAGGTCAAGCGGGTTATTCAGAGAAGTATCACTCAGAGTACGGATGAGATTGAAACTGGTATCAAACTGCCTGATAAGCTTTCCATCTACGACATAAAACGATTCGTCTGCAGCAATCATACAACTGGGGCCATGCCTTTTTCCAGCGATCTTGGGGTATTCATCCAGATATAAAGTATCAAGTAATGAGAATATGGAGATGTTTTGTGCAAATACTACCCCGGATTTAACGCTCTCTGTCGAATCCTTTTTCACCATAGACACTCTGTATGAATAAGATCTATTGGGAAATAATACTGAATCATGAAATTCCGGTTCTACAAGAGGTAATTCATTGTACTTTATATAATCACCATTATTAACACTTCGATAAACGTTGAACCCCAGGATAAGCGATGTGTCTATCACATCCCAGTACAGGTTGACAATCTGCTTTAATGTATCGATCTCTATGGTCAGATTCCTGATCTCCGGAGTTCCAACAAACGGCAGTTCAACATTACCCAGATTTGTAGTGTCTCCTGCAGTTACACTTATATTAGTTCCAAGATATCCATAATTTTTATCACTTGATACAATCCGTAAATCATAATTTCCTTCTGCAAGATCATCCAGACAGAAAAAGCCTTCACTGTCTACAGTTGCAAACCTTAGAAGACAGACGAAGTGACAAACAACGAATGTTCGTCAAAGTAACAAACAACGAAGGCTCTAATCGTTTGTCTTAACCTGTTTTTTTCGGTTTCTTCCTCCTGCACCTCCTATTATTTTGAATGAACATGCCTGGATAGTGTTCTCTGCAGAATTCCGAAGATTCTCGATTTTCTCACTTATTGAAAAACCACAATCAACTCGTATTCAATCAGGGATAACAAACCCGGATGGAGTAAAAACTGTGATTAATCCAGAAAACGATAACCCTGAACAGAAACTTGCACTTGGCTTCCTGCAATACACCTCAGAAAACGTTTTTCTGACCGGGAATGCAGGTACCGGAAAAACCACTTTTCTTCGTAACCTCAAAAAACAATCACCCAAAAGAATGGTTGTGCTTGCCCCCACCGGTGTTGCTGCAATCAATGCCGGAGGTGTAACAATACACTCCTTCTTTCAAATGCCTTTCGGGCCATTGGTCCCGGGCACATCTGCATTAAAAAATTCCTATGCACAACCAGACAAGAATGCTTCAACCAGATACCATAAGTTCAGCCGTGATAAATTGAATATTATCAGAAGTCTTGATCTGATAGTAATCGATGAGATCAGTATGGTGCGAGCGGATCTTTTGGATGGAATAGATGAGCAGCTCAGAAGACTCAGAAAGAATGACAAGCCTTTTGGTGGAGTTCAACTGCTATTAATCGGAGATCTTCAGCAGCTTCCCCCGGTCACCAAAGAAGATGAATGGGAGATCCTTAAACCCTATTATAATACCCCTTTCTTTTTCGGAAGCAGGGCGCTGCAGCAGTCAAAATACCTGACTATAGAACTGAAAAAGATTTACCGGCAAAATGATCAAAAATTCATAAACCTTTTAAACAAAATCCGCTATAGTGACAGAAGTCCGGATACCCTGGCTCAACTCAACAAAAGATATCAGCCCGGTGTCAATCTCGATACTGAAGGATGTATCATCCTTACTACCCATAATTATCAGGCAAAAAGGATTAATGAAGAAAGGATGAGAAAACTCCCGGGTAAGCTCCATAAATTTACTGCTAAAATAGAAGGGGAATTCCCTGAATACTCCTATCCCACCGATTTTGAACTGGAGATCAAACAAAGCGCTCAGGTGATGTTTATCAAAAATGACTCTTCTCAGGAAAAGCGTTTCTTCAATGGTAAAATAGGCAAGGTTGAAAAAATAGAAAATGGCATCATTTATGTGAACTGTCCGGGTGATTATGAAACCATAAAGGTAGAACCGGAAATATGGCAAAATATCAAATATGCACTTAATCATGACACAAACGAAATTGTGGAAACCGAGATTGGCAGTTTCACCCAGTACCCTCTTAAGCCGGCCTGGGCTATTACCATACACAAAAGTCAGGGGCTTACCTTCGACAAGGTGATTATCGATGCCGGGGCTGCATTTACTCATGGCCAGGTCTATGTAGCCCTGAGCAGGTGCAAAACACTCGAGGGATTGATCTTGACCACACCTGTTTCTCCGCGTGTACTTATCAGTGACCCTTCAGTATCTCAGTTTACCCGAAATATTCAGGACAATCAGCCCGACGAACTCCAACTGAAAAAAGCATCTATAGCCTATCAGCAGAAACTGCTTAAAGAGCTCTTTGATTTCTCTGAACTGAATAGACAAATCAATTACTTTCTGAAACTGGTCAATCAGAATCGTGAAAACATTCTTCAGGACATCATCACCTCCCTGGATAAATATGCTGCTGCCACAAAAGCAGAAATTCTTGACATCTCCCAAAAATTCGCATCTCAGATCCTTTCTCTTCTTTCTCAGGACCCTGATGTAGAAAAAAACCAGCAGCTCAAAGAACGGATTAAAAAAGCCGTTCCCTATTTTGTTTTGAAGATTCAAACCTGTATAGGTGGTTTCCTGCAGTCCGCAGAAGAAATAGATTTCGACAACCAAGAAATCAGAAAGCACTTTGAAGACTGTATAAAGAGACTTAATGATCTGTATAACACTAAATTTTGCTGTCTGGAAGCCTGCAGGGATCACTTTTCGGTTGGAGCTTTTCTGGAAGCCAGATCAAAAGCTGCAATCCAAAAACCTGCTGCAGTAAAAGCCAAATCAACCGATACAGTTACTTATGATAATTCACATCCTGATCTGTTTCAGCAACTCAGGCTCTGGAGATCTAAAATGGCCTCCTATTACGATTGTCCGGAATATATGATCCTTCATTACAAGACAATTGTGGAAATAAGCTCCCGGCTCCCCTCTTCAATACGTGAGCTTAAAAAAATCAAAGGGATGGGAAAAAAGAAACTCGATGAATTCGGTTCACAGATTCTGGAAATCATCGATAGCTATTGCAAGGATGCCTCAATCTCACACACTATCAAAAGAGATCTGCCTGAAGAGCTGTCAAAGAGAAAGCTGGATACAAGACAGATAACCTTTGACCTCTTTAAATCCGGTAAAACGCTGCAGGAAATAGCTACTCACAGGAATCTGGCCCTTTCCACCATCGAAGGGCACATATCACATTTTATTACCACCGGCGAACTTGCTGTCGATCAAGTCTTGAGTCCTGAAAAGCTCTCAGAAATTAGCGACTATTTCTTAACTCACGAATCAAAATCGCTTTCTGTGGCAAAAGAACATTTCGGCGACAAATTCACTTACGGGGAGCTCAGAATGGTTATTGCGCACCTGAACTGTGTTGCAGCCGAAGATTATAAGGGACATCCGGACTCAGTGCCACAATAAAATCGCTAAGCTCTGTTATCTGGCGTTTGATACTCTCGATATGGTAATTAACAAAATTCTTTGTGTTATGAGTCTGTGAATTCTTTATTGCAGTCAGCAGATCGATTCTGCTTGAATACATCTGAAAAAGCTGATTGCAACAAACCAGAATCGATGCACTGTCCTTGTAACTGTGCTGCAGCAGGAATTTCATATACCGTATTTTCTCAGATATTGGAAAGGTTTTCATGTTCTTGAACCAGCGATCATTGTCATGGATGCTGTTGCATATACTGTCCATTCGGTTCTGAAGACTGTCTATAATGAGGGTATACTTGTTGTTCTCATCGATTTTTATCGTCCTTGCAGAAAAAATGTCTACACTATCCCGAAATATCCGTTCGCTGGAATCAATTTCAACCGGTTTATAGACTTCCATTTCCTTCTCTTTTCTGATCTTTTCCTCTTTGATTGCAACATCAGCGCGTCGATAACGGGAGATCACAAGCGAATCGGCAACCCGTATGGAATCTGCCACCCTCAGAGAATCGATTCTTTTAAGAGAATCTGCAGCGTGTTTTTCTACAAGTGCACGCGAATACAAACGCAGTTTGGCTTCGCTGGAAATCGAAAAAAGGGCCAACAGCACTATTCCATAGATCAGTTTCATACCAGCCTTTCTGAAAATGTGAAGCTCTTTAGATACCTTGAAGAATTAATAATATTACCATCTTTTATCAACTGGTTCAAGAAAAGTAAAATAAATCAGATACTCTGCCAGATACAGATTCTTTTTCAGTAGTCTTCACTATCATTCAACATGATTTAGGAAATTTTGACTAAAAGAGCCCCCTAACCCCAAAAGGGGGAACTAAGACCCACAATCAAGCTACCCAGCCACATTATGCGATCCTAAAGTCCCCCGATGTACATCGGGGGATTAGGGGACTGGGATTTACCGAGCAGGGATTTAAGAGATAAATTTCTCCAAAGAAATCGTCATAGTACTCCTAGCATCGTTGTTAAGCACACAATGGACTCACCATTGTGCTCCTAGCAACGTTGCTAGGAATATCATACACTCTCCGTTGTACTCCTAGCACTTTTGCTAGGAATGCGATGCTCTCACCATTGCACTCCTAGCATCTTTGCTAGGAATACTATGCTCTCTCCATTGTGCTCCTAGCATCTTTGCTAGGAATACAATGCCCTCTCCATTGCACTCCTAGCATCTTTGCTAGGAATACAATGCCCTCTCCATTGCACTCCTAGCACCTTTGCTAGGAGTACTATGCTCTCTCCATTGTACGCCTGACATCCTTGCTAGGAGGATTATGCTCTCTCCATAGTAGGTTTTAAACAGTTTTCAGACATACTACACTCTCATCATAGCATCTCAGAAACCAATTTAAAGAACATGAAGTGGAAAACTCTATAGCATGAAGAAGTGTTGAAAGTGTGCTGGGAGATTTCCTTTGCACTGTATTAGAAAATGGTGTTCTCTATTGTGATCAGAGAGAAGTTTTTTTTGGAAATTGTGCGGGTATACAATCAATGGGATCCCCTTCTCTTTAACGGTAAAGAAAGAGAAGGGGAAAAGATCAGTTAGTAAAAACTGTTTCTTCAGCTAAATCGGCTTCTTCCTTGGTATCATTTCCTTTTTTAGGATTAATTGTTGGGAACAGTTTATCAGTGATTTTTTTTCCGAATAACTGTTTGGACTTAAGGATTGTATTATTGTATGTCTGCACCAGTTTAAACTTGGCAGCATCCAGTTCAGCCTTGCAGGAGTTCCTTATTTCTTTGGCTGCACCCAGATTTTGGAACGCCTCTTTTGATTCGTTTACCATTTTTTCCAACTCTGTGGCACTTTGCTGTAGGGGATGATCCGGAGCAAGAGTATGGATACGGTCAATTAATTTCAGGGTATCAGTAATCTGCAACTTGTCATTTTTCCTGATAATTGTAGAAACTGTCTTGGGGAAAATTATGGAATAGATCTGTGATTGAAGGTCGTTCCGATCTATCTTCTTGCATTCCTCGGAGATATCACGAATTTTGTCATCAAGATTATTATCTTTCTGCTGTGTGATATCGTACGCATAATCCACGTTTTCCTCTGAAGCAATGTACATCGCTTCTTTCTGCTGGACATCATTGATAACCTCCTGTACATCGGGTATAAGCTGCTCGGCACCACTGACCTGAGTGCACAAACGGATGAATCGTTTGCTGAATCTTACGCATCGACCTGGTGAAAAGGTCATTTCCAGACTCTGAGCCATGATAATTCTCCTTTTCTGACAAGACATGTGAATGAATAATCCGCATTCATTGATGCGGGGTTGATGATTTTTCAATGGGAAAGTAACACACTAACAATTCAACAAATGACCTTTTCAATATATATGGTGCAGGTCATTTTTAAATACAGGAAAGCTGACTCTATTACAATATAATTTGATTTTACATTGAGTATTAATTTTTTTTAAAAAATTTCCAAACAGATCGGCACGGGAGAATGAATATGGGAAAGAATATCGAAGTGGAAGAAAACCCAAGTACGAAACGTTTAGAGTAAAACCGAATCGGAAATGGGAAACGGGTAAAGAAAGAATAACGAATAACGAATATCGAATTTCGAAGTAGAAGAGAGACCAGAACCACTAACCATCTATCGAAATAAAAGTAAAAACAGATTACCAATTCCTATTCGTGAAATTCGTCAGAATGTCATCTGAATCGGATGTTTGTCTGATGTTCTTAACTTCGATATTCGTTATTCGATATTCATTATTTTTTCCTGTTGCGTTTTCCCATTCGCTGCCGCCTAAATCAATCGATAGCTATTTAATAATGCTGAATCTTGTATGATACTTTTTATCCCCAGTATCGATTCTCAGCAGATATTTCCCGCAATGAAGAGTTTCGGTGCCGGGAATACTGAATTGATAATTAGCTGTACTGGAAAAAATATTCCCCTTTAAAACTGTCCTGCCAGAGAGTTCATATATGGCAAAGCTGATCCCTTTCGATTCTTCAGTTCTCAATCTAAATCTTGGCCCGGACGTGCAATATATTACCTGTAACGCTTCCAGGTTATCCATTGTCCTGGGTTTCTCCTTCTTTACCGATACCCCAGACATCAGAATCGAAGCAGCAGTACTAAGAAGGGGTTGTGTCCCGTCAGATAACCTCCCGGCTTTCAACTCCCAGATAATGGCACCACCAAAACCTTTTTCCATACAGTATTCAGCCTTCAGTCCAATCGATAAAGTATCATCGAAACTGAAATATTCGTTTGTAGATGAAAGACAGTATGGAACCATGGCAGTTTCATCCCAGTATCTGGTATATTCTCCAGACTCTATTTTACTGACTAACACCGAATAGTTTATCGAAGACTGCCCAGATCCGGTAAACGGTTGATTCGGTCCCTGACATCCAGTAAAACTTTTTCCATAGAAAGCCATACCAATATTCAGTTTTGAGGCAGGCACACCTCTTTGTAAATAATATTCCATCGCCCTGTTTAAAGACCAGTTCTCATCCGACCCGTAATCATATAGAGGACTGTTGTGCCATGCATAAGTGCTCCATTCACCGGTATAATCGTATGTCATTATGGAAATGTAATCCACATCATGATGAAACTGCTCTACCAGAAAATTCTTACCATGATACGAACCACCGGGAATAGCCAGGGTGATAAGCTTTTTATCGCCACTCATTGCATCCAGGGTGTCTCTTAACTCGGCAAGGAGCAATACAAAGTTTTGCGCGTCATTAGCTGTCCCTCCATGCTCTTCGTAACAGGGAAATTCCCAGTCAATATCGACTCCATCAAAACCATACTGCTCTACCAGCGCACGGACATTGGAACAGAAGTTCGATCTGGTAGCTGCAGATCCGGCTAAAGCGGGGAAATTATCTGAACCGGTCCACCCGCCAATTGAAGCCAGCACCTTTACATTGTTTTTATGTGCCAGATATATAAGCGATGTAGTTGAATCATGATACTCTTTCGGAGACCAGACCATCTCACCCAGTAAAATCTGTTCATCTGCGTACTCATCAAATGATGTGACCCTGCCATCTGACTCGGGTTTTAAAAATGCATACTGAATGTGGGTAAGATTCTTATATGGGATATCCCTGGCAGTGTAAGGCTGCTCCCCATAAATACCCCAGTTGGTGAAATATCCGATAACATTGGCTGCCTGTAATGTGACAGCATAAAAAGTAACTAATACGAAAACTGCTTTCATTCCCGGTTTCATCTGATTCCCTCTATGGCATTCTTTCATTGGAAAAATTGGTAATTTTTTTGACCTGTATGATTATATCTTCTATAATCTAAAATCAGTAGTTTCCGTTTAGTTTAACAACAGATTTCTGTAAAAACCGCTTTTAATTTGGAATCTCAAACCTTGAAACACCATAATCACAAAGCTATGACTGCAAACAGAAACAGAGGCTGGAAAATTCTTGAAATTTAAAATACGAAAACAGAATCGGAATTTCACTTTAAGAAACTGCTTCCAACCTGACACTATTGATCTGGTTTTTTGCAAAGATGTAAAGTAATTTATAATTGATGATAGATAGAGTCCGTCTGTTTTGATCTGGAATTTACATTTTTATTATCCGGAATGTCTCGTCTTTAAAGATTTGATTTTATTCTTGATTTGGCCTGTTATTCACACTTGGCACCATTCACCTTTCAGAAAGGATTCCGCTATGAAACGATTGATCGTATGTTGTGATGGTACATGGAACACACCTGATCAGACTGACGATGGAATCTGTACGCCCACAAATGTAGTTAAAATTTTCAACGCTGTAGATGATCTATCAAATGACAATGGCATCGGACAAATCAAGTATTATCACCCCGGTGTAGGCTCGGATGAAGGATTAATAAAGAAAATAACCGGTGGAATCACTGGCAAAGGCATCGACAAGATAATAATGAGTGCTTATTCATGGCTTTGCAGAAATTACCAACCCGGTGATGATATTTTCTTTTTCGGATTCAGCAGAGGCGCATTTACTGTCAGGAGCGTCTCCGGGTTAATCAACAAATGCAGCTTGCTTGATCTCCAACCTTATGGACTAATTTTACTAATGGTCCGAAAAGAAAACAGGTCTGGTTTCCAGGAGAGCATGAAAATGTCGGTGGCGGGAAAAAAGAAACCGGCCTCTCTGATGGAGCACTTTTATGGATGATCGAACAAGCCAAAGCAGCCGGCCTGGTCTTTAAAGAAAAAATGGTAAGGCAGATTAAACCGGATCCTCTGGATTTTGCACACACTTTTTCCGGTGTGTATAAGATGTTAAGGACCCAACCCCGCAATATACCCCTTATAGATCAGTCCAATAAAGAAACAATACATGAGTCAGCAATAGAGCGACAACAAAATCCGCCCATATATTTAAACTCCTACAGAAAAACATATATGCTAAAACCAGGTGATGAGATGACATGCACGATATATGCAAAAGATCATTGGAATGAAACCGGGATTTATCTGGAAAAAGATGCCCATTATAAATTCAGTGCGAAAGGTCAATGGACAGATGGTGATATCAAATGCGGCCCTGGCGGTACAGGTGATGGGAAATTCCATTTTGGTGAAGTTGCACTGATGATAGGCAGTACTTTAGGTAAACTGGAAAATCTTTTAGAGAAAAATGCAGATATATTTGGAACAAAACGAATCGAGAATTATCCATGGATGTCGCTTATCGGAATTATTGCCAACTGCTCAAACCCGGGTCTTGACGGAACCCCCGACCAGCATCAGCATTTCCTTATAGGTGACAATTGTGAGTTAAAAAGCATTTCCAGGCCAGGCTATCTTTACTGCTTTGCCAATGATTCGTGGAAGTTCTATTGGAATAACCAGGGATCAGTTACCCTTAACATTAGCAGAATCGCTTAATAAAGCTGGTATTAAGAATCAATGTAAACTGAAAACGGACGATTGCTCTCTCTTCAATCGTCCGTTTTTAAAATCACCAAGTGTATTTCTGCACCGGAGCCCTTGGATCGAGTGTCCACTCCTGAATCGATCCATCATAAAGGCTGGTGTTGGGATAACTAAGCACTTCTGATAACAGATACCACCACGTAGCAGCAAAACCACCAACACCGCAATAAACAATATTTTTTCTGTAACTGGGCAATCCTACAACACCGCGCGCCATTGCAGCAATCGTGTCACGATCTTTATATAAACCATCACTGGTAAAAGCCCATGGTGCAGGAAGATTAACTGCTCCTGCAATATGGCCACTTTTCTCGGTAAATTCGGGTGGAGTCGTCACTCCAAAGAAATCTTCAGGAATCCTGGAATCGATTATTCTGCTATAAAACATGTGGCTGGACACAAAATTTTTACTTGCCAGAACCGATTGGTTAAAGGGTCCATTATAAACAGCAATCTGAGGAGTAACAGACTCCTTTGAAAGCACTCTCCCCTCAGCTATCCATCGGTTATATCCACCATCTAAAATCGCCACATTAGCAATACCAGCATAAATAAGGGTCCATGCGACTCTGGCTGTCTGAGCCCGGTCGAAATCATTTTCTGCAGTGTTAACCAATACGATTCTGGAAGCGGCATTAATTCCAAGTTCGCCGATCTTCGCCCGCAAATCCTCTTCTTCAGGCAGTTCCAGTAAAAGATTATCTCTGGTAACCCACCATCCATCAGCCGGTGAATTCACAGAAGACGTAATATGCCCTGTGGCGTAATCATCAGAACTTCTCAAATCAATAATTTTAATGCCCTTGTTCAGATTTGCAGCCAGCCATTCGGTTGAAACAATCGGGTCAATCTTTCTTTGAAAGTCATTAGCCTGTATTGGTTTAGTGGTAAAAGCCAGAATGGAAATTATCATTAATGACATGCAATAATACCTGGTCATAATCCTCCAAGAGTGATCATGTAATGCTCTGAAAAAAACGATTGTCTCACAAGTTTTGGTATTAAAATCGATACACCTTAATTTTTTTATATCTGAGTGATTATAATCAATATACTAATGAAACTTCCGGAATACAAAATTTTGTTCTGAGCGCTTCCAGCGGGACGATTTGCCAATAAACACCTGCTGATCTCTGAATTCCAAACTTCATACCATTTTTCTTAAAACCTATGGGACGCAGTAATTGAATCTGAAACAATAAAGGTTTACCGAAAAGGTCAGCATCTTCCATCATGGAATATGCTGACCAGAAGCGATTTATGAAAACTTAGTTCAGGGTATTGGTCAAAGCATCCAGAGTTTTCACTCTTTTACTGATCCAGACTCTCAGTGAATCGACCTGCCCTTCCCAGGTTAGATCAGTTACCTCCTGTTTGGGTGAACCCAAATAGCATTCTCCCATCGGATACGCTTCAAAATTCCGATGAGCCACATTCTTAAGTGGTTTAGTAAGTTATCTATAATTTTCTCGATCGCTGCATCACTCAGATTACCTTTACGAAGCTCCTGGTATCGTTGTTTAAAAGCGCTCTTAAATTCTGATTGTATCCACATAATTTCGTGCCAGTCCCGGCTCCAAAGAATAATCTGCCTATAAAAAAAAGTCAACATTTCCGTTAAGGGAAATGCTGACCTAAAAGAGATCTGTAATAAGAGACTTAATTCAGGGTATTGGTCAAAGAATCCAGAGTATGTAATCTTTTCCTGATCCAGACTCGCAGCGAATCGACCTGCCCTTCCCAGGTTGAATCAGTTATTGTCTGCTTGAACATTGAACCCCACATACCATCGTCACGATAACAATCACCCATCGGATAAGCTTCAAAGTTTCTATGAGCAACATTTTTAAGTGGCTTTGTAAGGTTATCGATAATTTTTTCGATCGCTTCATTGCTCAGATTACCATTACGAAGCTCAAGGTATCGGCTTTTGAAGGCGCTTTTAAACTCCGGTTGTTCCCACATCCTATTGTGCCAATCTCCGCTCCCGGCGCGATTGTCCAAAATATGCCATCCGGTTTTTTGGGAAGAGCCACCGCCGCCACCGCCGCCGCCACCCCAGCCGCCGCCAAATCCACCCATACCTTCGGTGAAATTACCCATAGCGAAATTATAATCCCATACCGGCCCGGCGGTTATAGGCATACCTCTATCTTTATACATATAATGGCTTTTTACCCAGGCATCTACGTTACGGGTAATTTCATTGAGCACATTATTATTAACAAAGGAATTCATGTCCACATATTTTTTCCAGTCACCAACCGGTTGTGTATGTAATGCATCGTGAAACTCTTGAATGTAATTGGTGATCCAGTCGATCTGCTGTTGATTAGGCTCGGGAGGATCAACGAGTTCAAGATCGTTATAACAGGTTGAACTTGTTCCTTTACACTTCAGTTTAATCATTCCCTGGTCGTTTACCATCTGATCGAATTTAAAGATGTAGCCACCTGAGAGCAAATTCGGATCTGTATCCTCGGGTCTCAACTGCTTCAGATCTAAAGTACCTTTACGGTTTTTTACAGGTTGAATCAGATTATAGATTCCTTCGTAATCTGCTTTTTCTACAACACCGTTTTCCTGGTTGACGAAAACTTCTGCCCATCCATATTGAACCGTAGCAAGTCCGGCAGCTTTCCCTAATTCAAAAGCTAGGACATTACGGATAAGCGAGTTATCGGTACACAAAGAGATTAAAGCCCAATCGGAACTTGCAGGCATTCCCAATACGGGTAAATCAACATCTTTGTCAAAATTATCCCACAATTCGATGCGATAAGGCCTCTGCGCAAACATCATCATCGATGACTGACCACGGAGGTGGTATCCGGCACGACTTACCAGTGTCGGAGGATTACTGATCGATGCAACCCCGTTTATCGGTTCAAATATCATAAAGGCCAGATCTATGAAGTTATACTTATCTGGTGGTACACCTTTGCCATAACCATCCATGATAATGATTGGAATCTCGGAGGTATAGTCAAAATCGCGGGCAATATAAATTGCAGTACTATACTTACCAGAGAGGGAACCATTCACAAATGCTGCTGCTCTTAACTGTGTGGTCTTATTAATGGTAACAGCATTCCCATCATAGAGAGTTGATGAAGAGGTAGGCAACAGGCCATCTGTGGTATATCTGATCTGAGCATCGGAGATTTTTGTGCTCATTTTAACAGACAAGTTGTCCTTAAATGTTTTGCTCGGCTCAGAAAATTCTACATCACCTAGCATAACCGAGGGTCCAATAGTCTGGCTTTCATCAACTAAAGTTATGATTTTTAGGTCTGCTACCAGCTCGCTGATCGGTATTTTAGAAGTAGCTTTTCCTGCTTTGGAAATAATCAGAGTATCCAAAACCGTTGCTGCAACCTTTTTGAGGTTTGAAGAACCTGGGCCATTTTTGGCCTGATTATTCCACAGCCACTGTGATCCGCATTTTACTGCTTTCAAATTTATCTTTTGATCCCCTGATAAAATGGAAATAATCACGGTTTGAGAATTAACCGATCTGGGGATCAGCTCATCAATTAAGAATCGATTCTGCTTTTCCACATCGATTCTGTTTATAAGTGCTCCATTAATAGAAAAAACTGCAATTGAAGCATCAATGAGATTACCCAGTTCAAGAACTTTATTTCTTATACCTATAAAGCCTCTGGTTTTTTGGATAATGTCATTATTAACTGCAGTGCTGTTACTTAATTTAAATTTGCCAGCGTTATCAGATAAGCAGGAGATACTGATTTTTGATAACTTTATCTCAGCCTCTTTGACCGCCTTACCTTTTTGGTCAATTACTCTCCCCGTCAGATCGATTTCTTGAGCCTGGATTGGAAAAATAATCCCCCCTGCAATTGCAGCAAACAGACCATATTTTAAGAATCGATTCATGTATCACCTCTCCGGAAGGATAATAATTTCAGAAGTATGATATTTGAAAAACACTCAGTTAATTTTTTAAACTGTATTAAATATTCAGAATACCTGATCAGTACTAATATTAGTTAATAAAGAAATGAATAAGGTTCAATATAAGAGGAAGAAAGCAATGATTTTCTATTATTCTGCCAATAGGCTGTTAATTACTTATTTGCAGGCCCAACCGTTGAGTCAGATTTTACCTTGGCCTCTGACTCAGTGGGATTATCAGGTTAACCTGCTTTATATGTTTATTAGGAATCGAACTCAGTCTTTAGTTTTTTCCTGTCTTTATCATGGAATTGTACTCTTCAACTGATTCAATAATTTTGATAAACAATGAAACTGGTTTGCCTAAATTCGAACACGGTGATGTAGCATTGGATTCAGGAGTGTGCAGGTGATTTTGCGCAATTCCTTTCTCCACAAGTACTTCACTAATTTTACTGGCCCTGCTTTTTATGATAGAATCCGGTAGTGTTAAATCACACCAACAGATAAGATAATGCTGCTCTGGGGCGGTTTTTAATAAAAGTGCTATTGAGTCCAGATATGGAAGGCTTTTTTTGGTTAACTTCCCCTTGGTATCAAATTGCACCTTGGCCGTTGCACTATCCAGGGCAGATCTCTGCTCGGGAGAGAACCCCTGAACATTATCAGGGCAACCATCAGTATCGTTGATCAAATTATAAGTCTCGGGTTCGGTTGGACATTGATCAACACTATCTGCAATCCCATCTTTATCTGCATCAATCTCCGGACATCCATCATTATCCATAATGCCATCAAGGTCTTCTGGAGTGTTTATGCAGCTATCCAGAGAATCTGGAACATTGTCTTTATCATTATCCCAATCCGGACAGCCATCGGAATCTTCAAATCCATCCATATCTTCCGGTTGATCGGGGCATTTATCGGTAGAGTCTGGAATGGCATCCTTATCATTATCCAAATCCGGACAACCATCGGAATCTTCAAATCCATCTATATCCTCGGGAACATTGGGGCAGGAATCCTGATGGTCAGGTATTTTATCCTGGTCATTATCCGGATCGGGGCACCCATCATTGTCCTCAAAACCATCGACATCCTCTGCTTCATATGGACAGCGATCGGTTTTATCAGAAATACCATCTTTATCCGCGTCACGATGATAACGCCACTGAGTACTTAAACCAAATGCTAACTCCATACCTCGTCTTGGAAACCATACAGGTGTTCCAACAGCCTTATAACCGATGTGCATTCTGAAATATGGCAGTCCAACGGCAAATCCAGCGGTAGAAGCGATTTTTTCCGCCCCACCGAAAATAAAACCAACATGAAACGGGAGAACTCCCCAAAGAAAGCCGTTTTCGGCTCCCAGAGCGATTCTTGGTACGAATGAGCGTCCAGGCCATGGTGCCAGATTTTGTTCGTACTCAAAGGATGTATTTACAAAATCAGTCAGGGCACGCAATCCGGGTTTTTTATCATGATTAAATTTAAACCGATATCCAAAACCGATATTTAACCTGGTGGGCTGCCAGCTCACAAGAGTTCCACTTTCCAGAGGATCATCCCTATCAGGTAAATATCCACCTAGCTCAGGATCAAACACATCAATTTCATCATCATCATAAAATTTGGTAATATTAATGTCTGCAGTACGAATAGGGAACCTTTTTTCAAGAGCATCATTCCAGATCATCGGTCCAAACCGGTGTAAAGCCACGCTTAAAATGCTGCGCTCACCATACATAAGAACACCGGCATTAATTGCGGCGCCCCATCCGGCCAGTTTGAAACCATCTTCATAAGGATTTCCAAAATCCCAATTGTTTTGAAGACCAGTGCCGGCGGTTTTCAAATCCAAATCTGCATCCATATTTAAGCTAAAGCCATCATCCAATAGATGAATCGCACCATTTTTAGTCTTCAGATTAAGATAGCCATGACCCAGAGAGACAGTGAGTCCAAGTCCCCAACTGGAATATTTGAAATCAGTGAATTCGCGGGTTAACTGATTAAGAAAACCGGTGATTTGAGAGAGGTCAATTGATTGACCATAAGAGAGGCTGATATCGGTACTTACTCTGGCAGATGCTCCCAAATGGGACAATTCGATATCCCTATTACCGCCAGCCAATCCTTCTTTTTCACCATGGAAAAGAATTAAAAAGGGAGCAGCAGGTAGATCCACCTGGGCATCAACAACTGTGCGTACATCGACACCTACCCTTCCAATATTTACAGATGCCAATGGAATATCAGTTCCCATATAAACCGAAGCACCGTCTTTAATTTTGCGGGAGATTTTTTCACTTGTCTCGTCAATAGATTTACCGGTCACTCTGAAGCTACTGTTTATCAGATTTTTAACCAGTGCTTGCCATTGGCCATCCTCATCAATAGAGAAATATTCCCTATATGGTGTCAAAGCCAGTCTGTCGCTCCAATAGCCTGCAGCATAGGAGGTAAACGGTGTAAAGCGTATTCCACCCCATGGTTTCAGTTCTGCACCCAGTATAGCCGGATTGGAATTAGCGGCATTTATGCTATTGTTATATACCACGCTGGCGGTACTCATGCCGGATGGATCAGATCCTGTTTCCGCAACAGCCATACTGTAAAAAATTGTAAAACAGATGATTAGTTTGACGATTATTATTTTTGAACCGGGAAGCGGTTTTGTAAGCAGGGACATTATTTTATATCTCCTCAGTACAAGAGAGAATCAGAATTACCGACACCATCAACAATAGCTTTAGCTTTGATATCGAAATAATCAGTGTCGACCAGGACATCTGGATCAGCACCGGGAATGACAAGGAACCACCTGATATGGCATTTGTTTTTTGAACAAAGCGCATTAACAGCTCTGTGATCCAGTTTGACATTTATACTGTCAACATGACCTCTGGGTGGAAGATTAAGCCCCTGCAATCCAAAAAGTCTGAAAAGAGAACTGTTATCTACATCGGGACTGTACGAATACAGAAGCGAATCCGGAACTTCTAAAAGTTTCTCTTTATCAACATCAGAAGCACCAAGTGCAAACAAGCTAAACTGAATATTGGTATTATTCAAGGCTTTTACAACTAAAGAAATTTCAGGCTGTGTTATCATCTTTTCAACCCACTCCAGATCTTCTTCGAGAGAAAAAGAGGATAACTCAAGCTCGGTTCTGATCGTATCCAGAACTTTCCAGGCCATAGCAATTTTTAGGTCCCAATTTACATTAACACCAATATTAAAACTATTACTGTATTTTCCAGATGCGTCTTTTTGATTATGTAGTTCCAGCCCGGTTCCTTCAGGCAATACAACCTGTGTAGTAAATGCAAGTGTATCCAGCCAGGTATTTATCAGGGAACTTATTTCCATATTGGCATTATGCTGAGAATCAGGGAGGATTCCTATGAATACTTTATCCATAACAACAGAACCATCTGTCTTATTTTTTTCTGCCAGTTCCAGATGCAGTTTCATAGAATCCAGAGAACTTCCTGGATTCATATTTGGAACAAAGCTCAGATTCATCTGTACAGATTCAAAGCGGAAAGATTTCCTCAGAGAATCCAGTATCGAAGCTTCCCAGTCAAAACCGACTTTTTCTTCAGAAGAGAAAGTCTCCACTGTTGAACTGGTAAAATTACCGCTGATCTGAACAAAAGGAAATTTTGTCGGGATCAGCTTGACGCTTATTAAATCATCTTTATTGAAGTGAACCCAGCGACCATCAGAAAGAGAACGTAGCTGGTAACGGAACTTAAGAACGCTTTTTGCCGAATCGGTATCCCATGTGGGAAATAAGCGTAACTTTTTGAGAGGTATCATCTTAACAGCATGGGTAGCTCCACTATACCTGAAAAGTGTGTCATTGACCACTTTTCCTGCAAAAGCACTGCTGTCCATGATGGAACTGAGCTGAGTAATTGACCTTATATTATTTGCTCTGGCGAAATCACAATCCCAGGCATCTTCAACAACACCTATAAATTCTAATTTAAATGCGCATGGATTGTTAATCTCACAGCTTATCATAGCCGAATCAAGATCGATGAAATTGAGGTTGATCGAATCGGAAAGCCCCATGGTTCCGTTGTAAGTCTCCTCATAATCAATAAGAGAATCCTTAATCACAGCATCGGAAACCACCATGTCATCGAGATTAAAATATACCCTCAATCCCTCATCTGCTCTCAACTGCGCTCCAGAAGGAATGGTTGCATTTATCTTTACGATCAGTGGGCTGAAAATACTTTTCCCTTGTATTTCAAAAGGAACAACGGCTTCTGCAGTTGCAGGCAGAGTTGCCAGAAAGGAGCTATCGATAACGATTCCTTTATTAAGTAGTGTGACCGTTAAATTCTCTAGATTGGCACCCACGGAAGTATTCATTACTTTGACATTCAAGGCAGGCGAGGATTCATCTATTGTAACCGAGTTGATTCCATCAAGATGTTCATCCTCTTGTCTTGTAAATGTATAAGGAGCAGGAACTATTTCCGAACCAGATAAATCACTCACTCCCGGATAATCAAAGAATATATCCACCACAGGAGTGTTTTTCAGAGTTCTGGCTCCGACCACTTCCTCCATTGAACTAGTATCAGTGGCAATCAGTTCTTTGGAAATTTCATAGGATGCAGTGCCTTTTTTATAAATGTATATGGTGTCACCGATAGTATCAGCTTTGCCCATCTGTACGTCCATGTCACCGATATACTCTTTAATAAAAATTTTGCGCATGTCATAGCGCTTATTAGCAACCGGAATCTCAAAATGTATTTTCCAATTTACAGGTTCGATATCTGAAGGCAACGAACAGAAGCAAAACTGTAAAGCCAACAAAAAAAGGGATCCGCTACAAAGCTGTTTTGTTAATTTCATTTAAATTGTTCCAGAAAAAATGTTGATATATTATACATAATTTCTTAATTGTGCACAATATTTTTTTTACTTAATTAAAGAATCTTCATTAAATGAGGAGTATAAAGCAGAAAATCCTCTTGACCACCCCAGCACAGGATGATTAACCACAGAAACTGATACACTAATAGAAGAGACATCAACCAATACCCCAATTCCTATTAAAAATGGATTGTTGGCAAGTGATGCCTCTATAGCAACAATATTAAAAAGGCGATATTGCTCGCCAAGAATAAATCTTACTGGGTGAACCCGTGAGGGTGTGATTTCTATTATCACCCCCTGGGCCCCCATTCGATTACTTACCGTATGAAATCCGCTCTTTATGACTAATGGTGCATCTACACCCTGCACTCTCCCAGATTTTAAATTAATATGATTCAAGGATAATCCTAAGGCGGCTGCTTTAAAAGGGAACCATGCAGAAAATGCACACTCTCCTACTGTACGTTTTTTCTGTTTATACCCATTAAGACCGGTCCTGATGCCGCAGAAATCGATTCCAGCTCTAAAATGAGAAAACAGATCAACACCCGCAGATAAAAAACCAGCCTGTTCATAATACATTTCAAGCGCCGAAAAATGTGAAACTGCCAGTTTAAACCTGATCCTTTTTATTGACCAGAAAACGCCACCAAATGCCCTGTATATAGATTCATCTATAAAGTTATCCATTCTATCATAATAAGAGACTGCCCCCAAAGCCATACCGAATTTTCTGCTGCTATCGCAATATGCAGCAGAAATCCAAGGTTGACACCCTTGCGATCCGTTTTCCCATAGAACAGTACCCTGATTCCCCATGGAAAATCCCTGTGGAAATGGTTCCTGAAGGTTTGCAGTTATTAGTGAATATGTTAATAATATCCCAGGACATAACCACCTTAACGCCACAATATTCCTTTTTTCCTCAATAATGTTGTTCCTGTTGCAGAAGTCAGTTCGGCTACTACAAAAAACGGTCCGCATTGTACCACATTCCCATTATCAGTCTTACCATCCCAGAAATACTGTTTGCGGGCAGGCCCATAAAAGCAGCGCACCTTTGTCCCCCTGAAGTCATAAATGCAAAGATTCACGCTGGAAAAAGCCGGTAAGCTCAATTTTATGCTCAGCAAATCATCTTTTCCATCTTGATCGGGAGTAAAAGGAACCGGTCCGATTTCAATTTCAGCTTTAGAGACGTTGCGCCAGAAAAGAGCCCCATTGGGATAACCTGGAGTTCCACTTCCTGTGGATATTACCCAATTAGTGGAATCACATCCATCGATTGTGCTATTTACTCTCTCGATTGGCTTGTGAGTATTTCCAAACCAGGAATACCTGTAACACACGATATCCCGCATATTTCCATCGGAATCAAAAATACAGAGAGTATCACTGTAATTATTCAGAATATGCCAGGCCAGTGGTTGCAATACCGGTGAAACGCCAGGAAAAGATTTAAGGAACAGTTGTTTACTTTTTGTAATTACCAGAAATGATCCTGGTTCAAGCAAATACTCACTTTTAGTTATCACAGAAGTATCCTCGAAATTACCGGCCTTCCAATTTTTCAGATTAATTGGCATAGATGAAACATTGACCAGTTCGTACCATTCAGACTCAAACTGCGTTCCAAAAGGATATATTTCGTTTATTTTCAACGGACTATAAGGAAGAAAAATCGAAGACAAATCGATTTTCCATTCAATATTATCTATGTAAAACCTGTAATCCACACTATCCACCTGCAAAGGAGTTATCACCTGTGCCATGTTCTTTTCTAAGGATAACACGCCCTGCAGGACCACTGATCCGTCTTTTTTTAAGGAGTAGTTAAACTTGTTCACCTGAAGGTCTGGATTAACACAGATGCATGAAAGCGTACAGGATACATTTTCCTGAGGATAAACATAAGAACCAAATGTAAATTCTACTATCCACCCTTGTTGCACGATTTCCAGCCATCCGGGAGACACATGAGTTGGGCAATGATCAAAGCTCTTTTTGTCAGAAAGAAGTCTGCTGACAACAATCGAGTATCCCTCGATGTTTTTGGGATCAGAAAAGACTATCTTTGCTGAAACCGGTGATTCTGATTCCAACTGGTTATCAGAGAGCAAACACACAATCGAATCGATACGGTTTCTGCTTCCTTTATATAAAAGTATCCCGTCATCATCTGAGAGCCCATTTCCAAGCTCCGCATCGGCACAAGTAAAAAGAACCGTTCCCTTGCTGATTGGCAAAACACATCCCTGTTTCTCCACTGCCACTTTGTAATCGGAATCCAGGATCAGTCCGATCTGACCAGGTGCAAGAAACGATTGGTTTGTAACACAGGAATCATGGCCACTTATTATCATGCCGAAAGGTAAAATCGAGTCTGCTTCATTTCCATCGCTGAGAAAAAAATTATCAACAAAGAAAGTATCCGGGCCAGGATTGATGATCTCAATGAATTCATGACTCTTTCCACCGCAAAGCGCAGACTCTATCCCGTCTGGGTTTCTGTACAACTCGGTTATTATCAGATTCCGGGGAAATAGCAGGGTGGGGTAAAATTGTATTACAAGGTAGACGAGAACTGAAAGGGGACCGTTCAGTTTACCCGGACCAGCTTGCACTTGTTTCGACCCTCTAAAATATTTATGGGTGGAAGAGATTAGCTTTTATACAAAATAGGAGAACTTCCGGAAGCAATCAAGTTTTATTTTGTGACTGACCAAAACGCTCTTTTTCTTCGACTGACGGGGTCTCAACTATACTCACCGAGTTTTGAGCTTCTTAGTCTCTGGAAAAAATTGCCCATCGAAAAACCTTTCCTGTAGCATTGATCAGTCATGATTGTTTCAGTATTTTATAACTCATAGTGAGATACTAAAAACATAGTGCCTGAGGGAGAAGATATGGCTCTTGCGGATATAATAAAAACTGCGATGGATCAGATTCAAACCATTTCAAAAACTGAGACTGTGATTGGTGAGCCAATACAAGCCGGGGAGGTCATTCTGATTCCCGTATCTCGTCTTTCGGTTGGGTTTGCTGCTGGTGGCGGAGATGGTGGAAAGAGTGAAAAACATGGATCAGGCGCCGGCACCGGAGGCGGAATTAACATAAACCCTGTAGCCTTTATTTCAGTATGTGGTGATAAAGTACAAGTCCATCCCATCTCTCCTTCCGATTCAATGTCACTGAGCCAGCTCTTATCTGCAGCACCGGAATTGTTCAACAAAATATCTAAATATTTTAAGAAAAAGGACGAAATGACTCCAGAGGAAAAGTAGCAAGAATGTTTACTACTACACTGCAGGAGTGACTATAAATCATGTTCGATAGAAATAATCCTGAAATTATATGGGTATCCCCTGATAACAGCAAAGGCCAGGGTACCTGGGAAAATCCGTACGGTTCGATAAAAGAAGCATTGCAGGTTACCAAACCAGGTAATACTATAGTGTTAAAAGAAGGCATATACCGGGAGAATCAGACTTTTGAAATTTCCGGTACACCACAAAAGCCAGTCAGACTAGTTTCCGATGATAATGCCACAGTAATTATCGAAGAAAGCTGCTGGTTTTTCTATGACACCTGCGATCTGATTATCACTGATCTTATCTTCAAAAATGCACCTTTGGGAGCTGTTTCTGTGATTGGAACCTGCAAAAGGAATCGATTCGACTCTCTGCATTTTATAAATTGCGGATCAAAAAAGGAAGCTTCCTGTACGATGTACTTCGGAGGCTCTGGTGGATGTTTCAATGTAGTTGAAAACTGCCGCTTTGAAAGAGAAGATCAGCTCCGCGATCATCTTCAGACCACTGATAATGCGTCCATAGCGGTAATGATCTCAGAAGGCGATGCCAATGAATCAAGTCCGCTAATAGATCATATACTGCGCCGCAATCACTTCTCGAACTACGGTTTTGCGATTCTGATCGGAACCCGCGATTCCACTACCAACCCCTATGGCCATATTGTAGAATTCAACACCATAAGAAATTGTGCTTCCGATGGCATAATTGTTAAATGCGGTGATACGCAAATCCGGGGGAATCTGATAGAAAACTGCAGAAGCTGCTCTATCAACATACAGGCAGGAGTAGGCAGTATCATCGAAAACAACAGGATAACTGATTGTAACACAGGAATAAGTATTAATGGCACCGGTCACAGTGTGACCAACAACTGTCTGGTCAGATGCAAAGATGAAGCTATCAGAGTCTGCGGAAAACAAAATGAAGAGAAAATTGCAGCCAGCAACCTTCTCATCGAGAAAAACACCCTGATTCAATGTTGCGCACCCGATAATCAGCATTCTGCATTCATCAGAATTGAACCCGGCACTACCAGTGTCATTCAGCAAAATCTTTTTCACGGGAAAGGACATCCTTATCGACTAAGCGATTTTGTGATGAACCAGAAAGCAGGTGTTAATTCTGTCACAAAGATTAAAACCGAAGCTGTCATTGATAATAACCTGGGCTCCGGTGATTGCGAAATCCTCAAAGGTATTACAGCAAGAGCTGTTGATTTTGTTAATGAGGCAGACTGTTTTGAAAATGATTCCGGATATGGAGCCAGTGGATGGGTGCTTAAGCAGGAGGGCTTTGATGTCAATGGCGATGAGCACGATGAACAAACCGATTATCTTGAGGCAAGCATTCTGGAAGATGATGACGGGAACCTGATTATACCGGGTGAAAATTACAATGATGATATCTTCAGCAGATATTTTTCAGAATCAATGGATCTTCAGAATTTTAACCTTGAAGAATACGGAAACAGTTTCCCTGAGAATCAATGATCATGGCAGGAAACATCCCTCGCTTTCAACGCCGGATTTTTCATTGACTTTTCTGATTATTATCTGAAGATTTGTCTTTCAGAGATTATTTCACCTGTTCCCAGGATATCTGCTCTACTTTCCTTTTCAGATTTTCACAGTATTTTGATAGATTCGAAAGTACCTGAGAACTGTAACGGATAACCGCTGTTCCGGTACCAAATGTGGATACTTCGCCCTCACACAATGTAACCACTCCACCCAGAACCACAGCATTTCCATTGATTTTGGCCATCTTGTCGGTGATTATAAGCCCCTTGAATACTCCGTTGGTTATCTGTAGTTCTGCATCCTTATACTGGTTATGCACTATCAGGATTCCGCTTGAATTTTCAAAATGCACCGGTCCCACATAATCCTGGGTTAAATAAATCAAACCATGAAATGGTGTATTCAGACTCGAGCTTTTATATTCGTCCAGAGCTCCTTCAGGCAAACCAAGGAATGCCTCCGGTGAAGCAAAAAACTGCTCAACAGAGGCATTCTCCTCGCTGACAAGCGATCGGATATCTTCGAAACCATGTTTCGACAAAGGAGCGACACCATTTCCACCCACAGAAGCATTGCCTTCCAAAAAAAGCAGATTACATGTGCTGACTCCCAGTGTACCAGGACCTGTCATAATGTTGAAAGTATCATAATCCCTGCCATCTATTTGAATGTTTCCTTTCACAGTGATACGACTTCTGGCAGTCAATGCTCCTCTTACCGGAGGAAATGGTAAAGAAAGCTGTGGTGAAAGCTTTGCCACAGATTGCACCATTGTCATCCTTCCCTGAAATACTGCTGCACTATTTACCCATACAGTATCAGCAGATGAATTAGTGCTGCATGAAACCGAAAAACTACCATTTTCAAATGGTTTATCGGTGCAGTAAACAGCCCTGTTATTTTTTACAGGTTTGAATGCCCCACCTTGAATCTGCCCATAAAGATGCTCTTTGCCAGCTTCAGCGATGTTAACCAGATTCGATTTATACCTTCGGGTCTGGCTCTTGCTGGTAGTGTCTCTGGAAGAAATCATAAAACTGGCTATTATGAGATTAAGTATCACTCCAATTACCAGTACAGAAATTACCGCATTTCCATTGTTATTCATTATTCACACGTGCACCTTTAATTGACATTCCTTATGTTTACTTCTGTACTTTCAGCCAGAAAGACCAGATTGTTCTCCTGTCCAATGTACCCGCCGAGTACAACACCGAGGACATTTGCTTCTGCACCAGAGCTCAGGGATACACCGTTCTTATTTTTAGGGACAATCGCGAAAGAGTCGATAACCGTAGAAATTTCTATTTCCCTGCCGTTAAACCGTCTGCATAGGACTCTTTCTGTATTGTTTTTAATGAAATAGGAGATTCTGTCTGCAGAATAGACAGCGGAATTTTGTGGATAAGGCCCAGCATTTAACGGAGCAGTTAAATGGATGGTATCCGGATTACCAGATAAACTTAATCCTACTCTTGCGATCTCTTTAAAGATTGTACTGCCAGCTTCCAGGCAAATCCATCTGCCCCAGGAAGCGGTTCCAGATCTGTTAACAAGAATTTTCGTATCTGTATATAAGGCATTGGAGTATAGAGTGGTCCTGAGCTGATTTTTATTCACAAATAATGTTAATTCATCACTGACAGTATCCGAAAGCTGCAACTCGACACCATTGCCCGGAAGTCCCAGACCTGCCATACGGATATCTTTCTCTATCATATCGCAGACAGTCATTAAATCTCTTTGAAGCATTGCTTTATCATTTTCTCTGGATGCTGCCTTTGAAAAACTGTTATGTGCTTTATAGGCAGCCGAGATTACCACTGCACTTAAGCTCATTGCTACCACCAATTCCAGTAGAGTCATCCCTGATCGAGTAGTAATATGTTTCATACTATGGCTTTGCGATTATGGTGGAGAGTTTTATCGAGTGCTTTCCGGTTGAAACGGGCCAGATAACCATTAGATCGATCTTTTTCTGTACACTATCGCTGGAGACAGTCCAACTGCGGAGAAATCTGGATCTCACTGTGTCAGAATTACTATAGATAGAAGAATATTCGGATCTTCGAAGTTCCTCTAACAATTGATAACCACAGGAAGTAGCTGCAGACAGCTCTTTTGCAGAGACATTGGAATTAATCAGATTAACTACGCAGGCATTCAGTCCTGTAACCAGCAAAGCCAAAATGATCATGGCAATTGTGACTTCAATAAGCGAGCTTCCATTCTGCTTATTCATACTGACACTCCTTTGGTTTAGCCCCTATCTTTGATTATATGTTTAAGAAAGGATAAAAAAACGGAAATGAATATTCCGGTTTTAAACGGTAGATTCCGGTTATGAGAGAGAGTCTGTGACTTAAATGATAATTCGATCGAATCTGTATTTTTCATCTCAGTTGATCTTCATGTTCGATGGCTATTATATTTTTATCTGTTCTCAGGGAAACGGAATACGGTGTAAATCCGTGACGGTCCCGCCGCTGTAAGCGGGTATCGACCTTTTATGAATATTCAGCCACTTCGGGAGAAATTTTTCAGCAAACTCCCCAGGGAAGGTTAAAGGTCGAGCCTGATCCCGCAAGTCAGAAGACGTCCTTGAGTAACTAACAGAAATCTGATGGTAAAGGGTTTCGGTAGATTCCTTATAACTGGGATTTACCGGGACCCTTTTTGTTTTTCAGTTTTCAGCAATCAAAATACCTTGTAATCGCAAACAGAAGGAGATGGAGACGATGGATCTTAAATCAATTCTGAACAAAATAAAACCAACTGCAGATGCAGCTCTGGCCAATGAAATTCAGTCAAGACTAGACGATCTGACCAAACCTCAGGGAAGCCTTGGAAGACTGGAAGAGTTTGTCATGCAGTATTGTTTGTGCCGAGCAGATGCTACAGCTAACATAAGTAAAATGAGCCTGTTCACTTTTGCTGCAGACCATGGAATAACCAGCGAAGGTGTAGCACCATTCCCCAGGGATGTCACTTATCAAATGGTTCTAAATATGTGCACCGGTGGCGCAGCGGTAAGTGTTATGTGTAAAAATGCCGGCATTCATTATCAGGTAGTTGACATGGGCGTTGATGCAGATTTCGATGCACATCCCCTGTTAATTCAGTCCAAGATCGCCCGAGGCACAAATAGTTTTAGAAATAATAACGCAATGACCTCCGGTCAGTGCTCTGAAGCAATTAACAAAGGAATCGAACTTGCCATGAAATCCAATCATGACCTGGCTGGTATCGGAGAAATGGGTATTGGCAATTCATCACCCGCCTCGGCACTCTATGCACTTCTTCTGGATATCGATCCTGAACTGACTGTTGGAGCTGGTACCGGAGCTACCGGTGAACTTCTGGAAAACAAAAAGAAAGTTATCCGTGAATCGGTTCAGTTTCATCGCGCAACATGGGACAAAACGCCATTTGATGCTATTCAGCGAGTCGGTGGTTTTGAAATTGCAGCAATGACCGGATTCTGTCTGGGTTCTGCAATGAAAAGAGTCCCGGTGGTAGTTGATGGATTCATTGCATCATCAGCAGCTTTGGTAGCTTTAAAAATAGCCCCTGATGTAAAAGACTATCTGTTTTTCGCACATTCATCCGCAGAATCATTTCATAAGGGATTCCTGAGCATGTTTGGCATACATCCGATACTTTGCCTCGATATGCGTTTGGGTGAAGGTACCGGATCGGTTCTTGCCATGCAAATCATCTCTCAGGCAATGAACTGCTATCATCAGATGGCGACATTCAGTTCTGCTGGTGTAAGCAGGGATCAGAAATAAACCTAAATTTTCCATTCAGGTAGGTACTCCTGCCTCTTCGCCCAATCTGGAAACACGTAACCTTATGTATGTAATCCAGTTTCCAGGTTGAGGTAACATGTAGCTTCAGAGTCTGCACGGCATACACAGTCTGATGTAACATGTTGAATCAGGGTCTGCACGGCATACATAGTCTGATGTAACATGTTGAATCAGGGTCTGCACGGCATACACAGTCTGATGTAACATGTTGCACCAGGGTCTGCACGGCATACACAGTCTGATGTAACATGTTGCACCAAGGTCTGCACGGCATACAAAGTCTGATGTAACATGTTGAATCAGGGTCTGCACGGCATACGTAGTCTGATGTAACATGTTGAATCAGGGTCTGCACGGTATACATAGTCTGATGTAACATGTTGCACCAGGGTCTGCACGGCATACAAAGCCCGAGGTAACATGTTGAATCAGGGTCTGCACGGCATACAAAGCCCGAGGTAACATGTTACATTATTTGCACAACAATCCACCGAATGGGAGCCCGCTAACCCCCAAAGGGGGAAATAAGAATCCACAAACTGCCACCAGGTAACATTATGCAATCCTTAAGTCCCCCTTCAGGGATTTAGGAGACGAGGATTCAGAGGCTATCTTAAGTCCCCCTTTGCATTTAACACAAGGTTGAGGTAATATGCTATCTCTCAGGCTTATAGCCACGTTACCAGGTTTTCCGTCAAGTGATAATATCACTGCCTAATGGACAATTTAGGATAAAACAACAAAGGTAACTGCTCAGCTATCTAAATGGAAGGAAATTCCAAATGACAATTCTTAAATCCAGAAATTGCTGAGTAGTTACAAACAAAGAATAATTCCCAGAGGTCAAATTAGAGATATAACTATTCGAACACAGATGCCAGTAAGTGCAAACAGAATGGTTGAAAGGTACATTAATTTGTTGGCCTCATTTATATGACAAGCTTTAAGAGGGATGCGATTATCACCGATAAATTGTCCCTGATGCGCATTTCCACCGTAATAATTAAGGCCGCCAAGCCGAATACCAAGCGCTCCTGCAAATGCTGCTTCTGAAATGCCGGAGTTGGGACTGTCATGTTTTGATCCGTCTCTTCGGGCAATCCTTGCTGCTCCTGCAGCATCTTTACCCATAATAGCCGATGCCATTACAATACATGGAGTAGTCAAGCGTGCAGGAAACCAGTTGGCCAGATCATCGATGCGTGCCGAAGCCCAGCCAAACATAAGATAACGCGGTGTACGGTATCCAAATGTGGAATCCAGCGTATTTATCGCCTTGTATGCTATTGCACCTGCAGGTCCGCCAAGAATTGCAAACAAAAGTGGTGCAGTCACTCCATCAACCAGGTTCTCAGCAACCGATTCAACCGCCCCACGAACCAGCTCCGGCTCATCAAGCATTTCGGTATCCCGCCCAACCATCATACTTAATGCTTTTCGAGCCTCGGAAAGCTCACCCGATTGAAGTGCACGAAATACTCTCTTTGCATGTTCATTCAGATCTCTGGCTGCAATTGTAGTGTAAATAATTAGAATGCCCAGAATATCAGATGCCAAAGGATGAATCTGTCCTGCTGCAAATATAAGGAAAGAAGTCAGACCGGCAGATCCTGCAATTATGATAATTGCAGTCATAATACCTGCAAAACGGGCATTCCCAATTATCTTACGTGTCGATTTCTCCAGAACCAGAGCCACACGACCAATATACCTTACCGGATGTGGAAACCAGCGTGGATCACCCAGAACCGAATCAAGAACAAACGCAATTATAACCTGATATTCAACACGCATCAGAGTCCCATTAATCTGTACAGGTTCTTTACATCAATAGCTTCTCTGAAGATATCTGCCAATCGATCAAGAGCAGGCTCTATATCATAACAGCTCACCACTTTACCAAGCGGCAAAAGTCCCTTTTTACTGCGCAACCGGTCGACAAACCATCGACGGAATGTATCGCAATCAAACACTCCATGCAGATATGTTCCCCATATTCTATGGTCACTTGTACCTATCCCTACCGGATCGTTCTTTTTACTGGTAAAAAGCACTTCCCCTGCATTCATTGTGGTCCGTCCATGATGGATCTCATAACCATTTACCACATGCCCCGATAGTGTATGTATAGCCTCAGTCCGCTGCAGAATCTTGTCAGGCCCCAGTATCGTACAAATGTCCAGTAATCCAAGTCCCTTACAATCACCATCACCTGATTCTATTCCGTGAGGATCGGATATCAAATTTCCCAACATTTGAAATCCGCCACAAATACCCACAATTTCTGCTGTAGCGCTGTGTCTAACAAGCTCTATCAACCTTCCGGCAATTTGGTTATTACGAAGAAATGCCATATCTGCAGGCACATTCTTACTTCCTGGAATGATCACTGCATCCAGTTTGTTAAGTTGATTACATTCACGTATAATGCGTAATTCGACATCGGGTTCAAGCCTTAACGGATCAAAATCAGTAAAATTACTGATGTGAGGCAGATCTATTATACCTATGGTTACCTCACACTGTTCATTTCTGTTACCAAATTGAGATTCTTCACATTTAAATGCTACTGAGTCCTCTTCTGGAAGTCCCAAATTCACAATGTATGGCAATACTCCCAGAACCGGTTTTCCGGTATGTCGTTTTGTGTAATCAAAAGCACTATTAAGCTGTGAAACATCTCCGCGAAACCGATTGACAATAAAACCAGCCACAAGTTCCTGTTCCCAGGACTCAAATGTTTCCATTGTACCGATAAATGAAGCAAACACGCCTCCTCTATCGATATCACCGACCAGCACCACTGGCGATTCTGCATAAGATGCCATTTTCATGTTCACGATGTCATGTTTTTTTAAATTAACCTCCGCAGGACTGCCGGCGCCCTCGAGTACAATTGCATCGAACTGTCTGGCCAGAGAATCATAGCTTTGTTTGACAATATCAAAAGCACTGGACTTGTATTTCACATACTGAGTAACCGGCATGGATCCAATCGGCCTCCCGTTTACTATTACCTGAGAACCGGTTTTACTGTCCGGCTTAAGCAGGATTGGATTCATGCGCGTATCCGGAGCAATCCTGCATGCCTGAGCTTGTAGAGCCTGAGCTCTCCCCATCTCACCACCATCATCAGTCACATAGGAATTGAGTGAAATATTTTGTGCTTTAAACGGTGCTACTCTGATTCCATCCTGCACCATGACCCGGCACATAGCAGCAGTAAGAACACTTTTTCCAGCGTTAGAACTGGTACCCTGAAACATCAGGGCAGCTCCAGTTTTCTTACGTGTCAGCCGAACCGGTCTGTTGTTTAATATTTTATCAAGATGGAAAGCAAGAAGACGATTATCTGCATCGTTACGGACAGCGATCCGCGCGTATGTTTTATCAAGGCCTTCAAAAGAGTCACAAACACGAATAGCTATATGATACTTCAATAACTCATTGCCAATTGCATGCGCATCCATTCCTTCTCTGTTGATTCGCAGAAGAAAGAAATTTGCACACGAGTCGAATACCTTCAAACCGCCAATAGCGCTCAACCGTCGATACTGACGTTTGCGATCACGACAAATCATCTTGCGGACTCTTGCTGCATATTGATTATCACTAAGGCATTCGATACCTGCGGCCTGAGCGAACACATTGACCGACCATGCAGGCAGAATGTCCCGTAATGCACTTATAACCGGCTCAGCGGCATGAACAAAGCCCAGGCGGATTCCTGGGATAGCGTAAAACTTGGTCAAAGATTTAAGAACAATAACATTAGGGAGCTCCTCTGAAATCAGGCTGGCATAACCATTCACAAAATCGGCAAATGACTCATCCACCACGAAATAAGTTGAAGGTGCTTTTTTTGCTGCTCTGACAATTGCATCACGGTCAACCAGACGGCAGGTAGGATTATTAGGTTGTCCGAAAATGACTGCTTCACCACCGGTCAAATCTTTAATTGACCTTTCGATGTCAAAGAGAAACTCATTTTCGGCAGTTAAGTACACTGGCTCAACCGGAACTCGTTCCATAGCGAAAGCTGCAGCATAATCACAGTAAGAAGGAACCGGGATAATGGCACGACAACAGGAAAGGACTCGGGGAAGTGCATACAGAAGCTCGGTCGATCCATTGCCAACAATAATATTTTCACTATTGCATCCATAAAACGATGTTATCGCACTGGTTAACTCTTTGCACTCTCTGTCGGGGTAGTGTACTACTTTATTTATGGTGCGGTTGATAGCAACCCGAAGGCCCAGAGGTGGTCCTGATGGGTTTATACTTGCACTGAAGTCAATCAGGTCTTCTTCAGAACAGCCGGCTTTAGAGGCCAGGAGTCGGATATTTCCGCCATGAGGGATAGGAGGGTTCATGTTAGGAACGGACTATTTTTTTGTTTTCTTTAAGAACGGACTATTTTTTTATTTTTAAGGAATTGAAATATACAATGGCTCAAGTTTTCAGGCAAATTAGGGACGGACCATTTTTTTATTTTCCTGATTTCCTTGTTTTCTGATTCCTGAACTGGCTCTGTTTTTTCTGTTTAATACCAAGATCCGATTGGCATTCTTCCGTTCTTCGGGACGGACTATTACCTTACATCTTAACTTGTTATTATGCAGCGGTTCTGCCTTAAATAATCTGTCCTTGCATGTACAATACACGAAAGGCTAGTTCATTAATATTTTTTCTATCTCTTCACGGTGGTTGTTAAAAAACAGATGTGACCTGCTGTCATCCTGCCAGCTTGTGGTCACCCGAACATCCTTTTTCCCAAAAAGAATGTATTGATAATATCTGAATGCATTTGACAACAGCATGTGCAATTCCAGGATATGTTTAGCTCCAAAACCGGTTTCATTGTACCATAAATTTCGCATCTGCCTGTCTGTTATCAACAGATACTCTGCCCATTGGGTCACTGTGGATGGGTTACGTTGAAGTAGAATATCAATAGAAGCATTCAAGGTATCCGAAGCTTTCTTTGCTGCTTTTTGGCTTAGAATTCCCCGAATAGTATGCTCACAGATAGAAGAGTAGAAAATGTCAAACTTAAATCTACTCCCTTTTTCCATTACCATTTTTGCACCTAACTGAATGCAAGCCGCTCCCTTGCCGGGTGATTGCGACCCTGTTAAGACAATACAGGGGATACAATCCGCATAATTACGCAGAATAAAAAACTCATCACCAGCATAATCGGAAATTCCAAGATCAAGAATGCAAAGATGAAATTTCTGATTGTTATTTATAAATTGCATTGCACTACTGGTAGTTGAGGCTTTTCGGAATACAAATATTTTTACCGGTTCCAGAAACTCCAATATCAGATCCTGATAACCAGGATCATCCTCAAGTAAGAGCAGATTAAGGCATCCATTAAGAAAATTGTAAGGTTCTGTTCCCATATAAAGCCATTAATTCCTTTTATTATTACTGTATTTTCGACCGGAATTGCGGAAGAAGCTCAAAAGTAATCTTTTGGCGCATCCGCAAACTGATACTTCCCCATATTCTGTCAAGTTCAGCATAAACTTCCTTACTCATTATCTTAGGGCTGGGTGTCTTGAAATTTTCTGGGATAGAATCATATTTGACTAAAAGATAAGCCATGTATAAGGCATATTCATCTGCCCCAATCACCTCATCCTGAAATGCTTTTTTTAATTTCTGTAAAGGGCTCTGCATTACATGGGTAACCTGCAGAAAAGAGTCATTATGATTCTGGTGCAAAGGTTTTTTGGATATTGAAATTGTAACGATTAGCACCATTGTTCCAGACAACAAGATAACGGCAAGATTAATTAGAAGAATTTTGTGGTGGAATTTTTTTTTTGCGTTTACTACCGATCCCTCTGCCAGCTTACTAGCCATTGAGGCAATTACTTCTTCACGATTCATTTTCTTGGATATATTTCGCTTCACGGTAACCAACTCTTTGTGATTCAGATTCTACTCAATTATAGTAAGGACGCAACATAACTTTCAATATCTTTAGGAGACGGACTATTCATGAGAAGAAAAACGGGACGAACTATTTTTTTCGCGATTCTTAATTTCTCAATTTTCCTTAATTTTTTCAATTCTCTTTTCCTCATTTTTTGTTTTAGATACTTCGATTAACTGATTCTTGGATTTCTGCGCCTATCAATCCCTTGGCGATATTTAGGTGGCTTACTAACTAAATAAGATCAGTCCGTCCCCATAACTGGTTTATAATTTGCAGTCATTTTTTGCAAACTAAACCCTATCCACCTCTTCTGGAGAGAACCTATGCCTCGAATGATCCGTTTGGAATCACCTGGTTCGCTGGTGCATATCATGGCACATTCGGTTGAGGAAAAGCCTCTATTTGTCGATGACCAGGATAAATTGGAATTTATTTCCAGGTTTGAGAAAGGCCTTACCAAAAGCGGTTTTCTCTGCTACACATGGGCTCTAATGGGCAATCATTATCATCTGTTCCTAAGAACAAGCGAAAAGCCCATGAGTAAACTGATGCGAGGACTAAACGGTGGATATGCATCTTATTATAATAAAAGACATGGCAAGCATGGCCCCTTATTCCGCGGCCGATTCAAAGCGACTCTCTGTCAGGATCAGCATTATGCGGCTGAACTGGTTAGATACATTAATCTTAATCCTTTGCGTGCCGGTATGGTCAATTCCCTCGAACAACTTAAAAATTATACCTGGTGTGGTCATGGATTTCTGATGGGAAATAGTAATGCTTTAGGAAAGACCTTTCAAAAACGGGCGGAATGTCTACGTCGCTTTGGAGAAAATGAAGAAGAGGCACTTAAATCATACATAGATTTCCTGATTCAGAGCTGTGGAGGAAAACCAGAAATCGCGGGTCAGCTCTCAAAAGTAGAGGCAACTGAGATTAGCGGTTCCTGCAAAGGATGGCCAACTGTGATCGGAGATCCAGAATTTGTAACCAATATTATGAATGAGTATAAAAATGTAATTCATCGAAATCATCGCAAAGTTGATTATCCTCATGTACTGGAGACCGCCGCACAAAAAGTATGCCTGGAGTATAACATAACTTTAAAGGAGCTGAAAAAAAGAGGAAGAAATAATACCAGAGCTTTTGCGCGTGCAGCGTTCTGCTATCAGTTACATATTCAGGAGTTCATTCCTCTTTCGGTTATAGCCAATTTCCTGGGTACCACAATTTCTCCAATTGCAATACTGGTTCAAAAGGGGGCTGACATCTGCGAATCTACTTTTAGTGGTAAATCAATTTTTTCTCGAAAAGAATAAATAAATTTTACATACTTTCGGTTAATGTTTATTACCCACCTGCTCAGGCCTCGATTTCAGCTCTTTATATTAAAGAACATCTGAACGTTCCAAACAACCTATACACCAATGCTCAACATAATGATTGAAGTGATAAATGCTTCGATATGCAAGATATGCCAGATATATAAGTTATCCCAATCACCAAAGTCCGTCCCCTTAGGATAAGAGAGAAGAACAGCAAAAAAAAAGTCCGTCCCCTAAGACATCTCCAGCATGGCCCGCAAAGACCTCTCCGCCTTTCTGGCAATCTCCTCATCCAACTTTATAAGCTCTCCACCACTCCCGGCAAGTGCATTCCTCACCGAAAGAAGCGTGTTCTTTTTCATGTTAGGACAGATTATATCTTCCGACAAAGCATTAAAGACCTTTCCAGGATTTGACTTCCTCAATGTATGCAGAATCCCTGTCTCCGTTGCAATAGTAAAATGAGCATGAGAGGATTCTTTCACAAACGCACACATCTCCCCTGTCGAGAAAACATAATCTGCCAAACCCCTGGACTCTGGAGGCGCTTCAGGATGAATAAGTATAAGCGCTCCAGGATACTTACACCTGGCCTTTTCTATCATCTCCGGGGTTATGTGATGATGAGTAGGACAAAAGCCCTTCCAAAAAACCATCCGACGACCGGTTTTCTCCTGAACATATGAGCCAAGGTGTTTGTCTGGTACGAAAATGATTCCCTTGCCCGGGGGCAATTTACTAGCGATTTTTACCGCATTTGAACTGGTACAACAGACATCCGATAGTGCCTTGATCTCTACTGTCGAATTGACATAGCACATTACCAGATAATCAGGATACTCTTCCTTCAGTTTTAGCAGGTCTTCCGGCTTGATCATATCCGCCATCGGACATCCTGCCTTCGGTTCACTAAGAATGACCTGTCTTGATGGGTTTAAAACCGCAGCAGTTTCTGCCATAAATCTCACACCACAGAAAATGATTTTATCTGCTTCAGTTTTACTGGCCTGCACACTCAAGCCATAAGAATCTCCCACATAATCTGCTATGTCCTGAATCTCACCAGGCTGATAAGTGTGAGACAGTATAACCGCATTTTCTTTCTTTTTCAAAGTCTCGATCTGAGACTTTATTTCAGGCACATTTACTCTCTTTACGAAAGGAGAAATGTTGCGTAATTTTTCCACTATTGAAGGCATTACATCAATGACAGCATCTATTTCCGCTTCAGTGGTATACCTGCTGAGTGAGAAACGGGTGGAACTGTGTGCAAATGTATATGGAATGCCCATCGCCCGCAGCACATGTGAAGGTTCCAGTGAACCGGTCGTACAAGCTGATCCCGAAGATGCCGCAATTCCATTCTCATCCAGATGAAGCAGAATCGATTCACCTTCGATAAACTCAAAACTAATATTGGTAGTATTGGGAAGACGGTGCATTTTATGACCATTAAGCTTTGCACCTGCACATCTGGTCATCAGCTCGGTTTCGAGTCGATCACGCAACTGCCGAACTCTGGTGTTTTCCTCCACCATGTGCTTCTTTGCCAGTTCACAGGCCACACCAAGCCCCACAATGTAAGGAACATTTTCAGTTCCGGCACGCCAGCCACTTTCCTGGTGTCCACCGTGAATGAGTGGTTCTATTCTGGTTCCTTTACGCACAAATATCGCCCCGATTCCCTTGGGTGCGTGAAGCTTATGCCCAGACAGGGCAAGTAGATCAATTGATGTCTCTTTCAGGTTGATTGGAATTTTTCCCACCGCCTGAACCGCATCGGTATGGAATACACCACCTCTGCTCTTCACCTTCTTGGCAAACTCACAAACCGGAAATACCACACCTGTCTCATTGTTAGCCCACATAAGACTGACAATTGTGTCTTCATCAATAATCAGGTCATCCAGTATCTCTTCAGGGAGCATCCCCTCGCCATCCACCTCCAGCTCCACCAGTGCTGCACCTTTCTTTTTAAGGTATCTGCAGGTGTTACGCACCGCAGGATGTTCCACTGTGGAAGTAATGATCTTAGATCGGGCTCCATGAACAGCACAAAACCCTTTTAACGCAAGATTGTCGCTTTCTGAACCACAACTGGTAAAAATGATCTCTTCAGGCGAAGCCCCTAAAAAGTCTGCCACCTGCTCTCTAGCCTGTTCCACATATCGACGAATATATCCACCAAAACGGTAAATACTGGATGGATTACCATAGCGGTCCTTAAAAAATGGCAACATCGCTTCAAGGACCTCAGGTGCTACCTGAGTTGTGGCATTATTATCCAGATAAATTACTCTCTCATTCATTTTAAACCCTTTTGCTAACCCCCTGTAAGCAGTATCACATTCACCGGGATTTCCCTAAATGCCCTGCTACCAAAATGAAATTCAGTATTGCGATAAAAAAAATTGTGCAGCCTTTAAAAAATCTCAGTGACCGAAAAAAGATGGTAAAAAACCGGTTTTTTTTCATTACATGCCCGGCATTAAATAAACCGAGTGTATTATCAAGAGCTATAAATAACAACCAGCCAAAAACCATTGGTAGAATTATCCATCTGTTTCTCATCTTCACCCCCACCTCTTTCGATTGCACACAGTGCGAACTGCTTAAAATAAAACCCGACACAGAGTAACTGCTTATAATTAATTTTTAAGAAATAAACAGAATCATTCAAATTAAATACCAGCCATTTTCTAATGAAATTATGACACTTAAAAAAGTATTTGTGTTTTTAATTTTCCTGGTATTCCTTTATCCTCTCCGGGCACAGACCAAACCATCGCTTCCCTCTCTTCAGATGCTCACCAGAAGCGAAAAAATGGCTGACAGCAACACTGCAAAAACTGATAGCACACAGAAAATCACTGCAGATAGCGCTAAAATTATTAATCCGCCTATTCGATCCATTATTTCTGTTGATACCATTCCCATAGAAATTGTCCCTCTATGCCCCGTTGATTCAATTACGATTCTGGTACGTTATTCCGGAAAAAAAACCGATACTCTGGGCACCTTCTCTCATCCTCCCTACCGGGCGACCTGGAACTGTCAAAATATTCCAGATCAGGACCAGATGAATCTGCAGCCAGGATACATCCTTTTCCATAAATCCGGACTGAAAATCATCTCTCCTCCACTCGCACACCGCTGGGTACTTGACAGAAAAGTGGGAATCAGCAAAAAAAAGTACCGCAGTTACCAAAAAGATGCACCGGATACTTCAAGTATCGATGGCGATATTGAAGAATGGAAAAATATTGGTGCAGCCAAAATTGGAGATATCGGGTATTATAAGGTCTTCTGGTGTGGTAAAAATATTTTCCTTGCAGCACGGATTTTTGACAGTTCTGTTACTTATAAAGACTTTATTGAGTTACATTTTGATCTTTACAACAACAAAAACTCATTCGCAGGAATCAATCATCGAAGTATCCGGTTCGGCCCCAAACTTCGAAGCAACTGTTTTACTGTAAATCTTACCGATTCCGGATTCGTGCTTGCAGATAGTGTCAACGTACTTATCAGCCGTGAAATGCGATGGGCTCGAAAAATCTACCCCGATGGTTACAGCATAGAAGTATCTTTGCCCATTTTTGTTCTCTCTGATTTACAATACCCCCCCAAAATGATCGGTTTCGATATCTCTGTAATCGATGTCGATGAGCACAACAATGAAGAATCTTATGTCAGTTGGTCCGGCTCAGAGATCACCAACCGCTATAATCCCAGTCAATGGGGTAATCTGGTTCTGGAACAGGCCATGTTCCCCTTAAGAATGGCGGTAGTATCAGGATTAGCCCTCTTTTTCATCCTTCTTTCCATTCTTATCGGATTTCAACTCGTACAATATTATAAAAACAGAAAAATAGAACAGTCATCCCAGAAAGAGTATTCTGGATTTATGAATAGTGTACTAGAGTGCCTGCAAAATTCCTTGTCCGACCCGCAGCTTTCCCCCTCAACTATTGCCAGTTCACTTTCATGCACAACCGAAGAAATAATCGGCAGTATTCAGAAAGAAGCAGAATGTACATTCGAACAATTTGTCTGCTTCCACAAAATTAAACTCGCCAGAGCTCTTCTGAGAGAAACCGACCACAGCCTTGAGAAAATCGCAGAGATGGCAGGTTTTAGAAATGTAGAAGATTTTAGCCGTTTTTTTACCGAAGCAACCAAGTCGACTCCGGAAAAATACCGACAGGTCAAACGTGAGGAATCTGAATTAGAATCTGAGGAGGATGAATCATGATCTATTCTATGCACAGAATTCTAAACCGGTAGCTTCTGCATATTCTTTCCCTTAATCGCGAATTTCTTATAACCTCCCTTTTTCAGACCCCCTTAAGGAAAACTTTGCGCCTGCTTTTAAACCACTAAAACAACTCCGTCCCTCTGAAGAGAGAATCGCAACGATGTCGGATTTTATGAATAAGGAAGATTTTAACCCAAATTTTCCGTTCGAGTCATTCTGAACGTATGTATGTGAGAAATATGGTATGGCATGCGCCCTTTATTAGCACAGCTAGCCCTATAGATGGGCGTCAGAATACGAACGTCGGTTGCCTTCAAATTTATGAAAACATTTTTTTGTCAAACCGGGAGAACTGGCTGAGCTGGAGGAGGCATTTTGTGTGATAAGATGACAATTCTGTTATAATCCTAAAAAGCGCAGCAGGTGACGACGAAGAATCCCGAATGAATGTATCGGGATAAGATATTGATGCAGAAAGTTTGACCATGCAAATTGTTATAATCCAGCTACAGTACGAAATACTTGAATACCTTGCATAGCAGAAGCGGAGCGACAAAACCTTTCCTGCATTGGCGGGACGTTATCCGAGTCAATCTACTGCAGTTTTTAGGTTTAAAGCAGCTTGCGGTTACAAAAATTTTCAATCCCACTGAAGAGACAGAGGAAAACCAGCTACCTCATTTAAAGTAATTTTCATCTTTTCGCTTCAATTTGGCCAAATTCCATTTTGTTAATTACCAAATAAATTGTGTGATATCGTTTTTTCCGATGAAGAGGTAGCCCACAAAATGTTTGATGGTGTTTCATCAGATGAAATGCCACCTAACAAAAAATTTTGTACCTATTCATTCGCTTGAATGCAACCAAATTTTTTGCATGGTAACAATAAAGCTGATTTGTGACCAGTCTGCAAAATATTTGGAACCTATCTGGAAGATGAAATCAGCGCAAATAAAATATTTGGTATGTATTCAGGTACCTGAATGGCAGGTAATTTATTGTTTGGTAACTATTACCGGGATTAATCGATATCATGCAACTTTTGGGCTTACCCTTAATCTAAAAAGCAGTTATCCTGCAACTTTTTAACTTACTCTCCGATTGAAGAAGAGTTATCATGGAGAACAGGAAGATTATATCTACCAGCGGTATGGTCAAAAAACTTATGGGTAGATAGAAAAGGAATCGAAACGAGGCACGCCAAACAATCGCAGGATTTTGGTTTAAGTCACTAAAACTACTCCGTCCCTATCCATCATCTGATATGGTCAAAAAACTTCTGGGGAGCTAACAAAGAGATCGAAGCAAGTCACGTCAAAAAAATCGCCCGATTTAGGTTTAAGTCACTAAAACTGCTCCGTCCCTAAGGTATCGTCCTAAGGTATTTAATCAATAAGGATCTTAACCCCGTATCCTCTTTGAACTTCTGATATTTAAAATGTAACCGGTCCAGAATATCATTTGCCGACTCTTCCAGGTTCAAAAGATAGGTAGGGATATATTCGTCGTTTATATATGATGGATCGCAGAGCCCAGGATCCGAAAAACTCATATAGATCCTGCAGGTCAAAGGTCTTACCGGGTAAATCATACACAATCCATCAGAACCACACAAAGGACACAACCTTCGGGCCTGATAAAAAACAGAAAGCAGAAGATCTATCTCATCTATAGTTTCATCCTGCTCCTGAGTTAATTTTTCCTGCACAAGAGCATATAACCGTTCCAGTTCCGCCTGATCTTCAATGCAGGAATTTTTAATTTGGGGAATCTTGTCCGGCATATTCTCTCTTATGTAATGCGCAATAATTTCGGCTTCGAATGAGTTTACATCCTCCACCCAGTGAAAACAGCAACTGCAGCATCCTTTATCGCAGGTACAGGTAATTTTGGAATGATCTAAAACCAGCTTTTGGTATCGTTCAAACAATTGCAGAACATCATTGAAAATTACTCTGAATTGAGAATCAAGACATGAAGAGAAATTGCTTTCTTCAAGGCAAGTCAGCTTTGCAACAATCTGCCGGTGAATCCTTTCGGCTGTCTCCGGTACTGGTATTTTATCTCCATACAATTCAGAGGGCAATTCAGTCATGTTATCATTGAGGAAGTTTGACAAAGAGATTACAGTAGTGCAAAGACAGTCCGGCAAATACCGAGGGTGAGAATTCCCAGGCCGATCCCGGAATATTGTCCTTATTTTTTATCCAGCATCCCGAGAAGCCTATTCTTAAATCAATAAAATTGCTGAAGTAAAAATGAGCATCCATACCGGTGGAAAAAGATTTTTCCATAGTGTAAACAGAATCAATGGGCAACCCAGGAATCTGCCCTGGTTCACTGTCTCGCCACCTGCTTAGCACATCTCTGATACCTTTTCTCTGATAAGCTATCTCCGCAGTTCCATACCAGTAATTTTTGCCAACCACCGTAAAAGCAGTACTGAAACGGTCTCCATCATTGGATGGGGCACCCAGACTCTTGCCGTTAAAAGTATAACGCTCGCCTATGTTGCCATCAAAATCGGTAACGGTATAAAGCCATTCTGAACGACGGTTATATTCAGCTTTTAACAGATGATCAAAGGGAATTTTCAAGGGATTGTTCCAGTAAACTCCCATATCTATTCCGTAATGGGTCGGTTCTTTATCGGTGACCAATTCATCATCAACCTGAAAATCATCCAGTAGCACCTGTCCTTTTAAAGTAATACATTTGATAAAAGGATGAACGCTCCACTGAAATGCCAGCATCAGATTCCCGTCTCCCTCCTGATTGGTGTTTACTACCGTATAGATGGAGACGGGGTTGAGGTAGTGCATATCAGGAAAGGATTTTTCCCGTGAAAATACTACAGCTTCACTTATCCCAAAACTGGCCCATTCCCCAAGGATCAGATTAAGAGAGTGAGCAGTCAGGAAACGGTTAGTCTGAAAACCATTATCTGTGGCAAACCATTTTTCCTTGTAGAAAGGAGCAAACAGGTGCCTGAATTCGAAAAATGAGGAGTGGATCTGCCATTCCAGTGCATCAAAAGTATAGGGGTTTGTCGAAAGAATCAGGCTTCTGTCGGCAAATGGCCCCCAGTTACGTTTTTGACGACCCAAACGAAAAAAACCATATTTCCAATCCAATTGAATGAAAGCTTCCTCTATCCTCCCTCTCACCCCCCTGTCAGGGTGAGCTGGATAGAGGGGATCCTCCTCATACCTTTTATCGACATCGAGTGTTTGCCGGATAGTGATATTTTGGAATTTCAAGTTGTTGAGCAGATCAATATGGAAAAATCCAGGCTTTTGCCCCTCATCTGAAGGCACCAGGATTCCTCCTGTAATATTGGGTTCGATATACCAATGGTTGAACTTCAGCTTTTTGTTTATACTCCAAAAAGAAGAATCAAAAAGTGTTGCATCAGAAATCTCATCCCAAAACATCCGACTGGGAGAACCGCTGGAGTAACCGAATTCTGAGGCTATGTTAAAAAATGGTTGACGCCAGTTTTCCAGTTGAGAACCCTGAGTAGCAAACGGAAGGAAAAATGTCAACAGCAACAATTTTCTAATAAGCGCTGTCTCGTTCGAAAATGACCAGCAATGTCTTTGCAATGATCTTAATGTCAAGCCAGATACTCCAATTATCAATATATTTGAGATCAAGTTTAACGATTTCATCGAAATTGGTGATTTTATTACGCCCTGAAACCTGCCAAAGCCCGGTAACACCCGGTCGTATGCTGATGCGCCGATGATGCCATTTCTGGTATTTTGCTACTTCATCAGGTGTAGGTGGCCTTGTACCTACCAGAGACATTTCACCCTTAATTACATTCAGGATTTGTGGGAACTCATCAAGACTGAATTTTCTCATGAATCTTCCAACCAGAGTGACTCTCGGATCATCTTTTATCTTAAATACAGCCCCGTCGCATTCATTCTGATCCAATAGCTCCACTTTGCGCCTCTCGGCATCCATAGTCATTGAACGGAATTTATAGATCACAAATCGTTTTCCATTCTTTCCCACCCGAACCTGTTTAAAAAAAACAGGACCTTTTGAGGTCAGCTTTATGGCAAGAGCCAAAAATGGATAGATTACAATCAGAATCATCAGTCCGAATACCCCCCCAACCAGGTCAAACATTCTTTTAAAAAGCACCTGGTCAGGATCCAGCTCCACGGTGTGGGAGATAAGAGTTGGGCGTCCCATGTAGGGATGATATTGCCAGTGAGCGAAACTGGTGGCTCCCGAAAGATTTAAAAGCACTCTGGCAGGCCGCCCCATCTCCTCACATATCCGAAGGTACTCATCAATCTGAAACCCTTCGCGAGTCAATTTACGAGGAACACAGAAAAACACTTCCTCAACATAATAATTTTTCAGTACATCTTCAAATTCAGCAGGTTTTATGCTTAGATCCAATTTACGAATAACCCTGATTCCCCATTCAGGATGAGAACTGATTTCATGAAATATCTGTGAAGCTTGACGGCCTCTTCCGAAGATAATGATAGGAGTGATGCTGTGGTTTTTCTTGCGTAACCAGACGATACCCCGTTTAATCAGGTATTTCTCTGCGGAAATAAAAACAAAAGAGATAAAAGCAAATGTAAGGTAAAGCAGTCTGCTGTCATAGCTGTTAGGGATAATATAAAGAACCGATGCGCCCAGAATACCGGCAGAAATAAAGATCATAAGGATTCTTCTGAAAAGACCACTCATCCAGTTGAAATTCAATACAGAAAGCAGGGATCTTGTCCAGGCAAAATAAAGGTAAAAGAAGATAAAACCTGCGGTCATTATCCAGTAATTATAGATTGGAAACAGGTTGTGATAATTGGAATTGATAAGGTAGGCCAGATAGAAAGCCAGTATACAAAGCATACAGTCGATTGCAGCAATCGTCTGTTTCACAAATGAAGAATGTTCTTTAAGCATATCCATATCCCAGCAAAATAATTTGGAGCCGGAAAGGTCTGAGAAACTGAAGTAGGTTAATATGAAATAGTAGCAGGATAAAAATACGTTTATTCCCTGACTTATTCACCCCGGCAGAACAAATCCAAGCCAATGATGTCAGCACGTTTTTCTTCCGACAAGGTCCTTCTCACCGGGCAAACCTGATACAACTATTTCCGGTTTATCTGCTGCAAAAATAAAAATACCTTCTGTCCCAGCGACTCCACACTATCCTCATTAGAAATATAGCTCCATTTCCAAGGTGATGGCGGAGAAAAGGTACTTTCCTGTATATCCATTCTTTTAATCAACTGCGCTTCTTTGATATTTGGATTTTTTTTTAATATTCGATTCATTCGGATCTGCCGCGATGCCTCCACCCAGATTCTGAAATCAAACCAACTGTCGATATTCCATAATGGAATCAAAGCAGCATCAAGCACAACTATCCTGGAATCCTCCTTCGAAAGGAGCTTTTTTAGTTTTTTAAGAAGAGGTGGATGAGTGATTGAATTTAGCTTTAAAAGGGGCTCAACAGAACCAAAAACAATCGAACCCAGACGGGAATATGAGATTTTATCATTTTCCAGGATAGAGTCACCAAATTCAGCTTTTAATTCCTGGAGTATCTTTGGTTCGCTCTCCATTAAAGCTTTAGCTTCCAGATCTGCATTTATCAGCATCGCACCGGCATCGGCAAAAAACCTGGCACAGGTAGTTTTCCCTGAGCCCATATAGCCAGCAAGTGCGATTTTGATCGATTTCATTGAATCACTAATCCTAAATCCTAACTACTCAGATATTGAAAACAGATAACTGGTAAAAATCAGAAAGAATCAGAAATTATATCAAATAAGAAATAATAAATCAGAAATAATACTAAATCAGATAAAACAAAGTGTTTTCATTCCTTTTCTTCGTTTACATATTTTTTTCAGATTATTTCAGATTTGATATTGTTTTTATATTAATTCTTATTTTTTCCGATTTTTACCATTTATCTATGGTACTTGATGATAGTGACCCGGTTTCCCTTGTCATTAAAAATTAAGCTGTCCACATAATGGCGTACAATAAAGAGTCCCCGTCCACAATCTTTTATCAGATTTTCAGGCAATGTGGGATCAGGTATAGTATTTGGGTTAAAGCCAGATCCTTCATCCATAATCGAAATAACAGCTTTAGATTTATCAACGATGTGTCCCATTATCACTTTTTTGGAGAAATCTTTTTTATTTCCATGCAGAATTGCATTTACGATTAATTCGGTCAGTGATATTTTCATTTTCCGGATAGCGTCATCACTATATCCACAAGAGTCCATACTGCTTAATATGACTGCGATTGCTTTATCCATGTCCTCATAATACCTGAGAAACTGCAGATAAACCGGATCATCCTTAGAAAAACCCAGCTTTTCTTTTATCTGATTTTTCCTGGATACGGTCAATATCTCAACAGTTATGACAGTCACATCATCTTCAACACTGTTCCCTGTTTCATCACTGCTTATACGAGCTTTGATCTGGCTAATAAACTCCTCTGGTGTATTTCTGTTCAGTGTATCGGAAATAAATTCCTCAAGAGCGGGTCTTTGTAAAGATCCGGAAAAACAGTGGTAAATTCCGTCTGTGAACATTACCAGGCAATCACCCGGATTAAGGTAAACCGAGCATTCCTCAAAAAAGCCATCTGTCAGAACACCTATTATGGTTCCATGGGTCTTAAGCATCTCTAAAGAATTCTGAGCCCGTCTGAATATTACCGGATATGGATGACCGGCATTGCAGTATGTAAGCTTGTTGTCATGAAGATCTAAATACCCTAAAAATGCAGTAATAAAACTGTTAAGTGAAAGCTTTTTGATATCTGCATCTACCTGTTCCATTGCTGCGCCGGGAGAAAAACCGGCTTTCATATAAGAAGAGAATCGGATCTTTGCTGTTGCGGACACCAGGGCAGCCTGCACTCCACAACCAGCTACATCAATTACAAGAAATGCAATGATGTTATCTGAGATCTGTACGACATCAAAAAGATCTCCACCAATGTGTTGGCAGGGGATATATAACGACTTGATCTCCAGTTCCTCTGCTACAGGCAAAATCTCTGGGATCATGGCAGCATGTACCTTGCGGGCAATCATCAGATCAGCAGCACTGGAATGTTCTGTCTTGTTTATCGAGGGCTCATCAAGGCTTTGCACATTTAAATCCGGAATAAATGGTTAACTCCAAAGGAAAAAAGAAAACCAGAGATTCTCATAACTTTCATTATTAAAACCAATTATACTTTTTTTTCACATCAATGTCTAATAATATAGATAGAGCTTTCTGCAGAAAAAAAAACTGTAAAAAGTCAAAAAGAATCAGGTTTTCAACAGGGTTTTGGCTAAATCGATCTGCTCTTTTACACTTTTTGAACCAGTCCCGCCATAGATGTTTCTGGCATCAATCGCATTTTTCCAGGAAAATACCTGCATTACATCCGAATCAAAAAGGTCCGAAAAGTCACAAAGCTGCTTTTGAGTCAGATTGTTCATCGGAAGCTTGTTATCTATGCAATAAGCAACGATTTTGCCGATTACCTTGTGAGCATGACGGAAAGGCATGCCTTTACGTACCAGATAATCAGCCAGATCTGTAGCCAGAAGAAAGGGATCCAGGTCTTCTGTTATTCTCTCTTTGTTCGTCTTCAAAGTTGCTATCACTTGAGTAAAAACCTGAAGAACAAGATCCAACTGAGAAAAACTGTCAAACAAGGGTTCCTTATCCTCCTGGAGATCTTTATAATAAGTAAGACCGATGCCCTTCAGAGTCGTCGCAAAACGCATATAATTTCCAATAAACCTTCCACTCTTGCCTCTTATAAGTTCCAGGGAATCAGGATTTTTCTTTTGCGGCATAATACTTGACCCGGTAGACCAGGCATCGTCAAGCTCTATAAACCCGAATTCATGAGAACACCATATTATCAAATCTTCAGCATACCTGCTAAGATGAATTCCGATTGAAGCAGCCACAGAGAGCGCTTCCAGAATAAAATCTCTGGAGGAGACCGCATCTATACTGTTGTGTGAAGGAGTGGAAAAGCCAAGCGAAGAGGCCAGCCTGAACCGGTCTACATTGAAACCACTTCCAGCCATAGCTCCCGCACCTAGGGGCATCATATCTGCAGTTTCAATTGCATGTTGAAGCCGGCTTTTTTCCCGCTGAAGAAGGAAAAAGAATGAGAGCCAGTAATGGGAAAGCAATATGGGCTGAGCCTGCTGCAGATGAGTAAATCCTGGAATGATTATCTCATAATCATTTTCAGCACGACTGATCAAAACATTCTGAAGATTGACTACAGCATCGCTTATCTTTTTTAGAACTTTTAAAACATACAATCTACAGTCGGTAGCAACCTGATCATTTCTGGAACGTCCTGTGTGAAGTCTGGCAGCGGTGTCCCCGATCCGCTCAATCAATATCCTTTCCACAGCCATATGAATGTCTTCATCCTGAGGAAGAAACTGAATCTTTCCTTCAGAATAATCACGGAGAATCTCCTCCAGGCCCTTTTTTACCATCTGGTATTCATCTGCAGTAAATATTGCGATTTCTTTGAGAGCACCTGCCCAGGCAATACTTCCCTGAATATCCTCTTCAATGAGTTTCTGGTCAAAAGGCAATGAATTATGAAACTGTTCCATCAGACGGTCTGATGGTTTACTGAAACGTCCATCCCACATTTTCATAGAGAAACGCCCTTTACTTTCATTTGTATATTGACTCTGCCGTTCCATTCATTTTCATCAAGGCTGAAGGCCAGATTTATCTCTGATGCACGGCAGATCTCATCATACCTGTCCCCAAAATTAAATCCTATAGCATCCATGCTGACCCCATCACCCACAACCAACATCTTCAGATGATTCTGTCCTACGACTCTGGGGCTGTATTTCTGCTTTAATTTTTTACAAAACAAAACCGGCCGCATATTTCCAGGCCCAAAAGGGGCCATTTCATTAATAATGCGAAAAAATTTAGGATTGAGCTGTGAAAGGTTAATTTCTGCATCGGCAATTACCTGCGGAACCAGATCTTCTACTTTAATCATTTTACCAACTACCTGATTCATCTTTTCACGGAAAAGATCGATATTCTGAGACTTGATATTCATTCCAGCCGCAGCAGCATGCCCGCCAAAACTCTCCAGTAAATCGGAACACTGACTCAAAGCTTCAAGAAGATGTAATCCGGGAACACTTCTTCCCGAACCCCGCCCAACTCCATTGGGACCAATGGAAAAAAGTATTGCAGGTCTGTGAAACCTTTCTACCAATTTGGAGGCCACAATACCGACCACCCCCACATGCCAGCTCTCTTTTCCCACCACCAGAGCGAAATCCCTGTCAAGAGAGCAGTTTTTCTCAACCCAGTCAATAGCCTCCTGCGCAACTGCACTATCCAAAGCCCGACGCTCCAGATTTGTCTCACGCAATTCATGTGCGGTCTGCCAGGCAACTGTCGGATCTTCTGTTAAGAGTAACTCCACCCCCCTGGTTGCATCTCCCAAACGTCCGCCTGCATTAATGCATGGTGCCAGTTGAAAAACAACTTCAGATGTAGAAATCTTTTTCCCGCTTAATTTCTGTAAATCTATGAGAGCTTTGAGGCCTACATGTGCGGTGTTTTGAAGCATCTGAAATCCATGACGTGCGATAATACGGTTTTCACCTATCAATGGCACAATATCCGCAGCAGTCCCTAAGGCAACTATATCAAGAAAAGAAAGCCATAACTGTTCATCGTTGCCGGTATGCCTTGCCAGAGCCTGACAAAGCTTCAAAGCCACACCAACACCAGCCAGATTCTTATCAGGATACTCAGAGTTATTTACTTTCGGGTTAATTATGGCAACCGCATCTGGAAGAGGACCCTGTGGCTCATGATGATCGGTGATAATCATATCCATTCCCAGCTTTGCGGCAACAGCAGTCTCATAAACCGAAGTTATACCACAATCAACTGAAATTATCAATCCGGTCTTTTTTAAGGCGATCTGTCTGATACCATTTTCTGATATCCCGTAACCATCAGTTAGCCGGTTGGGAAGAAAATATTCGCAATCAGCACCCAGTTTCCTGAGCACCTTTATCAGTAATGCAGTGGAAGTAACTCCGTCTACATCATAGTCTCCATATATTACGATCTTTTCACAACGCCTTATAGCATCTTCGATTCGGCTCACTGCCAAATGCATTTGCTCAAAGAGAAACGGGTCATGAAACTGGGATAAATCCGGTCTGAAAAAAGCTTTACACTGCTCAAAAGTGCACAAGTTGCGTCCGGCAAGTATTGCTGCAATCCCGTAAGGAACCTTTAATTCTTGCTGTAAACGGTTTACAATAAGCGGATCGGTCTCTCGCACCAGAATTTTTTCCCTGGGAGAGACAATTGTGCTCATGCTATTTTTGCCCCTGAAGAGATCATCTTTTGGGGCTGAATCAATACCACAGAACCATCTGCATTCTGTGCTGTAAGAATCATTCCTTCTGATTTGTGCCCCATAAGAGTTGCAGTTTTAAGATTAGTCAAAACCACCACCGGTTGTCCTCTGAGTTGCTCAGGAGTGTAGCTTTCTGCAATGCCCGAAATGATCTGACGTCGCTCCTTACCCAAATCCACCTGAAGCTTAAGCAGCTTTTTAGATTTTTGTATAGACTCAGCAGAGATAACAGATCCGATCCGCAGATCACAGGTTTTAAAAGTCTCTATATCAATCAGCCCCTCTTTTTGGGGCAGCACTTTTTTTTCACCTGCAGGAAAAAGATTTTCGATATCCTCTTTTTCAAGAGGCTTAACCAGCTTTTCGGTAGGCCCGAGAGCTTTATTTTGCAATGAAAAACGATAATCTTCCCATGAAAAGCTCATGGATAATTGCCGTTCCACTCTGGCGGAAAGTCCTGGAGTAATGGGTTTAAGAAAAACCGCGATCGCCTTTATCAGATTGATGCAGGTAACCATTACTGCAGCAGCTTTATCGGGTTGAGTTTTAACGCTTTCCCAAGGCTTATTATCCTGGTAGTATTTATTTCCCAGACTCCCCAGAGAATGGATCTTTTCCACAACCTGTTTTATCTCACACTTTTCATAATGTCCGGAGATCTCCGATGCAGCCTCTTCGACTATTTCTGCGATTTGCTGATCCCAGGGCTGATCCGGTATTTTATTATCGAAATACCGTTCACAAAAAACCATTGTTCTATGATGGAGATTTCCGAAGTTATTGGCCAGAGTAGTATTAATTCTGCTAATAAACTCATCAGGACTCAAATCAATATCTGCAGTGTTAGGCATCAGTTTTGTACCGAAGAAAAATCGCAGATACTCCGGTGCCTGAGGGTGATTGACTTTTTGCAAGTATTCCTTTGCCAGAATAAAAGTACCCCTGGATTTGGACATTTTCTGCCCCAGGATACTTAAGAAGCCATGAACCACTATTGAAGAGGGCAGTTTAAAGCCCGAGTTTTTTAGCATGAGCGGCCAAAACAGTGCATGAAAGTAAACTATGTCCTTGCCAATAAAATGAATTATCCGGGTGTTACTCTCTGGAGCCCAATAATCCTCGATTCTTTTTCCGTTCTCTTTGCACCACTTCTCAGTGGTAGAGAGATATCCAACAGGTGCATCCAGCCATACGTAGAAATACTTGTTTTCGGTCCCCGGGATTTTAAACCCGAAATATGGGCCATCCCGCGATATGCACCATTCCTGTAATCCCTGAGAGATCCAATTTCTTACATAATTTCTTATTTCTTCCTGTAAAACACCGGCGTTTTCAACATATTCTTTTAAAAAGCTACTACAGCTATCAAGCTTTACGTACAGTTGACGGGACTTTTGTATCAGAGGCTCTTTCCCACAGATATAACAGCGTGGTTTTACAAGGTCAACAGGCTCGTAGGTAGTCCCACAAGCCTCACAAACATCACCATACTGATCTTCCGCTTTACAGTTAGGGCAAGTACCGATAATGAAACGGTCCGGAAGAAAACGGTTATCATGAGTACAGAAGAACTGTTCGGTTTCCCTTTCAACAATCAGCTCATGTTTTTTAAAATTATTGTAGATAAGCTCCGCATATCTGCGGTTTTCCTCAGAATTGGTGGTATAGAAAAGATCGAAGCCAATATCAAATCCGGCATAATCCCGAATATGATTCTGTCTTACCTGATAAACCATCTGTTCAGGGGAGAGTCCATTTTTGTTTGCTGAAAGTTCAATAGCAGCTCCATGAGTATCATCTGCGCACACAAAAAGGACCTGATTGGAGCGGAGTTTCTGGAAACGCACAAATATATCAGTCATTACAGCTTCCAGCAGATGTCCCAGATGAAGATCTCCGTTTGCATACGGAAGAGCGCAGGTAACCAGAAAACGTTGAGACGCTTCAGGTGACATTTTCTATCACTCCTTTCCGCAACTCATCAGGAGTTAACCATTCCTGCCCGCCTTCGTCATAACTGACCAGTCCTTTTTCCTGGAAAATATTGATAAAGGAAAGAGTACCGGTTTTCCCATTAAGGGTTATTCTGCAGTTAAGAGGAGGAAAGTTTTTGAAAATGTCCAGATATGTATCGTTTTCAAACCGCATGCAGCAAAGGAGACGTCCGCAGTTTCCGGAAATCTTGCTGGGATTTAGTGCAAGCTGCTGGTCTTTTGCCATTTGTGTGGTTATCTGCTCAAATTCATTAAGAAATGCACTGCAGCACTGTTTTCTTCCGCAGATACCACAACCACTGATCCGTTTCGCCTCATCTCTGACACCTATCTGACGCAGCTCGATTCGGGTCCTGTATACAGAAGCCAGGTCCTTGACCAGTTCCCTGAAATCCACTCTCTGAGCAGCAGTAAAATAAAAGGTTATTTTACTGCCATCGAACTGGATCTCTACATCTACCAGTTTCATTTCAAGGTTATAGTCTTTTATTTTATCTTTGCAAACATTAAAAGCTGCGGATTCCTTCTCTTTGTTTTTTTGATAAGTATCCATGTCCTCAGGCAGAGCTTTCCGTATAATACTACGGGTTTCGCCTTTACCACGTTTAAGTCTGACCAGAGATCCTACTAATGAAGCTTTCCCCAGATCCAGGCCACGTTCTGCTTCCACTATGACATACTCACCTTCAACTATATCCAGATCATTGCGGTCCCTGTATATGGCCCTACGTTCTCCCTTGAAGACCACTTCTACTAGTTTATTGCTTTTGCCCATTAAGTATCTCCATCGCCGAAATGGCAAAATTTACCAGAACCAGTGAGATATTTACTCTGGATCTGACTTGTTTTATCGCTTTCTCACATAATTGCGCCAGTAATTCAAGCTGATCTGGTGATTTGATCTGCTTAAGCTCCATGGTTAAAGATCGGTCGCCCATAATATAGTTTTCAGTTCCTTCGATATTCCTGAAAAACGCATTACGAAGCAACCGCATAATATGCAAGAACATTTTTTCATACAAGCTATCATTATGGATAGCACAAAGAGTATCAATCATTTCCGAAATGGCTAACCAGTTTTGTCCAGCCGTCAGATTCCAGAATTCATAGGCATCCTTTATTATTTGTTCATCAGAATTCTCCAACAGATAAAGCGCCTGCCCCAAAGAGCCGGTATAAATGACCTCCTCCAGGCGGTGATCATCCGGTTTAAGCGAGAATCTGGTTATCAACTGTGAACGCAACAGTTCTGGTGCCAGATAAGCAAACCGCAATATCTGACAACGGGAAACGATTGTAGGAAGAACAGCATGAATTCTTTCGGTCAGAAGCAGCATCAGTGTACCTGCAGGCGGTTCCTCCAGCGTTTTTAGCATGGCATTTGCCGCCCCTTTCTGCATACTATCTATCCCGTCAATAATCACGATATTTCTTCTATTGTCAACTACACCTCTAAGAATTGCATGGTTCACCTCCCGAACCCACTCCAGAGGAATTGAAGGCAAACCGGTGAGATTCTGTTGTTTATAAGGTTCGGCAATACGCTGACGAACACTGGTTGAAAGCAGATCCCATCCTGCGGCGGTTAAGCCTTCACCTGACTTGTGCTCTTTTTCAAACACCATCGGCATAATTATATGAAGGCAGGGATGAGCAAAATGAAGAATCTTCCTGCATGAATCGCACTCATAACATGGTCTGCATTCCGAATCCTCACATAATAGTGCCATAGCCAGTTCAACCGCTGCTGCAAATTTACCTGTTCCCCAGGCACCACAGAAAAGATAGGCATGGCCTATTGTGTCAGTTTGCAAAGCAGATTCAAGAACGCCTTTTATCCGCTCCTGTCCGATAAAATTTCTCCATTTGATAACCGGCATCTGATACCTACTTTTCAAGCCATTCTGAAGGATCAAGTGGATCTGTTGATTTTCTTATCTCAAAATGAAGTCTTGGGCCTTTTGAGGTACTTCCTACTTTTCCCAGGACAGTTCCTTCCTGCACTTTTTGATCCAGATTTACGGAAACATTCTGCAACTGAGCATACACGGTCATGTATCCGGCAGAATGATCGATTATCACCATCTGACCCAGTCCCCGCATAAATCCCACGTGTATCACGGCTCCGGGAGCGACACACTGTACCGTCTGCCCCTCTTTCACACTAATATCAACCCCATTGTTCATGATAACCGTTTTATAAACCGGATGAACAATCTTGCCAAACCCATCCGCAATCGTTCCCTTTACCGGCCAGATTAATTTCCCTTTTCTTTTCTCAAAAGAAAGTACACCTTTGCCTATACTCTGCTCTTTGGCCTGCTTACGCTTTTTCTCCAGTTGCTCAATGATTTTCTGCAACTGTTTCTGTGAAGCCTCCAGATCAGCAATCATCTTCTGGAAAGCATCTTTCTCAAGTCGAACCTTTTCCAGCATAGCCTTTCGCAAAGACTCCTCTTTTTGCAGAGAATGCTGCTCATCTTTTTTTTCTGATAAAAGCTTCTCCAGACGAGCCCGCTCTTGCTGTCTTTCATTTTTCCTGTTATCGATCTCTTTGCGGGAGGCATCGATATCACTGACCAGTCCCCGATCGTACCTGTTAAGCTCTTCAATATACCGTATCCGGTCCAGAAGCTCCAGTGGACTTTTTGCAGCCAGCACCAGAAAAAGTGGATGCGGAGAACCTGTCATGTAAGCCTGACGAATCCGCTTTTTCATAATCAACTGACGTTCGAGCAGCTTTTGCTGAGCATCAACTAAAGAATCCTCCAACAAAGAAATTAATGAACCGACTGAATCAATACGATGCTCCAATAATTCCAGATACGTTCTGGAGGCCTTTATATTTTGCTCAATCTGCTCCAACTGCTCCAGATAGCTGCCTTCCTCTTTCTGCAATCCCTTTAATCTTTGGCGCCCTTTTTCGAGTTCATTCTTAATGGAATCCATCACTGAGAACTTCTGCTTTATCTCCTGCTCATAACTATTAACCAAATTATCCGTAGCCGTAGCAGTAATTGCCATAACCGCAACAGATAATATCAAAACCTTTAAACCAGAAATTTTCTTACAGCACTGATACTTCCAAACCAACCGAAAAACACCCCTATAGAAAAAATTCCGGTGATAATTTTAATAAGAGAAAAACTTTCAGTTTCCCAAATAATAGGCATATGAGCCAGAGATCCTTTTGTTATAAGCAGCATAATTACACAAATTGTGGCACCAGCCAACCCCTGCAACATTCCCTCCAATATAAAAGGCATGTTGATAAATAACCTGGTTGCTCCAACCAGGTGCATGTTACGCACCAACTCATTTCTGGCATAGATAGTAAGTTTAATGGAATTGGATACCAGAAAATAGAGTACTACAAACATTATCGTTAAAAAAGCCAGTGTAACCAGACCAAAATACCATCGGAATTTTTCTACCAGGTCGATCCATTCTCTGGAGTAGCGGACACTTTCGATTCCAGGTAGCGATTTGATGTTCTGTTGCAAAAGATTCGCCCCCTCCGCCGACTGATACTGTTTAAGCAGAAAGATTTCCAGCGAAGCAGGAAGCGGATTATCATCAACCGATTCCAGTATTTCATTCCCATACAAAGCAGCAAATCTCTCCCAGGCGGTATCTTTGGAAACCACGATGACTGTATCCACCTGCTGCATCTGTCCTATTTTTTCCAACAGCTCATCCAGGGCGATTGTATCGCCTGCAATATCATCCGATAGATATGCAGCGACATCAGCCAGTTCAGAGGTTCTGTTGATCAGATTTTGAACATTTATTAAAGCGAAAACGACCAGGCTCGTGAAAAAAAGTGAAGCTGCGATGGAAACTATAGAGGCCACAGTCATCAGTTTCGCCTGATAAAATCCCCGCACCGCTTCTTTAAGGAAGTAATAAAGAAGTCTCATTATTAGATTTATTTGTCCTCAATAGGAAAACTCTGACGATCCACAATTATAATTCTTAGCTGAATCAGGTATAAGATCAGCTTTGTCGGGTTGGGATTAATCCCCAACTCATTAAAATAATTTGAAGCACATATAAGCGGTGAAGCTCCGGAGGTATAAACCCATGCTTTTTCCGTTTATTGAACCCTGAGAAACCCACCCTCTGTGACTTTAAGAATTGATGCCTCTGTGTTCTCTCCAGTAACACTATCAAAAGAGATTAAACCGGAAAGGCCCTGATAATTCTGAGTCTTTCTTAGGTTCTCATTGATCTTGGAAGGATCATTTCCTGTTCCGGCCAAGGCTTTCATAACCAGAGCTGCAGCATCGTAACCAAGTGCAGAAATCCGGTCAGGTTCGGCATTAAATCGGGATTTGTAGGCAGATTTGAAATCAAGCCACGTTTTCTGGTTTTGATTTAATTCAAAACTGGTGGAGATAATCGTATTGGCAACATATCTTTTTCCATCCTTAATCACTTTTTGATTATGCCATCCATTTGAGCCAAGCATCTGAGTACGAATACGATGAAAATAAACCTGAGGAGCAAGCATAACGATATCATCTGCATCGCCGGGCATAAATAGGCCACCTACAGAAAGAGTCGAATCAAGGTATCTGAGGCTGTCTGAGCGACTGACGCTGCCCTTAAAGTCCAAACCTCTCTCCAGAGCAGTTTTCTCCAGATGACGCTCAAGAAGCTTTGTGCGTAAATTTAAAAAATGGGTAGAAAAATCATTCGCTCCTTCTTCATAGTAGTCCTCGAAAACCAGTTCAAGATTTCTCTTTTGAATCTCAGCCTTGAAACTTTCTGCAAGGATTTTCCCATAGGCATTGTTAGGTGCAAGTATGGCATAATCACCGATATTTAGGTTTTCAGCGGCATAACGGGCCACTTTTTTCCCAAGCACTCCCAAAGTAACATTCATCTGGTAGATGTTTTTACCCAAAGCAGAAATTCCATCATCGGTAGCAGTAGGAGAGATCATAATTGTCTGTTTACCCATAAGCATGGCGGCACTAACAGTCGCAGTATGGCTTAAAACAGGCCCAATTATCACCGGAACCCTGTGATCATCAACAAGCTCTCTGGTACGGCGTACCGTCTCAACCATGTTACCTTTGGTGTCAAGCACAATCGCCTTGGCGGTTATCCCATTCATTTGGTTTGCCTGATCAACGGCTAACTGCACTCCCTGATAAATGCTTTTACCGATTTCAGCTTCATCACCAGAAATAGGAACAAGCACTCCGATTTGAACCACGCCCCGCTGTTTCTGTTGTGCTAAAGAGATAAGCTCTCTTATTTTTGAATCATAAACCGAACGGGGATACATGTTACGGAATTCTTCAGCATAATTTTGTGCCTTAGTAAACTGACCCATCAAAGAGAAATTGGCGATTTCGTGAAATTTGACCACCTCCAGAAGCTTCATATTCAGAGGCATTGTGGAGAGTATTTCAAAATCATTGGCTGTAAGCTGCTTACAGATCTTCTCGGTATTAGAAAGAATAAGGGAATCGATGGTTCTTGAGACTCCGGATTCCAGTGCACTGGAAAATGAGGTAATCGCCTGCTGGTATTTTTCTCCCTTTGCCAGAGCAATTCCGGTAACATAATAGAGGCGTGGAAGAAAGGGGGATTGAGGGAATTTCTGACGGAACATGGAGAATAGCCGGTAAGCCGAGGCGTATTTTTCTTTTCTAACCAACGCCTCGATAATTAATGGAACCATCTTTTCTGATTCCGGATTCCTGCCATATTTTCTAAGGTAGATGCGTCCAACTGCGATTGTAGAATCGTACTTACCTTGACTGTAAAGCTTAACAGCCTTATCAAAATCGACACTGCTTTCAACCCTGGCCGGGATAACTAAAAGCCCTAAGACAACAGTAAGTCCCCAAATTGACCTTTTCATATTCTACTCCAAAAAATACCTGCCAAACTCCGTAGTATCCAACGATGAAATGTTTCGACGCAGTTTTTCCTGTTCAGAGGCCTTTCCTGGGATATTCTTTTCCAAAACAGAATCACTTACAAATATTGGTGTGGAACATCTCATGGCCAGTGCAATAGCATCACTAGGTCGGCAATCGATGAAAATCATGCTGTTTTCATGCGCTATCTGTAATCGCGCCTGAAGACTCTGTTCGATCATATCATAAATTACGACTCTGCTCAAGACTCCGCCAAGCTGTTCAAGAATAATTCTTGCCAGATCAATTGTGAGCGGTTTTTCTGGAACCACCTTCAAACTCTCAATGGCAATTGCGCTTGCTTCCAGAGGACCAATGGGGACAGGAAGAGTACGCGACCCACTTATCTCTTTAAGTATAATCAATGGTGAATTACGGCCCGGATCAACTGCAAAGGATGCTACCTCAACCTGAATCAGCATGTATACTCCTGCTGCTGTAAAAAATTACGGTTACTGACCTTAGACTCAATCCAAATAATTGGTCGCTGAATCAGGTCCTACAAAAAATACACTCGCTTTAGAAAATTACCAAAAATTTTGCATAGCAGCACTCTCCAAAATAGTTGATTTATCCAAGCTGATGTAACATTATGAACTCAGACAGATTTCTGATTTTCTGAATCTGGCAATTGATGAACTCAAGCAAATTTCACAGTTTCTGATTCGGGCAATCGATAGAATCAGACTTATTTCCCATTTTCACGATCGGGGAATGGGGAATATTGTAATAATCAGACTTATTTTTTCTGAGCGCATTTGAGCAAAAGAATCGTCTATGCACTTAGAGAGAACAGAGGAAGGTCTTCCGATATGCCATGAAATTATATTTGAAAGCTGTACTCTCTCAATGAAATGGATTGTTATGAAAAACCTGGTTACATTTATTGTCCGCTTCCGTTTGCTTATCGCCACTCTGATATTATCAGGAACTCTTTTTTTCGCCTACTTCATTACCACCATTAAAGTTGATAACGACACCTTTAACTCCATCCCCAGTACACTGAAAGCAAAAATCGATTACGAAAGACTCAAAAAAGAGTTTCCCACCCATTTTACCATTCTCTTTCTGGCGGAATTCAGTTCAGGAACCCTTTCCGAAAAGATCGACTCACTTCGCAGTTGGAACCAGGAATTTAGCACTCTTCCAGGAATTTTAAATATTGCAGATCTCAACTCTGTGCAGATACCGGTAAAGGGCGGCTTTTTAGTCAGAAGTGATTTTCTGGTATCCAGGAAAAACCCCTTGAAAGAGGATCAGATCCGTGATCGAATAGGTAAGAATCGAGAGCTTTCTAAAGTATTTATCTCTGAAGATGAATCGGTAGTTGGAATGATTCTCAATGTAGAATCGATGTCCGAGAGAACCACGATCTTCAACAGGATCATTGCAAAATCCGAATCCATCAACCAGAGTCCTTATATAAAGACCTATATGACCAGCGAAGGAGCTGCTCCCTATTCCATAACCAAACTTATGCGCAGAGATTTCAGTTTGCTGCTACCATTATGCTTCGGATTGATTTTTTTGCTTTTATATGCCATATTCCGCAACTTTCTCCATGTTTTCGCCACCCTTGTCCCTATAATAATTGCACTGATCTGGACATTCGGTTTTGTCGGCCTGTTTAGAGTTCCCTTCACAGTTGTCCTTTCAATAATTCCGGTCATAATATTTCCAATCGGAGTAGCCGATTGTATTCATATTTTGAAAACCTTTTCAGAGCAGAAAGCTGTCTGTAAAGGGAATATCGTTGAGGCACTGAGTATCACCTACAAAGAACTTGTCAAACCATGCTTTCTGACCTCTCTCACCACCCTTATCAGTTTCATGTCTTTTGCCTTTACCGAGATCTCCTGGACCCGATACTTTGGAATATTCACCGGTGTAGCGGTACTGCTGGCATTTGTTTTTAACATAATGATTCTTCCGATGTTTTTATTACTGGATAAATCTTCTGTTTCCTATAGAAAAGCCGCTGCCACTAATAACGGACCGCTCGACTACCTATGGAATGGCATAACCTGGTTTACCCTGGAGAGTAAAAAATGGATCTTCATTCTCCCAGTGCTGATAGTAGCATGCATAATCGGTTTCAATATGGTAAAGGTTGACAGTAACCCTATTTCCATGTTGCCACAAAACAGCATCATTCGCCAATCGGATCGGTTTATTGATAAGCACTTCGGTGGCACCCGTTTTTTTTCAGTTATGCTGGAATCTGGAGATAGCGCATTTACTACCAGCGAACAATGGCAAAAGGTTCAGCAGATTGTCGAATTTATTAAATCACAAGATGGAGTAGGCGAAGTTACCTCTATCATGCCTCTTATCACCCGCTTGAGTACCATGTTGAGCAATCAACCGATCTCAAGTGCAGCAATCTCCATGATTGCATCCACCAAAGATTTTTTCGGGAAAGGATACTCTGCGTACCTGAAGGGATTTTTGTCTGAAGACAGACACAAGACCCGGCTCAACGTAACCTGCAGAAATACCGGAGCAAGTACTCTGCAAACTGTAGAGGCTATTGAAAAGTACATTTCTGAAAATTTTAAGGATTATAAAGTTACCATATCAGGACCTGCAATACTCTTGGATGCCATGGGAGATCTACTGGTGAACACTCAAATCTCCAGTCTTATTACCACCTTTATCCCGGTATTTCTGTGTATGGTGCTGTTTTTTAGATCGATCCGAATAGGACTTTTTTCGGTTTTCCCCATAATTCTGGCTTCTACATTTATCTATGCACTCATGGGGCTTATGGGAATAACCATCAATTCCATTACAGTAGTTACTATGAATACCTGTATCGGCATAGGAATCGATTATTCGATTCATTTTATTTCCGGCTTTCTCTACACCCATAAGGGAGGAAACCGCAAAACCACCCTCAAAACGGTTATTAAAAACAAAGGTACTCCGATTCTTTTCAACACACTGGTGGTCGGGTTAGGATTCTTTGTTCTGGCTTTCTCCAGCTTTCCACCAAACAGGGATTTTGGAATTCTGGTATTTATTTCCATGATTGTGAGCGCCCTCTTTTCAATAATATTTTTAACTGCACTGATTAATAAATACGGAATAAGCATAAATAATTCAGGAAAGGAAACCGTATGAAAAACATCGCCCTGATTATAACAGTTTTTTTGGTCATAACATCGGTTATTAGCGCAGAAAAAGCGCCATCTCTTAATGGTACCTGGTGTGTTGGAGAGGAAGGCTTTATCCTGAGATTTTCCGGAAAAGACTCTCTGCATGTAACCAGCAGTACCGATGAGAGCATACAGGCAGAAGGTTCCTATAATAAAAATGACACCAGCTTCACCGCAACGGTTAAAAATGGTGATGTAACAATGAAAATGAAATATCTATATCGCTGGTGCAGCAAGGATTCCATAAAGGCAAAAGCAGAACAGTTCACGATCAATGATGAACCAGTAAATTCACCAGAAGAGTGGATGTTCATGGTTAGATGCAAAGAATCTGCGAAGTAAAAATGCAGCCAATTTTATAGCAACCGCAGAAACTTCCGCATGGAAAAAAACTTAGAATTTTCGATACCCCATAAAGTACACAAAGTATTTTGTTAGGCAAATTTAACAGGAAAAAAGATTAGAAAAATAAATGAAGATTACTTTTATTTATCCCAAGTTTGACAAATTTCTTGAGACCTACCCTGAGTTAGCTGAGTTCCCGGCAATAGCAGCGACTTGGGCTTTCAGAATGCCCCCTGCTATGGGAATCCCCATCCTGATAAACCTTCTTCCCCCGGACATAAGCTGGCGAATAATCGATCAGAACATCGAAGAGATGGATTATGATGACGATGCAGACCTTTTCGCAATCAGCTTCTTTACTCCCCAGGCCGCCTATGCATACGAAATAGGTGACAAACTAATGAAAATGGGGAAAAAAGTGGTTATGGGTGGAATGCATCCATCTATGGCTCCCGAGGACACAGCGACTCACTGCGATTCTCTGTGTATTGGTGAGGCGGACACGATCTGGTTGGCAATCATTAATGATTTCAAGTCAGGAACATTAAAAAAGGTTTACCAGGCCTCATTCCCTGAACCTCATCAGATAGCATCCCCAAAACCAGACATTTTTGCCGTTGAAAACAAATATGACTGGCATGCTTCCCTTATTTCGGTAACCAGGGGTTGTCCATTTGGATGTGACTGGTGTAATGTGCCTCATTATCAGGGAAATAAAATCCGCTTGAGACCAATGGATACCGTAGCAGAAGAGATAAAGAAACTCTCGGGAAAAGAGTTTTACATTACCGATGACATGATAATGCTCAACAGGCCTAAAATCCAGAAATATGTGATGGAGCTTTGTGAGAGGATAAAAGATTATAAAGTAAATATGTTTCTTTCCTGCTCTCCGGCGATGAATACTGATCCGGCATTTCTGGATGCAATCGCATCGGCCGGTGCCAAAAGCATGTACACAGTTTTTGCCAGCGATCCAATAAGCCAGCGTTTTTATGCCCGGCACCCAGGAATTTGGCAACGAACCCTTGATCTGGTAAAACAACTGGAAGACCGGGGGATCCGCTTTTTTGGCTCTTTCGGTGTTGGTTTTGATTCCTGTATGGAAGATCAGTTTGATGTTATCCTGGAGTTCTGTGAAAAAGCTTCAATTAAAACTGCAGAGTTTTTCATTGCGACCCCTTTCCCAGGTACTGCATTCTGGGAGAAGATAAAAAGTGAAAACCGTTTTATCGAGACCGATTGGCGGAAATTTAATTGTGCTAATGTGGTGTTCAAACCAAAGCACACTACAGAAAAACAGCTTCGGGATGGTTTTGTAATGTTATGGCGGGAATTTTTTAGTAAAGTCGATTATGAAGAATCCCTCTCCTCATTTCACCAGAAGTTGGAAAACATTCTGAAATCAAGAGAATTTTCTCAAAAAGTCAAAGATGCAGTATCGCGAGGAATAAAACAAAATCAAATAAAGTTAAACAGCCCCTCTGTCCAACATTGATTAACCGGAGAGATTATGAGTAAAAAGGCAATTGTAACTGGTGGTTCACGGGGAATCGGTGCTGCCATCGTAGAAACACTTACCAGAGAAGGTTTCGAAGTAGTATTCAGTTATCTTTCCAACAAGGAGAGTGCAGAAAATCTGGTACAGAAGATCACTGATCAGGGCGGCAGAGCTGCTGCCTTCCAGTTAGACACTTCCGATTATGAATCAGCCGTTAATTTTGTTAATCAGGCCAAGGAATTTCTCACAGAAGTTGATGTCCTGATAAATAATGCCGGTATCACCCGGGATAAAAGCCTCTTTATAATGCAGAAAGATGAATGGGACAGCGTCATTAATACCAATCTCAGTGGTTATTTCAACGTCACAAGACAGTTGATCGGATACTTTTTTAAAAATAAGCGTGGATGTATTATAAATGTCTCCTCTGTGAGCGGGTTGGTGGGAATTGCAGGACAGACCAATTACTGCGCTTCAAAATCTGGTATTATCGGTTTTACCAGAGCACTTGCCAAAGAAGCAGCCAAACTTGGAATACCGGTAAACTGTATTGCCCCAGGATATATAGACACCGAAATGACCCGTCAGCTCCCGGAAAAACATCTCGAAGAGATTAAGAATATGATTCCTATGCACCGAATAGGAAAAGCTCAGGAGGTAGCAGACCTGGTCTCTTTCCTCTGCTCAGAGAAAGCCCGCTATATAACCGGGCAGGTATTTGCCATCGATGGCGGACTCACAGCCTAAACCTAATGGAGTTCTCATGTTCGATATTTGTGAAATAATGGAAAACGTACCACACCGATACCCGTTTCTGCTGATTGATCGGGTCATTGAATTTGAGCCGAATCAGTCAGTTACAGTTTTAAAAAATATCAGCATAAACGAAGCACAGTTCCAGGGTCACTTTCCTGAGAAACCTGTATTTCCCGGAGTTTATATTATTGAAAATATGGCTCAGGCATCCTGTTTTCTGCTTTCTAAATCCAGCGGTGGTCTACAGAAGAATGCAGTCTACTTTCTGGGGAAAGTCTCTAAAGTCTCATTCATGCAGCCGGTAACCCCTGGGGATCAGTTAATCACCACCGTAAATATTGAAAAACTGATGGGTGAGAGTTCAATGGTTACTGCCAGATCCACTGTCAACGGTAAACTTGTCGCTAAGGGCGAACTCATGTTCGGAATGCGCAAAGAAAAATAAAGCAAACAAGCAGTTTGTTTTTATTTTCCTAATTAACTATATTTACCATTCTTTTTAAAAAAATCCCATTCGGGATAGAATCAAAATATGAGCGAAAACAGAGTTGTAATTACCGGATTAGGCCTTGTTACCCCAATAGGTACCGGGGTCCAGAAATTTTGGCAAGCCGCGGTCAATGGTGAAAACGGCGTTCGCCCTCTTAAGATCTTCGATCCTACAGAATTCCGGACAAAAACCGGCGGTGAAGTTTTAGACTTCAATCCCACCGATTTTCTCACTCAACAGGAAATCAACCGTATGGGTCGTTCGAGCCAGTTTGCAGTCGCAGCGGCGAAAATGGCTATCGAAGATTCGGGTATCGATTGGGCAAAGCTCAATCCTTTCCGGGTAGCTGTCAGTATGGGCACTACCATGGGAGAGCCGCAAATTCTGGAAAAAGGAATTAAAATAAAATATCAGACTGGTGACCCGCAGCAGATCCCCGCGGAACTGCCCAGGCAATATCCCTGTGGTTCAATTCCTGCAAATGTAGCCCGTAAATTCGGGATTAAGGGTCCGCACATGATGATCCCTACTGCTTGCGCTGCTGGTAACTATGCTATCGGATACGCTTTTGACCTCATTAAGTTAAATAAAGCCGATGTGGTTATTGCAGGAGGAAGCGACCCGTTTTCCGGCATCGCTTTCACCGGATTTAACCGTCTGCTGGCAACTACTCCAGATGTGGTCAGGCCATTCGATCTCAACCGTTCAGGGATGGCTGTCAGTGAAGGTTCTGCGGTGTTAATTATTGAGAGTTTAGAACATGCTCTGGCCCGTGGTGCACATATCTATGCAGAAATTCCCGGTTATGGTTTGGGATGTGATGCCTTTAAAATGACTATCCCCGATCCCGAAGGCTCTGGTGGTATTATCGCCCTTAAAAGATCTATTCTCAACTCCGGAATTTCGGTTGAAGATGTCGATTATATCAGTGCACATGGCACTGGTACCGGAGAAAATGACAAGTCTGAAACACTGATTGTAAAAACCGTTCTGGGAGACAAAGCCAAGAGTACCCCGGTTTCGTCTATTAAATCTATGCTTGGGCATACAATGGGTGCAGCATCAGCTATTGAAGCTGCAGCATGCGCATTAATGATCGAAAAAGGAATTGCCCTTCCCACTATCAATTACCAGGAACCCGATCCTGAATGCGATCTTGATTATATTCCAAACGAAGCCCGTGAGATGAAACTGGATACGGTTATCTCTAATGCGTACGCTTTTGCTGGAAACACCTCTTCACTGGTCCTCAGAAAATTTAAAGGATAAGAAGTCAAGCATGCAATCCAGAAGAATTGTTATAACCGATGTAGGAACTATCAGTGCTTTAGGAGTGGGCTTCAGCAATATCCCTGCGGCTATGGCTCTTCCACTGTCAAAAGTAGCTGTAAAAGACTATGAATTTCATCAATTGGAAAAAGAGATCCAATGCTTTGTAATCCGTGATTTCGATCCTGTCGCAGTGCTGGGAAAGAAGGGGTTGCGCACAAAAGACAATGCAACCAAGCTGCTTCTTGGTACTTTCGAAATAGGACTCAAAGAAGCAATGGAATCATTAGATGAACAGAACCGGCCTGGAATCTGTATTGGAACCGCTTTCGGAAGTGTGCAAAGCATCGGAGATTTCCTCAGTGATTCCATCGTTAACGGGGTCAACTCCGTGAATCCTCAGGCCTTCGCCAATACAGTTATAAATTCCCCTACCGGTAACTCAAATATTCGCTTTGATGCAAAAAACCTTAGTGCAACCATAGCTACGGGTTTTAATTCCGGAATCGATGCTCTCATCTATGCTTTCGATTACATTCAAAGAGGTTATATCGATAGAATTGTTGCCGGTGGTCTGGAAGAGATCAGCTATTATAGTCTTCTGGGATTAAGCAGAACCGGACTCATTTCTCCTTCTGCGAATATCCGTCCTTTTGCTATAGACAGCGATGGCATAGTTGTAGGTGAAGGATGTGCATTGTTTCATCTGGAAACAGAAGAAGCAGCAAAACAGCGGGGAGCTCAAATTCAGGCTGAGATAATTGGGGCTGCAAATGGTTTTGACCCGGATGCCGCATTTGGTGATTCACCAGATGCCCAAACTGCTGCTAATATCTTTAAAACCGCCTGCCAGCAAGCTCAGATCAGTCCCGAAGAGATCGATTTTATCGCATCCTCTGCAAACGGAAACCCACGCAGCGATTCGGTTGAAGCCACAGCTTTAAAAGAAGTTTTTGGAAATAAAACTCCAATCACTACTTATAAATCCCTCACCGGTGAGTGCTATGGAGCTTCGGGCGCAATTGTAACCGCATGTGCCCTCTCTGATCTTAAAAACGGCACTATCAGTGGAAATACAACCGCTTACAAAACTCTTCACGATCTGCCAGTCGTGTTTGATACTATCAAAAAAGATTCTACTATCGCCATGGTAACTTCTGTTTCCTGTGATGGTAATTGTAGTGCAATAATCATAAAAAATCGTAAATCATAATTAATATCTTATAACCTCAAGCCTGTGAGGAGTTAATAAATGGAGAGAGACGAAATAAAAAAGAGTGTAACTGAACTGATTACAGAAATCGCAGAAGATATGGATATTGATGAAAGTGCCATAACCGATGATGCCAACTTTGTTAAAGATATGGGTTTAGATTCAATGGCCCTTCTGGAGGTTCTGGCTACCATGGAGAAGAAATTCGGCGTTAGTATCCCCGAATCGGAATTTCCCAATATTACCACCATCAATAAATGTACCGATACAGTCCAGAAATATCTTGCTGCCAAATAAGGTTACTTCCAATTTTATTGCGGCTGCATAACTGCTGCCGCAATCTTCTTCCTTTTTTTTCATCACCAGCGAAAGCTCCCTGGTTCTACTCTGTATAGACAGAAATATGGTTTTATACTATAACACTATAGCTTTAGCCAGCTTTTATTATGTATTTTTGATGCTCATACATAATCTGGTCAGATTCATCGAGAATTGATGTCCTCTCTTTTTTCAGGTGAATAACTGCATTCGAGAAATTTAGGCAACTGTTGTAATTTCCAGATATTTACTGGATTTTTACAACTAAAAACCATTGGAGTACTTTTTGGCAGATTTTGATGTTGCAGTTTTAGGTTCAGGTATAGCCGGTCTTACTTGTGGAGCATTTCTGGCAAAACAGGGAATGAAAGTTTTAGTGTTGGAAAAACATTATCAAATCGGTGGTTACACCCACTCTTTCAAAAGAAAAAAATTCCATTTTGAATCGGCTGTTCACTCCGTCCCTCTGGGCACCAATGGTCTGATCATGCACCTGTTGCGACAACTGGGAGTCGACCAGCAAATAACTCCGCTGGAATTACCCTCCATGTACCATGCCGAGTGGTACGATTACTCTTTTACCATGCCCGTATGGTACGATGATGTCAAATCTAAGATGCAATCGGTTTTTCCTGACCAGAAGCAGCAGATCACAAAACTTCTCGATGAAATGCGACAAATTTACGATGCATTCATCACTCCGGTTCTTCAGGGCTCACTCGAAGAAACCAGCTATTATCGGAATTTTATCTATCAGCATTTAAACCAGTCCTACAAGGATTACCTCTGCTCATTTCTTAACGATCCAAACCTCTTGCGAGCTTTCTATTCGCAGTGGCCCTATGGAAGCAACCCTCCTTCCAGAGCACCTGTTATGTATTATGTATTGATGTTTACAGTACACGCCTTCGAAGGCTCCCATTATTTAAAAGGTGGGTTTGGAACCCTGGCAAATGCCCTGGCATCGGTCATTACCTCAAATGGAGGTGAAATACGCACCAAAGCAGAAGTGACCGGATTAAAAAACCAGGGGACAAAAATAACAGAACTGACTTTAAACTCCGGAGAGGTTATCTCGGCAGATCGCTTTATCTCCAATCTTAGTCCCTATATTCTGCATGATCAACTTTTAGATCCTTCAATACGCAATAGAATCTGGTTACGCAGACTCAATAACCTTAAAACCTCATTCTCCGCCGTTGCTCTTTATCTGGGACTGAACACATCCATTTCTGATCTTATTCCCAATAATATCCATTTCCACTTCCTTGATAACGATGATGATCGCATCTATGAACGCATAATCAATAACCGTTCATCGGATATCGACCACTTGCTCTTTCTGCACCCAAGAACCTCAGATGAAGATCACACGCTGACAATTCTTACATATATCCAGAAATCGTTCTCTTCCCAATGGAAACAGGATAAAAAGGTATTTGCAGAAAAGATGCTCTCAGAAGCAGAAATTCTCTTTCCAGGTCTGAAAAACCGAATTGAACTAACTGAGATTGGTTCCCCTGCTACTTTCGAGCGGTACACATCAAATACCGATGGCGCTCTTTATGGATTCGAAAACACTAATGAGATCTACGGTGAAGCTAAAATTCCCTCAACTACCCATCTGCCAAATCTATTTCAGACGGGTCATTGGGGGAAACCCGGCGGCGGTGTCTGGAACTCCATATATAACGGGTACATTACTTTTCTGACCATAATGCAGAAACAGTAAAATTATGACCCGTTAACAGGAGAAAACATGCTTTGATTATTTCTGCTGGTAAGTTGACAGAAAACGGCCCATTTTGCCAATTGCCTCTTTTAATTCATCAACTCTGGGCAGAAACACAACTCTGAAATGATCTGGAGAACCCCAGTTGAAACCGGTACCATGTACTAGCAGTATTTTTTCACTTCGCAGCAAATCAAGCACAAACTTTTCATCATTCTGGATGTTAAACTTCTTGATGTCAAGTTTAGGAAAAAGATAAAACGATGCAGTCGGTTTAACACAGCTCAAACCATCGATCTGGTTAATCATAGAATAGCAGACATCTCTCTGCTCCCGCAACCGTCCACCGGCCCTGGTAAGATCAAAAATACTCTGATATCCTCCCAGAGCAGTCTGAATAACGGACTGTCCCGGAACATTACTGCAAAGCCGCATGGATGCCAGCATGTTTATCCCTTCCAGATAATCTTTTGCCATGCTTTTATTGCCGCTTACAACCATCCATCCGACCCTGAAACCGGCAACGCGGTATGCTTTGGATAAACCGTTAAAGGTAACAAAGAGAATATCATCGGCCAGCGATGCTGTTGATACATGAATCGTATCATCGTAAAGAATCTTGTCATAAATTTCATCTGAAAAAACTATCAGATTGTGCTGACGGGCAATCTCGACAATCTCTTTAAGCAGTTCTGCTGGATAGGTAGCACCAGTTGGATTGTTGGGATTGATAATGACAATACCTTTGGTATTAGCTGTTATTTTTGACTTTATATCATCGATGTCCGGATACCATAAAGATTCTTCATCACAGATATAGTGAACGGCAGTTCCACCAGACAGGTTTACTGCAGCAGTCCACAGAGGAAAGTCCGGTGATGGCACCAGTATTTCATCACCACTATCCAGTAATGCCTGAAGAGCCATGACAACAACTTCACTGACCCCATTTCCTATGAATATGTCGTTGATATCTACCCCGCCAATTCCTTTCTGCTGGCAGTACTGCATAACGGCTTTTCGAGCCTGGAAGAGGCCTTTGGAATCCGAATACCCCTGAGTATTGCTGAGATTAATGATCATATCATGAAGTACTTCATCTGGAGCAAAAAGCCCAAAAGGTGCAGGGTTACCTGTGTTTAATTTCAGTATCTGATAGCCTTCCTCCTCAAGCCGTTTTGCTTCTTCCAGAACCGGCCCGCGAATATCATAAAGCACATTATCCAGTTTTGATGACTTTTTGATCATAGTTTCTACTCCGAAAGGATTGGCAATATGTAAAAAAGATGCTGCTCCGTCTTAAAGCCTCTTAAATCCAACAATACTCTAAAGCTTAAATCCCCCAATGCCCTAGATCCCCCAAGGGGGACTTTAAGAGCCCATAAAGCCACTGAGTGAACTTGTTTCCGGAAGTCTTTATCTCCGGTCTTAAGCTCCCTTTAGGGGATTTAGATGGCCGGATTAGGTGGCGTTTTCCAGATTAAGCAGAATCGATTACATCTGTTAAAATACAATAAATCTTTTAGAAGAGTCCAAAGATGTTTAATTAACCTTCTGTTCTCCCGATGTACATGGGGGACTTTATGATCATTTATTGTAGCTCGGGTGAAATTGATTCCTAGGTCTAAAAAAAGATGCTTTAATATAGAAAGCAAAAACGTTCGCATTCTGACTAACTGGCTAAATGGCTAGCCGTAACTAATAAAGGGCGCATGCCTTACCAGATTCCGCACGCATATTCGAAATGAGGAGGACATTAGGATTTCTAAAGTCACTGAGTGTATAGTCTTAGAAATCTTTTTTCCGATTTAATCACTTTCCGATCTCAAGCCTCACTTGAGGGATAATGAGGCATCGTACACGCCATGTGAACGTTTTTATCCATGGTTCTCTCATTTCACTCAACCTAGGCGATTAAACAGACTATATTAAATCATAATAAAACATAAGAATTATCAGTACATAAAAACAATTCGTTTAATTGACAGTGCAGATCAAAAATTCAATTTATTACGGGGGTTGTATATGTTTATTGTCTGCAAAAAAAAGAGGTTGATCCTGTTTTCCCTGCTCTCTTTTTTTAATCTCTCAATCAATACTTCTGCAGCTACGGATCAGGAAGTGCTCACCTCGGCCATTGAAAAAGGAAAACTGGTTGCAGATTACTGGCTGAAAAGATCCGGTGTACAAACCAGCTCTGATTATTACGCTGACATCTGCTCATTCTACGGTGTCTGCATTCTTGGTGATGCAATGGGTGACAGCTCCTATTTCAAGGAGATAAATAAAAATTATAACAGAACAGCACCTATCAAAACCAATGACATTGACCAGAATTCCTGCGGAATTCTTCCACTTCATCTCTTTTTACACACCCAAAACCAGAATCATCTTAAACTCGGAAAAGATGCTGCAGATGCAAACATCAGTAAAAATGGTCATGTCAGAAACGCCATAGATGATACTTACATGACCGGTTCACTTATGATTCAAGCGTACCGGGCTACAAATGATACCAAATACCTGGATTTTTGTGTCAATTACCTTACTTCCTATATGAAAAATTTACAGCAGAGTAACGGATTATACTGGCATCATAAGGATCTCTCCAAGCAATTCTGGGGAAGAGGTAATGGATGGGGAGCAGCCTGTGCCGCAGAACTAATTCAGGTACTGCCTCAAAGCCATAGTAAATATCAGCAGGTGATTGAAGGATACAAAAAGCAGATGAATGGTTTGATCCAGATTCAGAATGAAAGTGGAATGTGGAATCAGCTCCTTGGTTCTTCCAGCCCAAAAAACTGGGAAGAGACCTCTGGAACTGCCATGTTTCTTTTTGCTATCTTTACCGGCTTACATCTCAAATTGCTAGATGAAGAAACCTATCTTGAACCGGCAAAAAAAGGATGGATGGCACTAATCCAATATCTCTCTTCGGATGGCAGACTGAGTAATATCGCTGATGGATTCTGGCCAAGAAGCGGCACTGCAGACGAATATTTAAATGCCAGTAAAGGTAATCCAGGCAATTCCCACGGTACCGCAGGTATACTATGGGCAGCAGGCGCCATTGTCAAATACTATAGTGGGATAGTTAATATCTCCCCTAAACAGCCATATAATTCACAGAGACTCCAGACGGTTTTTCCATCTAAAACTGACTTATTGTTTGATCTTACCGGACGGAAAATTTCCTCTTCAGGATTGTATTCCAATTATGACCGGTTAACATCAGGAGCCCTGATCCGCATAAACAACACCAGAAAAATGACAATCACAATTCATTGAACCAGGATCATTATTGATAGAATCGCTCAATAATCTTACATGGAGGACTTATGAAGTTAACACTTGATATATTTGCAGCTCTGATAATTATCTCTATTTGTAATTTACCGTCTTATTGCCAGACGCAACAAAACTGGGTTGATGGTCAGCTTATCGAATATAACAAAAATGGAGCCTGGTGCTGGTTTCAGGATGAGAGAGTGGTTGTTGACACTGTCAATTCCAAACTTGTCATCGGATCTGCCGCTAACGGTGGAGGTGTCGATGTGGTAATCTATGATATCAAAAACCAAAAAATCGACAGTAAAACTCAGATAGGAAAGCTGACCAGTGATGATCATAATGCTCCAGGACTTCTGGTGCAGCCCAAATCCGGTGGTTATATAGCTATGTTTGCCGATCATTACGATAAGTATTGCAGCCGTTACTGTATTTTCAATGGAGAAAAATGGTCAAGTGAGAAGCAGTTCGACTGGACAAAAATTCCAGGTGGAACCAATTATACCATCGCCTACTCTAACCTCTATTACCTTTCATCCGAAGATCGTATCTACAATATGGCCAGAGCAAATGATCGTGCACCAAATTTTATCTACTCTGATGATGAAGGTGTTACCTGGCAATTTGGTGGCCAACTTACCACCAACAGTAGCCAATCTTATAACAAAGGATACTATAAATACTGGGGAAACGGTGTGGATCGGATCGATATGGTCTTTACCGAACAGCATCCACGCGATCATACCACCAGTATCTTTCATGGATATATTCAAAACAGAAAAGCCTACAACACCGAAGGTAAAGAAGCTGACAACGATATCTATGATCGTAATTATATCCCAACTTTTGACAAATTTACCAAGGTATTTTCGCATGGAACCCAAGTCAATGGTATTACCATGGGACGATGCTGGCAATCGGATATAATGCGCTACGATGATGGTACCATTGCTATCCTTTTTAAAGCCAGGGCCAATAATTCCGAAACCGACCATCGCAACTTCTACGCCCGCTACGATGTCAATGAGAAGAAGTGGAAGATTACCTACATTGGAAAAGCGGGAACCAAGATGTATGACAGCGAGCAGGACTATACCGGTCTGGGTGCATTGTGTCCTGACGATCCGAACCGGATTTATATAAGCTCACCTTTTAACCCAGGCGATGACAACAGTAGAGCTGGCAAACGGGAAATCTGGAGAGGTACTACTACTGACAATGGCCAGACATGGCGATGGGAAGCAGTAACCGCCAATTCAACAGAAGACAACTTCAGGCCAGTGGTACCCAAATGGAAAAATGGGAAGGAAGCACTGTTGTGGTTCAGAGGAACCTACAGTACAGCACAGATTTTCAACACCCGAATTGTGGGTACCTTTTATGATTATGAAACTATTACTGCAAAGAAGAAATCGGATCCGCTCTTACAATCCCGCGCCCGTTTTTCTTTATCAGCAGCAGACAGAGTCTATTCTCTTGATGGAAAGCTTGTAAAAAGAATGGGTTCTCAAATAAAAGGAGCATCTGGGGCTGCACTGAAACCGGGTAATGTTTATTTGGTAAGAGGGGAAGATGGGATTCATAGGAAACTGATGCTTGTTCAGTGATGATATTAGTGAAAGGATGTTTTTCTGAACTGACTGCGGGTTTGTTGGCAGTCGGGCATATTCAATTGCCCCAGAGATAAAACGTTTACAGTTCATAAATTTACCTCTGGGGTTTGTGGCCCGGCAACGCTCCTCTTGCCTTGAAATCCTTCATAGAAAGAGATACGCACCTCTATTTTTCTCGCCAACTTATCAGAGTGAAGATATTGCCTGAGGAACCGGGAGCCTGAGGAACCGATTTCTCATAGGTTAAAAAATCCCAGCCGCCGCTTTTTCTGAAGTTTCCTTTGCAGATAATCGAACCAGTGACATTGCCACTTCCAGTCTTCTCAAAATCCCCGTTCATAGCAAAAAGCAATCCGTGAACTTTACCGCTACCGCTGAAATCAATCTTGCCATTTATGCTGAGAGCTACAGGATAATTCTGTACCTTATAATAATCACCGCTCCCGGAAATGTCTATGTTACCTGTAGCGATGATACAACCATAGAAATCTCCTGAACCGCTACGCTTAAAATCACCATTTACCCACATCACACCGCCTGGAACATGGTGGGAAGCAGACCCGCTCAAATGTTTATCAGAGTAGACCTGACCATTAGCCATTGCATGCTCATAATATGGAGTAGTGTTTATAACAGGAATGCGTATGGTATCTATAGGCCCCAAATTTTTAGTACCGGTTATTCTTCCGCTACCGTTTTCGGTGATCCAGGGAGTCCAGACATCGCCGTAAATAAAACAGGAGCCTTTTTTTTCCATCCCTGCACAAGCAACAATAAAAGCAGTGATCTCGCTTGAACCGTTGATGGAAAAAGTTTTATTGCAATGCACAACTGCAGTTCCAGCATTCAGCCATCCGCTTCCAGACCAGGTGATCGATCCACCCACAGCGATTGCTTTATTATAAGCATCCTCGACAGAAGAAGCCCAGGAGACCGCATAGGTGGTCAATACCGATTTTCTCCTGTTATTATAAACTGCATCTGAAAAGAGCCACAGAGTATCCAATGCGCTCACAGAGGAGCAACAGACAGTGTATGCTCCTCCATTGAATTCAGAATCTTCTACGATCTTTATTTTTGAATTGGCCACCGGGCTTATCTGGCCGGATTTCAGGATTGACAGAGCATGTTCATTCCCTGCTTCTGCGATATTAAGCAGGGTGACATCGATTCTGCGATCTGCGGTACGATTTATGGAAACGCGGGTTGATTTAAACATTATACTGCTCATTATGATCCCAATTATCCCAATAATCAGAACAGTTATTAGAGCAGAGCCGTTTTGGTTTTTCATCGAACCTCCCCCTGGTTTGCATCAGAGGTTAATTGGGAAAGCAGTATAGTCAATGTTTTAAGTATATCTTATTATATGTTTTAAATTACGGAAATGCCATTTCCGGTTTTAGGGGATAGAGGTGGGCTGGTCGATTTATTGATTATGGCATTGATTTTCTGATCTGCGTTTTTGTTTTTACTCTGGTTCTTTTTTTCTTGGTCGGAGCAATCCCCCAGAGATGATTTCTTAATTTGTAAAAGGCTCATCTCTGGGGTAAGCACTTGGAATAATAATTGCAGCTTTATTTCCCAAATTCACCTCGAAAAGGAGTACACATCCATGAGTACAAAACCCAGAATCGTCGCTCCTGGCGTTATCTATCAGGTTTACTCAAAAGGTGTTCAGGAGCTCCAAATATTCAAAAAAGATGAGATTAAAACCTTCTTTCTAAAACAGTTACAAAAAAGCCTAAAAAAATACGATTTCTCCTGTCATGCATTTTCCATCTCCTTAAACCAGTACCACATGGTGCTTCAGTCCAATAAGCAGTCCATCTCCCTTGCCATGCAGCATTTTAATTCCATTCTTGCAAAAAAGATTA